>Ga0334884_1000099_pt1 | contig 156382 bp, 137 predicted proteins | sample GraSluR1_MG_7_FD_207215 | JGI IMG/M metagenome (GOLD analysis project Ga0334884, IMG submission 207215) | Sludge microbial communities from methane-producing bioreactor in Wageningen University, Netherlands - Granular Sludge_12_05 R1 | ecosystem: Engineered > Bioreactor > Anaerobic >... | reverse complement strand
AAAACATGAAACATAGCCATATGGCAGGAAATCAGCAACTACAAGGATTTTGGACGATATGAGAACGTTGGAAATGGATTTGGATAGCTGGTTTATATAGTGTCGAGAGAAGGGAAATCGTTAATTAACACTACAATACAGATAATACTCACAAGAAAGAGCTTTTTCACGGAACACCTCCTCACAGATGGTGGCATCTGTAAGGATAGTGTGACATAGGACAGATGAGAAATAAACCCTAGCAGAAGAGCCTGGTGCCAATTTCCTGCTCACCTTTTGCCCTGTCGAAGACCACAACCGAGCCAAAGCCGGTGCAGCCCTCTGCATTGAAAGTATCGGTGGGGGTCGCCCACTCCTGATGCGCAATCACCACGGTATAGGCATGTGCGCCCTTCTTGATCTCAACCGCTTCAATCCAATGGTCGGGGAACCGGATCTTCTTGAAGTTGGAGAGTACCCGCACCTTGGCAATTGTGGCAGGTTCAAAATGCTCGGCCTTGTTGAGTGAGATAAGGGTGAAGAGGGAAGCAAAGCCCTCTGCCTCAACCTCACTGACCAAGGTCTTGTTGTCAGAGAGCTGGTTGTAGTGTCGTGACATTCTGGTAGGCTTGATGAACTGGGTAACCCCACCGCTGGAGACCACCTGCACCTGCATCTCGTTTCTCGTACTGCGGTAGAAAGTCTCACCCTCGGTTAGCTTCACCTTTCCCTCATCATTGAAGTGCAGATAGCTCTGGTAGCTGTGCTGCCCTACCCCCAGGAAGGCATCACAGACAAGGATCAAGGAACCAGGCAAGGTCACTATGGTTCGCTTGGGAAGAATGCCCACATCCAGGTAGCCCTGATGACTTCCCTGCAGTGCGGTATAGGATTTTTTCTCAGCAGTACGAAACCCCAACGGAGCAGAGAGTTTCGAACACTCCCAACTGTCCTTGCAGACGGAAAAGTTTTTCCGGTCCACCGTTGTCGTATTGTGGGCTGTACTATCCTTGAACTCATAGCGTTCGGACTTGGGCACATAGGTATAGCGGCCGGCATCGACGAGCAAGTCCTCTCCATGGGCAAAAAGATCAAAATGAAGTTTGTCACTGTGTCCATGTCCAGCACCAAGTGTCCCGCAATGGAAGCGAAGATAGAAATCCTGGTCACGGACAATGGCATTCCCACTCTCCTTAAGAACCGTCATCCGCTTGGAGAACCGTATGCTGGGAAGCCGATGGTACTCCTCAACAGCAGCGAAACCCAAGTCCCACACACAGTCAAAATCGAGCTGGGGGTAACCAAAGGCCTTCAACTGCCCATCGCCGAAGAGATAGGCTCCCTTGGTAATGATGTCCCGCTGGTCAATACGGTCGCTGTCGCCCATCGTCGGTTCGGTTCCATCGGGTTTCTGCCAAGCCATGGAAGCCCGGCACATCTGGTGAGTTTTTTCGATGATGACATCGTCAAGGGGAAGAAACAAGCGCTTGCTCATCAGCACCACATCCAGGTAGTCGTGGGCGACCTCGTTGTGGTACATCGGAGACTGTTCCCACTGCACCCCGTCATCATAGACTTGCATTTGAATTTCCAGAGCCAAGCGTCTGAGCGCTTCTTTGCGATACTTCTCACTCCGTTCACTCTCCGGCAATGCAAGGCAGGCGAGGAAAAGCCCATGATTTTCCAGCACACCCCAGTTGCTCATGAGGTGGTAACTATCCCAGACAGAGTAGAGAAAGGCTGCATGCTCCTCAACGGACGCAAGGAACGTATCAATGACCTCCTCGGTGATGGTAGGACTCTCCTTGAAATACTGCATTGCCTTGGTCCAGTACTCCATCCTCAGGCCTGCCTCGATGGAACGCCACGCTTTCTGACAACGCGTATCGGTTCGCTTGACCCGCTTCACCCAGTCACAAAGCTGGGAAGCAAAGGCTTGGGCGTACTTTTCATCACCCGTGATGACATAGGCCTGCCCAAGGCAGATCCAGAAACGCATTCGGTTGAACGCGAACACCCATTCACTGTCATCGCCGGGTTGGTGCATCCAGTCAATTTGGTTCTCAAAGACCACCGGTTCAAAGGTCCGTTCCATATCCCAGCGAAGATTGAAAAGAAAGGACTGGTTGACCACATCATCTGCAATCTTCAGAATCTTCTGGGTCTCCGCCTTTTCATGCTCGCTCACATACGTCGCCACCCTCTTCGCATCGTCGAGGAAGGATATCCGCGTCTGGGAAAAATATGCTGTCCTGGTCATGTATTGCCTCCTACCAGTAAGAAGCCCAACCGCCCTTGAGCCGGGTCAGTGCCTCCATGTAGAAATAATCCCCCCAAGAGACACATTCATCAACCCCCTCTGGTGTGCAGGTGTTGTACGGAGACTTCTTGGAATAGGTCCCATGGAGCACCAAGCCGTTGGAACGGAGGGGATCCTTGACCCGGTAGTTCTCATACAAACTCAGTATCAGCCTTTTTGCTTGGGAAATATAGTAGCAACCCTCCTCCTCATTGAGGAATTGGGCCATCTCCAAAAAGCCACAGGCTGCAATGGATGCACTGGAGGAGTCCCGCGGCTCGTCCCCTTCGGTGAAGATGAGATCCCAGTACGGGATCATGTCCTCGGGCAAGCGGGAAAGGAAGTAGGTTGCAGCCTTGCGGAACAACCCAATGCACAGCCGATTCCTGGTATACCGATAACTCAGGGCAAGCCCGTAGATGCCCCAGGCCTGGCCCCGGGCCCAGGAGGAGTCTGCACGGTAGCCTTGGCAGGTTTCACCCCGTACAGGCTCTCCGGTTTCAGGATCCATGAAAAAGGTGTGGAACGATGAGCCATCGGATCTGAACGAGTGGGTCAGGCAGGTTTGGGTATGTCGGATGGCAATGGTGCGGTACTTCTCATCACCGGTTTGCTCACTTGCCCAGTAGAGCAAAGGAAGGTTCATCAGACAGTCAATGATGAAGCGGTAGTTCTCCCGTGCCCCCATCGGTCCCCAAGCCTGGAGAAACGAACCCTTTTCCTGGAACCGAGTCAGCAGTTGGTCTGCAGCAAGAAGAGCCGCCTCGCGGGCACGCTTGCTGCGGTCCAACACGTAGAGGGAGACACATGATGGAGTATAGAGAAAACCCATGTCATGATGGTCGACCTCAACCTTTTGCTTGATCCTTGAGAGAAAGCTCTCACTGAGAATATGAGCGGCATGGAGAAATACAGGATTCTTGGTATGCTCATAAGCAAGACTGACATCACCGGGCCAGAACCCACAGGTCCACTGGGTGTTCTCACATGGTGGGTAGAAGTTGTGCACCGAAGAGTGATTCTGACACTGATAGGTGAATTGAGGCAAGTTCCTTGCAATCTGGGCACAGGCCTCATCGAGCGCGTTGAGTACTGTATCATGGGATATTTCTTGCATGCTTACCCCTTCAGGCCAGCGGTGGCGACACCCTGGACAAAGAATTTCTGCAAGGAAAGGAAGACAATGACCACCGGGATCAGGGCAACGACACTCGCTGCCATGATGAGGCCGTACTCGCTGGAGTACTGGCTGATGAACATCCTCAAGCCGATCTGCACCGTCTTGAGCTCCATCCTGGTAAGGTAGAGCAAGGGTCCGAGGAAGTCGTTCCACGTGTTGACGAAAGTGAAGATGGTCAAGGTTGAGAGTGCAGGCTTGGAGAGGGGGAGCATGATCTGCGCCCAGATGCGGTACTCACTCATGCCATCGATACGCGCCGCCTCACACAGTTCATCGGGAACACTCATGTAGAACTGCTTCATCAGAAAGACACCGAAGGCACTGAAAGCCTGCAGGAATATGATGGCAAGGTGGGTGTTGTTCAGTCCGAAGGAGCGCATCATGATGAATTGGGGCACCATGTATACCTGCCACGGCATTGCAATGGTGGCAACATAGCCCAAGAAGAGGAGATCGCGCCCTTTGAACTCCAACTTCGCAAACGCATAGGCTGCGAACGAGGAAGTCAAGAGTTGCAGAATGGTCACGATGACGGTGAGCTTCGCGGTATTCTTGATGAACGTACCCAAGGGTATCGTGGTCCAGATTTCCAGATAGTTCTCCCAACGTGGGTTGGAAGGGATCCACTCGATGGGGAAGGTGAACACATCCTTGTCCAGCTTCAGCGAGGCACTGACCATCCACACGAAGGGAAGCAGCATGGCAAGGGCACAGAGAATGAGCAGGGCATAGAGAATGGTCGTGATGGTCTTGGTTTGTATGGATTGTACTTGCATTTCCTCCTCCCCTACTGCAGCTTACGATTGCCCCTGAACTGAATCAGGGTAACAATGAGCACCAGGGCGAAGAGGACCATGGCAACTGCACTGGCAGAACCAAGGTTCCAACTGATGAAGGCCTTGTTGTAGATGTCGTACACGAGCACCAAGGTAGCCGTCCCGGGACCACCCTGCGTCACCATGTAGACAATGTCATATACCTTGAAACACTGGATGGTAAGCATGACCATCACAAAGAAGGTGGTGGCAGAGAGTTGGGGAACGGTAACGTAACGGAAACGCTGCCAGACGTTCGTGCCGTCAAGATTGGCAGCCTCATAGAGTTCTGGGTTGATACCCTGCAAGCCTGCGAGGTAGATGATCATATAGTATCCCATGTACTTCCAGACGCTGAAGAGGATGATGGTGATCATCGCCCAATCCTTGTCTGCAGCCCAACCGGGGACATTCTCAAAACCAAGCGTATACAGGAGCATGTTCACCGGCCCTTTGGACGGATTGAAGATCATGTTCCATACAGCGGCCACCGCTACCAGCGATGCCACATAGGGGAAGAAGCTGACGGTGCGGAAAAAGTTCCTGCCCTTGATGCCCTGATTGAGCAGGACGGCGAGCAGAAGGCTGCTGATAAGGGTCAAAGGAACAGTTCCTGCAGTATAGACAATCGTATTCTTCAGGGCGGCCTTGAACTGATCGTCATCAAGAAGGTTACGGAAATTGGCAAGGCCGGCCCACTCGATGGGATTCGATCCATCCCAGTGCAAGAAGGCAAGAGCAATCGCAAAGACGATGGGAACCAAGGTAAAGACGGCAAAACCGATGAAGTTGGGTGCTATGAAACTGTAGGCAACCAACTGTTTTCTGATGTGTGCTTGCTTAGAAGGCATGAATCCATCCTCGTTGGGGGATAGCGGGATACAGGAGGCAGAACGCCCCCTGTATCGTCACAAAGGAGAACTTATTTGGCCAGGATCTTCTGGATCTGATCATTCATCTTCACGATACCGGCGTCAACGCTGATATTGTTGGTCATGATCTCATCATGGACCTGGTTCAGGACAACCTCGATCTCACCGGCTCTCTCGTGGAGGGGCATCTCAAGGTAAGTCTTTGCAACCTGCAGGGCATCACGGCTTGCCTGGTCGGTCGGGAATCCGGGTTTGGCAGCGATGATCTTGACAACTTCAGCCGTCTTGATGGCGGGAATGGTGCCGGTCTTTGCAATGATCTCTGCACCTTCGGGTCCGGTGACGAACTTCACGAAGTCGAATGCTGCATCCTGTTTCTTGGAAGCGTTGCTGACACCAAGGCTGGTGATGGTGCCCAAGGTGGTTCCGGCAGGAACGCCCTCAGCATGCGGATACTTTACCAAGCCCCAATTCTTCACTTCGGTCTTGCCCTGGTCGATCTGGTTGATCAAGGTGGCGATGAACCAGGAACCCATGTTCATCATGGCGACGCTGTTGTTGTAGAAAACACCGCTATAGTGGGTGGAAGAAGTCTTCAGGGTTGCATAATCCTGTACCACTCCGTCCTTCTGCTGGTTGAGAACCATCTGGTAGTAGGGCTTGAGGAAGTCATACTTTCCACCAACGATGGTGTTCTTGCCATCGAGGATACCAAAGAGCTGCACAGCAGATCTCCAGGTGTGGTAGTGAGCGCCATAGACCTTGTTGGCTCCAATGCCGCTGGTCATCTTGCGAGCAAGGGCATCATACTCGGCAAAGGTCATGTCATTGTCAGGATAGGCAACGCCGGCTTTGTCGAAGACGTCCTTGTTGTAATAGACAATCCAGAAGTCACTGCGGAACGGAATGCCGTAGAGCTTGCTGTCAACAGAGATCTGATCGGTGGTGCCACCGTAGAGGGAGAGGTCAACGCCTTCACTCTTGATCTTGTCATTGAGATTCAGCAGCAGGTTGCGCTTCACCAGATTGTTGTAGCCCGGGATGTCCTTGATGGTGACTACGTCGATCGAAGAGTCGCCACCGGAGAGCTGGGTCTGCAGCATCGTCATGAAGTCAGCACTTCCGAGGTCAAGCATCTCGATCTTGACGTTGGGGTTCTTTGCCTCATAAGCCTTGATCAAGGGTTCATAGTACGTGGTGGAAGCGATGTCCCACAGCGCCCATTTCAGCGTGGTTTCACCCGCACTCGCCTGAGCTGCGGCTTCCTTGGTTCCTGTTGCAAATACAGAGGTGAAAACCAATGAGAGAACCAGTACAATCGTCAGTACCTTTTTCATATAAAAACCTCCTTACGGTTTTAAGAACAGTGGGGGAAGGCCCCCCTTTCTAGTCGTAGGGTACGGTCCATTCTTGCACAACGCCATGCAATTGCGTGCACAAAACATCGAAAATCTTCCACTCATCCCTTCGATGTTGTACTTTTATCCGCTAAGTTGCCTTTTTATCCCAAAATCGGAGGTAAGCTCGGTTTCTGGTTGCAGAAAGCCGTATGCTCGGGCAATACTTTTTCCTGGGAGGAAGCAATGCGCCTGAAAACATTGAAGGGAAAGATTACCTTCATCACCGTCACCTTTACCTTGGCTCTTGCCATTCTGGTGGCAACATTCAGTTTCTTCCTCTTTCGCTCCTTTGCCCTGCAAAGCCAAATCTCCTCCACAGAATTCAACCTACAGTTCATCGGAGCAAAGGCAAGGGAGAACATGGTCGCCATCGATTCGCTCATCCGGTGGTGCACTACCAATACCGTGGTAACCTCCTACCTGGAACAACAGGATACCCGCAATGCCCTCCCCACCTACGATCGCATCAAGGAAGAGGTCATGAACAACCTGGCCCAAAGCTACGTAAGCAGGATCATTCTCACTGATATCAAACACACCAAGCTCATACACACCGGACTCTGGATGAGTGACAGCAAACCGGTGACCACCAGCAACGTTGAGCAAGTGCTGCCTTCCACCTTCAGCGAAAACACCGGATGGAATCATATCGGAGAAGATCCCTTCTTGCTCAAGGACGCGCAGGTCCTTCCCATCAGACGGGTGATTACCCGTTCTTCCTCCCCCGAGGTCACCGGACAGCTCTATCTTGCCATCTCAGCCGACCTTATCCTCGACCTGATCAAGGACTACCAGCTCAGCGAGGGCTCTCACCTCTATCTGACCATCGGGGACCACTTCTACCAAATTCGTGACAATACCTTCCATCTGATGGAACAACCTCAGTTTCTCTCCAAGGAGTTTGAAACCTCCGGTGAGCAGACTACGGTGGGGACCATCAGGATCGGAGGGAAGAACCAGCTGCTCATCACCTGCCCCACCGGTTTTCAGGACATCTCACTTTCGCAGAGTCTCAGCCCCAACGAGGTCCGATTCGAGCGAACGCTCTACTTCGGACTTTTGGCAGTCATCCTCGTCTTTGTGCTGCTCTTCGGCATCCTTTTGACATTCCTGCTCAACCGTCTTTTCAATCGCCCCATCGCAAAGATTCAGGAGAAAGTAAGGGCAATTGCACACAGTGATTTCTCCAGCGACCCATCCATTGAGTGGGATGATGAGCTGGGAGATATCGGAAAGGGAATCAACGACTTGGCAAGCAGGCTCGACGCTCTTCTGGAGAGACGCATCTCAGATGAGAAGAAGAAACAGGAGCTGGAGTATCGCATGCTGCAAAGCCAGATCAATCCCCACTTCCTGTACAACACCCTCAACTCCATCAAGTGGATGGCGACGCTGCAGAAAGCCACGGGAATCGCTGAGATGACCACCAGCCTTTCACGCCTGATGAAGAACGTGAGCAAGGCTGACGAACCTATCATCAGCGTCGAGGAAGAGCTTGCCCTCCTGAACGACTACTTTGTCATCCAAAAGTACCGCTATGGGGGGACCCTTGTTCTGCAGAACCTCATCGACTTGGCCTACTTCAGTCTTGGCATTCCTCGCTTCACACTCCAGCCCTTGGTCGAAAACGCCATCTTCCACGGAATTGAACCCAAGGGAGGGGCCGGCACCGTACGCCTTGAAGCACACCAAGAGGATGAGAAGACCGTTGTCCTGACCATCACCGATGATGGGGTGGGCATGGACGAAAAAGCCATTAACGAGATATTCGGCAATACAGGAAGCCCCGCCAAGGGAATGTTCCGTGAGATCGGCATCCGTAACGTGGCCAAACGGATTGAGTACACCTATGGAGAGGGGTACACCCTCTCCCTTGAAAGCAAAGTCGGCTCGTATACCAAAGCAATCCTCAGACTCCCCAAACTGACAAAGGAGGGCAAACCATGGCAACCAAACTGATCATCGCAGATGACGAACCGCTGGTGCTGGTAGGCCTGCAGTCAATGCTGGACTGGGGCAAGCTCGACATAGAAATCGCAGCGGTGGTACGCAATGGAAAGATGCTTGAGGATGCAATAGAAGAGCATCTTCCCGACCTTGTCATCACTGACATCAAGATGCCCATCAAAACAGGTTTGGAGGTCCAGAGGCAGTGCTCCGAGAAGTACGGCAGGTTGCCGCTCTTCATCCTCTTGACCAGTTACGAAGAGTTCTCCTTTGTGAAGGAAGCGCTCAGTTATCAAGCGGTGGACTACTTGGTCAAGCTTGAGTTGACCGAGGAGACGTTGCACGCCTCCGTGTCGAAGGCCTTGAAGCTGCTCTCTGAGCTCAAAGGTTCTGAGGAAAGCCACTACCCCTTGCTCGAGCGTAGCGCTATGCAAGGATTCAGAGACAAGTTCTTTGTTCGCCTCTTCAATGGCTTGATCGATTCACGCCAAGCCTTTGAGAAACAAAAGAGGGAGCTGCAACTGACGCTGCAGGAAGCATGGCACGTGGTATGCTATGTGGAAATCAAGTCGAATCAGGAGAAGGCCGAGGTAAGCCTCTACAACAGCACACTGGGCATGCTCAACCAAACCCTCTCACGCTACCTCACCTGCCATCTCACCAGCCTTGACCTCCATCACCTGGCAATTACCTTCTGCCTGACGGAAGAGCAACATGCACACTACCGCACCATAGTCCGCCAAGTTCTGGAAAAGACATTGCAAGTCATCTACAACTACTTTTCTGTTAACCTTGTCTGTTCGGTAGGTCTGGCAGTACAAGATCCTTTTCTCTTGCACACCTCCTTCCTCTCGGCCCGGCAACAGCTCTCCTTGCAAACCTGTGAACAAGCAATCCTTTTTGCCAGGCCATCAGAGGGAGGCGGCAACAGCTTTTCACTCGATCCGTACAGAAGCCGCCTCACCCGCTCATTTGAAGAAGTCGATGCCCATCAGCTCGCTCTGGTAATGGAAGATGTGGCAACTGAGATGGAGCAACAGAATCTACTCCCCTTGCAGGCAATTGAAGCAGCAAGCAGCATCCTCTATATGGCCATCAGTTTGCTTCCCGATGGCCAACATATGGTGGAACTGGCATTTGAAGACCAAGGCGGTGGATATCGGCAGATCTACACCAGCACCTCCACAGCTGCTGCCAGTGCATGGCTGAGAAAGCTAGCCCAAGGATTGGGAGAACAGCTTCAATCGCGAAAAACCGATTACCGGGCCAAAGTTGTCGCAAATGTCCAGCAGTACATCAAGGAGAATGTGAAGCGGAAGCTCAATCTCGGCGAGGTTGCCCTGCTCTTCGGCTTCAGCCAGAACTACCTGAGCAGCCTCTTCTCCCGCTACAGCGGGTGCAGCTTTGTGGAGTACACCACCCAGATGAAAATCGCTGCAGCCAAGGAGCTGATGGCCAAAGGCGATTACAAGATGTATGAAATTGCCGATATCCTGGGATTTGAAAGTTCTTTCTACTTCAGCAAGGTATTCAAGAAGGTCGAGGGAGTCTCCCCACGCCAATACCTGCAGCATCTCGAACGCAAACGGAGTTGATGATGTTCACAGCCTACCAAAATTCTCTGCCGCCCCATCTGCACACCTACCAGACTGCGCGACCTGCAAGCGATCGTGCGTTTTGGGAACAGCAGGACAAGCAGTTCTCAACTTCCATTGCCGAAGATGCCTCAGTACTGCTGGAACAACCCATCCCTTCCTTATTGGCTTCTGATTACCTGGCCTTCACCAAGACGGGAAACCGCGTTCACTTTGAGATTGCTTACTTTGCACGCAGAAGGAGGCTCGGCACCCTCACCCTTGCCTACTGCTGCAAACCCGATGCAACCTTGCTGGATGCCATCATTGACTGTATCTGGGCAATCTGCGAGGAATCGACCTGGTGTCTGCCGGCACACAACAGCTACATCCGGGACACACCCCAGCTGCCACTTGCCCAGGCAGACCGACCGGTGATCGACCTCTTCAGCGCAGATACAGCGGCTACTCTTGCCCAGGCATATGCTCTGCTCAAGGAAGAATTGGACAAGGAAACACCGCTCATCACCCAACGAATTGAGCATGAGATCGGCCAACGCATCCATAAGCCATACCTTTCCGAACATTTCTGGTGGATGGGAAAAGACGATGAGCCGATGAACAACTGGACAGTCTGGTGCACCCAGAATGTCCTGCTTTCCACGTTTCTTCTTCCCACCAACCAGATGTTCCGTCACAAGGTTGCAGAAAAAGCACTTGCCAGCCTCGACTTCTTTCTCAAGGACTACGGTGATGACGGCTGTTGCTCGGAGGGAGCCCAATACTTTCGGCATGCAGGGCTCTGTCTCTACCTCTGCATCGACCTGCTCAATCAAATCGGGGAGCAATGCTTGAAACCAGTCTTCAAGGAACCCAAGATTCGCAACATTGCCTCCTACATCCGTCATATGCATGCCCAAGGCCCCTACTACTTCAACTTCTCTGACTGTTCAGCACTTGCAGGCCCCTGTTCAGTTCGTGAGATGCTCTTTGCCCAAGCCGTAGCTGATGCAGAGACTGAGGCCTTTGCCCTCACCAGTGCAAGACTCAGGCCCAAGCACGAAAAACACCTTCCGTTGGAAATCAACCTCACCTACCGATTGCTCGAACTTGTCCATCAACCCTTGCTGAACAGGCAGGCAGTTCCTCCTTCCCCCTCCGATTTCTCCTATCCAAGCGTTGGAATCTATACCAGTCGGGACCAGCACTTCGCCCTTGCAGTGAAGGCAGGGGGAAACGATGACAGCCACAATCATAATGATACCGGCTCGGTTACTGTGTACAAGGACGGGAAACCGGTATTGATCGACATCGGAGTGGAAACGTATACAAAACAGACGTTCTCGCCACAGCGTTATGGTATCTGGACCATGCGGTCGGTCTACCACAATGTGACCAACTTCCCCCCGCATGAGCAGTTGGCGGGCAAGGACTTTCATAGCATCCTGCTCGAAGAAACAGCAGGCGAAGAGCGCTCCATCCACATGGAACTCTCCCAGGCATATCCACGCACCATCGGACTTAGCTCCTACCAGCGCAAAGTGACTCACAAAAAAGGGAAATGCATCGTCATAGAAGAGCACGTGAAGGGAACACCGAAGCCCACGCTCAGCCTGATGACGGTAGAGAAGCCAGTGGTTGAGGGCAATCTCATCCACCTCGGGAACAACGTGCTGTTCAGCATTTCGGGTGACCTGCTTGCCATCGAGACGGAAACCATTCCTGTCACTGATGCCAAATTGCTCGCTGTATGGCCACACGAGGTATATCGGATCAGGATACACTATGAGCATTCACTCGTGGTTACTCTCAGCTGATATCGGTTTTTCTTGTCCAAATTTCCTGACAAATTTGCTCATATGGCAAGAACAGCAATTGTCTTGTCCTAAAACAGGCCCTAGAATCAAAACATCATCTACGTTTTGCTCCAATCCCATCCTATTAGTCTTGAGGAGTTTGCCATGACAAAACGACGGTATCTGATCATACTGCTCGCCATCAGCCTCACTCTGGTCTCTTGCGGAACCTTGTTCACTGCAGGAGGGTCAGAGTATCGCCAAGCCATGTCCGCATACCAAGCACAGGAGTATGAGAAATCGTTCCTCCTTCTCTCTAATGCCCTGCGCATCAACCCGACCTTTGAGGAAGCGCTCTCCATGTATCCGGTTGTCTTCAATGAAGGTTCCAGTTTCTACCGTGTCATCATTGCCAACTCAGGCAGCAAGCAGGACCTGGCTTCAGCTGACAGGCTCTGGACCGCTTACAAAAGCCTGTATGCCATGCATGAGCGTGCACGCATCGATGGGCGTGGGATAGTCGCCTTTGAAGACTATTCGCATTCTGTGACAACATCCGGGCAAAAAGCTGCTGAGCTTTGGTTTGCCCAAGCAGAACAGCTGGCATCCAACGCAAGCAGGAAGAGCCAGCAAGAGGCCGTTGAAGCCTACGAGAAGGCCCAGCTCCGCTACCCCAGCCTCCCCAACCTTGCACAAAGGCTTGCCACCGCCCTCGACAAAGCAACAGTCTCGCTGATGGTGGTGGGCAATGGCCCTGATGATGCCTTCCATACCATGGTGTTGGCCGACATCAAGAAGACCTTTGCGCAGGATCGATTTGTGAAAGTGATGGACAGCCCCAGTTTTCTCAATTCCTCCCATACCAAGGGTCCGACGGAATTGGCCATCGAACATGCCAGAGCAAACCAGGTACACTATCTGCTGGAAGTTATGGTGTACAACCGGACTGAGCAGATCATAAATGAGCAGCCGGTCCGCCTTCCCCGGGAAAACCCGCTCTTCGACGGCATCAAGCGGACGATGGGCTACACCATCAAGAATACCGTAAGCTACCGGCTTTTCGATCTGTCAAACCTGAAAGTCATTGCCGGCAACACGTTCGCCAGCGAGGATGGCCCCTACACCTACGACTTCTCCTATGTGAAGGCGGAAGGCCTGAGAGAGCTGAATCTTGAGGGAACGGGCAAGAAAAACCTGCGCTTCGTCACCACCAATGCAGCACCGGAAATCGCAATTCCCATCATCAACCAGCTGAGAACCGGTTACTACAACATACCCCGTCCTGCATCTGTTCTCGACACAACCGACCAGACGCAGTGGTATGCCTACTATAAGAATCGGTACCACTCCTTCTCAGAACTCGCAAAGAATGAGAGCGGAAGGCAGTTGTTCTATGCCATTGAAGTGGTGCACCACCGCTCGAATGACACCTATACCACCCTCGGCGCAACTGTGGAAGACGCTGTCCAGGAGTCAAAGGTGAACAGCGCCATCATGAACGCACTCAGCCATACGGCACGAGAACTCATCGAAGCAGAGAAACAGAGCCGGGGTGGTTCCTACCAGAAAATTGGGCAGGAAGTAGGAAAGCTCATCAAGGGCGTGTTCTAAGAATCAAATCTCAGCTCAGAGTAACGCCATCCCCTGTTTCAGGGGATGCGTTGCTTGCGTACAAAGAGCAAAGCCTCCCAAACTGCTATGGGATAGACTCTTGTCCATTTTCATCCAAAGAATTCCCAATTTTCCGTTTGACACCATGCTGTGGCTGGGGTACAGTTATCCGTAGATAAAATAATTGGAGGCATTATGGCCACAGTACAACTCAAGAACATTTGCAAAGTGTACGATGGTGGAGTAAAGGCCGTCGACAACGTCAACATTGACATCAAGGACAGACAGTTTGTCGTCCTGGTCGGCCCTTCTGGTTGTGGTAAGTCCACGACCCTCCGCATGGTAGCAGGTTTGGAAGACATCACCAGTGGTGAGCTTTACATCGACGGGAACATGGTGAACGACGTTCCCCCGAAAGATAGAGACATCGCCATGGTATTCCAGAACTATGCTCTGTATCCCCACATGACCGTGTATGATAACATGGCATTCGGTCTGAAGATCCGCAAGTTCCCGAAGGAAGAGATTGACCAGCGCGTTCGCGAAGCTGCCAAGATCCTCGAAATTGAGGAACTGCTCGACAGAAAGCCCAAGGCCCTCTCTGGTGGACAGAGACAGCGTGTTGCAGTAGGCCGCGCAATTGTCCGCAAGCCCAAGGTATTCCTCTTTGACGAACCCCTTTCCAACCTCGACGCAAAACTTCGTGTCCAGATGCGCGCAGAGATTTCCTCCCTGCACAACCGCCTCAAGGCAACGATGATCTACGTCACCCACGACCAGGTTGAAGCCCTTACCATGGCAGACGTCATCGTCGTCATGAAGTTTGGCGTCATCCAGCAGATTGGTGGTCCGCTCGACCTGTACAACAACCCGAACAACAAGTTCGTTGCCGGCTTCATCGGTTCTCCTCCGATGAACTTCCTCGAAACCGCTGTTGAAGCTGATGGTTCTGACATCTATGTCAACGAAGGAACCTTCCGCCTCAAGGTCACTGCAGAGCAGAAGAAGATGCTTACCCCCTATGTGGGCAAGTCCGTCACCTTCGGTGTCCGCCCTGAGGATGTAACCTTCAGCAACACCCCCAAGGATGGTGAGACCATCAATGGTACCATCAGTGTGGTTGAACCGCTCGGAAGTGAGACTCACGTCTATGTGTCCACCTCCAAGAGCCAGGTCATCGGCAAGATTGAACCGAACCTCGTACCAGCTCCGGATACCAAGATTTCCTTGATTCCCGACATGGTCAAGGCAAAGTTCTTCGATATGGAGACCGAGCAGGTCATCAAGGCCTAAGCTCACAGCTTGCTATTCTACCGGCCCTTTCTGGGGCCGGTTTTTTGTATGCACATCCAGCTTTGACATGAGGAAAAGAAACCCTTGCGAATCAAACGATCCACAAGGGTTTTCACTAGGTGAAACATTGTCTGGTCAGGAGACTTTCGAAGACCTCGATTTGGAGTACAGGTCGAATGCAACGGCAGCGAGAAGGACAAAACCCTTGATCGCCTGCTGCCAGTCAGTGCTGATACCGATGATAGACATGCCGTTGTTCAGCACACCGATGAACAGTCCTCCGACCACTGCACCAATGATGGTTCCTACACCACCAGAAACAGCCGAGCCGCCTACATAACACGCTGCAATGGCATCCATCTCAAAGTTCTGTCCTGCCTTCGGGGTGGCTGAGTTGAGACGTGCGGTGAACACCATGGCAGCTACTGCCGCCAAGATTGCCATATTGGTATAGATCCAGAACATCACCCATCTGACCTTGACACCTGATAGCTCTGCAGCTTTCCTATTTCCTCCAAGGGCGTAGATATGACGGCCCTGAACTGTTTTGGAAGCCACGAATTGATACGCGATAACAAGAATGCCCAACAAAATCAAGATATTGGGAAATCCCTTGTACACTGCAAAAACTACGGTGAACGCAACCAGGACAGTGGCAATGAAGATTACCTTACCGAGCCAAACACCGGCCGGAAGGATATCAAAATCATACTCCTTCTGCTTTTTCCGCTTTTTAATCTCACTGAACGTAATCAGTGCAACAATGAGCAGGCCGATCAACAGGGTAAAAACATGGAAGTTCAATTTCCCAACGGCAAAACCTCCAAACGGATCAGGGATATAGCCGGACGAAATCAACTGGAACTCCCTGGGGAATGGTGCTTTTGTCTGCCCTTTCATGATGACCTGACCAAGACCTCGGAACACAAGCATGCCTGCCAAGGTGGCTATGAATGGGGGTACGTTCACGAAGGCAATCCAGAACCCTTGCCACATGCCGATCAGTGCTCCTACCAGCAGCGCAACCAACATTGCAACATACGGATTCCACTGCAGATCCACCATCATGACACCGCAAAGCGCTCCGATGAAGCAAACGATGGATCCGACCGAAAGGTCGACGTTTCCCGTCAGGGTGCACAACAACATACCAACGGCAAGAATCAGAACATAACTGTTCTGAAGCACCAGATTCGTCAGATTTACCGGCCTGAAAAAGATGCCGTCCGTCAAGAGTCCAAATGAGATCATCGCCACAGCCAAGGCGATGACCATCATGTATTGCCTCACATTCTTCTTCAAAATCGCAATCAAGCCACTCATCCCACACTCCTTCTCGTAAGCACACAGCCAAGTATCTATCGGATCCAACGTCACGACATGGTCGGACGAACAGCACTGTCCTAATTGTTCAGGATATTGCGCATGATCTCTTCCTGGGTTGCGGTCTTTCCAGAGAGCTCTGCCGTAATCCTTCCCTCGCTCATCACATATATCCTATCACTCATACCGATGATCTCCGGCATTTCGCTGGATATCAGTATACACGCCATCCCTTGCGCAGCCAGGGAGTTGATGATGGTATAGATCTCATGCTTTGCTCCCACGTCGATGCCACGGGTAGGCTCGTCGAGGATGAGCACCCTTGGATCGGTGAACAACCACTTTGACAGAACCACTTTCTGTTGGTTGCCTCCTGAAAGATTTCCTGTCATCTGAAGAATCGTCGGTGTTTTCGTATTCAGACGCTTGCAAAAATCCTCCGCCACCTTATTCTCATCATGCTCGTTGATAACCGCCATGTTGGAAATCTTCTTCAGCTTGGCGATTGTCGTGTTTTCCTTGACGTTCTGAATCATCACCAAACCCAGTTCCTTGCGATCCTCAGGTACGTAGGCAACACCATGTGAAATTGCCTTGGGAATAGTGCTTATGTCGACAGCAGCACCTTCGATCAATGTTTGGCCGGTGATGCTCTTGCCGTATGCGCGGCCGAACACGCTCATGGCAAGCTCAGTGCGCCCAGCCCCTACCAGACCAGCCAACCCCACCACCTCACCGCTGCGAACCGCAATGTTCACCCCATCCAGCTTTTTTCTTTCCGGATTGTCCGGATTCAGGACTGTCCAATCCTTGATCTCGAACAGGACATCCCCGATGGGATTGTTTCGCTTGGGAAACATATCAGTAATCTCCCGACCCACCATCCCCTTGATAATCCGCTCCTCACCAATGGACACAGAGCCGTCCTTGGCTCGCTCAACCTGCAGTGTCTCGATCGTCTTGCCGTCCCGCAGGATGGTGATGGAATCAGCTACGGAGGCTACTTCGTTGAGCTTGTGGGAGATGAGTACTGAAGAAATATTGCTCTTGTCCCTCAGTTCTTTGAGGATTTCGAGCAGATGTTCACTATCTTTTTGGTTGAGTGCGGAAGTAGGCTCATCAAGGATCAGCAGTTTGGCATTCTTGGCCAGGGCCTTTGCAATCTCGACCATCTGCTGTTTGCCCACACCCAGTTTGTTCACAGGAAGATTGGGATTCTCACGAAGCCCCACACGTTCCATATACTTCAGGGCGTCTTCTCGGGTTCTGTCCCAGTTGATGACATTGAATTTCGCCCGTTCGTCACCAATGAACATATTTTCTGCAATGGATAGATAGGGGCTCAACGCCAGTTCCTGATGAATGATGACAATCCCAGCCTGCTCGCTCTGCCTGATACTGGAGAATGTGCAACGCTTGCCCTGGAAATAGATATCACCATCATAGGTCCCGTAAGGATACACGCCTGAGAGCACTTTCATCAACGTCGACTTGCCAGCGCCATTCTCACCGACCAAGGCATGAATTTCGCACTCATTGACATCCAGGCTGACATCATCAAGCGCCTTTACGCCAGGGAATGTCTTGGTGATATGCTTCATCGACAGCAGTATAGATTTGTTTGGCATTCATACCCCCCACAATATAGACCGGAACCCGATTCCACTTCAGCCTCAGGCAGATGGCACCGGGTTCGCGATCATGCAATGCAATTCCGGCTTCATCAAAGAAGCCGGACAGATACGCTTACAGACCAACTTCTGCAGCGGTGTGGTAGCCAGTATCGACTACTTCAGCCTTCAGGTTGTCCTTGGTTACGATGACGGACTTCAGCAGAACGGAGGGAACGATGTACGGCTTGCCATTCTTGATGGAGTCATTGTTGTAACTGGTGGTATCAAGACCCTGGGGAACTTGGCCACGCATGATCGTGTCAACAAGTTCAACAGTGGCCTGACCAAGAACGCGGGTATCCTTCAGGACGGTCGCATACTGCTCGCCAGCGAGAATTGATTTACAGGAAGCAACAATACAGTCCTGTCCACCGACAACCGGCAGCGGCTTTCCAGCGGTCCCATAGCCAACAGCTTTGCATGCTTCAAGCGTGGAAAGACTGATCGGATCGTACGGGGAAAGAATACCGTCGAGGGTCTGGTTTGTGTAATGTGCGGAAAGGAGGTTCTCCATTCTGGACATCGCAAGCTCATTGCTCCAGCGCAGGGTTCCAACCGTATCCATGCCCTTCTGGCCGGATCCAATCTTCAGCGTGCCATTGTCAAAATAGGGCTTCAGCCTATCCATGGCACCGTCGTAGAACTTGTATGCGTTGTTGTCGTCAGGAGATCCACCGAACAGCTCAATCAGCAACGGCTTCTTCGCAGGATTGTCCAGCTTCATACCCTTGATGAGGATATCACCCATCTGCTGGCCGACTGCATAGTTGTCGAATGACAGATAGTAGTCAACATTCGGTGACTTCATGATCAAGCGGTCATAGGCAATCACAGGAATCTTTGCTTCAGCAGCCTTTGCCAAAACATCACTCAATGCAACTCCATCAATCGAAGCGATGACGAGCACTTTTGCATCTTTGGTGATCAGGTCTTCAATCTGACGAACCTGGGTAGGAATGTCATCATCGGAGAACTGCAGGTCGACTTTGTAGCCGAGCGCTTCCAATCCGGACTTAACTGCTGCGCCATCCTTATTCCAGCGTTCCTCCGACCTGGTCGGCATGACAACACCGATCATCCCCTTGCTTGACGAGCTTTCTGCTTTTCCTCCAGCAAAAACCATGGTTGAAGCGAAGAGCAGCACCATTACCACCACGAGCACCTTTTTCATACAGAGCCTCCTTTGTAATAAATGCGTTATCGTTAACGCATCGGCAAAACCAAAGCATCAAAACAGACGCTTGATTAACTCTATCATCGGTCCATTGAGTCGTCAAGGAATTTTATTAGATGGATTTACTCGATATCCTGCATGAAATATCGCCTGAAGTCATCAGCGGTAACGTTACTTAACACACTATCCGTATCGAACAAGTTTCCATCAAGAACCGCAATAAAAAAAGGCTGAAATGACTAAAATCATTACAGCCTTTTGCGTGCATTGGGTACCAATGTAGCATTACAGGAGTGCGTTCTGTCTCCAGCGGATATCCTCCACAACCAGATAGCAGTTCTTGTCTATCGCCCGTGATCGCTGCAACACTTTTTTTGCGTCACGTCGCTTCACCTGGACAAAGAGCAGGATTACCTGCCCATCTCTTCCCTGACCCTGAAACTCGGTAACCCGAAATCCAGCATCCCGAAGGTTTTTGGCAACTTCCCTACCCTGCGTTGAGAATACTTTCACCACTTGGTCCCCTATCTTGAGCAAGTTTTCCAAGGTCATGCCTACAAAGGTACCGGTAGCAAACCCCAAGGCAAAAGCAAAGGCGGTAAGAGGATCGGACAGATCATTGAGAACCTTGGAAACGGCAAAGACCCAGATGAGGGATTCAAGAAAGGCGATGACAAAGGTGACAAACCGTTTGCCGCGGATAATCATCGCATGGCGCAACGTGCCAAGCGATACGTCAAATACCCTAGCCAAAAAAATGACCAATGCCAACAGAAGGGATTCTGTGGTAAACATACTGCTACCCTCAAATTATTCATGAAATGGATATACGGTCCATCCCCACCATACGATGGAAATGAAAAAGAAGCAATAAGTAAGGATACACTCCAAATATTCCTTAATGGGAATATTTGGAGCCATCATTAGAATTGAAGAGTGTACCTAGGCAAACAATGCGTTGTACAGGCTCTTCACTGCAGCCTGCGCCTGATCAGCACTGACTCCCAGCAAAATCGAGGTGTCACTGGATCCATAGTTGAAGAAATTCAACGTGATGGAATCGTGAGCAAGCGCGGTAGTGCTCTTTGCAATGAGACCCGGCTCACCCATAACCCCCGCACCTACAATGCCTACGATTGCATGCCCGTGGTCTATCGCAATGGAATCAAGGGCGAACTCACTCTTGATGCGCTGGCACATTGCATTGAGCACACTCTCACTCGCCTGGGTGGTTTCGAAGAACCAGACAATGCTGTCCACCCCGAACAGTGAGAACGAAGGCCGGACTCCGAAGATGTGAAGCATAGTCAGCAGTGCGTGCCGGATTCCGGATTTCTTGAAAAGCATGAGTTTGCGAAGCGACAGGCGACTGTACCCGGCCTTGGCGGAAACGCCGGCAAGCGGATGGCCATCGATTTCACGGGAAGTGACGATCATGGTACCAGGATCAAGCGGTGCATTGGTGTTCTTCACATTGATGGGAATCTTGCTTGCAATGACCGGAGCGATCGCTTCCTCATGGAAAACACCTGCCCCAACACCTGCAAGCTCGCGAACCTCACGATAGGTCATCGTCTTGATGACCTTTGCCTGCTCAACAAGGCGGGGATCGACACTGAAAACTCCCGAAACATCGGTCCAGTTCTCATAGGTCTGAGCCTCGGCAGCCCTGGCGAGGATTGCTCCGGTGATATCCGATCCACCACGGCTGAAGGTCTTCACTTTCCCTTCACTGTCACAGCCATAGAAGCCGGGAACAATGTACTTGGTACCCTTCTTCAATACTTTCTTGAGATTGGTATAGGTTTCCTCATGCACAGTTCCGTCGTCCCTGATGACAATGAGCGGGTCGGTATCGAGGAATGTCCACCCAAAGTAGGTACTAACCATGCGGGCGGCAAGATACTCACCGCGGCTTGCGGCATACTCGGCACCATGGCCGGCATCGATCATCTGCCTGACCTCTTCCAGGATTGCCACAAAGGGCTTTGCATCCATGCCAAGCTCTGCAAGGATATTGGTATAGCGAACGGCGACCTTCTTGAACAGCTCACGGCACGACTGGCCCTGTTGGACGAGTGCATTGCAGGCATAGAGCATATCGGTCACTTTCTCATCATCGCGGGTCCGCTTTCCAGGGGCCGATACGATGACAATCTGTCTCTGAGGGTCAGCATCAACAATTGATTTGACTTTCTGTATTTGCTTGGCGTCAGCCACTGAGCTGCCACCGAATTTGCATACGATCATGGGGAATCCTCCCACCTTTCTAGGATGTCTCTAGAGCGTATTGTATTGAAGGATAGCATGTTGTGCAAGTGAACCTGTTTTTCTGAAAATACATGACAGACAGCGTATTCACTGCTACTCTACGTACAAGAGGGAATCATGCAGGACTCAAAACGATCGATAGTTGCCTGGGCATTATACGATTGGGCAAATAGTGCCTTTGCCACCACGGTGATGGCAGGTTTTTTTCCGGTATTCTTCACCGCTTACTGGGCAGTGGGAGCCAGCACTGAACAGGGTACATTCTATCTGGGATTTGCCAACTCACTCGGGTCTCTCATCGTCGCCCTCCTTGCACCCTTTTTGGGAGCTATTGCGGACTGGGGAAGTTACAAGAAACGGCTACTTGCATTCTTTGCTCTTCTTGGTTCGGTCATGACTGCCAGCCTGTACATCTTATCGGCGGGGTCTTGGCCGCTTGCAGTACTCTTCTACTCACTTGGAGTGGTAGGTTTCAGCGGGGCAAACACGTTCTATGATGCGTTGCTTCCCTTTGTTGCTTCCGAAAAAAAAGTTGATTTCGTTTCATCGCTTGGGTACTCGTTGGGGTATATCGGAGGAGGCCTGCTCTTCTTGGTGAATGTGCTGATGTACCTCAACCCCTCCTGGTTTGGCATTGGAAGCCAAGAGAGTGCCATCAAGATCAGCTTTGTCATCGTCGGCATCTGGTGGACAGCTTTCACCCTCCCCCTGTTGTTGCTGGTCAAGGAGGAGCAGCGGGAAAAAACACTATCTCTCAGGCAGTCTATCAGAAAAGGCCTGCGAGTGACGACTGAGACGATCAGGAGTTTCAGGAAACTGAAAACAATTGCCCTCTTTCTTGCTGCATACTGGCTCTATATCGATGGGGTGGATACCATCATCCGTATGGCGGTAAACTACGGTTCCAGCCTCAATTTTCCCAGTGACTCGCTGATCATCGCCCTCCTGATCACCCAGTTCGTTGCCTTCCCTGCAGCCCTCGGCTATTCGGCCTTCGGCAAGCGCATCGGGGTGCGTCAGGCTCTCATGGTTGCCATCGCAGCCTATATCATCATTGCCATTCTTGGTTTCTTCATGACCAAAGTCCTTCACTTCTATCTATTAGCCATTTGCATCGGGCTTTTCCAGGGTGGTATCCAGGCTCTGTCGCGCTCCTATTACACCCGACTCATTCCCAAGGAACGCTCGGCGGAGTTCTTCGGTTTCTTCAATATGCTGGGCAAGTTCGCCGCGATCATTGGGCCGGCTCTGATGGGAATCGTCACCCTTCTCACCGGATCGACTCGCATGGGCATCCTCAGTCTGATTGTTCTGTTTGTGGGAGGGTTCCTGCTCTTGAGGAAAGTTGATGAGCAGAAGGGGCAGGCAGAGGCTGAAGCCTACCTGCATACCAGATGAAGTGATGCTCCTTTACACACTTGTCAGGGTGTGGTATTACTGAAGCCTCTCATACGAGATAGAAAGGAATACCATGCAACAGTTGCAAGAAAATAAGATGGGGGTTCGACCGATCCCCTCATTGGTTTTGTCCATGTCGTTTCCCGTCATGCTGAGCATGTTGGTGCAAGCACTCTACAATATCGTGGACAGTATGTTTGTCTCCCATTACAGCCAGGATGCCCTGACTGCGGTTACGCTCGCGTTTCCCCTGCAGAACCTGCTCATTGCAGTGAGTGTGGGAACCTCCATCGGAGTGAACTCGCTGCTTTCACGAAAGCTTGGCGCAAGGGATATCGAGGGAGCACGGATGGCTGGGGGAAACGGAATCACCCTCTCGGCGATCAGTTGGGTCTTCTTCGCCCTCATCGGCCTCTTCTTCGCCAAGCCCTTCATCAGCTTCTTCTCCGAAGATCAAAAGCTGATAGCAATGGGAACTCAGTACATTGCAGTCTGCCTTTTCTTCTCATTGGCCATCTTCATCGACATCACCTGTGAAAGGATATTGCAAGGGACAGGCGACACATTCCATCCCATGATCATCCAGGGAACCGGGGCAATCGTAAACATCATCCTCGACCCCATTCTCATCTTCGGCCTTTTCGGCTTTCCTGAGCTTGGCATCCTCGGTGCTGCGATTGCCACCGTTTTCGCCCAGCATGTCTCGGCTCTGCTTGCAATATATTATGTTCGCAAAAACCGGGAAATCCGACTGACCAAAGCCTCCTTCCGCCTGAAAAAGCAGACGGTGAAGGATATCTATGCAGTAGGTTTGCCCTCTATCATCATGCAAGCGATCGGAACCATTCTCACTACCAGCTTGAACAAGATCCTCATCGGCTTCGGCACCAGTGCAGTTGCCGTCTTTGGTATCTATTTCCGCCTGCAATCATTTGTATTTATGCCTGTATTCGGTCTGAACAGCGGTATGATCCCCGTCATAGGGTACAACTATGGGGCGAAACGGCCCAAGCGCATCACCCAGACGATCCGGGTGGGAATGGTGGTTTCACTGAGCATCATGACTGCCGGATTTTTGGTCTTCACCTTCCTGCCGCAGGTACTGCTCGGTTGGTTCAATGCTACCGATGAGATGCTGGCAATCGGAATCGTAGCCATGCAACGCATCAGCCTCTGCTTCATCTCCGCAGGTTTTTGCATCGTCCTCATGGCACTGTTCCAAGGCATCGGGGAAGGCTATGTCTCCATGATCATCTCAATTACGAGGCAGCTGGTGTTCCTGCTTCCTGCAGCCTACCTGCTCGGCCGATTCTACGGCCTCGATGCCCTTTGGTACTCATTCATCATCGCCGAAAGCGCGTCCCTCGCCCTGACCATCTTCTTCTTCATCCACCTCTACAAGAAGCGGATCAAGAATTTGGGAGCATAAGCAACCAAGGTTTCAGCCTGCAGATACAAAAGAGAATCCCCGCTTCCTTGCCGATGGCAAAGAGGGCGGGGATTGTTTTGGTTACTCCCACTCAATCGTCCCAGGGGGCTTGCTGGTGATGTCATAGAGGACACGATTCACGCCTGACACCTCGTTGCAGATCCTGCTTGCCGCATGCTGGAGCACATCAGGAGGGAAGCGGAACCAGTCTGCGGTCATTGCATCCTCGCTGGTAACTGCCCGAAGCGAGCACACTTCCTCATAGGTACGCTCATCGCCCTGCACTCCCACGCTCTTAACCGGAAGCAGACAGGCGAGTGCCTGCCAGATGTCATGGTAGAGTCCTGCCTTGCGAATCTCCTCAATGAAGATGGCATCAACATCACGCAGGGTATCCAGGCGTGGCTTGGTTACCTCTCCGACACACCTTACGCCAAGTCCCGGGCCTGGGAACGGATGACGGGTCACAAGCTCTTCGGGAAGACCAAGTTCCCTGCCGAGTGCACGAACCTCATCCTTGAAGAGCTCTCGGAGCGGCTCAAGCAGATCCCACTTCAGGTCCTCGGGAAGACCGCCCACGTTGTGATGGCTCTTGATCGTTGCTGACGGTCCGCCGGAGGGACTCTTGCTTTCGATTACATCCGGATAGAGCGTTCCCTGGGCAAGGAAGGAGATCTCGCCGGCCTTGCGTGCCTCATCATAGAAGGTATCGATGAACACCTTGCCGATGATCTTCCGTTTCGCTTCCGGCTCGGTGACTCCCTTGAGCGCTGAAAGGAATGCATCCTCTGCATCTGCATACTGGAGCCGAATCTTGTAGTTGTCCCTGAAGACTTTCTGGACCATCTCAGCCTCGCCCTTGCGAAGCAGGCCGTTGTTGACAAATACACAGACCAGCTGGTCTCCGATGGCTTCATGGATCAAAACAGCAGCCACAGCAGAGTCGACACCCCCGCTCAAGCCGCAGAGCACCTGCTTGTCACCAACCTTGGCTTTGATCTCCTCAATAGCGGTGGAAATGAAAGAACCCATATTCCAGTTCTGCTTTGCCTTGCAGATACCCAGCACGAAGTTCTCCAAGAACTGCTTGCCCTGGGCGGTATGCACCACCTCAGGATGGAACTGTACGCCGTAGAAGCGCTTCTCATCATGCTCCAAAACCGTATAGGGGCAGTTGGGAGTGCTGCCGGTCTGCACGAACCCCGCAGGGAGGGCTGAAACAGCATCCCCGTGGCTCATCCACAGCCTTGAGTCTGCACTGATACCCGTAAGCAAAGCGGAGTGTTCGGAGAGGATGGTAAGGTCTGCAAACCCATACTCACGCTTATCGGGACGCTGCACCTCTCCCCCGTTCTGGATGCTCATCACCTGCAGCCCATAGCAAATACCCAGGATCGGAATGCCAAGCTCATATATTGCCGGGTCGGGACGAGGGGAACCCTCTGTGCGGACGGAGGCAGGGCCTCCGCTGAAAATGATACCCGTCGGCTGCATTGCCTTCAGATCCTCTGCACTGGTGGTGTAGGGAACGATCTGGCTGTAGACGTGCATCTCCCGAACTCTGCGTGCGATCAACTGGCTGTATTGTGCACCAAAGTCCAGCACTACGATGGTGTCATGGGAGAATTGTTGCATGCTGCACTCCTCTTTCATCTGAATTTGTTGCGAGTATACCGAAAAGCTGTGCGAAATGCTACCACGAAAGAGAGCGTACCGGAGGATAGGCTTTCTTGACCGCACTCGCCACACCCAAGCCCAGTACAAAGCCAACACCGCTCTGTGCGATATTGCCCGGAATTTCAGCTGCAGCCACACTGACCGTACTGATGAAGAGTGCAGAGAGGGCGAAATACCCCAAGGAAACGGTTGCAATGCAAACCAGGCCAGCAAGCAACTTTCTGACAAACGATACCGCCTCATTCCCCTTCTGACGGACGATGAGAGCGATGAGCAACCCTTCCACTCCATGCACCACAAAAGAAATCGGGGCCCACTGTGCATACCCGCTGATGAGGTCGGCCAATGCAGTACCCAACCCTGCAGCAATAAATGCAGACCAAGGGCCGAAGGTGAATGCAATGAAGCAGATCGCCACATCACAAAGATTCAGATACCCTTTGGCTGTCGGAATGCGAACCACAAGGGTAAAAACCACCACCACGGCCGTCAGTACGGCTACCATGGCCACCTTCAAGGCATTTCTATTCTGTTGCATGATGTATCTCCTATTGGACCCTGAAAAGAACCCAAAATACTACAAGCATGATACAAGAAAGCAAAGTATGGGTAAAGGGATGCCGATAGGAAGAAAGGTCCTTGAAACTGCTTCGTTTCTGCTCGCTTCCAAACCCGCGGAGCTCCAAGCTCATGGCAAGATTGGGAATGGAACGGAGCGCAACAACCAAGGCGCTGGTAAGCGTAGGCACCAAGTCCTTCAGACGCTGCACTATGCGCTTCCCCTGATCACTCTCCGCCTCTCTCAGACTATGGGACTCAGCTATCTGGGAGAAACTCTCTGCAATGAAGGGGATGTAGGTGAACGCAAGGGTAACCACCAATCCTGCTTTGTAGGGAAGATGGAACGAACGCAATGCAAGCATCACCTCCTGCATGACGGTTGTGGCAAACAGTAAGGTACACGCGTAGGTAATGCCAATGAAGCGCCCTGCAAGGCGCGTTGCTTGCTCCAGCCCCTCTGTGGTGATAAGCGTAAAAGAGCCGATGGAGATGAGGCTCTCCCCATCACGCACATTGAAGGGCATGAAGAGAACCATGAACAGCAACATGGGCAAAATGGAGAGAAAGGTCTTGGCGATGTGGGAGAATCCGGTATTGAGGGCCCCCACCAGCACCAGCAAGCCCACGACGGTGTACAGCCCAACCAGGCTCACCGGCAAGAAGAACCAGATGCAGAGGAGAATCACCGTCAGGAGTTTCGCCCTGGGATCGAAACGGTAGAGGAGGCCTTTTCCTGCAACGAAGGTGTTGATCGTCATAGTTCGCAGAGCCTCCCCTTCTCTATTGAGTACGTTCTCTGTTGCACTCGCTTGGCAAACTGTCTGTCATGGGTGATCAAGAGAATGCCAGCCCCGTTTTGCCGCAGGTCCCTGATGATGGAGAGCGCTGTATGGTAGGTCAGGGCACTGTCGAGTTCGTCAAGAATATAGAAGGGTCTGTCCAAGAGGTAGTAGACAGCAGCTTGAAGAGCCTTGCGCAGCGGATAACTCATGGTGGCCGGAGTATCGGAGAGGGAGAGCCCAAAAAGGTCGGCACAAGCAGCAACCCTCCGACGAATCTCCTCCTGTTTCAGATCACGTCTCCTTCTGAGCGACCATGAGAGCTCATCATTGACCGTAGGAAGAAAAATTTGCAAATCAGGGTTCTGAAAAAGATAGCCAACCTTCTTGGAGAGCTCTTTCCCAGACAGGGAGGTGCCATCGAACTTGATGAAACCGCTCAGATACCCATCCAGACCACAAAGGATGCGGGAGAAGGAGCTCTTGCCGCTGCCATTCGGCCCAACCAGAGTAACCAACTCTCCGCTTTGCAAGCTGAAATGAGGAACGTGGACTTTGAAGGAAGCCTCTTCCAGCGTGCTCATCCTTCTGCGTTCAGCAACCAAATCGGTACAGACCAGCTGCCGTACATCAGGGGGAGTGCACACTTGGGAAGCTAGGGGATTGGCCAGATCATCCTGACAAAGCTGGGAAAAACGAGACAGGAGCTGCTGCTGGGGAGGGGAGACAACCTTCTTGTCGTCCAGCAGGAGCATTCGGTCAAAGAGACCATCAAATTCAGCGAGATAGCGGCTTGCGAGTACCAATACGGTCTTGTTTCCCTTCCCTATCATCTCCTTGAGTTGGTCGCGCCACCTTTGGTCCAAATCATCGAAGGCTTCGTCCAGAATCCAAAACCGGGCATCTATCGCTTCGGTTGCGGCAAGCAAGACTCGTTTGCGCTCTCCTCCACTCAACTCTTGTTCGCTTGAAGTCCTCAGCCGATCGAGGCCCCAATGCTGGAGAGCTGCATCGATGCGACTTCGCATCTCTTCCCGACCGAGTCCAAGGGACTCAAGGGGGAAAGCAAGCTCCTCCTCAACCGAATTGGCAATGAATTGTTCCTGGGGATTTTGTGAGACATACGAGCAGACAGAGAGCAGTTGCCAAGGCTCCAGGGTGGCAAGATCGGTGCCGAACACACGGATGGTCCCCTCCAACGTACCGGGAAAGTACTTGGGACAAACCCCGCACATAATCTTGGCCAAGGTGGTCTTTCCCTTGTCGAACGGAGCGAGCAAGAGCGTCTTGCTCCCCTCCTCGATCTGCAGACTCAGGTTCTCGAAGAGACTCTCACACTGTTTCTGGACATAGGAGTGGTACGTGAAGCTGAGGTGTTCGATGCTGAGTGCGTTTGGCATAGGCACCCTAGACTTCGCCAGGGAGCTCGTCGAATCGCTTTGCGATGGTCCCATAGACCACCTCGTGGAGGTTGGCAATCTGATCCTCATGCAGCGTTGCCGTATCGATGGGCGCAGAGATGGAGAAGTAGGCATGAACCCGTCTGAACCCCTGCAGATGCTCCAAACCTGCACGGAGGCCCTTGATGGTTATGGGGACAATGACTGCTTTTGATCGGGTTGCCAGCTTGAGGCTTCCGTTCTTCAGTTCCCCGATTTTCCCGCTTTTGCTTCTGGTCCCTTCAGGGAAGATAAGCATGCTCCTTCCATCCTTCAGGTACTGGACACCCTTGAGAATGGCCTTCACTGCATCATGGGGGCTGGTGCGCTCGATGAAGATGCACCCCAGTGCATAGCACCAGAGATTGATGATGGGGATCCTTCTCACTTCAGCCTTCGCAAGAATGCTTGCCCAAAGCCGGGCAGGCCCCACAAAGGCAACGATATCGAGCATGCTCTGGTGATTGGCCATGTAGCAGATGTTCGAGACTTCAGGCAGGTTCTCCCGCCCATCGACGTGCACCGTGATGCCGAGAAAGAAGAGGATGGAACTACCGATGAAGTGCCCGCTACGCTCAAGATGCCGATCCGCCTGTTTCTTGAAGCCGAAAAGTCTGAGCAGATATGCAGGAAGAAAGCCGTAGAGGGGAGAGAGAATCAGGATGGGAAGGACAAACAGGGCTGCAAACGCAATGCGAATCTTTTTCATGCAATCTCCTCAAACGTGCTAGGAAAAGTCCTGCGTCTTGTAGAGTTTGGCATAGGAGCCATTCTTCTGGAGCAACTCACTGTGGGTGCCCGACTCGACCAGTTTACCCTCATCAAGGACCAAGATGCAATCGGCATTCTTCACTGTTGTGAGCCGATGAGCAATAACAAGAGCGGTACGCCCCATCGACAGCCTGGTAAAAGCTTCGCTGATGAGCTCCTCGCTCTCGGTATCCAAGCTGCTGGTGGCCTCATCGAAGATCAGGATCGGAGGATTCTTCAAAAAGACCCTGGCAATGGATATACGTTGCTTTTGCCCCCCACTGAGCAGCGTCCCGCGCTCACCGACGGGGGTATCAAGCCCAAGGGGGAGGCTGCGTACGAACGTACCCAGGTTTGCCGCATCCAGCGCAGCCCAGAGCTGCTCATCGGTTGCATCGACCTTGCCGTATTTCAGGTTCTCACGGATGGTGTCGTCAAACAGAAAGACATTCTGCTGCACAAAGCCTATGTTCTGGCGGAGGGAACTCTGCTTGAGGGTATTGATATCCTGCCCATCAATGAGAATACGGCCCGCAGTAGGCTCGTAAAAACGCGGGATGAGAGATGCAAAGGTACTCTTTCCGGCCCCCGACTCTCCGACCAAGGCGACCGTGGAGCCACCCTTCAGGGTTACGCTCAACTCTTTCAGCACCTCCGTTGATGCATTGTCGTAGGAGAAGGTAACGTGGTCGAAGGCCACGGTTCCTTCCTTGACCTTGAGGCTTTTTGCATCCTTCTGGTCCTGGATGGAGGGATTCTCATCCATAACCTGGGTGAAACGCTCAAAACTGGCCATACCCTGTTGCAGCTGCTCGGTAAAGTTGATCAGCCGGTCGATGGGAGGGAGTACCACCCCGACATACAGGATGAAGGTCACCAGATCGTAGCTCTGCACCTTTCCCATGAAAATGAGGATGGTACCGCCGGCGATGGTGCAAAAATAGTAGAGCTCACGGAAAAACCCGAGAATGGAGTGATAGCGGCCCATCACCCGATACTGGCCCATCTTGCTGTCTCGCAGCACATCGTTGACTTGGTTGAACTTTGCTTCCTGGTAGGACTCCCTTCCGAAAGATTTTACCTCACGGATGCCCATCAGGGAGTTCTCCACATTGCTGTTCACGTCGGCGACCGTTGTGCGCACCTTGCGAAATGAGGCTTTCATCCTCATTCCGTAGTAAATGCCGTAGAAGACCATGATGGGAAGCGGAATCATGGAGACCAACGCTAGCGGCACACTGTAGGAGAACATCACGATATAGGAGCCCAAAATGGTCGCCACACTGATGAGCAAATCCTCAGGTGCATGGTGGGCCATCTCGGTAATCTGGAAGAGGTCGTTGGTGATGCGGCTCATCATGTGACCGGTTTTCGTCTTGTCGAAGTATCCGAAGGAGAGCTTTTGCAGATGGGCAAAAAGCTCGCTGCGCATGTCGGTCTCCATCTTCACTCCCAAAATATGCCCCCAGGTCACCCTGATGTACTGGCAGATGGCCTGCAGGATGTAGATAAGGAGCATCAGGGCAAAGATGATGATCATGTTGCGTAGATTCTGGGAGGGGATTTCCACCCTGAGCAGCTGTCTGGTCAAGGTGGGAAAGAGAATGGCAAGGGCGCTGGCAAAGACCGCAACGCCCATGTCAAGAAAGAACAGTCCTTTGTACGGACGATAATAGGAGAGAAATCGTTTGAGCATGCTACTTCTTTCTCCCGAACAAACGGGCAAAGAATCCCTTTTTCTGTTCGGGTTGCTTCACCTCATTCGACTCCTTTGCCCGGATCGGGGCAACTGTCGGTTTGTGTACGCTCTTGGCGGGAGCTGGGACCTGCATCTTGGGAGCTGTGCTCTTGGGGGCCACATCGCCACCCTCGCTCTGGTACTGCTGCTTATAGTAGGCGAGCCGTTCCTCGAGAGAGAGGTTCTGGATCTCGGCATAACTCTTTGAGCCGCTTCTCCTGCGTCTGTCGCGCTGTACCGGCTCCTCCCTGCGAGGTCGTCTCTCCTGACCTTCGGCTGCTGCCATGGGTCTGCGAGGACCACGGGGCCTGTCTCCTTGCTCGCTTCGTCTGCGAGCGGGCTCCGGCCTTCCACCGGGCCGCTTGCGATCTCTCGGACCGCTCTTGGACCGCATCGTGGAAGGAGCATACTCATCGTTGCTCACCAGATCCCGGAACGAATACGAGGCGCTCTTGTCCTCAACGACCGGCAAATCACCCTCAGCTGGCCAGATCACGGGAATCTTCATCTGGATGTAGTTCTCGATTGCCTCGAGGTTGAATACGTACTCTTCGTCTGCGAAGGTAATGGACTTGCCGCTCTTTCCGGCACGAGCAGTGCGCCCGATACGGTGCACATAGCTTTCAAAATCATCCGGGATGTCATAGTTGACAACCAGCTCAAGATCATCAATCTGGAGCCCACGGGCGGCTACATCGGTGGCAACGAGGAATTTGATCTTGCCATCCTTCATCCGCTCGATCGTCTGCAGTCGCTTTGCCTGGGGAAGGTCCCCCATCAGATACTTGGTGGGATACCCGTTGAGCGAGAGCCGCTTGGAAACCTCAATGCACCGTGCCTTGGTGTTGGTGAAAATCAGGCAGTTGGTAGGGTCTTCCCGCTTCATCAGCTGCAAAAAGAGGTGGAACTTCTCAGATTTGCTGATGTGGTAGAGCTCTTGGGTGATAGCCTTGACGGTAATCTCCTCGGGCTGCACCTCAAGTTCAACCGGTTCGTTCATGAACGACCAGGCAAGGTTGCGGACCTTGGTCCCCAGCGTTGCCGAAAAAAGCATGGTCTGCCGTTCAGTACAGGGACGGAGCAGACTGAACATCTTCTGGATGTCCGGGTAGAAACCCATGTCGAAGAGACGGTCAGCCTCATCGACTACAAAGATGTCAAACTCACGGAAGTCAATCTTGTGCATCTTCTGGTAATCCAGGATGCGGCCGGGGGTACAGACAAAGATGTCGCACCCTTTTTCGATCAGCTCATCCTGTTTTCCATAGCCGACGCCACCAAAAAAACACCCCACCGTAATGTTCTCCACCGACTGTGCCAACTGAAGGGTATCCGCTTCAATCTGGACGGCGAGTTCTCGGGTAGGGGCTACGATGAGGGCTTTGGGGTTTCCTTTGCCTGCTTTCTGGGCTGCTACGAATGATTCCAGGATGGTCAACACATACACTGCGGTCTTGCCGCTGCCCGTCTTAGACTGGGCCATGACATCTTTGCGGGTAAGACTGACGGGGAGGACTTTCTCCTGCACCTCGGTACAGTCGGTAAAACCCGCGGCTACGATGCCTTTGAGCACTTGCTCACTTAAGGGTAGTTCGGTAAATTTCATTGGTACTATATATCGCCTTTACAAGAAATAGCTGTTTCCATAGGAAAAAGGGGGGCTGCTTGAAAGAGCCCTACCCAAATAAGATAGAGGAAATTGCTGGCCTTGTCCACCGTAGGGGCACAGGTTTCTCAGTCCTGGAGCTCCCACCCGCGTACCAGATCCCTGATAGCCAGGATTTTCGGGAATGGAGCATTGAAAGGCCTGCCATCCAGTGAAGCAAGCGGCATGGCTGCCATGCTGGTTGCGCTGATGAAGGCCTGCTCGTAGACCCCACTTGCAAGATCAGACAGATTTGGAGCTTCATAGATGATGGAGAGCCCAAGAAGGCTGGCTGCCTTGAGCACCCTATCGCGTGTGATGCCAAGCAACACCTCATCATCGGCAGCCGTATACAGACAGTCTCCCTGCAAAGCAAAGAAGTTGCTTCGTGTTCCCTCAAGCACCCTGCCCTCCCGATCCACCAGAAGAGCCTCAAAACACCCCTGACTTTTCGCTTCCTCCACCGCCAAGTAGTTGAGCAAGAGATTTCCTGTCTTACAGGAAGGAAAAAGCCGCTCGCCATGATAGCTGATGGCACCTACGCCCTTGGTGTAATGGCTCTCTGGATAGCTCAGGATGGTAGTTGCCGTAACAAAGAGCTGAGGCTCATCTCCGCCGTAAATCTGGATGCGAAGACTCGCACTCTCAATGCCATCAACCTCAATGAGCTGGTGCACGGCACGCTCAATCTGTTCTTGGCTGAAGGGATGAACCAGACCGATTCCCTTGCAGGAGTGCTCCAAACGGTTGAGATGGTCGTCAAGATGAACCACCTTTCCCTCAATGATCCTCAGCGCTTCGTAGGTGGAGAAGCCGAATTGGACAGCTCGCAGTGTTATGGGAACCACGGCATCCTTGAGAAGGATGACCTTCATGTTATGGATAGCATGCTCTCCGACCATGTGCTCTCTCCTTAGGGGTACTTGATCAACTCACGGGGCTTGCTCCCATTCGGAGGCCCCACATACCCAAGCTCCTCCATCTGTTCAACCAGACGGGCAGCTCGGTTGTACCCTATCTTCAGCCTTCGCTGCAAGTAGGAAGCTGAAGCACACTTGCGCTCCACCACGATGGCCAGGGCACGCTCCATCAGTTCACTGTCATCATTCACATCCACCATCTCATCATCACTGTCACTGCTCTTGGGTTCATCATCCTCAAAGAAGGATTCGTCGATGAAGTCAGGCGTGCCCTGGGAGGAGACAAAGCGAACAACCTCCTCGACCTCATGGTCGCTGAGAAAAGAGCCCTGGATGCGTTCGGCTGCTGGGTTGGAGGAGGACATGTAGAGCATATCCCCCTTGCCGAGCAACTTGTCGGCCCCCTGCTCATCGAGGATGATCCTGCTGTCGGTAGTACTGGTGACTGCAAAGGCAATTCGGGTGGGAATATTGTTCTTGATGACGCCGGTAATGACATCCACCGAAGGCCGCTGGGTGGCAAGCACCAGATGGATGCCCACCGCACGGCTCATGGCAGCCAGTCGGCTGACCTTGCTCTCCATGTCTTTGCCGACAAGATGCATCAGGTCGGCAAACTCGTCGATGACCACCAGGATGTACGGCAGTTTCTCACGGGCCAGACGGCTGGTCTCGATCTTCTCGTTGTAGCCGACAATGTTTCTCACATTGATCCCCTGGAGCAGCTTATATCTGCGGTCCATCTCATACAGGCAGAAGTCGAGTGCCTTGAGCGTCCGTTTGGCCTCGGTGATGACCGGAGTCAACAGATGGGGGATCCCATTGTAGATGTTCAACTCGACAATCTTCGGATCGACGAGGATCATCCTCACCTGTTTCGGGCTGCGCCTGAAGAGGACCGAACAGATGAGCGAATTCACACAAACACTCTTTCCGCTTCCCGTGGAACCGGCAATGAGCAGATGAGGAGCCTTGACGACATCAACCACGATGGGCTGGCCCATCAGGTTCCTGCCGAGCACCATGGGAATGCCCAAACCATCGGAGAGAGAAGGCAGCATCTCCCGAAAGCCTATGATGTCACGCTTGAGATTGGGAATCTCCACCCCTACGGCAGACTTGCCCGGAATCGGGGCAACGATGCGAACCTGGGTTGCTGCCAAGGCAAGAGCGATGTTGTCGCTGAGATTCACAATTGAATTCACTCTCACCCCTGGGGCTGGCAAGAGCTCGAACATGGTGACCGTCGGCCCTCTGACAATGTTGGTGAGATCAACAGCAATATTGAACTCTTGCAACGTGGAAACCAGCACCTCCCCTCGCTTGAGCGTGACCTCATCGACCACATCCCCAATCTTGGGATAGGTTACGAGCATCGATTCATCGGGAAATGCATAGCTGAGACGGCCCTTGCTGATGAGGGCACTGGAGAGCCCTCCCACCCCGCTGGACACCTCCAGAAGATCGGTCTCTTCCTCCGGTTCACCTTGGGGAGCCGAGCCTTCCAACTCGCCTCCGTTGATAGGATTGGCAGTGCTCATCGGTGAGAAAAATGCAGGCTTGCTTATCTCTGACTTCAAAGCAACATCAGACTGAGGTTTCTCCAAAGCGGCAACTTTCGGCTCAGTGACAACAGGTTCGGGTACACGAGTCGGAGTTGCAGCTTCTGGTGCAGCAAAAAGGGGGCTCTCCGGTTTTTTCTCATACTGCACCGATAGGATGCGTTCCTTCACTGACAGTGGTTCATCGATGCTTTGGCTCTGATTCTGCTCCACAGCCTGAGCAAGCATACCCCGAGCCTTTCCTGAACTGTCACTGCGTCTTGAGGAGATCTTCTGCGGTGCTTTTCCCACTGCCTCGAGGGCTCCTTGAAGAAAGCCTGAAAGTTGCACATTCTCCTTCTTCGGTTTTTCCGGTTCCCTTTCTTGCTTCTTTTCAGCCAGCTCCTGCTGCTTACGCTCGAGGTACGAAAGCCCATTGTTGCGCTTCCTCTCTTCGGTCAGGGCGTGCAAAGCACCGATGCTCACCACCCCATTCACCTTGATCTCCTCAACCTCGATGACATTCTTGCTTGCCGGGCGAAGGGACGAGGAGGATTTGCGGGATAGACTCTCCAGGGGAGGCACATCCGCAATGGGAGGAAAATGAACCGTCTGGGAGTCGGAAAAGGAGTTGCCCTCCTCCATGTGTTCAGGCTCTACCGGCTTCTTGGAAAGAACGACGGTCTCTTCTTCATCCCGTTCCTCTTGTCGTTGCTTGCGCTGCTTTCTCTTCTTCTGTTTTCGCTCTTGCCTCTCCTCGGTGGGAGCCGATGCCAGGCTCTTCAGTCTCATCTCCTCCCTAAGGCGCTGTCGTTCCGCCTTGTGCTGATGATAGCGATCCAAGGCATCTCCGATGAGGGTGACTGCAACAAAGAGGGCGGTCTCTCCCAAGAAAGCCAGCAGGACCTTGAAGGAAGCGGCGCGCACATCAACAGACGATGAGAGCAACAGGGGAACAAACAGGGGCCGGCTACTGCCCTGCATCATATGCGAGAGGGTATACAGGGTATAGGCCATCAGGGCGGTGACCGGAATCAGGAGAAAAGAGAACCGCTTTTTCCCCCGGAAGGAGAAGATCATGATGGTCCAGACCAAGAGCAGGAACGCCAAGGGAGCGAGCCCGAAACGTGTCGGTTCAGCGCTGAACGAGAAGATGTTTCCCAGAAATCCGGTAAGGACGGAGAGCACGCTGTGATCGATACCCAGCAGGGGAAGCACTACTACGCTGCCAACAAGCAACGTCCCCACAAGGCAGACAAGCCCTGCGATCAAAGATACCCGCCCTTTCTTCTCCTTCACAACCAACTCCTCGTACGTAAACATCCATCCACGCGAATGGTATCAAATCTTTTTCAGAAGGCAAAGCATTCGGCTGGCCTCAAGTCGGGGGACATCCAGCTCCACGAGCGAGCTCTGCCACCGGCTCTTGCACCGAACCTTCACCTGTTCCAACTCCTCCTGCACCTGCTCCATCTGAGCTTTGTATGCACACACAACCCCTCCCTCGCTGAGGAGGGGAGCCACCAAGTCAAGAATATCATACAATGGGTGGAATGCGCGGAAGGTTATCAGGTCAAACTGCTGCCTGACCTCTTTCAGGTCACGGTCGAAGACCGACACCCGATCGAGAAGCGAGCAACGAACCAAGGCATTGCGCAAAAAATCCACACGCCTGCCCATCCGTTCCACCAAGGTGAACTCATACTCCCTCATGGCAATGGCCAGCGGGATGCCGGGCAGCCCGGCACCACTGCCCAGATCGGCGATGCGGGCATGAGGGAACGAAGCGGCAAGCTCGGTCATGGTCAGGCAGCCCGCAAGGCTGTCCAGGATGTGGCGGATGATCAGATCATCACCCTCTGCTCCCACCAGCTTGTAGACAGGGTTGAAGAGTTCAATCTCGGCAATATAGGCATCCAACTGGTTTCTCTGGCCCGAATCAAGGTTGATTCCAAGCTTGGCAAGGCCCTCATCAAGCAGATCTGTATACTTACTTGCCATGACGACCTCCCCTGTCCAGATGCAGGATGAGCACTGCAATATCACTGTTGCGCACCCCGTTGATACGAGAAGCCTGCCCCACCGAAAGTGGACGGATTTTCTTCAACTTCTCCCTTCCTTCAGCGCTCAGGCCTTCCACTGCATCGTAATCCATCAGAGCATCAATCACCAGACTCTCCAGCTTCTCAAATCGATTGATCTGCCGCTCCTGGCGATTGATGTACCCCTCATACTTCACATCAAGCTCAACCTGATAGAGAATCGGCTGCTCAAAGGAGGAGAGCTCGGGCATCTGGGCCTCAAGGTCGGCAATGGTAATCTCAGGCATCTTAAGCGTCTGGAGGGCACTCTTCTCGCCCATTCTTCGCTTTGCCAAGAGTTCCTTCACCGTTTCCATCTTCTCAAGCTTGGCTTGCAATCGCTCAAGGTTCTCCTGTTTCTGCAAACCGACCGCATAACCTTTTTGGGTAAGGCGTTGGTCACAGCTGTCATGCCGCAGATTCAGCCGATATTCTGCCCTACTGGTAAACATCCTGTACGGTTCCTGTGTTCCCATGGTCACCAGATCATCAATCAGCACTCCGGTATACGCTTCATTGCGGCTGAGCACCAAGGGCTTCTCACCCTTCAGCTTCTGGGCCGCATTGATGCCTGCCATCAGGCCTTGGCATGCTGCCTCCTCGTACCCGCTGGTGCCATTGGTTTGCCCCGCGATGAAGAGATTCTCCACCAATTTGCTTTCCAGCGATGGGTACAGAGCCTGCGGATCGATGAAATCATACTCCACTGCATACGCGGGGCGCATAATCTGTGCGTCCTCAAGCCCTTCTATGCTGTGGATGAAGTCCCACTGCACATCCTCGGGAAGCGAGGAAGAAATACCGTTGAGATACATCTCCTCAGTTCCCTCGCCCTCAGGCTCAACAAAAATCTGGTGCCGTTCGCGATCGGGAAAGCGGACCACCTTGTCCTCGATGGAGGGACAGTAGCGGGGACCTTTTCCCACTATCTTGCCCCCATAGAGAGGGGAACGGTGAATATTGGCCCGTATGATCTCGTGAGTACGCTCGTTCGTCCAGGTAATGTGGCAAGGAAGCATCGGCCTGTCGATGCTGTCATAGTCAAAACTGAACGGCATCATGATCTCTTCGCCATCCTGCAGCTCCATCTTGCTGAAATCGAGACTGCTCTTGCGCACTCTTGCCGGAGTACCTGTTTTCAGCCTTCCCACCGGGAAGCCTTTGCTTCGAAGAGCTGTTCCCAACCCGATGGCAGCGCTCTCATCCAGACGACCGTTGGGAGCATCGTACTCGCCGATGAAAATCCTGCCTTCCATGAAGGTCCCGGTAGTGAGTACCAGCACACGGCAGGTGATGGTATGCCGACGTTGCGTCACCACCCCCACCAGCTTTTTGCCCTCTTTGTCCAACACCAGGTCCACCACCGTGTCCATGAACAGGGCAAGGTTTGGCTGGGCTTCCAGAGTCTCCTTTGCAAGGCGGGCATAGGTGAACTTGTCAGCCTGAGCTCGGGGTGCCTGCACTGCAGGACCGCGACGCCGGTTGAGAATCCTATACTGGATCATCGAGTGGTCTATCAGGTGGGCCATCTCCCCACCAAGGGCATCCACCTCCCTGACCAGGTTGCCCTTTGAGAGCCCCCCTATGGCAGGATTGCACGAAAGACGCCCGATTGAATCGAGGTTTTGTGTGATCAAAAGGGTTTTGAACCCTATTCTGGAGAGAGCAAGGCTCGCCTCAATACCGGCATGGCCTCCCCCTACGACAATTGCATCATAATCCATCTTATTTTCCTACACAGAATCCACTGAAAATTGTTTCGAGAATATCAGAGGGCGTCACTTCCCCAGTCAGCTCGCCAAGATTCTGGAGCGCCTCGCTCAGTTCCACGGCGATGATATCAAGCGGGATATCCAGGGTGACCAGGGCCGAGGCACGTTCCAAAGCATTGCCAGCATCGGTGAGCAACCTGCTCTGCCGCTCTGATTCAATGACCACCAGATCATCCCCACTTGCATGGGAGCCTCCGGTCAGTCGTTCGGTAATTGCTGAAAGCAGGGTCGTCACCCCCTCCCCTGTCTGCGCGCTGATCGCCAGCCTGCCCTTCGGAGGCCTGACCAAATCGCTTTTGTTGTACACCACAATGGTGCGCTCGTCCTCGCTGGGAATATGCGAAACATCGGTGCTGTCCACCAGATAGATCACCAGATCTGCCTGCCCCATCAACCGCTCGGTCCTGCGGATTCCCTCACTTTCGATTGCATCCGAACCCTCGCGCAGCCCTGCCGTATCGTAGAGCCGGATAGGAATGCCCTCAATACTGAGATCGGCTTCGATATAGTCACGGGTGGTACCCTTCACCGGGCTCACGATTGAGCGCTCCTGCTTGAGCAGCAGGTTGAACAGAGAACTCTTTCCTGCATTGGTAGAGCCTGCAAGCACGATACGAGCCCCTTCACGGTAGAGCCGGCCCACCTGATAGGTGTCAGCCAAAACCGCGATGTCCTTTCTCAATGTCTCCAGCTGCTCACGTGGAAAGACAAACTCATCAAGCTCATCTTCAGCATAGTCAAGCTGTACTTCGACGCTGGCTGTAATGGTCAGAAGCCGCTGCTTGAAATCAGCAATCTGATTCTTCAGGCTTCCTTCCAATCTTCCCAGTGCGAGTGCACGCGCAGTCTTGCTTTGGCTGCTTACCAGTTCCTGCACTGCTTCGGCCTGGGTAAGGTCGAGCCTTCCATGCAAGAAAGCGCGGAAGGTGAACTCCCCTCCCTCTGCACTACGCATGCCCAAGCGGCCAAGCAGACCAAGAATCTCCTTGATGACAGACAACGAGCCATGACAGCTGAGTTCCACCGACTCCTCAAGGGTATAGCCGTGGCCATCGGTCCAAACCGAGGCAACCACCTCATCGATATTCTCCCCCGCTTCTGTGCGAATATAGCCGTGCACCGTGGTGGCATTCTGTGCCTCCACAAGCGCCTTGGGACGCGAGAAACAAGGAGAGAGCGCCTTGAGGCACCCTTCGCCACTGATGCGGATGACCGCCAAGGCACTCTGGGCCCAAGCGGTTGCCAACGCATAGATGATGTCGTCTGTCACATATCTTGTCATACCGGCGAGTATACCGCTCGGGGCCAACGCTTGCAACAGAAGTGCCACCTTGGCTATGATGCGGCCATGAAAGAAACAGCACGCTTCAGAAGCTGGATGAACCGCACCATCAGATCGTTCTTTGACCAAAAAGGGTATACAGAGGTCGATACGCCGATCCTCTCTCCCACCCTCATCCCCGAATCAACGATTGAAAACTTCGCTACGCGCTTCGAGAACCCCTTCCTTCCCTCTGCCGAACTGTACCTCGTCCCCTCACCTGAGATCTTCATGAAGCAACTCATCGCCGATGGAATGGGCAGCATCTATCAGATCAGCCACTGCTTCCGTAACAGCGAACAGCTCGGGCACATCCACAACCCTGAGTTTTCCATGCTCGAGTACTATACGGTGGGATTCGATGAGCAGGACTCAATCACCCTTACCGAACAGCTGTTTTCTTCCCTCCTTCCCGAAACAGGGTGTGAGGATTTGCGTCCTCCTTTCGACAGGATTTCCGTGCAGGAAGCGATGAGGATCCATGCAGGAGTCGATTTGGAGAAACATCAGAGACAAGCATCACTTGCCGATGAGGCCAGAAGACTCGGGCTTTCGGTGCCTGACGAGCCGGAGAGTTGGGAAGAGACGTTCAATCGGATCTTCCTTACCTTCGTAGAGCCGAATCTGTGTAAGGACCGTCCCTTGGTACTGGAAAAGTACCCGCGTCAGATCGAGTGCCTGGCAAACATGGAGGGAAACTACCGAAAACGCTGGGAGCTGTATGTCCGGGGAATCGAAGTTGCCAACTGTTACGACGAGTTGCGCGACCAGGATGTGATCGAGCGCTACTACATTGATGAGTATGCCCGTCTGGTTGGGAAACGAAGCGAAAGCGGCTCTGTCATCCCTGACACCGATCCCTCGCTGGCAGCAAAATTTGCTTCCCTGCCCCCCTGCTCCGGGGTTGCTATCGGCTTGGATCGCCTGCAGATGCTGCTGATGGGAAAAACCTCCCTTGAGGGGGTGATTCTTTTTCCCCTTTCTGGTATGCTGACCAGTGGAAATACGCGCAACTAGAACTATATGAGGTAATAAGCATGATTAAAGCAGGTCAAATCGACAAGGGAACCGCCCTGTTGATCAAAGGACAGCCCTTTGTATGCATCGACCGTGAATTTGTGAATCCCGGCAAGGGATCTGCCTTCGTTCGCCTGAAGCTGAAGAGCCCTTCCACCGGCCAGACGCTCAGTGAAACCATGAAGACACAGGACAACGCCGAGGACATCACCGTGGTCGACAGGGACTGTCAGTATCTGTACAACGATGGGGAGAACTTCCACCTGATGTTGACCGATACCTTCGAGCAGATTGAAGTCCCGATGGGAAACTTCCCTGACTACCAGTTCCTGATGAAAGACGGTGAGACCTACCGCTGCACCTTCTGGGAAGCACAGCTCTTGGATATTCAGGTCCCCCCGAAGGTAGTCTTCCTGGTAGCCGAGGCCGAAGAAGCCGTCAAGGGCGATACCGTACAGGGTGCTACCAAGTACGTCACCACCGAGACCGGCCTGAAGGTCCGCGTCCCCATTTTCATCAAGCAGGGTGAGAAGATCAGGGTCAACACCGAGACCAGAGAGTATCTGGAACGAGTCAACAACTAGTTCGGTCAGGGTAATCAAAAGGCCTCCACGCTTCGGCATGGAGGCCCTTTTTATTTCTTGTGCCAGAGCTGTTCCGTCATATGGAACATGCTTACGGTTTCCCATTCTTTCTTCTTGGTTTCATTCAGCCTTCTTTTTGTTGTTTTCCGACATCAGTGAAAAAATTGTGCTAAAAAATGACTATACAGTCATTGCGTAATCCAAAAATCCTGTCAAACTGTATATGCAGGCTGTGTCAGAGGTTGCCATAAGGAGCACTGACAAACTCAAGACAAGCTTGCTCTGGAAAACCCAGAATTTTTAGCAACCCAATAGTGTGGGAAATACAAAAGGAGAGTATGTACATGAAAGGAAAACATTTCTTGATTCTCGCCCTCGCCTTCCTGATGCTGGTCCCGGGCTTCATCTTCGCCCAGCCTGCAGCGGAGGCGAGCAAAGCGTCCACGATGCGCCTCGCTTGGTGGGGAAACCCGACCCGCGACGAACGCACCTACAAGGCAGTGGAGATGTTCCAGGCCACCTATCCTGAGATTACCATCGAGACAGAGACCACCGGTTGGGGTGGCTACTGGGACAAGATGAACACCCAGGCAGCAGCTGGCAGTCTTCCTGATCTGATGCAGCACGACTATGCATACATGCTGCAGTGGGTACAGCGCAATCAGCTCGCAGACCTGACCCCCTATGTCCAGAAAGGCATCATAGATCTGTCCAAGATCAATGAGTCCTTCCTCTCAGGCGGAAGGGTTGACGGCAAGCTCTATGGCATCAGCCTCGGGACGAACGCCGTATGTCTGACCTATGACCCGGCAGTATTGGCCAAAGCAGGCATTGCAGAACCCGATTCCACTACCTGGACATGGGCTGACTTTGAACGCATCGCCCTTGAGATTTATCGCAAGACCGGTGTGCAGACCATTCCGTTCTTCACCACTGATCCGAAGGTCGGTTTCGACAACATGATCCGCCAGACCGGCAAAGCCACTTACGGCAAGACCGGCCTCGGATTCACCGATCCCTCCGTCCTGCGCGAGTTCTATGCCATCCAGCTCAGACTGCTCGATGCCGGCGCCTTGATCAGACCCGAGATTGCTTTCGTCTCCGTCTCTCCCGAAGAGGGTGCGTTCGCCAAGGGACAATCATGGGTAGAGTTCATCTGGTCTAACCAGTATGTTTCCACCCAGGCTGCTGCAAAGCGTCCTCTCAAGTTGGCACTGCTTCCCAACATCAAGGGAGCAACGGCAAAGGGAACCTTCCTCAAGCCTTCGATGTTCTTCTCCATTCCTGCAAGCGCAGAGAATCCTGAAGCGGCGGCAAAGTTCCTGAACTACTTCCTCAACGACCTGAGCGTCAACGACTTTTTGATGGGTGAACGTGGAGTTCCCATCCCTGATGATGTCCGCGAGCACATGGCGACCAAGGTCGACACGATCAACAAGCAGATTTTCGAGTACATCAGCCTTGCTTCCAAGAATGCAGGCCCGATCGATGCTCCTGATCCGGCAGGAAGCGGAGAGTTCCTCAAGATGGTCCGTGACGTAACCCAGGAGATCCTGCTCAAGAGAGTCTCCCTTGATGAGGGTGTATCCCGGCTCATGACCCGTGGCAACCAGATTCTCAAATAGCCACTCACCTGCTCATGGGGAGGCCTGCCAACCGGTGGGTCTCCCTTCACAGCTCAGTTCACCCTCTTTCAAGGAGACCGTATGAAGCAGCTCTCTGCACGCAAAAGAGCCTGGATGGATGACTTCTCCGGCTATGCCTTCATCAGCCCATGGCTGATAGGTTTTTTTGCATTTTCCATCATCCCCATCCTCTTCTCTCTCTACTACTCCTTCACCAAGTATGACATTCTTGGCGACCCGGTATTCAACGGTCTTGAGAACTTTCGGACCATGGCCACAGACGAGCTTTTTTGGCAGTCGCTGAAGGTCACCTTCTTCTATGCCTTTGTATCCGTACCTCTCAGGTTGATCTTTGCCTTCTTTGTGGCAATGCTCTTCAACCGTGGCACCCGTGCCATCCGAGTCTATCAGGCCATCTACTATGTACCTTCCTTAGTGGGAGGATCCATCGCAGTAGCGGTCATGTGGAGAAGGCTCTTCATGGCAGACGGAGCTCTGAATGCCGCTCTGGCCAAGATCGGCATCGTCACCGATGTCTCCTGGATTGGTGACCCCAACACGGCAATCTGGACACTGATCATCCTTGCCATCTGGCAGTTCGGCTCTTCGATGCTCATCTTTTTGGCTGGACTCAGACAAATACCCAAAGAACTCTATGAGGCGGCATCCATCGACGGTGCTGGTGCGCTGAGAAAATTCAGCCACATCACGGTTCCTCAGATAACCCCGGTCATTTTCTTCAATCTTGTCATGCAGTTGATCAACGGCTTTACCGTATTCACCCAAGCCTTCGTCGTCAGCGGCGGTTCTGGTGATCCGCTCAACTCCACCCTCGTCTACGCCCTTTATCTCTACCAGCGAGCCTTCAAGTACTACGACATGGGCTACAGCAGTGCCATGGCCTGGGTACTGGTCCTCATCATCGGTTTGATGACCGGCATCGTCTTCAAGACAAGCAGCAGCTGGGTCTTCTACGAAGCGAAGGAGGGCAAGTAAGATGACGAACAGGAAAATCAAACACCTTCTTGGACAAGCTGCTTTCCACTTGGTGGTCATTCTGCTTGCGTATGTGATGCTCTATCCGATCCTTTGGATGGTTTCCAACTCATTCAAGGAAACAGCTGACATCTTCAATACCACCTCACTCATACCCGAGACCTTCCGCTTCGACAATTATGCGCGTGGTTGGAGATTCAACAAATCGGTGACCTTCACCACCTTCTTCTACAACTCGTTCTACTACACCGTTCTTTCCACCCTCGGTGCGGTTCTTGCCTCGTCTCTTGTCGCATACGGGTTTGCCAGGGTACCTTTCAGGGGAAGGTCGTTCTGGTACGGGTGCATGTTCATGACCATGATGATCCCCTACCAAGTGGTCATGGTCCCACAGTTCATCATCTTTCACAAGCTTGGGTGGATCAACAGCTTCAAGCCCCTGATCATCCCCCAGTTTGCCGGCCTGCCCTTCTTCATCTTCCTGATGGTACAGTTCATCCGCCAAATTCCCTACGAGCTTGACGATTCGGCAAAGATAGACGGATGCAACCGCTTCTCAGTCTTCACCAGGATTCTCTTTCCCCTGATCAAGCCTGCTGTGATCACCAGCACCATTTTCAGTTTCTACTGGCGATGGGATGACTTCTTGGGGCCGTTGCTCTTCCTGAACAAGCCACGGTTGTTCACCGTCAGCCTCGCATTGAGAATGTTCAGCGACCCCATGACGAGCACCGACTGGTCGGCAATCTTTGCCATGGGGACACTCAGTCTGGTACCGGTTCTGGTCATCTTCCTGATCTTCCAGAAGTACATCGTACAAGGCTTGGTGACCACCGGTCTTAAGGGTTAGGAGAGCTTGGCCCGCTCACACAGGGCCAGCAGGATGATACCGATTCCGTGGGTATCATCCAAGCGTGGAAGCAGTTGCTGGGCATAGTAGTGCTTCGAGCAGGAGAATTCAGATCCCCTGCATACTCCCCAGACATGGCCATCGACATCGATGGCCTTTGTCTTGAGTGCTTCACAGGCCTTGATGCAGGCCTCCCGATACGGCCCAGCCTCTTCATACCAACCATTGCGAACACCACGGGAGAAGGCACAGGCGAACATGGCGGTGCAAGAGCTCTCTTGGTATGATTGTGGGTAGTTGAGTACCTGATGGAACATCCCCTCCTCATCCTGAAGACGCACATAGCCCTCGCTGAGCTTACAGAAGAACTCCAGCAAGGCTGCCCGCTTCGGATGAGCGGGGTCGAGGACCATCAATAGTTCAGAGAGGCTGAACAGAACCCAACCATTGCCTCTCCCCCAAGGAATGCCGGTGGAAAGGTTCCGGTCAAAGTCATAGACATGGCTCATCAACTGTTCCTCATCCATGTACAGATACTTGGCAAACCCGAAGAACTGATGAACAGCATCATCCACATGCTCGCTCTCTCCGTTGTACTGGCCATAGCGGCAGAGGAAAGGAACCGACATGTACAGATCATCGATCCACATGGTGTTCTCATGGAACTCATGCATCAGGCCAGTACGGAAGAACGTACCGTCGCTGAGGCGAGGCTGGACCTTGGAGATGTAGTGACCAACCACTTCGATGAGCGGCTCATAATCGGCCAGCTCGTGGTCCTTGGCAACTTCCAGCAAGGTCGAAGCGAAGCTCCCGCAGTCATCCAGGCTATCGAGGCTGGTCATCAGGTGATGGACTGCAGTAGCACCTCCAAGGGTCTGCTTGTCCCACATGCCATAGGCATAGGTATCAATGCTGGCCTGGAGATGCTGCACAAGATAGTGATGAATCTGGTAAGACAGCTGCTCATCCACTGTCTTGAGCATCCGCTCACTTTCGGCCAAGCCGTAGAGGGTCACTCCCAAAGGATAATTCCAGTGGCCGAAGAGAGGGTTCTCATTGTAGATTCTCAGATAGGCTGCCTCACCTTCCAGATGCCAGAAATCCAGGGCACCAGATGAGGTTTCGAACGGCTTGAGGTATTGGACGGCAAAATCCTTAGGATGCTCATCAAACGGACCTGCCAACAGGAAGGGATAAGGGCTCTCCGTCCCCAGAACAGGATTGTACAGCTTCACCGCTTCATCGGTCTTGGCATCCTGAATGCTGAGCACACATGGCTTTCCGGTTTTGGCATAGAGGATGAGTTGGTGTTCACCGCCTGAGAGCTCAACACTCTCCTGCATGATCTGAACACCATCCACCAGCAGCTCCGCATTGCTCGCAATGGTACACCAAGTGCTCTCCTTCAGAGCAAGAGAGGTGGTCATCACCACATAAGAATTCTCAGGGGCCAGAGGAAAGACCTGTGCAAGATCTACCTCATTGCCCTCTCTGGCATAAGGTTCTGGGTACCATGTGAGGCTTCCCAGGCTCTGTGCATCCAGTTTTTCGGGAACTTCGGCAAGCGGATGCGAGTACCAAACACCCTCGCTCTCTTGCATCGGTGAGGGCATCAGAAAGTAGTAGTCGAGCTTACCCACCCAGGTACCGAACTCACAACCAAAGCCACCGCTGGTATGCTCACATACCAACACAAGGTCATTGGTGCCCTCTTGCAGCTCAAGGTCGAAGATCTGCTTGGAACGGTAGCGCTCACTGAAGATGTCACTCGAGCCGGCAAGCTTGCCATTGACGAAGATCCTGACAGGGCCGAAGGGAATGAGGGCAAAGCGAAGGCTCATCGCCTCGCCGGCGGCATAGGTCCCCCAGATGCAGGAAAAGCTTCCCAGCTGAGCCTCAGGCAGCAAGAGCTTGAGGTCTGCCAGGTAGCGGTAGTTCTCCCGCCGGTAGATGCCCCGCTTGAGGAAGGGGCGGTAGGTGTAGCTCCCCTGTCCGTGCTTGGAAAGGTAGCGTCTGATGATTGCCTGTGCTGATTGCACCTCGGTTGCCTGGGCCATGCTTTTTGATCTGTCCATACGCTCAGTATCCTATCACTATACCGAGCATGCAAGCACAAAGCTGGGATTGCCCACACTTTTTATCCGGTGAACGCTTGCCAAAAAGAAATAGATAGAGTACGTTAGTCATCGTTAACTGACAGGAGAGAGCCATGCATACCCAACGACAAGCAGAATTGATTGATGCAGCCATCAGACTGACTGCAGCAGAGGGAATACAAAAACTCACCATAAGGAACGTCGCTTCAGCAATCGGCGTCTCGGAAGCAGCAGTCTATCGCCATTTTGCAAGCAAGCATGAGTTGCTTTTGGCCATCATCGACCATCTGGACTCCCTGCTCGCTCCGCAATTTGCCTCGCTTCTCAGGTTTGAGAGTTCCTATGCAGATGCACTCCTGCAGTTCATCACCAACCTTTTCACCTTGCTCGAGCATAATGATGCGTTCAGCCTGATGCTCTTTGCAGAGGAGACGTTCAATGTGGATATCGAGCTCAAACCTCATCTGAACCAATTGCTTGCCAAGAATCTTGTGCAGATCACCCAATTCTACAGCCGGGCAATGGAGCAAGGCAAATGCCGAAAAGAGCTTGAGGCCTCGCAGCTGGCTCTGATAACCTTCGGAACCATCCGCCTTTCCGTTTCGCGATGGCATCTGAATCCTGAGACGCAATCCCTGCACTCCCAAGCAAGCGTAATCGCAAAGAACCTCATCACACTGTTCGCCCTGCACTAGCCATACATCTTGTTTGGATCCTGGGAAGGGGAGCTTTTTCATCATAGTAGTAAGTAAACGTTAACTATCGGAGGTATCATGCATTTTTTCATTGCACTTGCAAAACGACCAATCACCATCATGCTGCTGCTGTCTGCACTTACCGTCGGGTTTGGTGTCTCCATCGCACAGAATGCCGATCTGGAGACAGACCTGGATGAGTACATGCCAAAAACACATCCTGCATTCGTTGCCAGCGATGAAGCCCAAGAGCTCTTTGGCATTACCGATGCCATACTCTTTGTGGTTGAACATCCAAGCAGCATTTACAACCAGCAGACACTGGAAAAAATCGATGCCATCACCATTGCACTGACCGATGAGTTCGATGCCTTCAGTTCGGTGACCAGTCTTACCACTGCAGACAACATCAAAAGTTCGGATGGTTTCTTGGAAGTCGAACCCTTTTATACCGGCGACACCAGCGACCAAGCCATTGCCGATATGCAATCTGAGGTTGAAGCAAACTCCATGATTTATGGACGGAATGTCAGCAAGGATGGAACGGCAACCCTCATCATTGCTGAACTGAAAGACGATGCAGACTCCAAGGCCTTGCAGGAAGAACTGAAATCCTGGATAAGCCAATGGGAAGGCCCCGAACGCATCCTGATGGCCGGCCGACCCGTCGTAGAAGGATCTTTGGCGGAACTGGGACCAAAAGACATGGCCATCATGTTCCCCTTGGTCATCATCACCATGATCATACTCCTCTACCTGCTGCTGCGCTCTGTGCGCGATACCGTGCTCAATATGGTCATCGTCCTCTTCGGCACCATTCTCTCCTTTGGCCTGATGACCGTGCTGGGTGTACCCATCTACGCTGTCGATACCATGATTCCTGTCATGCTGATCGCCATCGGCGTGGCCTATGGCATCCACATGCACAACACCATCCACCACCTCATGGAAGAAGAACCGGACATCACCAAGGAAAAACTTGCCCAGCAGTCGCTGAAGCTGATGATCAGACCAATCATCATGACTGCCCTCACCACAGCGATAGGCTTTGTTGCCTTGATGAGCAGCAAGGTGCTTCCTGTCCGCTATTTTGGGCTCTTTGCTGCAATCGGGGTACTCGGGGAGATGGTGCTTGCACTCTTGCTCTTTCCCGCTTCCATCCATCTCTTGGGAAAGCCCACCTATCATTCGGCCAAGAAAGCCTTGGGTAAACGCCCTTTCTCCGGCCATCTCAAAGCGTTGGTGCTGCAGCATCCGAGGAGCATTGCCCTCATCAGCGTTGCTGTATTGGTCTTCGGTATCTGGGGCACCTCCAAGGTGTGGATCGATACCAGCTTCCTGGCAAATTTTGAAGAGAACAGCTCAATTGTCCAGATCGACCATCTGGTGAATGAGAAGTTTGGGGGGACCTCCACACTGAACATCATCCTCACCACAGACCAGGTCGATGGCTTCAAGGATCCTGAACTCCTGAAAACCATGGATGCGCTGCAGCAAGAACTGGAATCGAACCCGATGGTAGGGAATACCCTCTCCATCTCGACATTCATCAAGCAGATGAACCAAGTCATGCTCGAGTACGAGGAGGGCAGCCACAGCATCCCCGACTCCCAGGAGTTGGTCAGCCAATACCTGTTGCTTTACGAGTTCTCCGGCGACCCGGAATCGCTTACCCAGGTTGTCGATTACGAATATACCAGCGCAAACATCACGGTCCAATTGAAAAGTGACAGCTCAGCACTGCTGAAGCAAATCATTGCTGTGGTCGATACCTACCAACACTCCTTTGGACAAATGGGAATCCGTCTTGGCTATGCTGGCAGTGGATACAAGGCCTTCATATTCAGCGAATTGTTGCTGGAAGGCCAGATCATCAGTCTGGTAATCAGCTTTGGCATCATCATACTGCTCTTGACCCTGCTCTTCAGAAATCTTCGCATCGGTTTGGTCGGGACCGTTCCCATCGCCATCACCGCGATAGTGAACTTTGCCGTCATGGGATTTCTGGGCATCCCCCTCAGCAGTGCCACGGCCTTGATCACCAGCATCGCCATCGGCATCGGGGTCGACTACGCCATCCACTTCCTCGAGCACTATACCAATGCCCGGCTGGCAGGAGCAACTCTCGAAGAAGCTACCGAGCAGACCCTGGCACATACCGGAAGGGCAATCATCTTCAATGCCATCGCGGTGATGGGTGGTTTTGCCATCTTGCTTTTCAGCGTATTTCCTCCCAATAGGCAGGTAGGAGCCTTGATCGTCCTCAATATGGCAACCAGTGCCTTGGGTACCCTCACCATCTTGGTGGTGGCTGTACAGCATCTCGACCGAAAGCATGTGTTTCTTCCGAAACACGTGAGACAACCAATAGGAAGGAGTCAACTATGAAACGAATAAGCATTCTCATGCTTCTCATCCTCAGTATCGTATTCACCCTGTCAGCCACAGAACTTGACGGCAAACAGGTAATGTGGGAAGTCTACAACCGTGACAGTGGCGATACGATGAGCGCCAACCTGATCATGACCATTACCAATGCCCGGGGATCGACCAGGGAGCGGAGTATCGCCCAATACCGTCAGAATCGTAATGGGGTGGAAAGCAAGCTGATGTTCTTTCTCTCCCCCAGTGATGTACGCAACACTAGCTTTCTCAGCTTCAGCTATGAGGATGGGAGGAACGATGACCAATACATCTACCTGCCCGCCCTCAAGCGGGTGAAGCGTATCGCCAGCGACAGCAAGAACGACTCCTTCATGGGGTCGGACTTCACCTATGACGATATGGGGAGCAGGCATCCTGACATGGACAGGCACACCGTCCTCAGGACTGAAACGGTGAACGGCCTTTCTGCCTTGGTGGTAGAAAGCATTGCCCAAGGAGCTGAAGACTACCCGCGTACCCTCTCTTGGGTGGTGGACGGCCAATGGTTCGGACTGAAGAAGGAGTTCTATCTTCCCGATGGAAGCCTGGGCAAGACCTTGACCATCGATGCCTTCGACAAGATCGATGGCATTGCGGTCATCACCGATATGACGATGCATAGCCACAAGCAGAACACCTCAACCAGAATCCAGATGCAGGATACCGAGTTCAACCTCGAGTTCGATCCCAACTTTTTCAGTGAACGACAGATGAAAATCGGACCAAGGAGATAACCGTGAACAGAAGAACAATCGTATTCATTACCCTACTCGCAACAGCCATGCTCCTCCCTCTCTTCGCAGGAGAGGGAGTGTTCAGCGGAATGGTGCGCAACTATGCCGCTTTCCGTTTTTCTCATGCCGATATTCCAGTGCACGAGATTACTGCCGATGTGCGGTTTGAGTACTACGGAGACATGGGAAAACTCACCCTGCATCCCGTTGCGTACAGCAGCCCCAACAAAAGCCTGGAACTGAGCCTCGGCGAGGCCTATATGGACTTCTATCTGCCAAGCACCGATATCCGGGTCGGCATGCAGAACGTGATCTGGGGAGAAGCCGAAGGGGCTTTCATCACTGATCTGGTGAGTCCAAGGGACCTGCGCTCATTCATCCTTGCTGACTTTACCGAGATACGGAAAGCCGTCCCTGCCGTCAAGGTTGACCACTATCTTGGAGACTACACGCTGGAGGCCATCTGGGTCTCCCACTTCGTCCCCTTCTCCCCACCATCGGAGGACTCGATGTGGAGACAAGCTGCGAATCTTCCCTTCCCACCTGCAATCACCGCAACGATACTCGAACCGACCATGCCAAAGTCCAGTCTGGAGAACAGCGAGCTCTTCCTCTCACTCTCTCACTTTGCCCCCAAACTCAGCTGGACACTCAACGGGGGTTACCAGTGGGGTGATGAGCCGTTGGTCACATCGGTCACCACGACAGGTGCCACGACACGGGATATCGCTCAAGGATATGAGCGTTATCCGTTTGTGGGTGGCAGCCTGAACACCCCCATTGCAAGTGCAGTACTCAGAATGGAAGCCGCCCTTGCAATCGACAAGCCGATGAACTCGCTCGACATGAGTGCCAACCCTCCCATTACTCTGGAAAAGCACCATCAGGTGCAGACGCTCATCGGCCTGGACTGGAATATGTTCGGAGCACAATGGTCGACCCAGTACCTGATGATTTACACACACAACCATCATGACCAGCTGATCTCCCAGATGAAATCCATCAAGGAGTTCGCCCACACCCTGACCTTCAGGGTGCAGGATACCTTCCTCGATGAACGCTTGACGGCAAGGCTGTTCACCTATGTGGAACTCGATCCTGCCAACGCCTTGTTCCGTCCATCACTCTCCTACAATCTCGGGGATGGAGTCATCCTAGAAGGTGGAGCAGAGATCTTCGTCGGGGATGAAGAGGGAACCTTCGGCTCCTACCAGGACAACTCGCTGGCATTCCTGGCCCTGCGCTGGTATTTCTGACATCATTACAAGCATACGTACAAGAGGCTGTCGATCTACGGCAGCCTCTTTGCTATGGCAATTTAAAAGGGAGACCCTCACGCAAGGATCTCCCAGATTTGGAACATCGAACCCGATTAGCCGATCAAAGCCTCAAGATCATCCTCGACCGAAGAGATTCCGGCGATACCGAAGTTCTCAACCAGCACATTGACCACATTCGGAGAGAGGAACGCAGGCAAGGTGGGTCCAAGGTGGATATTCTTCACACCCAGGTAGAGCAGTGCAAGCAGTACGATGACAGCCTTCTGCTCATACCAAGCGATATTGTAGGCGATCGGAAGATCGTTGATGTCGTCCAGGCCGAAGACTTCCTTCAGCTTCAGGGCAATGAGTGCCAAGGAGTAGGAGTCATTGCACTGACCTGCATCGAGCACACGCGGGATGCCACCAATGTCACCGAGGTTGAGCTTGATGTACTTGTACTTGGCGCAACCTGCGGTCAGGATGACCGTGTCCTTGGGGAGAGCCTTTGCGAACTCAGTGTAGTAGTCCCTGCTCTTGGAGCGGCCGTCACAGCCACCCATGACCACGAACTTCTTGATCGCACCACTCTTTACAGCATCCACCACCTTGTCAGCAAGGGCGAAGACCTGCTCGTGGGCGAAACCGCCCACCAACTCCCCATCCTCAATCTGGATCGGAGCGGGACAGGTCTTTGCAAGAGCGATGATCTCGCTGAAGTCTTTCTGCTCGCCAATGCCGCCGGGGATGTGCTTGCAGCCGGGGAAGCCGGTTGCACCGGTGGTGTAGAGCCTCTCCTTGTAGGAAGCGGCAGGGGGAACAATGCAGTTGGTGGTCATCAGGATCGGACCGTTGAAGGACTCGAACTCCTTTTTCTGCATCCACCAAGCGTTGCCATAGTTTCCGTAGAAGTTGGGGTACTTCTTGAATGCGGGATAGTAGTGGGCAGGAAGCATCTCAGAGTGGGTATACACATCGACTCCGGTTCCCTGGGTCTGCTCAAGCAGCATCTCAAGGTCGCGAAGATCGTGACCGCTGATCAGGATGCCGGGGTTCTTGCCGACGCCAAGCTTGACGCGGGTGATCTCAGGATTGCCGTAGGCACCGGTATTGGCACCATCGAGCAGAGCCATTCCGGCTACGCCCCACTTGCCGGTCTCCAGAGTAAGGGCTACCAGCTCATCCACACTCTTCGCTTCAAGGGTATCTGCAAGCGCCTTCTGGATGAAGGTATCGACTTCTTCGTTGTCTTGGATGAGGTTGTTTGCATGCTTGCTGTAGGCACTCACACCCTTCAGGCCGTAGACAATCAACTCCTTGAGACTGCGTGCGTCCTCGTTGGTCTCACTGAGCACGCCAACCTTCTTGGCAAGCTCTGCATAGGTGGAAACATCGGTATCGGCAAAGAGAGCGGCTTCGGAAAGACCACTCTTGTCGGAGAGGGAAGAGAGCAGCGACTGCTTCGCTGCAATGGTGAGAAGAATTCTCTCCACCACTTTCTCATCATCAAAGTTTGCATTGGTGATGGTCTGAAAGAGGTTGTACGTGACGATATGGTTGACGTCCTTGCCAACAGCCTTGCCTTCTGCACGAAGCTTTGTGGTCACCTGGCTCAAGCCCTTGGTAACCCAGATCATGAGATCCATCAGATTTGAGGTCTCAGGCTGCTTGCCGCAGACACCTACCTGCGTGCATCCGAAATTACGGGCGGTTTCCTGGCACTGGAAACAGAACATCTTGTTGTCCATTCGTTTTCTCCTTGGTTTTTCTTAAAAAATGACTACCAGAAACATCTTGAAACGCTCTGGTGCGAATACTGCATGCGGAACACTGCTGGGCATCAGGATCGACTCCCCTGCCTTCAGCAGAAACTTCTTTCCATCAATGGTGACTTCTCCCACCCCGTCAAGGGCAACGACCAGAGCATCACCGCCACTGGCGTGAGTGCTGATCTCTTCCCCTTTCTCGAAAGCGAAGAGCGTGAGGCTATGATGCTTGTCTTGTGCGAGCGTCTTGCTGACCACCTGGCCTTCCTGGTAGCTTACCTGGTCGGCAAAGAGCAATACTTCACTGCTTTTGAAATTCTTGATCATACCATCGTGCTCCTTTGTAAGAGTATGGTTGTACCGTACACGACATTCCTTTTTCTGTATGTTGCATTTCCAACAAACATACAAAACTGCACTTTTTGTGAAAACCTTGTTCTTGCCCGCAAAACCTCCTATACTCAGCCGTATGAATGGTGGGGGTGCACACGCTTGGGAATCGTAGAACTACTCTTGGTCTCTGTAGGACTTGCTATGGATGCCTTTGCCGTCTCTTTATGCAAGGGATTGAGGATGCGCAAGATCAACTACGGCCAAGCCTTCGTCATTGCCCTCTTCTTCGGCTTTTTCCAAGCTGCCATGCCGCTGCTGGGCTGGCTGCTGGGCATTCAGTTTGAGCGGTACATCACCGCTGTCGACCATTGGATCGCGTTCATCCTCCTTTCCATCATCGGATCGAAAATGCTCTACGACTCGCTGACCGAGGACCCCTCCTGCCCCATCGAAACCGTAACCCGGCTCGACATGCGGGAGTTGCTCCTTCTCTCCATCGCCACCAGCATCGATGCACTGGCAGTCGGCATCACCTTCGCCTTCCTCAAAACAGACATCTTTCTTGCCGTCTCGATGATCGGGGTGGTTACCTTCCTCCTCTGCTTGGCAGCCGTTGCCATCGGCAACCGCTTCGGCAACCGTCTGCAAAGCAAGGCGGGAGTCCTTGGTGGGGTGGTATTGATCCTCATCGGTCTGAAGATCCTCCTCTCCCACCTAGGCATCATTCCCTTCTAGTTCGCATCATCCTCCGGTTCCCCACGCGTCACCTTTCCCATCAGGAAGAAAGCGATGAGCATGGCCACCGAGCCGTACAGGAAAATTGCCCTGAACCCAAAGAGATCTATGAAGGCTCCCGTAATGGGGGGCGAAATGATTGATGCAAGCTGGCTGAAAAAGTAGTAGAGACCCGTGTAGATGCCTACGGTCTGATAGGTGGACATCTGCCAGAGCATGGGGAAGCTGTTGGTCACCACCGATACCCAGAAAATTCCGAAACAGAAGAGCAAGGCCCAGAAGGTATACTGCCTGAGAGAAGCACTCAAACCATCTGTTATGGGATCGTGGAAGAAGATGAGGGCAAGCAACACCACCAGTATCGAGAGGGAGACCCTGATCGTCTTCTTGCGTCCGATGCGATGGGCAACGATGCCTGAAGGAATGGCAAAAATTGCATAGGCGATGCCAACCATACCGGCTGCAAGACTTGCAGTCCCGCTGCTGGTCTTGAGGATATCCTTAGAATAGAGGCCAACAAAGGGAAGAATGCCCTGGTAGCCTATGAACCAGAAAAGCAAGGAGAGGAGGATGAAGAGTGCACTCTTGTCCTTCTCTGAGAAGATGACTTGCAGTGAGTGGAGGATCGGTTCCTTCTTTTCACTCTCATTCAGTTCCACTGCCTTCTTCTCCTTGACGAAGAAAAAGAGCAGAAGCACCGCCAAAATGACCAATACAGAGGAGATGGGGAAAGCCAGGATGTCGGTGGTGGGACCAAGGCCAGGGAGGTTTATGGGAATATCCATGAGCCGGGCAAGACCAACCGTACCCACGATGGTGGCGATGCCACCCATGGTGTTGATGACCCCATTGGCTTCACTGCGCAAATCACCGGGGATCATATCAGGCATCAGTGCAACGACTGGGCCACGCACAGCCTGTTTGAAGAGGTTCAGAATGAAGACCAACACAATCAGAAGCCAAAGGCTGGAGAGCGCGGATAAGGGAATGAGACCAAAGGCCACTGCGGTGACCGGCAAGCAGACAAGGATGAAGGGCATCCTGCGTCCGATGCGAGTCCGGGTGCGGTCGCTTATGGCACTGAACACAGGAATCAGGAAGATGGCAAGCATGTTGTCAAAGGTCATGATCGAACCGATCAGGGCCTTCGATTCAATGAATCTTGCCAGGAAAATCGGCACATAGGTATCGTACAAGGGGTCCATCAACCCCATGGTGAAAAATCCAAGTCCAATGAGGAAGGTCGTAAGATAGTACCCCTTCAGACCCCGTTTCTGTTGTTTGGCCATACCACATCTCCTTGCATACACGCGCACGTGACTTCAGTGTACCATGAAATGCCAAACCTGCAGATAGGAAACCAAGGCTCTGGACGAAAATCCCACTTTACGGTACACCAAGGTCATGCACGAGACACCGAGCAATGCGCTCATCACCACAAAAGAAGAACTCGAACACCAGCTCAGCCTCACCGAAGAGGAGTTGGCGTTCGATTACCACACCACCCAGACACTTCCCTTGAGAATCCCCTCCTATTTCTTGGACCTTATCGACAAACACGATGTGCATGACCCGCTCAGGCTCCAAGTGGTACCCAAGTCCGCCGAACTGATTTGCACTTCCCAGGAGGATATCGATCCCCTTGCTGAGGTTACCTACAGTGTTACCCGGCGCCTCATCCACCGCTACCCAAGCCGCGTGGCCTTCCTTACCACCGACATCTGCCCCATCCACTGCCGCCACTGCTTCCGCCGGCGCTTCACCGGAACCTTCCAGGGACCGGCAACCGATGAGCAGATTGAGGAGGCATCAGCTTATGTGGCCGGGCATCCCGAGGTAAAGGAGATCCTTTTCACAGGAGGAGACGTACTTACCCTCTCCGATGCACGACTCAAGCAGATGATCGCAGCCTTCCGAAGCAAGCGCAAGGATTTGGTCATACGCCTGTGCACCCGAATGCCCGCTTCCTATCCGATGCGGATCACCAAAGCGCTCATCAGCATGCTCGGTGAGTTCTCCACTGCCCCTTTCTACCTGATGACTCAGTTCAACCACCCCAAGGAGTTGACCGAGCAGGCCATCAAGGCAGTCAGCCTCTTTGTGGATGCCGGAATACCGGCCATGAACCAGACGGTGCTGCTCAAAGGTGTGAACGACAACGTGGATGTATTGGAAACGCTCTGCAACCAACTGATCTTCAACCGTATCAAGCCTTACTACCTGTTCCAAGGGGATTTGGTGAGTGGGACTTCCCATTTCAGGGTTCCGCTGCAGGCCGGTCTTGCGCTGGAACAGGAGCTGCGCAGACGCCTCAGCGGCCTGGCCATGCCCCTCTATGCAATAGATCTTCCCGATGGAGGCGGAAAAGTACCCCTGAATCAGGGGTACCTTGCTGAACAATCGGGATGTGGGGTATGGACATTCAGGACGGTGGAAGGGGAAGTACGCTCCTATCCAGACCCAGAGGCCTAAGGGGCAATCCTTCTGAGAACCTCGTCGATGGCTTGCTTACGGATTTCCTGACGCTGTGCCTCATATTCGGCCGGATCAAGGAAGATCACTTGCTGCTCCTCCTCGAAATCAGGAAGCGTGATGATCTTTTGTCCCTCTTTGATCACCGGCTTTGGCTCGACAATCTCAACCGGGGCAGGCTCTGGTTCCACGATTTCAACGACAACAGGTTCCGGCTCTGCCACCACCGGTTCGGCAGGAGATACCACAGGCTTCACTACCGCCGGGGCAGGCGCTACAACCGGTTGCTGCACAACCTCTGGCACGCTCTCAACCTGAGGCACTACCTTCACTGATGGCTTGGGGGTGGAAGGGGCTGCAGGAACACGAACCAACGGCATTTGTGCCACATATGCATCAACGCTCTTGCGGGCTTCCGCTTCAAGACCATCAAGAAGGGTTGGAACCAGATCCTGAATAATCTGCTGTCGGTAGGCAGTGTAGAGCTCGATCAACTCCGCTTCACCCAAACCTTTGGGGAGAACTTGGGTAAGATACGCGACATAGGCATCTTTGTTGGCTTCAATTGCGGCGATTGTCTGCTCAGTCAAAGCGGGCAGGAGAGCATCCACCACCTGCGGTACATATGCCTCCACCTCAATCTTTGCCTGGGCGATCTGGCCGGCAAGTCGTGCTTCAACTTCTGAAGCAAGCTTCATGCCTTCACGCTCCACGGAGGAAGTGTATTCGGCAAGTCGCCTGTCCAGCATCGCAGTAAGACGATTTTCCGCCGCCTCGGTTCCTGAGGCCAACGCCGCCTCAAGTGCCGGGGAAAGGGAAGAGGCCAACAGCGGTTCAATTTGCTTGGCAAGTTCGGCAACCAGATTCTCATCGGCAAGCAGAGAAGAGCGGATACTCTCAGTCAGGGTCGGGGCGAGCTTCATCTCAAGTTCAGGCAGCAACTGTGAGACCAACGCCTTGGTATTGGAAACTTCCTCCACGCTGGGCTTCTTGACAGGTGGGGTCACTTCCATCAAGGGTATGCTTTGGCGCTGCCTGGCCTGTTCGAGGATCTCATTGGGGACACTCGGGCGCAGGTACCAAAGCCCAGTTCCTGCAAAGAGTGTCACAACAACGGTGATGACCAGCACATTGATCCGAACCGATTTCTTCATTTCAAACCCTCATCCTGCAACGCTTTCACCCATTGGGTGAAATACTGATTCCTATCGTAGCACAATAGCTTGCAACTTGTCGATGAATTAACGCCTTTGAGCCGGTATTGTGCAGAACCTGCACCCCTGCTTTCCTACCCAAAGTCTTGGTGCTGATATCCTTCTGGGCACGTTCACGCTGGAAGAACCGCCGAAAGGTCAGCCTCTCGCGTTGAGCGCAACGCCGATACCGCAGCAAGAGGGGCGCCTTGATGAACAGCACCTGGTCACAAAGTGCATCAAGGCCCATGCGTGAGAGCAGCGCAGCATTGAGAATCAGAGCAGGAGCACCTTCAGCACGAGCTTCCTCGATGAGGGCCTTGCAAGCCTCGACCATCTTGGGATGCGTGATGCGTTCCAAACTCCTCAGCTTGGCAGGGTCGGAGAAGACGAGTACACCGAGAGCCTTGCGGTTGACCCTACCCTCCTCAAGCACCTCATTGCCAAAGGTTTGCGTGAGCTCACGCTTGCTCTCTTCAAGGGCTTGGTGTCCCAGCAGGTCAACGTCAACAATCGTGCATCCGAGCATGGAAAACTCTGAGGCATACTGGTTCTTACCCGCACAGGCCCTGCCTGTCAAACCGATGACCATCATCAGTGGATCTCTCCCCAGTTGGCGCCCACCTCAATGCTGGTCTTCAGCGGGATGCTGAGCTTGGCAGCACCCTCCATCGCCTCCTTGACCACAACCTTGGTTTGTTCCACTTCCGCGATAGGCACCTCAAATACCAGTTCGTCGTGGATCTGGAGCAACAAACGCGCTCCCAATCCCCGTTCAGTGAGCAGCTTCTCCACCCTGAGCATGGCAAGCTTCACCAGATCGGCTGCAGTTCCCTGAATAACCGTGTTCACCGCAATACGCTGCGCCTTTGCCCGTTCGACAGCGCTGCGGCTGTTGATCTCAGTAATGGTTCTGACGTGACCGAGCAGGGTTGTCACATACCCAATCTCCTCCGAGCTCTTGCGCGTCGACTCGACGAATGCCTTTACCGCACTGTACCGTTCGAAGTACTGATCGATGAACTGCTTCGCCTCAGCATGGGCAATGTTCAGATCCATCGCCAGACTGTGGGTCCCCATGCCATACATCACACCAAAGTTGATCGTCTTGGCGATTCTTCTCTGTTCAGGGCTCACTTCATCAAGAGGGATGTTGAAGATCAGGCTGGCGGTACTTCGGTGCACATCCACCCCGGTGGCAAAGGCCTGTTTCAAACCCGGGTCATCGGCCATATGGGCGAGCACCACCAGTTCAATCTGAGAGTAGTCGGCAGAGAGGAAGAGATGCCCCTCCTTGGGAACGAAGGCCGATCGGATGCGCCGGCCCTCTTCACTCCGTACAGGAATATTCTGCAGGTTCGGATCCTTGCAGCTGAGCCTTCCAGTTTCAGTCCCTGTCTGGGAGAACGAGGGATGAATGCGTCCCGTCCGCTCATTGATCTGAAGGGGAAGCTTGTCAATGTAGGTGCTCTTGAGCTTATTGAGCATACGGTACTGGAGAATGAGCTCAACCTCAGGATAGCTCTCCCTCAGCGGCTCCAGTACGTCGGTTGAGGTGGAGAACCCTGAACGGGTCTTCGCCCCTGTGGGGATGTTGCGCTCAACAAAGAGCACCTCCTGCAGCTGCTGGGGGGAGTTGAGGTTGAACTCATGGCCGCAGATGGAGAACACCTCAGCTTTGATTGCATCCAGCCGTTTCTCAAACTCAAGTGAAAGCGGCTCTATCAGGGAGCGATCGAGACGGATGCCTTCCATCTCCATCTTTGCGATGATGAGCAGAAGCGGCATCTCAACATCCTCAAGGAGGGATGACAGACCCCTGGCTTGCAGCAGTTCGCAGAAAAGCGTATAGAGCCGATAGGTGACATCGGCATCCTCTGCCCCATAGAACACTGCCTGATCGAGGTCAATATCACTGAGATGCTTTCCCTTGGGAACAATATCGGTATAGTGGACCGTCTTATACCCGAGATACTTCTCTGCCAGATAGTCCATATTGAAGACCGAGGTGGAGTCCAAGAGCCACGCGGCCACCATGGTATCGAAGACCACACGCTTCGGCTCGATTCCCCATTGGCAGAGCACCTTGTAGTCGTACTTGATATTCTGTCCTACCAGCGGAAGCTGTTTCGTCTCAAGATACTCTTTCAGCAAGGACTTCACCTTGTCCCGGTCCAGCAAAGCTTTCTCCTCGTGAACCAAGGGGACATAGTAGGCCTTGCCTTCCTCAAAGCAGAACGAAAAGCCGATTACCTGGGCGTTCATCTCATCGAGGCTGGTGGTCTCCAGGTCGAAAGCAACCGGATGGCCACACTTCAGCGCCGAATCAAGCAGAGCCGAGAGTCGTTCGAAAGCGGTGACTGCCTCATAGGTGGATTTGGCTTGTTCGGCTTTCGCAGCAACCGGCTCGCCCTTGATCGTGCTTGCCTCTACTCCTCCTGCCCTTCCCAGCTCCTTGATGATGGTCCTCATCCCAATCTCCTGGAAGACGGGGATGGCTGTCTCATAGTCTACATCCTTGACCAGGTACTGCTCGGTGTCGAAGGTATCGACGGTGAAAAGATCACGTCGAAGCACAACCAGGCTCTTGCTCAGCTTTGCAGCCTCCTCTCCCTCAACGAGCTTCTTCTGCAAGCCCGGAGCCACCAACTTGAGATTGGCGTAGATGCCTTCCAAACTGCCGAACTGCTGCAAGAGCTTGACCGCACCCTTTTCTCCGATGCCCTTGACCCCAGGAATGTTGTCGGAGGAGTCTCCAAGCAGCGAAAGGTAGTCAACAATCTGTTCGGGAAGGATTCCGTACTCCTCTGCCACCTCAGCTTTTCCGAGCAGGCGGTAGAACTTCTCGTTCTTCTTGGCAGGACGCAGCGCGAACGTATGGTCATCCACCAGCTGCAAGAGGTCCTTGTCACCGGTGAACATGATGGTATCGATCTGATGGCGGGTTGCCTCATCGCTGAGGGTGGCGATGATATCATCGGCCTCAAAGCCCTGTATTTCGATGGAGGGGATGCGAAGCGCCTCCAAAAGCCTCCTGATCACAGGAACCTGCTCATGCAGCTCTTCGGGAGCAGCATCACGGTTGGCCTTGTACGGTTCGTACATGGTATGGCGGAACGTGGGGCCCATGCTATCCATCGCAACCACCAAATAGGTGGGATGGTATTCACGGATCAGCTTGAGAATGGTGGAGAAGAATCCATACACGGCACTGATGTTCTTTCCTTGGGTATCCCTGATCGGATTGGCAAAGAAGCCGTAGAACGATCGGTAAATCAGGCCATATCCGTCAATGATATAGAGCTTCTTATTCTCTCCCAACACCGTTGGCTCGAGCTTCTCCTGCTTCGGCGGAACCGAAAGAACCTGCTCCTTTGCCTCCTCCTTCAGTTTCTCCTGATCAAAATCCTGCTGGGAAAACAACTCATCCATCCTGGCCCCCTATGGTCAATGACAAAGTATCATAGGCCACCTGGACGCCCTCAGGCAACTCCGCCTGCAGGCTTTGGTGGCTCAATCCATGACTGAGATGGGTGAGGTACACCCTTCTCGGTCTTACTCGCTGTGCGAACGCCAGTGCCTCAAATACACTGTAATGTGTGGGGTGAGGCCAGTAGCGAAGAGCTCCCACCACCAAGGTATCCAAGCCTTCAAAGTAGGGAAGACTCTGGACGGGCACCTCACTGCAATCGGTTGCGTACGCAAACGATCCAATACGAAATGCAAAAATCGTCTGTTTTCCGTGGAGGATGGGAATGGGCATTACCTTGAAGGATGCAATTTCCACCTCCTCATAGGAAGTGAGCACCTTAAGGTCAAGGTGAGGTATCCCTCCTGCCACATCCTCTCCATGCAGTACATACGGAAATCGGTCCCTGATATCCTGGGCAACCTCCTCCTTGCAGTACACCGGAAGGCTGTTGTGCTTGCAAAACACCCGTAGGTCATCGATGCCATTGAAGTGATCGGCATGAGCATGCGTGTACAAGACTGCATCGAGTCTGGTCAGGTTTGCCCTCAGAGCTTGCAGTCGGAACTCAGGGGTGGTGTCAACAAGCAAGGTCTTCCCTTCGCTCTGAATCAGGATGCTGCTGCGGTAACGTGCATCGTGCACATCGCTTGAGGTGCACACCGAGCAGGTACACCCAATGACCGGAATCCCATGGCTCGTCCCGGTACCCAGAAACGTGACGTCCATCCTGCTCATCGAGCCATATCCGTCACTTGTTTCACGGAGTTCTCCAGCACCTGCTGTCCCTGCTTGGCGGCGTCTTTGAGCTTCTGCTGCACCTCATCGCTGGAGAGGAGACTCTGCAGCCGTTCGAAGGACTCTTGGGTGAACTCGGGACTTCCCTTCACCTGATCAACAGCAAGACCCACAGCATCCATCACCTGGGCGTTGACCGAGCCTTTGCGCAAGGCAAAGCTCACTCCCAGAAACTGCATGCTCATGGTGGGAATAAAGAAATACATGATGAAGAAGCACAGCGTTGCAACGCTCAACGCCGAGAGAAACGAGCGAAAGAATCCTTTCTTTGCCATGACACTACTCCTCTTGGCTACTCTAGCACACTTGGGCGAAGGCGAAAAGCAACTCAGGCCCGGATTTCTCCGGGCCTGAAGGTTGCTGCACTATTGTTTTAGAAAAGTGAGAAAAGGAGGGATACACCCACCGTACCATCATCCATTTTTGCATTGAAGAGCTTGTCCACTTCTCCAGGCTTCTTGAAGGTGTAGTCAGTCTCAAGGGTGTAGTTGAGGCCGAACATCAGCTTGCCAAGGTTGAAATCGAGCGTAGCACGATAGGCAACCGGGGAGTTGATGAAGGTCTCGCCCAAGGTATCGATTGTCTGAGGAGCACCACCTGCATCAAAAATGGTGAACTTTCCGTCCTTATCCATGCGTACGATCCAGTTCGGTCCCATACCGAAGCCGATGCGGGCAAAACCGAGCAGATCCATCGAAACACCGGCGGTGGTGAGCACCTCGATCTTGGTATATTCAATGCCTGTATTGGAAGTTTCCTGTGAGAACTTACCTACCAAGTCAACCTCTGCAATAAGGAGCTTGAAGCGGACATCTGCACCAAGAGCATAGTTATCGAAATTTGCCAGTCCGTCGAAATTGTCACTGTCAATGGCAGTCTTGATAGTACCAAGACTATCCTTGTACTGCGCCGTGACACCAAGACTCAAATCAAGTACTGCAGCACTGAGAGCTGCGGGAAGCAGGACACATACAACGAGCAGTGAAATCATCAGCTTCTTCTTCATATCATACCCCTTTTGCCAGTTTTCCTATCATATCAGCATTTCTGTTCTAAATCTAGAACATTTTCAGAGCCAACGCAAGGGAGAGAGATTGCTTTTTCAGAGCAAAGACGCTCCACCATGCATTATCCGCCATAACCGAACCCAAGGTTGCCTGACTTTCCATCAGGTACCGTATTTTCACGCCAATGGGACCAAGTTCGGACCCAAGTCCTACCTGCAAATACATCGGACTTGCCAGAACCGCATCGGCGAAGCTTTTCTGTGAAGCATCCGCCTGTGTTCCGTTTGCCAACTTGTAGAAGGAACGGGAGGAGTCGGAACTGGAAGGAACATAGGTGACACCTACCCCACCGCCGACTTCCACCGCGACCAGCGAGCCGATCGCCGGAATACTCAGGGAGCCCATGCCGAGCATCAATACCCCACTAGCCTCACCACATTCAATGGGCAGCACCATCGCCTGCGCCTGTACGAAGGCCAGTCGAGCACTGATTTCCCCTCCGATCAACCAGTTGTCCGGATCCTGAAGACCGAGATCAAAGGCTTGATCCTCTTGGGGTGAATAGGTGGCGCCAAATCCAAGACTTACATTTACAAGGCTTCTGGCTCCAACGGAGACAGGAAGCGACAACAAGATGATGACCATCAGTGTGGGCAGATGTTTTCGCATAGGTCGCAGCAACTCCTCATCTCTATAACAGTACTCAGAGACAAAAGGCTACAACATAGAGGGATAATTTTTTGTTGAACTTCCGTACGATTTTGCTATAAGTTCCCAAGTTCGGCCAGCTGCGCCCTCCAAAGGGCAACCGATGCATCACTGGGCATCCGCCAATCCCCTCGGGGAGAGAGGGCCAGAGAACCAACCTTCGGACCATCGGGCAGGCAGGAACGTTTGAACTGCTGGCTGAAAAAGCGCGAGTAAAAGGTATTGAGCCACTTGAGAATGACCGACTGATCATACACTTGTGAAAATGCAACGCATGCCAATCGGTAAATCTTAGCCGGAGAATAGCCCCAGCGTATCGCCTGGTAGAGGAAGAAGTCATGCAACTCATAGGGGCCGACCAAATCCTCGGTAACCTGGCTTATCGTTCCATCACCTTTAGCAGGAAGGAGTTCAGGGCTTACCGGGGTATCGACGACATCCAGCAGTACCTTCTTCAGCGAAGGCTCACTGATCGAGGCCACATGCCTGACCAGGTGCCGAACCAAGGTCTTCGGTACCGAGCTGTTGACCCCGTACATCGACATATGATCCCCGTTGTAGGTCGCCCAGCCAAGAGCCAGCTCAGAAAGGTCCCCCGTTCCGATCACCAGGGCGTTGAGCTTGTTTGCCAGGTCCATCAACACTTGGGTCCGTTCGCGCGCCTGACTGTTCTCGTAGGTGACATCCAGCACCTTCGGGTCGTGACCGATATCCTTGAAGTGCTGACCCACAGCCTTGGAGATGGAGATGGTGCGCAACTCAACACCCAGAGCTTGTGCCAGCTTGGTTGCATTGCCCTTGGTGCGTTTGGTGGTGCCAAATCCCGGCATCGTTACCGCAACAATGTGCTTGCGTTCCAAGCCCAGCAAGTCGAAGGCCCGTACGGAGACCAGAAGGGCAAGGGTAGAGTCGAGTCCTCCGCTGAGGCCTATCACCACGCTTTTGCAGAGGGTGTGCTCAAGACGCTTTTTCAGCCCCAGAGCCTGCAATCGCAGAATCTTCTCGCACCGAGCTTCCCTACCCCGCTCATCCGAGGGCACGAAGGGAGCCTTCTCATAGTGGCGGGTCAGTGTACATGTACCAACATCCAAGGTGAACGGAATGCGTACATAGCCTTCCGGGCGCTTAGAGAAGCTTTGCAATCTTACTCGCTCCAGCTGCAATTTCTGTACATCTATCTCGGTGACCAAAAGCGCATCACTCACATCAAAGGACTCACCCAGGCACTGCCCGTTCTCGTAGATAAGGTCGTGGGGGGTGAACACCAGGTCGGTCGAAGATTCACCGTAGCCGGCATCACTATACAGGTATGCACAGACCAGCTTTGCACTCTGGCTGGCAACGAGCGACCTGCGGTACTCCTCCTTGCCTACCAATTCATCACTGGCAGAACAGTTGGTTATCACCGTTGCTCCAGCGAGGGCGTGGGAGGTGCTGGGGGAGAGAGGCACCCAAAGGTCCTCACATATCTCATTGGCCACCACCAACTCCTCAAGGGAGGTACAGCTGAGAAGCAGGTGAGTGCCGAACCAGGTTTTCTGCCCAAAGAGGGTAACCTCTTCATTGCCTTCGCGGGGAGTCGAGAACCAACGCTTCTCATAGAACTCCTGATAGTTGGGGAGATGGCGCTTGGGAACCACGGAAAGCAATTGTCCCTTGTGGATGCTGAGGGCACAGTTGTAGAGCACCCCGTGGACCATGACAGGAGAGCCGAACACAATAAGCATATCGATGTCTTGGCTCATCGTAAGAATGGCGGAGACAGCTGCTTCCCAGCCCTGCTGCAGGCGCTTGTGCAAAAACAAGTCCGCACAGCTGTAGGCAGTGGTGACCAACTCCGGGAGAACAAGGACTTTCACCTGCTTCCCAGCCGCTTCCGTGATGAGCGAAAGAATGCTGTTCGTATTGAAGGTGGTATCGGCCACCCGTACCGTCGGAGATGCAACTGCACACTTGATGAACCCGTCTTTCATACCTCAGCTCCCCCACGGTCAAGGATGGCGACCACCTCATGATGGAACGTCTGTGGATAGAGATCAAACACCTTGACCTTGCCCACAGTGTAGCCCTCGGAGGCAAAGCGTTGCAAGTCTCGTCCCAAGGTAACACTGTTGCAGGAGACGTAGATGATGCGCATCGGCTTCCAGGAAGCAATCAGCGGGACCAGACTCTCATCAAGACCGGTACGGGGAGGATCAACAACAACCGTATCCACATGCGTTTGCCTGCCCTTCGCCCACTCCTCCACTGCTTGGGTGTAGTACTCGCACTGCTTGACATTGCGTTTCGCCAAGCTCAAGCACTGTTTCTGCCGCTCGACCGCTATCAGGTGCCTCCCATCCTGCTCAAGGAAAGCACTGAAGGTACCCACCCCGCTGTACAGATCCATGACAGAAGAACCGATTGCATGTGCTGCCACATACTCACCCAAGGAAGGAAGCAGTGAGAGGTTCGACTGAAAGAATACTTCACTGGTTACCACGAACTGTCTGCGTCCGACCGTGGCAACCACCTCCTCATCAAAGAAAGAGAGTTTGGAATCAGCAGCAAAGACAGGAACTTCCAGAAAACCTCCCTTGCCTTTGCGGTTGGCAAACATGAGTTTTCGGGCAGCGGCAAAAAGAGGCTGGGGATCGGCAAGCAGGGCATTGAGTGCATCGGTAAGGACCATGCAGGTCTTGATGGGAACAAGGGTATTGCTTCCCTTGCCTAAGAATCCGACCTGCTTGCCTGCCAGGTCCACATGAAAACGCACCCGGTTGCGATAGGCAAAAGCGGGACCGGTCTCAACCGGCTCGACCACAATCTTCCCTAGGTCAAGGGATCCCAGGCGAACAAGGTTGTCCAGCACAATCTGCTGCTTGATGCCGCCTTGTGCATCAGGGTGGGCATACTGGAAGTCACAACCGCCACAGGCACCCCAGTAAGGACAGGGGGGATGAATGCGAACATCGCTGGCCTCAACGATGCTGGTCACTTCTCCGATGGCGTAGCCAGTCTTCTGCTGAACAATCCTGGCTTCAACCACCTCTCCTTCCAATGTCTCAGGGATGAAGAGTCGCTTTCCCTCATCGGTGGTGGAAAGACCATCTCCTCCTTGGACCAGCTTCTCAATGCGATAAGGCATCACCGAGCTCCTTCACGTAGGCAGCAATGAGGTCGATCCCTTGCTGCCAGAAAGCAGGGTCTGCAAGGTCGATGCCCACCTTTGAGGCAACCTGACGGGCATCAAGGCTGCCGGCAAGCGAAAGCACCTGGTTGTACTGCTCACTTCTCAGTCCCAGCTGATACAAGCCGAGGGCAAAGAGTTGTCCAAAGGCGTAAGGATAGTTGTAATAGGAAAAGTCCGAGGAGTAGTAGTGCCCCTTGACCGCCCACATGTAGGGGTGTTTGACCACCAGCGCTGAGCCGTACGTCCGATCCTGAGCCTCCTCCATGAGCGAGCAGAGCTCAGAAGCACTCAACTCCCCTTCCGCCCTTCGCTCAAAGACAGCTGATTCGAAATAGAAGCGGCTGAGAATATCCACACAGACTTGGCAGGCTTCCTGAAGGAAGTGCTCCACCAAGGTTAGTCGCGCTGAACCGTTGCTTTTCTCCAAGGCGCCTTGGAAAACAAGGAATTCACTGAAGATTGAGGCTGTTTCAGCCAATGTCATCGGATACGTCCTGAGAAGGTTGCTCTTCTTCAGCACCACATGGTCGTGCCAGGCATGTCCCAGCTCATGAGCCAAGGTGGAGACCCCTCCATAAGAGTAGTCGAAGTTGGCCAGGATCCTGCTCTGCTGTGCCAAGGGGAAGGCCGTATCATAGGCTCCCCCCACCTTGCCCTTGCGGCTTCCTGCATCAATCCAACGTTGCTTGAAAGCCTGATCGGCAAAGGCCCCCATCTCGGGAGAGAAGACAGTGAACTGCTGGACGATGAGTGCGTGAGCTTGCTCATAGCTATAGCGGCTCTCCTCGCTGCCGATGGGAGCGAAGAGGTCATAGAAAGCACAACCTTCCACCTGCAAGTGAGCAGCCTTGTGCTTGAGATAGGTACGGAATAGCGGAAGATTTTGTTCGATGGTGGCGATCAGTGCAGAGAGTATCGGTCGGTCGATCCTCGACTGGCTGAGTGAGCGATCCAAAGGAGATGCATAACCTCTGCGCCCATCCAGGGATATCGTCGTCCCTTTCACGCCGTTCAGCGCTGCAGCAAAGGGTACCTCATACATCTTCAGAAGCGAGAGCTCCTGCTCGAAAGCGAGCTTTCGAACATCTCTGTCAGCACTGCTTGCCTCATTGCGCAGCTGCACCACCGTCTTACCCTGGCTCTGGATGCTTGAACCCATAGCCTCCTGCAGACGGGAAAAAGCATCAGTTCCAGACCGCCCAAGATCGGAAGCGAGAGCTTCCAGCTCGCTGTCCATCTGATGAGCCTGCTCAAAGAGCAACTCGGAGAGCACAAAGCGGTAGGAAGCCAAGTCCCCTCCCTCACCGCATCGCTTTGCAATCTCCTCGGAACGGGTGGCAAGAAAGTTGCGGAAGGAAACCTCAAGGTGCTGCACCACCAGAGAAGCCTCTTCCACCTGTGAGGTGGCTTTCAGATATCGTTCATTGGCAGTATCGGTGGTCAAGCAGGCAGAGCTGTAAGCATCAAGGGTCTCCTGATAGTCAAGAATCACCTCATACTCCCTGATACAGGAGTAAAGCTCGGCCCCAGGACGTGTGATCGTTGCCTCCAGGGCCTTGGAGCGGGTGGTCATGGTACGAAGGTCTTCAAGAAACTCCTTGCTGTCGACAGCAGGATAGATGGGGCTCAAGTCCCAGGTAGGCAGATTGTGCATGGTGATGTTCTCCTTCTACAGGTTCAGCTCGTACTCGGCAATCTTGTTGATGAGGGTCCTTCGGCTGATACCCAACTCCTCTGCAGCACGGGTGCGGTTTCCTTCCCAACGGTGGAGCGCCCTGATAATGGCATCGATCTCCACATCCTTCAAGCTCTTCGCCTCGCTGACTTGCCCTGCCTTTGGTTCATCCTTTGTCTGGGTATGCAAAGAAACGGAGCCTCTGAGATCCAGATCATCAACCCCGATCTCTTCGGCATTGGCGAAGATGACCGCACGCTCAAGGATATTCTCCAGTTCCCGCACATTGCCGTAGAACTCATGGTTGCACAACAGCTGGAGTGCATCGGCACTGAAACCTGAGACCTTGCTCCCCATCTGACGGTTCAAACGTTTGAGAATTCCCGCAGCAAGCAAGGGAATATCCTCCCTGCGGTCCCGTAGCGGGGGAATGATAATCCTGACGACATTCAAACGGTAAAAGAGGTCCTCGCGGAACTTCCCCTCCCGTACCTGTTGCTCGAGGTCCTTGTTCGTGGCTGCAATGATACGGGCATTGATGGGCATCGCCGAAGTACCGCCAAGGCGGGTGATTTTCCGCTCCTGCAGAACCCTGAGTATTTTCACCTGCAACGAAAGGGGCATATCACCGATCTCATCTAAAAAGAGCGTACCTCCGCTGGCGAGTTCAAACATACCGGTCTTGCGATTGGCGGCTCCCGTAAAAGCCCCCTTTTCGTAGCCGAAGAGCTCGCTTTCCAGCAGGTTCTCAGGAACTCCACCAATATTGATCGCTACAAACGGACCACCCTTGACCGGACTGCAGGCATGAATTTCGCGTGCAACCACTTCCTTTCCGGTACCGCTCTCACCGGTAATGAGTACCGTAGAGTTGGTATCACTGATTTTGGAGATGATCTCCTTGATCCGCTTGATCGAGGCACTCTCGCCCACAAAAATCTGCTTGTCATCCTCGTTCTTGTTCCTGGTTTCGCTCTCCACCATGTTGCGCAGGTTCTGTGCATCAACCAGTTTCTTGAGCCTGATCACCAACTCTTCGGGGTCGAATGGTTTGACGATGTAGTCCTGGGCACCCTCTTTCAAGGCTGAAACCGCATCGCTGATCTCCCCATGGGCGCTGATCATGATGATGGGCATCCGAAACCCTTCGCTGCGAATCCAATGTATGAGCGACAATCCGTCCATACCCGGCATCTTCAAATCCACCAGACAAGCATCATATGCCTCACTGGAGAGCATCCTCTGGGCTGATAGACCGTTCTCTGCGCAGTCGCTGTCAATACCATCCAGACTCAGATAGCGGTGCATGAGGTCGCGGATATTCGGCTCGTCGTCAACAATCAAAAGCTTCATGATGGTTCCTTTTCCTTGGGTTTGAGAGCATGAATCGATTTGGGCAGGATAACTTCGGCAACAGTGCCCCCTCCATCACGGCTGTACAGTCGGATGTGCCCTCCCCTGGCCTTCACGAACTGCTGGGAGATGGAAAGACCGATGCCAGAGCCGTGAATCTTCGTGGTGAAGAAGGGGTCGAAAATCTTCTTTGCATCCGAACCGCGGATACCCTCTCCACGATCCATGACATAGACATGAACAAAACCCCGCTTGTCATTGGTGATACGGACTTCAACCTGGGGGTTGCCATCTCCGGCACTCTCCACCGCATTCTTGAGCAAGTTCTCAAAGACCGAACGGGCACGATCGCTGTCGATCACAATCTGCTGGCGTTGCTCACTGGAAAACCGAATCGGTCTGTCAAAGGTCTTGATCAGCGAAGTGAAGAGCTCGGTAAGATCGACGGTAACAGGAGTCCCCAAGGGATTGCGCAAAAAGTCACTGACCTTGTTGGTAAGCTGGGTGAGTCGCTGCACTTCCTGCTCGATGAGCAGAAGATCCTTGGTATTCTCCTTGGGCATCGTCTTTTTCAGAAGGGCAAGCTGGATGGTGATGGCACTGAGTGGGTTCTTTATCTCATGGGTCAAGGTACGGGCTGCCTGTCCAAGGTTCACCAAGCTCTCCTGTTTGGCCAGTGTCACCCGATATCTGCGGTTGTTTCGGTAGATGCTGAGCACCAGGAGAAAAAGCCCAATCAACGTCATCGAGGAGATGATACCGATCATCATGATCACCATCTTGCGGTGGTGATAGTCCTTGCCGTCAAAGTGGAGATAGAGCACATCAGGGAAATCTATGGGAGTGGGGAGCAAGCCATTTTCTGTGAGCGTGAGCTCTCCTGTGTCCAAGAGGATGGTGAGCCTGCTGAAACGGATGTACTCGATCATTCCTGTCTGGGTGTTGTAGGTAGCCGTTCCACTGTTACCCGAACTACCTTTTGAGGAGATTTCCGCATTGGTAAAACCTTCGAGAGGAATGGTCATGGGGACGTTTCCCAGACTGAGGACCTTCCTGCCCATCGAACTGTACACACCGATACCACTTACATGCTCGTCCTGCATGGTCTTCAGTGCCTTGGCCGTGCTGTCCTGCAATGCAAGAAAAACAGAGTTGAAGGCACGCTCAGCTTCACTTTGCATCCTGAGTTGCTCTCGTTCGAGCAGAGCTGAGGTGAGAAAAATGACCAAGGCCAACAACACCAGAAAGGCAAAGGCAAGAGAGGTGATGACAATGAACGGCTCTTTGTTGTCCATAATCATCCATCGAGTTTTTTTTGCGTTCAACGGCCCAGTCCCCCGGAATGGTTATTCATAGTTGAGGGCATCAATCGGGTCAAGTCGGGAGGCTTTCATCGCAGGATACCACCCAAAGAAGACACCGACAAACATGGAAAAGCCCATTGCAAGTATGAACGAGGCGTAGGATAAATGCAACGTCCAATCCATGAGGTTGGTCACCGCATAGCTGAGCAAGGAGCCAAGAGCAATCCCCAGGATGCCTCCCAGGATGGTGAGGGTGAGCGCTTCACTGATGAACTGTCCCCTGATGACATTCGGGCTTGCCCCGAGCGCCTTGCGGATGCCAATCTCCTTGGTACGCTCAGCAACCGAGACAAGCATGATATTCATGATCCCGATGCCACCGACCAAGAGGCTGATGGCTGCAATGGCTGCAAGGAAGGCACTGAACGTGCCGGTGATCTGGTTGGCCATCTCCGCAAGGGAAGCCGGGCTGAAGAGATTGTATCCGTCGGTACCGACGATACCGTCAAGATACTCGGTCACTCGGTCAGAGACCTCGATGGTATCATTGCCCTCCTTCACCTTGATGACATATGCACCGACACCGGTAGTACGGACAAATCGCTGCCCATAGGTATTGTAGGGAATGAATACAGTATTGTTGTAGGAGAGGTTGAATGTGGCGTCCTTGGGCTCAAGCACGCCGACCACCAGATAGCTTTTTGCCTGGTTGCGGAAAATGCTCACATAGGAGCCCACAGCCGTCTGGTCGGGAAACAGATTCTCAGCCACCGAGGAACCCAACACAACCACCTGACGGCGATTGATGTTATCCATATTGCTGAAAAACTCCCCTTGGTCATACTCGAGGTTGAGCATCTTCCCATAGTCGGCCAACACACCCGATACCGAGGCGTTCATCGACTCCTGCCCATTACGAATCTGGGCATTGCTGTTGTTTTGGGGAAGGACCACCTCCAGTCCTTCAACATCACGGATCAGCATATCTGAGAACTCCTCGTTGAAAATGCCGGTGGAACGCTGTCCGAACGAGGGATAGATGGTGATCATGTCCAAACCACCGACTGCAATGCTTTCGGTGATGCTTTGGCTTGCACTCTGGCCAATGGTCAGGATGGCTACCACTGAAGCAACGCCTATGACAATCCCCAACAGTGAAAGGGCAGTACGCATCTTGCTGCCACGCATGGCAGAGAAAGCAAGCTTGATATTTTCAAACAGCATATTACTCCTCCACCTTTCCGTCACGGATGCGGATCTGTCGATTGCACCTGAGTCCCAGTTCACGATCGTGGGTAACAATCACGACGGTCCTGCCCTCGCTGTTCAGCTCCTCAAACAGCTCCATGATCTGGTTTCCGGTCTTGCTGTCCAAAGCACCGGTGGGTTCATCAGCCAACAAGATTGTTGGATTGTTCACCAGAGCACGGGCAACGGCCACCCGCTGTTTCTGTCCACCGGAGAGCTCGTTGGGCCGATGGTGGATGCGGTCGGCAAGCCCTACCCGCTCCAAGGCCTCGATGGCTCTTTGCCTTCGTTCCCGCACCGGCATCCCCGCATAGAGCAAGGGAGTGGCCACATTGTCAAGAGCAGAGAGCTTTCCCAGCAGATTGAACTGCTGGAAGATAAAGCCAACCTTTCTGTTGCGGATATAGGCAAGCTCAGTCTCATTGAGACCTGCAGTATCCTCGCCATCGATATCAATGAGACCACTGGTGGGGGTGTCAAGGCAACCAATGAGGTTCATCATCGTCGACTTTCCGCTTCCCGATGGTCCCATGATCGAAGTGAACTCACCCCGCTTGATGTCCACGCTCACCCCATCGAGGGCTTTCACGATGAAATCCCCCATGACGTAGTAGCGCCTGACATCCTGCAGTCGTATTACACTCTGTGCCATGCTAACGTATCCTTATCTGGCCGGGCCCACCCATGGAGATGCCGGTTGCCGAGGTGTCGGTACGACGGATGATGAGGGTGTCTCCCACCTTCAGGTCGCCACTGAGCAGTTGGCTGATACCTTCACCCAAGTATTTGACGGTGACAGGAACCCTAGCTGACGTCCCATCCTGATTTTTCTTGGTAACGGTGCTGCTGCCACGTGTGGTGGTGACGGCACTCTGGGGAAGAAGCACCAACTTTGTCTCCCCTCCGCTGGTAATGGAACCCTTGAAGGTATACCCAGGAGCAATGGTTGAGGGGGGATTGGGTATGGTCAGCTCCACTTCCATCACGCCGATTCCTTGGTTGGTGTACTTACCAAGCATCGGGATGTACGTCACCTCCGCCTCCAGCGATGAGGCTGTATAGGAGTCGAAGTAGAGCACAGCCTTCTGCCCAAGCTGTACATATTGCATATCTATCTCATCAATCTCCACCGTAGCCTTCAGGTTGGAACGGTCGATGATCGTCATAGCCGAACTCCCGGCTTCAAAGAAATCCCCCTCACTGACGCTTACCTGGGCAACCACCCCATCAAAATTGGCATAGGCCTTGGTGTAGTCAAGGTTGTTCTGCGCATTCTTCAGTTGGAGCTCCAATAGCTCGATATCCCGCTCACTTCCGGTCAGCTGGGCTTTTTCCAGCGACGATGTGAGCTCTGCTACCCTGTAGAGCTGATTGGTATTGTCGATTGCGATGAGCACATCACCTTTGCTCACCCGGTCCCCTTCCTTCACAAACACATCGGTGACAGCACCGGTTGCCCGCACCACCACCTTCTGGATGTCGTTCGGCTCCACGTAGCCCGAAAGGTCGATGGTGGTGGTGAAGGTGCTCTCATACACCTGGGCTTCCACTTCCCGTACCGGGGAAACAGGAGCCTGTTCCACAGCCCAAGGAAAGCGGTTGTTCTCCTTGTAGAAAGTATAGAGATAGAGTCCCGCAACAATGAGTGCAAGCACGATGATGGTGGTCAGCACCCTTCTGACTCGCTGTCTGCGCAGTTTCTTGCGAAATTGGTTTCTGATCTGGTTTTCGGTATTCAGTTCATTCGACATATCTTGCATGGATTCATATCTCCCTTAGAGTAGCGTGGTTTGGATATCAGCTTGCAGGGCCAACCCCTGGAGCAAGTGGATGGAGAGCTCATAGGCATCTTGTGCTACGGTAAACTGTGCACTCTCAACCGCACTCTTGGTTGAAAGACCCTTTGCAAAAAGGGCCTCCATTTGAGCTAGCAGACGCTGGTTGTACTCCCTCGTTTGTTCGAGCAACTGATGGTGCATCGTCCAGGAAGCTATCTTTGCTTGATAATCTGCAACAGAATACAGGTAGGAATCCAACGCAGCGTTATACTCCATCTCCCGTATCAGCACGGTGTTCTCCATCTGCTGCAACGTAAGGCTATCGGATGCAGAAGCTGGGTTGTTGCGCCAAGTTCCTCCCACCGTAAGGGTGCTGGAAAAGCTTTCCGGTCCGGGAAAATAGGAGGTACTGAAGGATGCAGAGACATCAAACGGCTTGCTGGAGAGCGTTGCAGAAGCCCTTGCGGTAATGGTATCCAAAGAAGAAGTGGAACTATTTGCAGAAAGACGCCCTCCCACAACAAGCTTGCGGTTGGTCTGCTCGGCTTGCTTGAGGGCCAGCTCTTCTTTGGCCAGCTGCAAGGAGAGGGCCTTCAACTGAACAGAGGAGTTTCCAGCCGGATTCGGATTGAGGGAGAGAGAAGGAAGCGGGATATCCTCAACTCCTTGCCAGGCAAAGCCGGCAGTGGATTCGAACTGCTTGAGCAGCAACGCTCTGGTTGCAGTAAGCCCATCACGCTGAATCTCCAAACCACTGATCTTCCCCTGTGCTTCCAGATATGCAAGACTGTCCTCTCTCATCAGCTTCAGCTGCAGATTTTGCTCCAGACTGAGCATTTGGTCAGCAAGGCTCTTTTCCACGCTTCTGAGGTTCATTTCGTTGGTGAGCAAGCCCTCCACCAAGGAATACAGTGATTTCGTAAAGCTCAGGCGACTGGATGCATAGGTGGAGAGAGCTGCCAACTCACTGCTTTTGTTTGACAACGTCTTTCGGTTGTCATCGGTATAGCCGTAGGTGATCGTGTGAGCTACAGCAGCGCTGGGAGCAATGGTATAGGCAGAGGTGGACGGTGTCCAACTCAGTGCATTGGCCCCCACGCTGATGGTGGTCTTTCCGTCATTGGGGAGAACAAAGTTAGCTTCAGTACCAGCGGTACCAAAGGTGTAGGAATTGGTGCTCTCATCGTAGGTTGCCGACACATCCCCGCTGGAGAGGGTGATGCCGACCTCCTCTTTTGCTTCACTGCGCGAGAGGGAGAGCAGGGCATCGCGCTTCTGCAACTCCAGATTCTGCATTCGTACACTCTGTTCAAACGCTTGATCGACCAGAGTCTGCAAAGGAAGCGAATAGGCAGGCAGCATCAGCAGCAAAGCCATCGGAATGAGAACCAGAGGCCGTATATATCGTAATCGCATCAGAACATGCTCCTTCTTGCTTGGCGGTATCGTGCGTATACTATCCTATACCTTGCCTGCAAACGACAACGCCAACAGGCCCAACTCCACATAAACTACAAAAGTCGCTGTCCCCCGTCCACCGGGAGGTCAACCCCAGTAACAAATAAAGCGCCCAGAAGATACGAGACTGCCTCACAGATATCCTGTGCCGAGCCGGTGGATCTCAAAGGCAAAATTTCCGCCATCTTGCGAAAGTATGCATCCTCCCCGTTGCTCAGCACTGCGCCCGGACTGATGGCATTCACCCGGACCACAGGACCAAGGGCGACCGCGAGGGCCTTTGTCTGGGCAGAGAGAGCGCCCTTCGCACAATAGTAGGCGGGACGGCTGGCAGTGGGGTTGGACAGCTTGGTATCAAGAAGATTGATTACAGATCCCTTTGCAGAGCGACTGAGCAGGTGGCTGTAAAGCGCTTGGGAGAGAAAAAACGGTGCGGTATGGTGAACTGCCATAAGCTGCTCAAAGGAAGCAAGATCCGTCTCCTCGATGGTTTGCGTGGGAAAAAAAGAAGCATTGTTGATAAGGTGGTCCACCTGGCCGAAAGCCTCCACAGCACGATTGAACAAGAGGTGCAAGTCTGAGGAAGCAGCGAGGTCCCCCCTGACAAGCTTGAGGGAAAGACCCTCAGATTCCAGCTCAGTTTGCAGCCGCTTTGCCTCTTGTTCACTGGTATGGTAATGGACCACCACACGAAAACCCTGATGAGCAAGATGCACAGCAAGAGCCCTGCCGATACGTTTTGCGCCTCCACTGATCAATACAACCTGTCCCTCTGTCATAGTCTTCCACTATACCGAGCTTGTTGCCGATTAGCAATCGCGGGAGTATATTCGATAGTGAGGGAGCCATGAGGCAAGCCCATACAAGGATTCCAAACAGATGAGTAAAGACAATAAATCGGACAAGGACTGGAAAGAGACATTCAAGAAGAAGCTCAATATTGAACCGGGAGTACATCTTGGTGAATCCGGTTCCAAGGACAAGAAGAAATTCACCTTCTCTTTCTGGTATTTCTTCATCATTCTTTTGCTGTTTCTCGCCCTGAACACCTTCATGGTCAGCAGGCAGGCAAACGTCTATGCAGTGGACTACACCCAGTTCAAACAGCTCGTCAGCGATGGGACGATCAGGCGCGTAGCCATCGAGGAAGAACGCTACATCGGCTACCCCTTCTCCCGTGACCAAGCAGTAACCGATCTTCGCTCGCTTACCTCCGACCCCAATGCCAGCACAGCAACGGCACTGTTGCAGTCGTTCAGCACCTATAAGGTGGATGACCCCGCCTTCATTCCGCTTCTTGATGAAAAGAAGGTAGAGTATTACGCCACCCCACCGGCAAAGCCGAGCCTCCTCTCCACTCTGCTCTCCTACGCCCTGCCCTTCGTCTTCATTCTCCTGATCTGGCGTTTCCTCTTTTCCAAGATGGGAGGCCAAGGCGGACAGGGTGTGCTCTCCTTCAACCAGAACAAGGCCAAAATCGTGGCTGAAGGGGACACTGGGGTGCGTTTTGACGATGTCGCAGGTGCCGATGAAAGCAAATATGAGCTTGAGGAGGTAGTGGACTTTCTCAAGCGACCGGAAAAATATACCGAAATCGGGGGAAAGATTCCCAAGGGCGTTCTCTTGGTAGGCCCTCCTGGAACCGGTAAGACCCTCTTGGCAAAAGCCGTTGCAGGAGAAGCGGGAGTTCCCTTCTTCAAGATGAGTGGCGCAGACTTTGTCGAGATGTTCGTCGGTGTGGGAGCTGCCAGGGTACGGGATCTCTTCCGTCAGGCACGGGAGAACTCCCCCTGTATCATCTTCATCGATGAGATCGACGCAATCGGACGCTCACGTGTTTCTGCCGGTATGGGGGGAAACGATGAGCGGGAACAGACCTTGAACATGCTTCTCGTGGAAATGGATGGCTTTGACTCCAGGACCGGTGTCATCATCCTCGCAGCGACCAACCGCCCGGAGATCCTCGACCCTGCCCTGCTCAGGCCCGGACGTTTCGACCGTCAGGTTCTCATCGACAAACCCGACCTTGAGGGACGGCTTGCCATCCTTAAGATTCACACCCGCAACATCAAGCTTGGTGAGGATGTCGATCTTCGCAAAATTGCCCAGAGTGCTGCGGGCCTTGCCGGTGCAGACCTTGCCAACATAGCCAACGAAGCAGCACTGCTTGCAGTCAGGCAGAAACGGAAAACCGTCCTGCAAGCAGACCTTGAGGAAGCAATTGAAAAATCAGTGGCTGGCCTTGAACGCAAGAGCAGATTGCTCAATGCAAAGGAGCGGGAGCGGGTGGCATATCATGAAACCGGTCATGCCCTGACCGCCTTCCTCACCGAGGGAGCAGAGCCGGTAAGCAAGATATCCATCGTTCCCCGTGGCATGGGAGCCTTGGGCTATACGTTGCAGTACCCCACCGAGGACCGATTCTTGCTCAGCGAGAGTGAATTGCTCAACACAATCGACACCTTGCTTGGAGGCCGTGCCGCTGAGGAGGTCATCTACCAAGAGATCTCCACCGGGGCTGGCAATGACATCAGCAGGGCAAGCGACCTGGTACGCAGGATGCTCACCGAATTCGGCATGAGTGAGCGGTATCGCAACATTACCCTGCCTACCACCCAAAGTGGTATCGCAGGAATTTCCGGAGCCCGGGAGTACTCGGAGAAGGCACAGGAGTATATCGATTGCGAAACCGCAAGAATTGTCAATGAACGGTATACGAAGGTGAAAACGAATCTGGAGAAGAACCGCAAGGCTCTTGAGACAATCACCACAAAACTGCTTGAGAAAGAAGTTCTCAATGGTTCTGAGTTCCAAGCACTTGCAAAAAGTGAGGTCATTGACTAATCTGCTTCCGTATGATCAAGAAAAAGATTGAAGATAATGATTTAGTGGAGCATCTCGCAGCCCTGCCGGAAGATGGGCGCGAGGTGTTTCTTTTGCATAACGACCAGATACGCGTTACTGCACTCGGGGCCACCACCCTTATCAACCAGATGCGTGAGAACCACCAGCTCGGCCCGCTTGAGACCTATGTTCTCGGTCAGGCCTACCTTGCCGCCGGCTTGCTCAGCGCAACCGTCAAAGGCAACGACCGCATCCAGCTGAATATCGAATGCGGAGGCCCTATCGGCGGTGTCTACGTGGAATCTTGGGCGGTTGGGGCCGTCCGTGGATACCTCAAGCACAACCCCATCCCCTTGAAGGCTCCGTTGAAGAGCCTTGATCTGAATGAGCTCTACGGCCCGGGATTTCTCTCCGTCTCCAAACTGCTGGAAGGACACAAGGCACCATTCACCGGACAGACCATGATGGCCTATGGGGACCTGGCAAAAGATCTTGCGCTGCACTACCAGCAGTCTGAGCAGACACCCACCCTATTCATCCTCTCTTTGCACTTCGACGATAAGGCAAGGGTGAATGGAAGCGGAGCAATCTTCCTCCAAGCAATGCCGGGATGTGACGAGCACATCCTTGAGGAGTTGGAGAAGAAAGCAGAGACCTTGCCATCCATCGGGACCTACCTATCCGAGGGCAAATCCATCCGCTCCTACGTCGAAGAGCAGTTTGCCTCCTTCGGGGTGCGTCATCTGGCCCACCAACCCTTGGCTTTCTCCTGTCCCTGCTCGAGAGAGCAGTACACCAAGTACCTGAAACATCTGAATACAGCAGAGAAGCAGGACATCCTGAAGAACGGACCGTTCCCCTTGGAGCTTGTCTGTATCAATTGCAATACCCACTACCACTGGGAAAAATTCGAACTCGAGCACCTGTTGCAAGAAACAGGGGGAGCACACCAATGATTTTCTTCGCAACATCCGCCCTGTACATGAATGACATCATCGAAGAGGAAGCCCGGCTTGCCGGGGCTACCGACATCAAGAGCGTAAGCGGAGGGGTGGAATTCAGTGCCGACCTCGCCAGCGCTTACCGTTTCTGCCTCTGGTCCCGTACCGCAACAAGAGTCATGATGGGGCTCTTTCAGGATGAGGATATCCTCAATGCCGACGAGCTCTACGAAGCCTCCGTGCAGATCCCCTGGGAAGAGTGGGTCAATCCAAGTCTAACTTTCTCCGTTACTGAGACGGTGAAGAACTGCCCTTACATGAAAAACTCCCACTTCGCTGCCATCCGCCTCAAGGATGCCATCGTCGACCGTATCCGTGAGAAATTCGAGGGAGAACGCCCCTTGGTTGACAAGGATGAGAGCGATGTGGTCTTCCATCTTCACATCGAAGGTGACAAGGTTGCATGGTATGTCGATTTCTCCGGCCGCGGGTTGCATAAGCGGGGATACCGTGTTGCCCAAACCGATGCGGTGCTCAGCGAGTATCTTGCCAGTTCCGTCATCTACCGCTCCGAATGGCGAAAAGCCTTGGATAGGGGTGAGGGTGTCCCCACCCTGCTCGATCCCTTCTGCGGTTCGGGAACCCTGGCCATCGAGGCTGCACTTTGGGCCAGCGACCGTGCACCCGGCTTGGTGAGTGCGCGCCGTTTCAACTTCTTCGACCTTCCCATCCACGACGTCGATTTGTACGAAGAAGTGGTTGATGAAGCCCTCTTGCGTGCAGAACAGGCAAAGGAGCGCAAGATTGCCATCTACGCCTGGGACAGTGATCCGAAGGCTGTGGCAATTTCCAAAAAGCATGCACAGCTTGCTCAGGTAGACCACCTGATTACCTTTGGCGTGAAGGATTTCACCAAGGTTACCAAAGAGGATGTCCCCCCTGAGGCAGGCTATATCATCACCGATCCTCCCTATGGGCTGAGAATGGATGGACCGATCGATCTGCAGGTGCTCTATCGCCAGATGGGCAAACAGATCAGCACCCTCTTCGGGGGCTGGCACGCCGCCATCCTCTGCGGGCAGCAGGAGCTGCTCAGCCACGTCGACATGAAACCCGATCGGACCAACACGGTGAACAATGGCGGTGTCACCTGCCAGATCGCCCACTACTACGTCTTCACCGATGAGGAACGTCAGCAGATGATCGAGCGTGCCATCGAACGCAAGAAAGAGCGCCTTGCCCAGCCATTGAGCGACGGTGCACAGATGGCATACAACCGCCTGGTGAAGAACCTTGCCGCTCTCAAGCCGATCATGGCTGAGCAGAATGTCACCTGTTACCGCATCTATGATGCCGATATGCCCGAATACAGTGCCGCTATCGACCTGTATGAGGATAAGTACATCAGCTTGCAGGAGTATGCACCCCCTGCAACCATCGAGCCTGAAGCAGCACTCAAGCGTCTTGGCGAGCTCATCGATGCCACCGAACGTGCTACCGGCATTGACCGCGATCAGATCTATGTGAGACAAAGGACCCCGCAGAAGGGGGAAAAGCAGTATGAGAAGATGGCAAGCACCGATAAGTTCTACATCATCAATGAGAATGATGCAAAGTATCTGGTGAACTTCACCGACTACCTCGACACGGGCATCTTCCTCGACCATCGACCGATCAGGGCCCAGATCGCCCAGATCGCCGAGGGCAAGCGCTTTTTGAATCTCTTCTGCTACACCGGAACGGCAACCGTCCAGGCAGCAAAGGGAGGGGCACTGAGCACCGTCAGCGTCGACGCCTCGTCCACCTATCTGGATTGGGCGGTGAAGAACATGCAGCTCAACGGCTACACCGGCATGAACCACTTCTTCTACCGAAGTGACTGCCTTGAGTTCCTCTTCGACACTTTCGACCGCTACGACCTGATCTTCTGCGACCCCCCAACCTTCTCAAACGGCAAGGGAAGACAGAATTTCGATGTCGACCGCGACCAGGTGCGTCTGATCAAGGCGTGCATGATGCATCTCGACCAGAAAGGAACACTCATCTTCAGCTGCAACTTCCGCAAGTTCAGCATGGATGAACGACTGCTGGAAGAGTTCGATGTCCAGGATATCACCCCTATGACAATTGCCGAGGATTTTGCACGGGATCAGAAGATCCACTACACCTTCCTCATCAAGCATCGTACCGTGGTTAAGGTCCAACAACCCAAAACAAGTACAAAGCTGGTACGCAGAAAGTAAACGCTGGATGCAGGCTCCCTGAACGGGGGCCTGCTCATTGTGCCGGAGGAACTCATGCAACAAGCAATGCTCACGTGCCCGCACTGCAACACGCAGGGCGAGCAGACACTCACCCCCTTTCTTGACCTTGGCAAACATCCCAAGCAGAAGCTTGCCATTCTCACCGACTCACTCTTCACCCTCACCTGCCCTTCCTGCAAAGAGCAGTTCTCGGTATTGCACGAGCTCTTGGTGGTGGATGAGCAGGAGCACTTTGCACTCATGCTGATTCCCGATACTGAGCTTGGCGAGGTGGATGGGAAGGTTACCGGAAAGGAGGAGGTTGGGGAGTATACACTTCGTCTTGTCAGCTCAAATGCCAGCCTGAAAGAGAAACTGCTGCTGCTTGACAACAACCTTGATGACCGGGTCGTAGAACTCTGCAAGCTCTACCTTTCGATGAACGTGAAGGAGAAGGATGTCCAGCTCCTTTTCACTGACATCCAGAAAGAGGAGCAGACACTCCTCTTTACGGTTCTGGATGCAGATTCACACGTACTTGGTTCCATCGCCTGCGAAATGGAGTTGTACACACAACTGGTTGAGACAGTGAAAGCCTTTGCACTGCGCAAAGGCTATTTCACCAAGGTCGACCAGATGTGGGCGTACCAGATGATCAGAAACAGCGCTGGCCGGTGACCTTGTGGCAGGTATCGCACTGGTAGCAGATTTCATGCTCCATGACCTCGCCCTTGACATAGCTCGCTATGCTTGAGAGCGTGGTTCTGGCGATATTGCCCAATGCCTCCCGGGTCAGGAAAGCCTGATGGCTGGTAACCAGCACATTGGGCATGGCGATGAGCAGCATCAGCGTATCGTCATCCAGGATGGTGGTTGACTTGTCCTCATAGAAGAGTTCTCCCTCCTCCTCGTAGACATCAAGGGCTGCCGCCCCAATCTTCTTGCTTCGGACACCTTCCAACAAAGCCTGGCTATCCACAAGGGCCCCACGGCTGGTATTGATGAGCACAACCTGGTCCTTCATCATGGCGATGCTCTCCCGGTTGATCAGGTGCAGAGACTCCTCGGTCAGGGGACAGTGGAGGCTGATGATGTCCGACTCCTTGCAAAGTTCTTCAAAGCTGCAGTACGTCACCCCCAGCTTCTCATCCGGGTACGGATCATAGGCCAAGACCCTCATCCCGAAACCCTTGCAGATGTCAATGAATACCCTTCCGATCTTTCCGGTACCCACTACCCCGACTGTCTTTCCATGCAGGTCGAACCCTACCAAGCCGTTCAGGCTGAAGTTGAACTCACGGGTCCGGACGTAGCTGTGATGGATTTTGCGCACACTGCTGAGCAGCAGTGCCATGGCATGCTCTGCTACTGCGTAGGGCGAGTAGGCAGGAACCCGTACCACATGAATCTTGCCGAAAGCTGCCTTGAAGTCGATGTTGTTGTAGCCGGCACAGCGCATGGCGAGCAGCCGGGTTCCACCTGCATACAGACTCTCAATGACCTCTTCGGTGATGCTGTCATTGACGAATGCGCAAACCACCTCGAAATCGGCGGCAAGGGCAGATGTCTTCTCACTGAGCTTGGACTCAAAGTAAACGATTTCCACCTCATACTCTGAGCATAAGCGGCCGAACCAAACCTTATCGTAGGGTTTGGTATCAAAAAACGCAACGCGTGTCATCGTAGTTTCTCCTTGATCGTCAGATCACCACTTCTTCGAGCACATCGATAAGCAACTGGTAGTCCCCATCGATGGCGCTGATGTCAGCTTCCAAAAGCCTGTCCGCATCCACCAGCGACCAATCAATATCATAGCCGGCGTTCATGGAGAGCTGATAGAAGAACAGTCGTGCAGCCCTTCCATTCCCGTCCCTGAAGGGGTGCAGTGCTTCAACCTCGCCCATATAGAAAGCCAGGTCATTGATGAAAGTCTCACGGTCCATCTGGCAAAGGTACCGGTCCTTTCTCAGTCGGGTAAAGATATCCTCGGCTGCACTTTCGATGAATTCCGGACTGCAAAAGACGGTACGCTTTGCAGCAATAGTAGTCCGTATCGTTCCGGCAGAGGGATACACATCCCCGAACATCCGGCTGTGGATGGACTTCAAATATGCGAAATCATAGGTATTTTGCACCGAATCGGTAAGCATTTCTGCTGAGCGAAGGTTGGCCATATAGGCTTCAACCTTGCGAAGTTTCGTACGTTCCTTGATGGAAAAGAAGTTTACCAGCGAAGAGGTATGAGGATAGACAGAAAACTCATCTTTGGGAGGATGATACGAGGTGGAAAGGTCATGACTGTCGATATAGCGCTGAATCAGCTCATCGGCCTCCACTTCCTCCTCAAGAATCGAACGTATCGATTGCTCCTCTTCCTCGGAGAACTCAAAACCCTCAGCTTCATGATTGAACTTGATATAGTCGATGCAAGCTTGCACTCGGCTTGTTTTCATAAAAACGCTGACCATCCTTTTGCCTCATCGAGGCAAGAACTGTTTCTTTGCCAGAAACCTATACCCTATCTTTGTCTATGATAGCCATACCGAAGAAGGGAGGTCAAGGCACAGTGCGAAAAAAGAGCCCATTGCTGGGCTCTCTTTTCCTGCTCTATCCCGTTTTGTCAGAAAGAGAATCCCATGTAGACACTCCCTTCTGCAAATTGCGGCTTTGCGCTTTCACTGAGAATGAAGCCATACTTGCCGCTCAAGCCCATGGAGAAGGACTTGTTGAACCTGTACTCCAAAGAGCCCTTTGCAAAGGCGCCGAAGAGGTACTTGTCCCCATCGGTGGTCGTGATACCCGGGCCGTAGGTGAAGAATCCACCCACACCAAGATCGAAGGAGACCTTACCCAGATCGATGTTGAGCATCGGGGCTGCTGAGATCGTAACTGCCTGAGCCAGCTTGGAGAACGGGGTGGCGAAATCGAAGTCAAGCACATCCGAGGCGGCTGCCCTCCATCCATAGGAAGAGAGCAGGTACGGCGAATAGGCCAGATCGATATCAACACCCAAGCCCAAGCTCTTGTTGAAGGTCATCAGGTTGTTCAGCTGGATGCCCAGGTTGCCCTGCAAGTTGTAGCCGGTATAGGCTCCAATGCTCGGATTGGCGGAGTTGAAGGTTCCACCCAAGGTAATGGTGGTGGAGTACCGACTCTCAGCCTTCTGCTTGACAGGCTCAGGCTCGACAACTGCAGCGGGTTGCTCGACAGGAGCTTCCACAACCGGCTCAGCTTTTGCAACGACGGGTTCTGCTTCAAGTATCTCGACAGGCTCAGATTCAGCAACTATTTCTTCGGCAACCACTGCTTCAGCAATCACTTCAGGCGCAGCTTCGCTGGCCACAGGCTCTTCTGCAACAACCACCGGTTCTGCTTCCATGACCGGCTCTTCTGCAGCGATGAGCGTCGGCTCCTCAACAGGGAACATTGCCTCTGCGACAGAGAGAGCACTGCCACTGAAATAGACTCCATCATAGGATTGCTGGAGATACAGGGTATGAGCCTTGGTCCCATCCAGACCCCGCTCCGTATAGCTGGTTACTGAGGAGTCGACAACAGTCCACTTATCTTCCTCCTCCCCATCAATCTGATAACGGAAGGTGGTGACCATCGGATCTTCCAAAAGCCACTCCCATGTCACAACTACGGGAACTGCAAACAGGAAGGTCGGCACCAGGATCAGGGCCGCCAGTACTGCAATGAATTTCCTCTTCATATTCATTCAACTCCTCTGTGTAGCTTCGAAGCGAGACTACAACAATGCAAACATCACTCATTGGTTAGGTCAATCATACACTTCTCAGTCAATTATAACAAGCAAATGTGTGAAGGGTAACCCCCTCTTCTCTCCATGTTGCCATACTTATGCCATATCAGTACGATTGGTTTCCATGAATACGATCAAGACATTGGCAGTTTTCTGCGGCAGCAGCGAAGGGCGTGACGGCATCTATGCACAAGGAGCACAAGAACTGGGAAAAGCTATGCATGAAAAGCAACTCTCCTTGGTCTACGGGGGAGGAAACCGAGGGCTCATGGGTCTTTTGGCCGAAAGCCTCCACACCTTGGGGGGAAGTGTCATCGGTGTGTTGCCCGAAGCGCTCAACCGAGCGGATGTACGCCTACGCAAGGTCGAGAGTCAGCTGATCATTGTTCCGGGAATGCATGAGCGCAAGGCTCGGATGTATGAGCTTGCTGATGCCTTTGTTGCGCTTCCCGGCGGCATTGGAACCTTTGAGGAGTTTTTTGAGGTATACACCTGGCTGCAGCTCGGCTACCACCACAAACCGGTTGCGCTGCTGAACCTGGGCGGGTTCTACGATAGTCTGCTCTCCTTCCTCCACCAGAGTGCTCGTGAAGGCTTCATCCAGAGCGAGTTGCTCTCTGCGCTCATCGTAGAGTCGGAGGTGGAGGCCCTGCTAGCCCGACTGGAGAACTGGGAGGCAAAGCTTCCTGACAAGCTAGGACCTCACCAGTAGAAAATTCAAGCGATTGGGACTATGCTTTTGCCATGACCAAACGCCAGTATCATCTGCTTGAGCTCTTCTACATTACAACAGGGTCGTTCCTTACAGCCCTGGGCATCGCCCTTTTCACCTCCCCTGCCAAGATTGCAAGCGGCGGGGTAAGTGGCATCGCCATCATCCTCTACCATACGCTTGGGCTGGATACCGGTCTTTCAATTTTCGTGCTCTCTGTTCCTCTCTTCCTGTTGGGGGTGATGATCTTTGGCAAGCAGTACGGGGCAAAATCCCTGACAGGTACGGTCCTGCTCTCCGTTTTCACCTCACTGATCAACGCATGGGGAGGTTATGATGGGGTGCTTGACTACTCCAACCCCCTTTCGATCCTCCTCTCAGCCATTTCAGGAGGAGTTTTGATGGGACTGGGAGTGGGGCTCGTGCTGCGTAGTGGTGCGAATACCGGGGGAACAGATATCCTTGGCCAGATTCTCGCCCGGTACACCCCGCTCTCCATGGGAACGTCCCTCTTCTTGGTTGATGCACTCATCATTGTTGCCAGTGCCTTCATTTTCAGCTTGGAAATGGCACTGTATGCCATCATGACGGTATATATTGTATCGGTTACCATCGACCGGGTGGTGCTCTCCTTCGGAACCCGTTCCGCAAAGACGGTCTTCATCATCAGCGAGAAACGCAAGCAGATTGAGACAGCCATCCTGGAAGAGCTCGGCCATGGGGGCACGATCCTCTATGGCAGCGGAATGTACACCGGCTTCGACCGGCCGGTCATCATGACCGTGGTCTCCAACCATAAAATCGGGGCATTGACCAATATCATCCATCGCCACGACAAGCTTGCATTCATGGTTGTCCAGGAGGCATACAAAGTCCTCGGTGAGGGATTCACCCCCATCGAGGAAGCTGCTTGGGCAGGGCTGTCGGATGTAACGCAGAAACGAAAGAAGGAGTCCTAGTTCCAGAGCTTCTCAGGATAGGTACCCTTCTTTACCTTCAAGGCAAGCTGGTCCTTCACGTTCTCCCGATCCTCACTGTAGGTCATACCGAACCAGGTCTCCTGAGTCGAATAGAACTTGAGCCGCCCCTCTTTCTTGGTCACCATTGCACTGGTCCCGTTGGGAAGGTAGCACTCGGTCTTTTCAGCTTGGATGTTCTCCTTGATGAACGCTTCCCAGTAGGAAGTGAAACTTTCGAAGATGGTGGGAGCGAAGCCAAAGAAGTTCATGGAAACCAGTTCCTTGCCGGTGAGCAACAACTTTTCATTCTCCCGGTAACTCACCACCTGCTCACCCTCATACCCGATCTTGGTGTGCTCCTCCATATCGACGAGGTACCCATCCTGTACATTGCAGATGGCTCGGCTTACGGTACCGCTGCGACTCATGGTGTGGTCGAGCACATAGCCGACCATGGCATGCTCTGTGCTGTCCGGCGTAAGCGATGAGAGGTGCTTTGCAAGGATGGAGAAGGATTCACGCCCATAGTAGTCATCGGCATTGATGACGGCGAACGGTTCAGCGATTGCATCCTTGGCACACAATACTGCATGGATGGTTCCCCAAGGCTTCTTTCGACCTGCAGAGAGGCGCTTCTGCTCCTCACTGAGCAAGGAGTCCTGACTCTGGAAGAGATAGGATGCGTCCATGTTGCGGGCAATACGGTCAAACAAGCGCTCGCGGAAATCTTTTTCAATATCCTTGCGGATCATGAAAACCACCTTGCCAAACCCACTCTTGTGGGCATCAAACACCCCATAGTCGAGCAAGGTTTCTCCGTGGCTTCCCACGCTGTCTATCTGTTTGATACCGCCGTAACGGCTTCCCATACCAGCTGCCAATACCAAGAGAGTCGGTTTCATCGTGTTTGCTCCTCAACGTGACTGAAGTTGCTCTGTATTGTAGACCTTGTTTGTAAGGAGAGTCAAACAGGAGTAGGACTTTGGTGTGGAAAAAAGAGAGCGTGTGCAGTATGCTTGGCACATGAATAACCGAGAATGGTATGCAGAAGCTCTCAAATTCTGCCAGCTTTCCCCTACGTGCACCACTTGCCCCTATCAATTGCTCACCGGGCAAGCAGACATCACCAAAGAACGACCCTGCTTTAGTGACAAACAAGCTCTGCTCCAACTTGACGCTTGGCTCAGCGCTCCACATGATCGAGACAGATCCCTTGAAGAGACAGAAGATGACCATCAGTGGCTCAAGGAACTCTTGAAAGTGCAGTTTGATGAAGAGGATGATGCGTGGCTTCTGGATGAAGAACTCTGCTAGAGCACCTCGATGCTCAGCTGAATTGCTGCCGAATACCAGCCGGTTGCGTATTGATCGGGATCAAAATCAGGAATCTCAGCAAGAATTGATCCGGTTTCATAGAGGATGTTATTGTTGTTGGCATAGACACCACGAACGCCCAAATCCTTCTCCATCGCTTCGCTTCCAGCAACACTCACTGCCCTGGACACATCGCTGGTGACCCGAACCGAAAAGGGTAGCTCGGACAACTGACCGGGAAGCAGCGGCTCATCCTCGTCAAGCATGAAGGAAAACCGCAATTTCTCTCCAAATTCTCCCGGACGGATAACCATCTTGAACTGAGAAACTGAATTATTGGAGATCAGGGTGTACGTACCAACCTGCACGATGCTGTTGCGGCTGTCTGCAAGATTGAAGCTCAGGGCATTCTGGTTCTGGATAACCCGAAAGACCTCAGTTACCGGCATCTGTCCCAAGACCTCGATTCTGGTAAAAGGAAGTGGTGAGGCAGTCAGGGCAAAGGAAGAGAGGCCTCCAAGAAGAAGGAAGCATATCATTGCTCGCTTGAGTTGTCTGACTGCATTTCCCATGGTGATCCATTCCTCTATGTGAAAGTGTAATAAGACGGGAAACACGTGTCAAGAGTTGATACTCTCTATTTCCTACAACTTTCATTTCTTATTGGTAATTACCTATTATTTATTTACCATAAATCATTTTATATAATTTTCATCTCGTGTCATAGGATTTCCCAAGCCCTTACTTGACAATGCTATCCTCTCTACCGTAGGATGTGTGGGTTATGGGCCCGTAGCTCAGCTGGATAGAGCGTCTCCCTCCGGAGGAGAAGGTCGTGAGTTCGAACCCCGCCGGGCTCAATAGCAAGGAAGTCAGTCGAATGGCTTCCTTTTTTTGTGCTCCACTACGCACTGCAGCCGGATATCGCGGCTGCTGGAACCCACGCACAGCTCATACTGTCCAGGATCACTGACAAAAGCCCAACGTTCCAGATCCCACCGGGAGAGAGCCTCAAAGCCCACAACGAGCGAGACCTGTTTGGATGCATGAGGTCCCAAGGCCACTTTCACAAACCCCTTCAGCTCTTGCATCGGGCGGAACACTACCGGTTCGAAGGAACGGACATAGAGCTGACATACCTCGCTGCCTGCTCTTTCAGTGCAGTTGCGTACCGTAAAGGAGAGCTCCCAGCCATCACTGAGCTCCTCACACTTCAAATTTTCGTAGAAAAAATGTGTATAGGAAAGCCCATGGCCGAAGCAGAAGAGCGGTTCCTGTTTTTCTGTGTCAAACTGCCGGTACCCCATCATCAAGGCCTCGTTGTACTCCAGGTTTTGCACCGAACGCACAGTCGGATCACCCTGCCCCTTTCGAAGCCGAGCAAGGCTCAGATGAGCAAAATCCCGGGGATACGTGCGCATTGAGCGGTAGTCGTCAAGCGAATGAGCAATGGTATAGCAGAGCTTTCCTGATGGGTTGGCATCTCCGAACAACAAGGCCTCCAAGGCTTGGGCTGTTGAGGAGCCGAGGAAGGATGCTGAGAGAATCGAGGGAACGCAGGCGTGCCAACTCTCCATCTCCACCGCCCCGCCACTTTGCACAATCACCACTGTCTTGCCGTTCAGCTTTGCTGCTTGGCGAATCGACTCCCTGTCGCTGGCAAGCAATCGCCACGGCTTGTCGTATGCTTCGCTCTCCTCAATATGATCAAAGCCAACCTGCAGTACCACAGCATCGGCCTGTGCCACTCTCTTTCTCCACTTCGGCGCACGATACCAGAACCGGGGAAGGCGATCTGCCCGTTCTTGCAAAGCAGAAGCAAGTGTCTGCACACCTGCTTGCAAGGCAATCATGGACGATCCACCGCCTTGGCTCACCTTGTCGATGAGGCTGCCTCCGATGCAAAGATGTGCATGCTTGTCGAGCGGGAGGACTGCATCATCATTCTTGAGCAACACTACCGAGGAGAGGGCAGCCCCGAGGGCTGCCTGACGATGTTCGGCAGTGCCCGCCTTGCAGGTAGTGTCGGCCATCGGGACAGTGAAGAGCCCTGCTCTCTCATACGTTGTGAGCAGATGCAGTACTTTGGCATCAATCATCGCTTGGGTAGCCTTATCTGTTTGCAGGCTCTTCTGCACTTGCTCCTTTCCCAAGTATCTGGGAGCAGGCATCTCAAGATCTACACCATGAGCGAGCACCCCTTGGGTGCTGTACAGCGAATTCCAATCTGAGACCACCAGCGTATCAAAGCCCCACTCTCCCCTGAGAATGCCCTCCAACAGGTAGGGATGTTCGCTGGTATAGGTTCCGTTCACTTGGTTGTAACTGGTCATCAGGGCAAGAGAACCAGATTCAAGGCTGCGTTTGAATGCAGGCAGATAGAGCTCTCTGAGCGTCCGTTCATCCACCACAGAGTTTGATTTATGCCGGTCATACTCGCTGTTGTTGCAGGCAAAATGCTTTACGCAGGTGATGACCGGGTAGGTGGTGACACCCTTGATGTAAGCAGCTGCCATCTCCCCGCTCAGATACGGGTCCTCACCATAATACTCGAAGTTTCTCCCACACACAGGGACCCGGGCCAAGTTCACCCCCGGCCCCAGGAGCACTCCCACTCCCAAAGCCCGGCACTCCTCACCCAATATGGTGCCTACGCGCTCAAGCAGCTCACAATCGAAGCTCGATGCCAGTGCTGAGGATGCGGGAAAGTCGGTGACTTCCGTCTTCCAGTTCCTCAGACCAAGGGTGGCATCACTGCTCCACACAGCTTTGAGTCCGACACGAGGAACAGCAGGTATGCAAAACTCCTCAACTCCCGAAAGCAGGGAAATCTTCTCATCTGCAGTAAGGTGTGCAAGAAGACGCTTGGCCACCGAAGGCTCATCGCTGGGAGGAAGGAGCAAGTGCATGGGCTCGTAGTCGGGTAGACACACCCGGGGAGCAAGCATCTCTTGCATTCTCATCTGTACGATGCGCTTCTTCAATTGCTCGAAACCTCTTAGGATCATGGTATGCCTCCGCCCTCTGCATTGTAACACGGTAAGCCTTGCCTTCGGGTAAAGAAACTCGGTACTCTACTGAGCATGAGCATACGCGTACTCTTTTTAGGCGAAATAGTGGGGAGACCTGGCATCCAGACTGTCAAGGAAACCTTGAAGACACTCAGGCAGGAAAAACAGATCGACTTGGTCATTGCCAACGGCGAAGGAGCTACCAACGGCTTTGGCCTTGGACGCGCCCACAGCATGCAGTTGCTGAAGCTTGGCATTGATGTGCTTACCGGCGGTGAGAAAATCTATTACAAGATGGATATGGTTGAGTTCATTGCAAAGAACCCCAGCATTCTCAGGCCGGCAAACTATCCGCAACAGAATCCGGGGCGGGGTGTGCGCTACCTCACCGTCAAGGAGACCAAGGTCTGCGTGATCAACATCCTCGGTAATGCCGATTTTCCGCGCACCCATCTCTCCAACGCTTTCAGCCTTGCCCAAATACTGGTGGACAAGGCGAAAGAGGATGGAGCGCTCGCCCTGGTGCAGTTCCATGCGTCTCCTACTGCTGAAAAGCTCTCGATGGGCTTCATGTTGGATGGCAAGGCAAGCGCAGTCATCGGGACCCATACCAAGGTCCTCTCTGCCGATGCCACCATTCTCAAGGGGGGCACGGCATACATCACCGACAACGGTCGCTGCGGAAGCCAGATGAGTGTCGGGGGCTTTGACAAGCAGGTGGAGATTGACAAGCATATCTCCCAGGTCCCCTCCCGCTCGTTTGAGTGCTGGGAGGACCTGAAGCTGGTCGGAGTTTTAGTGGATATTGCAGATGATGGCAAGGCGACATCGATTGAGACCGTTCAGATTCCGGTGGAGGCAAAAACGGACGAGAAGGAACAGAAGGATGTTTGAGATAGTTACCGTAACCAAAATCATTTCGAAGCAGATGCTGGAAGTATCATGCACCAGTTCCGCTTGCAATGGGTGCAAAGGGGAAGCCTTCTGCAACACCAAGGGCAAGCGTTTCGAAGCATGGAACAAGCATTTGCTTCCTGCCGAGCCAGGTTCAACGGTGGAAATCTACCTGCAACCAGGCCGTACCATCGCCGGGACACTCATTACCCTGATTTTCCCCCTTCTGCTCTTCCCCTTGGGGTATTATCTCTCCGTTATGTTCGGCTCAGGCGAGCTGGCCTCCTTCTTCTTTGGGCTTCTCGGCATTCTGGTTGGGCTTTTGGGTGTTTGGATCTACTTCCGAAGCAGTCAGAACCACTACCTGCCGGTAGTTGAGCGAATCCTCTCCGATGAGAAGGAAAATTGAGATTGCCCAAAGCTTGAACCACGGGTATACTCAACATATGAGGAAAAAGTTCGTTCTTGGCATGGTTCTTGCATCACTGCTTCTCTTCTCCTGCTCCCTCTCTCCTGAGCAGGAGGCGTATGCACGCACCCTTGAACTTCCTGACCTCAGGCTTACCAATGCCACTTACCGCCTCGACCGCGGGGACAATGAACCGCTCTCCGTAACCGCAGCCGAGATCTCCCTCTACCATGCAACCAACAAAGCCATCATCACCAACTTCACCTTCACCCAAACCAGTGCTGACGGTACGCTTCTGCTTTTCGGGAAAGCACAGAGGGCAGAAGTGAACCTCACCACCTATGATGCTACGCTTACCGGTGCCATCCGAGTCGAAAAACCTTCGGATACGCTTGTGGTTGAGGCTGAGCATCTAGTGTGGTACCACGATGAGCAGCACCTCCTCAGCGTTGGGGAAGAGATGGTAAGTCTCCAGTTTGAAGGAAACAAGACCATCCGGGGAGTAGGCATGGATATTCAGCTCAAAGACGGCAGTGTCTCCTTCACCCAGCTCGACGAAGGGGTGATCGTCCTATGAGAAAGTTGCTGTACACTCTTTTGCTGCTTCTGTTTGTTCCCCCCACCCTCTTGTTTGCCAAAGAGATACGGTTCAGCGGTGGTTCTACCCGCATGCAGATGCAAGAAGGATACCAGAGCATCGCACTCTCCGGCGGGGCAGAGATTACCAGCGGTACGCTTACCCTCACCGCCGACTCAATCGAACTATCAGGCAAAGAGTTCCGTTATGTCACGTGCAATGACTCGGTGAAGCTCAACGACGACGAGCGCGGGGTTAGACTGATGGGCAACAACCTCTTCTACGACAGGGAGGAAGAGCTGGTGGTGGTCGATGGGTATCTGGAACTGGAGGATCTGACCAATGAAGTGCAGGCAACCTCCTTCTTTCTGGAATTTTCGCTTGATGAGGGAACGGTTCTCCTGCAAGTTCAGGTAAGGCTCTACAAACATACCGACAGCGGGGTTATGGCCTGTAAAGCCGATTCTCTGCGTCTGGATAGGGAAAAACGAACGCTTGAGCTTGGGGGAAACGCCACCATCGACTGGGCGGGAGACCGCTATGAGGCACAACGGATCACGGTTGACCTCGATACGGAACAGATTACCATGGATGGAACGATCAAGGGGGTGATCAATGGATAATCAGTTCACCAGCCTCCTTGAGGTCCAGCATCTGGCAAAGTCCTACGGCAAGAAAGAGGTAGTGAAGGACATCTCCTTTTCCATGCACTCAGGGGAAGTCATCGGACTCCTCGGTCCCAATGGGGCGGGAAAGACCACCACCTTCTACATGATCGTCGGCTTTCTGAAAGCCAAGCAAGGAACCATTCTCCTCAACGGGGAGGATATCACCGAGCTTCCGATGTATATACGCTCCAAAAAGGGTCTCTCCTACCTGCCCCAAGAGCCCTCGATCTTCCGAAAACTCAGCGTTGAAGACAACATTCGCCTCGTAGCCCAGACACGCAGGGACCTGAGCAAAAGTGAGCAGGATGAACGTGTGGAAGAGCTGCTTGAGGAGTTCGGCATCCAAGAAGTGCGTAAACAAAAGGGCTATACCCTCAGCGGAGGTGAGCGCAGACGAACCGAGATAGCCCGTGCCTTGGCTTCCAATCCTCAGTTTCTCCTTCTCGATGAACCCTTTGCAGGAATCGACCCGAAAGCCGTCTATGAGATCAAGCAGTTGATCAAATCCCTCTCAAGCAGGGGCATCGGCATCCTGCTGACCGACCACAATGTGCGCGATACCCTCTCGATCACCTCGTGCTCACACATCATCAATGCAGGAACCATCCTCGTTTCGGGAGGAAGGCAGGAACTGCTTTCCAACCAGATAGCAAAGGATATCTATTTTGGACAGGACTTCGAGGGGGATGCATGATGGAATTCTCACCAAACCTCTCCCTTAGCCAAAAACAACAGCTCAAGCTCAGCCCGCAATTGCTTCAGTCGTTCGAGCTGATGGCTCTGCCTCTTACCGAGTTGCAGGCAAGGATCAAGGCAGAGATTGAATCGAATCCTGCCCTCGATCTCCCCTCCTCCTGGGATGTCAGCTATGAGCGGTTTGCCCAGGAGAAGCAGAGACGGGAGACCAGCGGACTCGATGACACCTACTCCGACTCCTCAAGCTACGGAAGTGACAGGGGAGGCGGCTATGACTACGAGGCAAGCGATCGCCAGCAGAAGTTCATGGAGAACGCCCTATCGCTTGAGGAGACACTGCAGGAACACCTGCTCTCCCAGCTTGGGTGCGAGCACCTCACCGAGGAAGCATACAAGGTGGGAGAAATCCTGATCACCAACCTCGACGCAAACGGCTTCTTTCGTGAAGAACCGAATACCATCCTCTCCGAAAAACAAGCAGAGCACCTGCCTGATCTTCTGCAACTCATCCGCCAGTTCGATCCACCTGGGGTATGCGCCAAGGATTGGAGGGAGTCCCTGATCCTTCAGGCACAGGCCAAGGGCCTCAGTGGCGAGGATCTCGAGCACTTCAAAGCGCTTGTCGAGGAGAACCTGGAACTGATGCGGGCAAACAAGCAGGCTCAGGTGGCCAAAAACCTGGGCATCGATGCTGAGGAACTGGAAGAGCTCTTCGCCTTTCTCAAGACACTCACCCCATTTCCGGGACAGAGCTTCTCCAGCGGACCTGAGCAGTACGTCATCCCAGACCTCTCCATCAAGAACGAGGAGGGGCAGCTGGTACTGAGTATGAACAACTCATCGTTGCCCGACCTTGCAATCAACACAGAGTTCGAGTCCCTTGCCGAAGACCTTGGGAGTTCCGAGGAATCCAAGAAAGCCCAGCAGTACATCAAGGAACAGATCAAGAGTGCCAACGCCCTTATTTTCCAGGTGCAGGTGCGAAACCAGACGCTCTACAAGGTTGCCCACATCCTCTTGCAGGAACAGCAGGAGTTCTTCCTCTTCGGACCCCAGTACATCAAGCCGCTGACCCAGAAGGCAGTTGCAGAGCAGCTGGGTGTCCATGAGACAACCATCAGCCGAATTGCCACAGCCAAGTACATCGATACCGACTGGGGCATCATCCCCATCAAGAAGCTGTTCAGCAATGCAGTGGGAGAAGAGGGCTCAGAACTCTCCAAGCAAGCAGTGAAGGAGACCATCCGCCAGATTCTCGAGGAACACCAAGGGCAGAAAGCTCTTTCTGACCAGAAGATCTCGGATATTCTCAAGGAGAAAGGCATTTCGGTGGCACGGCGCACGGTTGCCAAGTATCGCAACGAGCTGAACATCGATCCTTCTTTCATTCGCGGTACAAACTAGCGTACAAACATGCATTGAAAAGAGGGGCGCTTTCGCGCCCCTCGGTATCTACATTTCACTATCAATGTTCCTTGATTTTGCTCTTCTCCTTCCGAGCCGTTGCCTCAATCTTGTCGGTAATCAACTCGATGCCTTCGTACAGCTCGTAGCAATCATAGCTGACCATCTTGATGGTACCCCAAGAGAAGTGGAGCTTTGCGTCCAAATGGAATCCCTGCCCCTCGGTCTCGCGAGTGATCACGATATCGAGATCGTGCAGGTATCCTTCGGCGAATTGCAGTTTCTGGAGTTTCTTGTCCAGGAACTCACGGGTCTCATCGCTTGGGTTGTAACGGATGCCTCTGACAGTCAAATTCATAAGCCCTCCTTTGACTATGGTCATACACTAAGGATAAGGCTTGGAAGGCCAATCGTCAATGGACAAATGTCATTTGCAATTTTTATTGCTCTTTAGGTAATTTTTAATTTATTTCTATATAATTATTTAATAAACAACAACCTGAAACACTGAATTCCTAGTACTTCTCTTATTGTCTCATATTGTACTTGCGAAAGAACATCAACAATTGTATAGTAAAACAGGATTTGCCTTGAGGGCGAACAAGGAGTTGCAGATGCCCGATTTCACCGTTCTGGAACTTTTGGACCTGGACTTGAAGCAACACAACCACTTGCAGTTGAGTTGCATTGCCGGCCGTACCGGACTTTCCAGAAAGATTACAACCAGCAAGATCAGCCGGCCCGGCCTTCCTCTTTCAGGGTTCTTCGATGAGTTCAGCAACAACTCAATCCAAGTTTTCGGGCGTGGAGAGCAGGTCTATCTCGACAAGCTGGAGTCTGAGCAAAATCTTGCGAGCATTGAGCGCTTGTTCAGCTACGATATCCCCTGCTGCGTCTTTTGCGATGGCGGGAATCCCAGTGATCGGGTCATCGAGCTCGCCGAAGAGTCGGGAACGTCGATCCTGAAGACCGACCTCCTCTCCTCCGACTTCTCCCGACGCCTCTATCAGACGCTTGATGAGGTCTTTGCCCCAACCCAGACCATTCACGGAGTATTCGTCGAAGTCTATGGAATCGGCGTTCTTATCACCGGAGAAAGCGGTGTGGGAAAGAGCGAGACAGCCCTTGAGCTGATCGAGCGCGGACACCGCCTCATCAGTGATGATACGGTGAAACTGCGCAACATCAGTGACAACTATCTCATCGGCATGGGGGAGAACCCTTTGCTGGCCCACCATATGGAAATCCGAGGTCTGGGCATCATCAACTTGGCAAACCTCTATGGGGTCGGAGCCATCCGAGATCGCAAACAGGTCCAACTCTCCATCCATCTCGAACCGTGGGACTCCCAGAAGAACTACGACCGTGTCGGGGAAGCCACCATGGAGGACACCTATCTCGGCATCAGCATCCCCAAGGTCGTCATCCCAGTGAAACCCGGACGCAACATCCCTGTCATCATCGAGACAGCCGCACGAAATGAACGGTTGAAGAAACTCGGATACTACTCGGCAAAGGAGTTCGACCAGAGCGTCCTGAAGTGGTTGGAAAGCGAATCTGCACGAAAAATGTACTATATCAACGAGGAGACTCTCTGATGGTTACCAGAGAACTGAAAGTGTACAACAGGGCAGGCATCCACGCCCGGCCGGCTGCCTCCATTGTCAAAACAGCAAACAAATACCAAAGCGAGCTTTACCTGGAGAAGGAGAGCATGAAGATAAACGGGAAATCCATCATGGGAATCATCACCTTGGGGGCTACCCACCAAAGTACCATCACCATGATCTGCGAAGGTCCCGACGAACAACAGATGGCAGATGCCATCCAGACCCTGTTCGAGAACAGGTTCGAGGAGTGAACGATGCGTGAGCTTACCCAGCGGCAGAAAGATGTCGCTACCTTCATCAGCACTTTCATCAAAGAGCACAACTATGCACCGTCTGTACGCGACATTGCAGACCACTTTCAGTTCTCTGTGAAGGCTGCCCACGACCATCTCAAGGCCTTGGAGGCAAAACAGGTGATCAAGACAAAGAGTGGGATTTCCCGCTCTATCGAGGTGATCGGTTCAGAGTTCTTTCCCCGTGAGGAGATGATCCAAATCCCCCTGATCGGATCCATTGCTGCAGGAATGCCGCTGATGAGTGAAGAGAACACCGAATACCTGCTCAGTATTCCCGCAACCATGCTCCGCAATACCAGAAACACCTACTTTGCCCTGCGCATCAGAGGCGAGAGCATGATCGAGGAAGGCATCTATGATGGAGACATTGCCATTCTTCGCAAGTGTGAGGTCGCCGATACCGGGGATATCGTTGCCGCAACCGTCGGGGAGGAGGAGATGGGAATCACCCTCAAGCTCTACTACCCTTCCAACGGCAACATTGAGTTGAGGCCCGCCAATTCCACCATGGGGCCCATCATCACCCGTTCTTGCAAGATTCATGGCAAGCTTCATCTCTTGATCCGCAATTACGCATGAGTGCACGAACCTACCTGCTCCTCGGGCCTGAGACCGGGGCGAAAGAACAAGAACTCAAGGATATCAGAGCACAGCTGCGCGCCGAGTATGGTCCTGAGATCGAGCTGTCTCGCTTCTACCCCTTCGAAACGGAGAATGGGGAGATTTTCACCGCCCTGAACAACAACTCGTTGTTCAGTGATCACCGTCTGGTAATCCTCAGCCAAGCGGAGGCGGTCAGTGCATCGCTTGCGACCAGCCTTGCAGAGTATCTGGCCCACCCAGTGGATACCGCAACCCTGGTCATCATCTCCAGCGAGCTCTTCATCTCCGCAAAGATCATGAAGGGTGTGAGCAAGCAGAACACCAAGACCTTCTATGACCTTTTGGAGAATCAGAAGGCCGATTGGATACGCACCCACTTTCGCAAGATGGGGCTCTCCATCAAGGCCGACGCTGTTGAGCTGCTCATCGAGCTTACCGAAGACAACACCCAGGAGTTGAGGACCATCTGCAACCAACTTGGCCTTTTCTGGCAGATATCCGACAAGGGCAGGCCCATCGATGAGGATGATGTGGAAACCTATGTCTTTCACAGCCGCCAGGAGGATGCCTTCACCCTCTTTCCTTCCATCGCCCAAGGGGATCTGAAAAAGAGCCTCAGCTCATTGCATGTGATTTTGGGAAGCGGGGACAGCCAGACAGCCATTCTCTTGGTAAGTGGCCTTTTGTGGCAATTCAGACGCTTGCTCTCCATCCAGGAAGAGCGTGAGACAGGTACAAGCGAATCTGAGGCATTTGCAAAGGCACAGGTGCAACTCAAGAGTTGCCCGATCCGCAAGCCCAAGGACAAGAGCACCTACCATGCAGGACTGCAGTACTACGAAGCAGATGCCATCAGAAGAATCATTGCACTGCTTGCAGAGGCAGACATCCAGGTCAAGGAGTCAGGAAGCGAGCTGGCAACGCTGATGCTTGAGCGGCTGCTGTATCGCATCATCAAGGGGAAAGGCAAGGCCATGCATGAAGCATCGTTTGCCACATTCGGCTAGAGAGAGAGTTGCTTGAGCAGTCGCTGTGCAACAGGAAGCGGCAATGAACTCTCTTTTGCGAGCTCCTGGGCACTCTTGCTGAGCAAGACTTCCAGACTGCCATACCGTTTCATAAGCTGTTCGCTGCGCTTCTTGCCTATTCCTTCCACCGACTCAAGCAAGCGGAAGGAAGCCTCCTTGCTGCGTGCCGCTTGGTTGGCACTGGTTGCAAAGCGGTGGCACTCATCCCGAACAGCAATGACCAGACGCAGAGCCTCACTATCCTCGGGAAGCTGAAGGTCCTCCCTTTCATCATCAAAGACAATGGTCTCAAACTGCTCGGCAAGTCCGATGATGGGAATCTCGAACATGCCCAGGTCATCAAGAATCTGGCGTGCTGCGTTGACCTGCCCCTTGCCGCCATCGATGATCAGAAGGCCGGGACGCTCAAGGTTCTCGTTCAGTATCTTGGAGTATCGGCGGGCAACTGCCTCACGGATGGACTCATAGTCATCAATCTTACCCTCAAGGCTCTTGATGTTGTACCTACGGTAGTTCGGCTTGTCAGGGTTCCCGTCCCGGAAACTGATCAGGGAAGCGATTGTGTATTTTCCGGCGAGGTGGGCGATATCGAACCCCTCGATCAAGGTGGGAGGAGTTGCAAGGCCCAGAATCTCTGCAAGGTCCTCCAGGCCACGGGAATTGTCTCTGCTCTTGAGCCGCTTTTCCACATCCCTGGTGGCGTTCTCACGTGCCATCCTCAGAATCCTGAAGTGCTTCCCATCGGAGGGAAGATTCACCTCAAGCCTGCCCCCAAGCTGTTCGGTAAAGTATCGCCTGATCAGATCGACATCAATCTCATGGGAGACATAGAGAAACTGAGGAAGCTTCAGTCCATCCGCATAGTACTGGACGAGGAAGTTGAGCAAGGTTTCGGTCTCATCGCCAAAGGTCTCCCCACGATAGAGGGCACGGCCGATGAGTTGGCCGCTGCGCATCTGCATCAAGCTTATGGTGCATAAGGGGCCGCGCATCTCGATGGCAGCATAGTCACGGCTCTCCTGGGTGAAGTCCTGGACCTGCTGTCCTGTTTCAATCGCCTTGATCGCGGAAATCTGATCCCGCTTGATGGCAGCTTCCTCAAAGTTCATCGCCTTGCTGGCCTGCATCATCTGCTCCTCAAGCTGGGCTACCAGGGCTTCTGTCCTGCCCTCCAGCAAGTTCTTTACCGCAGTGATGGAGCTTTGGTACTCCTTCTCGGTGACCAGGTTTGCGCAAGGTCCGCTGCACAGTCCTATATGGTAGTAGAGACACGGCTTTTCCCGCATTCGAAGGGGGGTCCCGCAACGCCTGAGGGGGAAGAGTTTGGCAATAAGATCCAAGTAGAGTTCGAGCTTGCCCCCATCAGGATAGGGGCCATAGTAGGAGGAACCGTCATCGATGATGCGCCGGGTCTTGAAGACCTTGGGAAAGCGCTCATTGGTGATGCGGATCAGTGGATAGCTCTTCCCGTCCTTGAGCGAGATGTTGTAGTGCGGCGAGTACTTTTTTATGAGGTTGTTCTCCAGAACCAGAGCCTCGTACTCATTGCCGGTGATGATGTGCTCGATTCGATGAATCTTGCGCACCAAGGCTGCTGTCTTGGGACTGCGGTTCGCCAAGAAATAGCTGGTCACCCGTTTCTTCAGATCCTTGGCCTTGCCCACATAAATGATGGTATCCTTTTCATCCCGCATGAGGTATACGCCGCTGGCATGGGGCATCTGCTTCGCCATTTCGTGAGGATTGACGCCCTCAGCCACCTCGGTGCCAAAGCTCTCGATACTCGAGGCTGTCTGGTATACCTGCTTGTCTTTCTTCTTACCCATCGTCCTTAGAGCATAGCTACCTCCCCTTGTTTTGGCAATCCACAATGGCTACAATGCCTTGCATGGAACATCCTCTTTTTTCAGCGCTTCCCCCTGAAGACCAAACATACCTGAACGGACTCTTTGAGCGAAAACGCTTCAGCTATCAAGAGCAACGACAAATCATTGAGAATGCTTGTGATGTGCGCATGTGGGGCAAGGGAAGCATCAGGGGGTGGATCGATGAAGGGTTATCCGATCGATTGATTTTTCCTGACCACCTGGAGCATATGAAAGAAGAGCGCTCGATGCCCACCCCTTACCACGATTTCATGCCTGATGAACGCATGCCTGACAAATACAAGAGCCTCTTTGTCTCCTCCGATACGCTGATGGGCCGCTGTCCCTGCCCCGTTGAGGGTGAGAAAACCCGTTGCTGCAATCTAAAGACCCTGGATGTCGTGCAGCAATGTGCCTTTGGTTGCTCCTACTGTTCCATTCAGTCCTTCTATAACAGCCATGAGATCCGGGTGGTGGAGAACCTTGAGCAGAGGCTCTCCTCCCTCCAGTTGGAAGAGGGAACCTGGCACATCGGAACAGGGCAGAGCAGTGACTCACTGCTCTGGGGTAACGACTATGGCACCCTTGATGCGCTTGCAGCATTTGCACGAAAGCACCCCAACCTGATCATCGAGCTGAAGACCAAGAGCAAGAGAACCGATTACCTGGATCTTGATCTCCCTGCAAATATGGTACCGACCTGGTCGCTCAACGCAGAGACGATCATCGCCAAGGAAGAGCATCTGACAGCTTCGCTGGGCCAACGTCTCGATGCCGCCCAACGTGCGCGTGACAAGGGACTGCTGATTGGATTCCATCTCCATCCAATGGTCCATTTTTCGGGCTGGGAAGATGAGTACGGTTCCTTGATTGATGCAATAGTCTCCCGCTTCGAACCAGAGGACCTGATGATGTTCAGCCTGGGGACCCTCACCTTCACAAAAGCTGTCCTGCGAGAGCTTCGCAGTTCCCAGCGAAAGACGAGGATCCTGGACATGGATCTCACCCTCACCGCAGGCAAGTACTCCTACCCCTTGGAAACAAAGCAGAACCTCTTTGGCTTCGCGTACGACAGATTCCCCACAACCTGGAAGCAGGGCTCTCCCTTCTTCTACCTCTGCATGGAGGATCCCTCCCTCTGGGAGCCCACATTTGGGTACAGCTATCCCAATGACCGGGCATTTGAGGCAGCCATGCGACAATCGTACCTGACAAATCTCGAAAAGAGAGTGCAAAGGCAAGATTGAAAACCAGGATTTGCTTTTGTTCTTGAGCTCTGTGCCCAAGCGCGCTACACTCAAACCGAATCCCATCCCACAGAGCGGAGCAGTTGATGAGCAGACGTAACGATGCAGTGCGTGTCTATGACTTGGCACCCTACAAACAAATATTCCCTTATATCATGCCCAAGCGGTGTGAATCGCTTGTCTACCAAAATATGGTTCTCGACCTCACCGGAACGGTCGAGTTCATCAAGCGCCACAAAAGCCCGGAAGGACGTTCGTACCGCGTCTTCGAAGTCTTTCTTGCCGCTCTCTTGCGTACCATAACCCTGCGACCTGAGCTGAACAGGTTTGTCTCCAACTACCAACATTGGCAACGCAAGGATCTCTCGATCAATTTTGTGGTGAAAGAGGATTACAGCGATGAGTCTCCGGAACACAGCATGCCACTCTACTTTAGAGAGGATATGAACCTCAATGAGATTGCAGAAATCATCAATGCGGCCATTGAAGAACAGAGAAAACCCGCATCAAGCAACTTCACGGACAAGGCCATCCTGTTCTTCCTCAAGTTCCCCCGGCCGATCATCCGCTTGGTCGTAGGTACGGCAAGCCTGCTGGACCGACATGGGAAGGCTCCAAAAGCACTGCGTGATGCCGATGGGCTCCATACCAGTTTGTTTGTCAGCAATATGGGCAGCATAGGCCTGGGAGGAGGAAGCCCCCACCACCATTTGTACGAATGGGGAACGACGAGCGTGTTTGTGACCATGGGGGTGCTGAAACGAAGCCACTATCAGGAGGGCGGGCGTCTTTTGAGGCGGGATACAATGGAGGTGGGATTCACCGTCGACGAGCGCATCACCGACGGCTTCTATTTCACCAAGTCCATAAAACTGTTTCAGGATTTGCTGGCCAACCCGGAAGTCTTGCTTTCAAGAGCTGAGATCCCCCCAAAGCCACTGAGCAAACGCGAGTACAAGCGCTCTAGGAAAGCTTCTGCTCAAACAGCTCCAGCGAGCGGCCGGTAAGGGGATTGCCCTCACCCTTCAGCAGACTCTTAAGTGCATCCAGCTCACTCGAGCTGAACGTCCTGCTTCCCCTCTTATGTTCCTCGAACGCTTCGGTAGCCATCGGGCAGACCAAGCGGACCATCTCCAGGATGGTCTGGGCATAGGCGCGGATCTCGTACTGGGCGTGCGCATCCAGGCGCAGCTGAAGGAAGTGGAAGAGGTTGTGCAGGTCCATCTGCCAGTACCACTCGGTATACATGCTCAAAGGAAGGTCAACTCGGGCAAGCTCACGGGCGATACCCAGGTCAAGCAGCTTCTGGTAGGTTTCGTAGCTTCTCTTCTGGTCTTCTGACAACAAGGAGAGAACCTGGTCGGCAAGCTCTGCATCAACAGCACCATCCGCCCTTCCCTGCTTGTTGTCCTCACTTTGGAAGTTGATGTGCTCGCGATCAGGCAGGTAGCACTGGTCGGTCATGACGCTGTAGCGGCCGCTGATCTCGTTCACCCGACCTGTGCGGTGTCGGATCCACTGCCTTGCAACGAAGATGGGCATCTTCACATGAAAGGTGAAGTTCACCTGCTCAAAGGGCGAGGTGTGGTCGTTACGAAGCAGGTAGCTGATCAAGCCCTTGTCCTGCCGGTAGGTTTTGGTGCCGCTGCCATAGGAAACACGCGCACTTTGCACGATGCGTTCATCGCTTCCCAGATAGTCTACGAGTCGTACAAACCCGTGGTCAAGGACTGCAAACTCCTTGTCCAGGATCTCCTCTGCTGCAGGTACGATGCAATGCGCCATGTCAACTCCTCCCAACACCAATAATGCTGGCCATCATGGTACTTGATTCCTTTCGCTCATGCAACAAGTCAGAGCAATCCCATTCGCCCCAGCAGGACTGCAAGGCCGGCGCTGCAGGCTGTCTCTGTCCTGAGAATGCGCGATCCAAGGGAGGCAAACTGAAAGCCAGCTTCCTCAAAGCGATCTCGTTCAGCTTCGGTGAATCCCCGTTCACCGCCTATGGCCAGGACAACTTCCTTCCCTGCACCGGGATTGAGCGTTGAAAGCGGCACACCGGGCCTGATATTGTCCAGCACAATCTTGGTGGAGTCGGGCCCAAGGTTTGCAAGGGCGTCTCGAACAGAAGAAGCAAAAAGCACTTCGCTGACTGCACACTCCCCGCTTTGCATAGCCCCATCTATGAGAATGGATTGGTACTCACCGCTGGTGTAGAGATTTGCCTGGGCGTACGACTTCTCTCCGGTCTCTGTCTGGGTGAGCACAATTCGTTCCACTCCAAGACTCACTGCCTCACGCAAGATCCTGCGCATGCAAATCGGGCGTACCTGAGCGACCAAGAGAGTGACCGGATAGAGCTTCGCCCCTGTCTTGTCATCCATTGCAAAGGTGAATGCAATCTCTTGCTCGTTGATGCGGGTGATGGTGGCCTTTCCCTTGCCTTGGTTGATGATGCCTGCCTGAAAGCTGTCGCCCTCGTTGAGCCGAAGCACTTTTTTGATGTGGAGGGCTCGTTCATCGGCCATGCTGAGGATATTTTCTGCCTCCAAGGCAGGAAAAAGGATGATATTCATGCAAAGGAGTATAGCATAGCGCGCCTAAGGTAAGTAAAGTATGCACATGAAGAACGCAATCTACGTAGCTGAATCACACGACTGTGCTGCCAATCTGGCAGGGGAAGCGTACCTGCTTACCCTCGACTACGACCATGTGCTCTACCTCTGGGAGAACGACCCCTGCATCGTCATCGGACGTTTCCAGAATCCTTTCAGTGAGTGCAATCTCCAGAATATGGAGGAAAAGCAGGTCCAGTTGGTCCGCCGCCACAGCGGTGGGGGTGCTGTCTATCATGACCGTGGCAACCTCTGTTTCACCTTGATCGGGAATAAGGAGACAAGCAGCAAGGAGGAAAACTTCGCGTTTCTGCTCGATGCGCTCTCATCACTGGGCATTACCTGTGAGTTGTCCGGACGCAACGACATACTCTTTCAAGGGAAAAAGGTTTCAGGCAATGCCTTCCAGACGACTGCGACCAAGTTCTGTCATCATGGGACCTTGCTGATACGAAGCGATCTCTCGGTGATGAGCCGATACTTGACACCGAGTTCAACAAAGCTTGCCTCGAAGGCGGTCAAATCGGTCGCTTCACGAGTAGGAAACCTTGCAGAAGCTCGGGAAGATATCACCAGCGACATGGTACAGCAAGCCCTGATTGATGCTTTCATCCAAAAATTCGGTCCAACCGACATCCAGACTGTGGATTTTGCTACACTTGAGCAAGCTCAGGCAAACTATCGATTGTTTGGCGACCGTTCACTGATCTTGGAAAAGACTCCCCAGTTCTCCCACTCATTCACCCATCGCTTCGCGTGGGGTGAGGTTACGCTCCACGTGCAGGTGGAGAAGGGATTCATCTCTGAGGTCAAACTTTACACGGATGCATTGGACACGACGTTGGCCACTCGGGCTGCAGACGCATTGATCGGCCTCGCCTACGATGCAAGTGCGATCGGAAGGGCGCAAAAACAGATCGAGCAGGCCGATCTTGCCAACCTGCTCGCCCATCTGATAACCCTGATCTAGGCTCCTGTCCTGCCGCTCATCTCGATGAGGGAGCGAAGCCGGTCGATTCTCCAAGCTTCGAGCTGCAAGCTCGACGCTCTCCAGCTCCAGTTGCTGGTACCGCAAGTGGAGGGGATGTTCATCCTCCCCTCCTGAGCCAGCTCAAGCCAGTCCTGCATCGGCAGGATGGCATCCTTGGAGGAGGAGAGCAACATCTGCCTGATCAGCTGCCAGACCACCTGCTCATCTGGGCACTCCAAGTACCTGCGAACCAGATCCTGGGTAAGGCCATCCAGACTCTCATACCATCCTCGTGATGTGTTGTTGTCGTGTGTCCCGGTATAGATGACACTGTTGTACTCACAGTTGTGCGGCAGGTATGCGTTGGTTGCATCCAGCGTACCATGCTCCACATTGAACGCGAACTGCAGGATTTTCATGCCGGGGAAGTTGTTCGAATCACGCAGAGCCTCCACATCTTCGGTGATGACCCCAAGGTCCTCAGCGATGATCGGAAGATTCTCCCCAAGTTTCTCTTTCAGGGCAGCGAAGAGCTCCTCTCCGGGGGCTTTCACCCAGGACCCGTTCATTGCCGTCTTTTCGCCCTGAGGTACTTCCCAATAGGCAGCAAAACCACGGAAGTGGTCTATTCTGATGATGTCACAGCTCTTGAGCGTCTCTTCAATACGCTTGATCCACCAACTGAACTTCTCCTTGCGATGCGCTTCCCAATCATAGACGGGATTTCCCCAAAGCTGTCCGTCGGAGGAGAAGGCATCGGGGGGAACTCCGCTTGAGACCGTCTGCCTGCCATCCTTGTCCATCTTCAAAAGATGGCGGTTTGCCCAGGCATCTACACTGTCGGGAGCGACAAAGATGGGGATGTCCCCGATGATTTGCACTTGGTGGGTATTGGCATATGCTTTGAGCTTGGCCCATTGGGTGAAGAAGAAGTACTGCTGGACTTTGATCCGCTCGATTTCCCTCTCATAGGTCTTTCTCACCGTAGTCAGGGCAGAGGGTTTGCGCAGCCGGAGTTCTGCTGGCCAAACCTCAAACCACCGAGAGTCGTTGTACACCCTGCAGAGCACCTGATAGAGTGCATAATCGTCAAGAAACCAGGCATTTTCGTTCTTGAATGCTTCGTATGCAGCTCGCTCGTCTTCTTCTGCTTCAGCAAGGAAGAGATCAGCGGCCTTCTCAAGGAGGGGTTCCTTATATGCTCTCACCTGTCCATAGTCCACTCGGTCAAGAGGGAAGACAGGGGAAAAAAGAACATCCTCCACATCAAGATAGCCGTCATAGGCGAGGCTTTTCAGATCGATGAGGAGTTCGTTTCCTGCAAAGGAAGAACGGGCTGCATAGGGAGAGTCTCCATACCCGGTGGGCCCAAGGGGAAGTATCTGCCACAACCTGACTTGGGCTTGGCTCAAGAGGTCGATGAATGCAAAAGCCTCATCGCCCAAGGAACCAATTCCATGGGTGGATGGCAGGGAAGTCGGGTGCATCAGCACCCCACAGCGTCGCGTGTTGTGTTTCATGGCTTCACTATACCGCATTCTCATGCTGAGAGGCTATCCAGAGCTCCGAAGAGTTTGCAATGAGTCGCCTTGTTTTAACGGAAAAAATCGGATATACTTGTGCTATGGATTTACCGCAGGAAAAAGTACAATTTGCCGTTGGGGAACACGTGGTGTATCCTCTTCAGGGTGTAGGCGTCATCAAACGCATCGAAGAGCGAACGTTCAGAGGTGCAGTTGTGATGTATTACGTCATCTACCTTGATATCTCTGATATGACGGTTATGATTCCTGTGGAAAAATCAAACGAGATGGGGATTCGGCCCATTGTGGAGCAGAAAGAGGCTCAAGCTGCCATCGATTCCATCTCCAGCAAGTACGAGCCGATGCCTGTCGACTGGAAAGCCCGCTACCAGATGAATGTTGATCTTCTCAAGCAGGGATCGATTGCATCCATTGCCAAGGTGGTGCAGGCCCTTTACCACCGCAGCAAGATCAAGGAGCTTCCGGTTCAGGAACGCAAGCTGTATGACAACGCCTTGCGCCTGTTGATTGATGAGACCTCGTTCTCTTTGAAGAAAGACAAGAAGGAGATCGAGATGCTCGTATTCTCCAAGCTGGAGAAATAGCATGGCCTTTCCCCAACACGCTGTCATAGTCACCGCTGCAGGCAGCAGCGAGCGGTTCAATACAACCAAGCAATTGGGTGTAAAGAAAGAGTACCTTGAGCTTGATGGACATACGGTTCTCTACCGTGCAATCCTCCCCTTTTTGCAGGTACCCAATTGCTGTGCCATCCTGGTCACGTATCCGGAAGGAATGGAAGACCAGTGTGCTGTAGCACTTGAAGATCTCTTGCAGCAGAACCTGGTGCCTATCATCCTGGTAAAGGGTGGTCAGAGCCGGCAGCAGTCCGTCTACAACGCACTGAAGGTGCTCTCCACCATGGCACTGGGCGCTCAATACATTGCCATTCATGATGGTGCCCGTTGTTTTGTTACTCCGGACTTGATTATCAAGACGCTTGCCACAGCAACAGTGTTCAAGGGTGCGGTTCCTGCACTCCCTGCCACGGATGCCCTGAAAACCATTGATAACAATGGGGTGATCAAAACCCATATGGACCGCTCACATACCGTGGGAGTGCAGACTCCCCAGGTATTCAGGTATCCGGAAATCTGGCAAGCTCACCAAGCTGCCAAGGATAGCCCCACGCTCTATGTGGATGATACCCAGATCTTCAGCGACTTCGGTCTGACAGTCGGGGTGTGCGAGGGCGACCGTGAGAATAGAAAGATAACGTATATTGAAGACGTACCCAATGCAGAGAAGCAAATTGCCGACTACCTGCATGCTTTGGAAGAGGGAAAGAGAAGCGCACACGCTGCTCATGCTCTTCATCAGGCGATGGATGAGGTACGAAGGGAGCAAGGTAAGTCGTGAGAGTCGGAACCGGTTGGGACCTGCATCGCTTGGTAAGCAAAAGGGCATTGGTCCTCGGTGGAGTCGTCATTCCCAGTGACAAGGGAGAGGCTGCCCATAGTGATGGGGATGTCCTGGTCCATGCCATCATTGATGCTCTGTTGGGCTCACTTGCCAAAGGAGATATCGGTTCCCACTTCCCCGATACTGATCCTGCCTACAAGGATGCAGACAGCATGCAATTGCTGAAGAAGGTTCTTGCCGAGGACCTTCCTCCCCACCGCATCGAAAACATAGACACCACCATCATTTTGCAGACTCCGAAACTTCGTCCTCATATTGAAACCATTCGGGAAAATCTCGCAAAGGCCATGGGCCTGAAGTTCGAGCAGGTATCGGTGAAAGCCAAAACCGCAGAGGGTATCCTTGGGGAATTGGGATCAGGAGACGCTGTCATTGCACAGGCTACTGTGTTGATTTCTTGAAAAACCGTGTTGACATACCCTTTGCAAATACTCTATAGTTGTGCCTGCGCCCAGATGGCGGAATTGGTAGACGCACTAGGTTCAGGTCCTAGCGGGGTCACACTCGTGGAAGTTCGAGTCTTCTTCTGGGCACTATAGGCAAACCTTTTACTATAAAGGGTTTGCCTTTTTTTTTCAATCTCATGCAACCCAGAAGGATCCTCTGCCTATAGACACAGCATCTTTCCTAGTTCTCACTTTTTTCCTAGACTTCACTCAAGTTTTTCGATACAGTGACGATACTATCAACTTGGATTCTGCTACAAGGACGTTGTATGCTTCATTTTGCGATATGCGATGATGATCATGGCCAATTGGCGCTGATTGGTGCGTATACGGAACAATTCTGCAAAACCCATCAGATCGAAGCAAAGCTGCATCTGTTCAATCATCCGGATGAACTTTTAACTTCCAGTGAAACCCATCATTATCACCTCTATATCCTGGATATCGTCATGCCCATGATCAATGGGGTTGAAGTGGGAAAGACCATCAGGAAACGGGATGAAGCGGCAATCATCATCTTTGCCACCCATGAACCCAGCTTTGCGCTCGAGTCGTTTGCGGCGACCCCCATCAACTACCTTCTCAAACCAATTGATATGAATCAACTGAGCAGTACGCTGCTCCAAGCCTTGCCAAAGATGGAGCCCCAAAAGGAGAAAACCTGCATCATCAAAACCCGGGAAGGCATCAGAGTTCTCAGATTCTCGGAAATCCTCTATTGCGAGTGCAAGAACCATAGTGCAATCTACACATTGACAGGAGAGCGTACAGTCACAACGAAGATCTTGAAAGGCACCTTTTCCCATCATATCGAGCCCTTGCTGAAAGATGCGCGATTCCTCCGACCCCATATTTCCTATCTGGTAAATATGGATTACATCGAAGGGTTCTCGCAAACCCGTTTCACCCTTCGATCAGGAGGGAGTGTTCCCATTGTTGCCAGGCACTATCGCAAAGTAAGGGATTCCTATCTCACCTATCTGACCTCTGGAGAGAACGCGCAATGCAGGAATTGATCTCCAACGTGTTTAGAGGGAGTGTCACCTCATTGATGAACGTTCTGCTTCTGTTCACCCTGACCAAATCAAAGGGACGTGGAAGCACTGCCCTAGCGGCCGTAATCGTCTTCCTCACTGACTTCACAATCACATTCTATCTGTATCTGCACAGTAATCTTACCACCGTCTCGCGTGCAAACCTCATCATGTTCATAGTCTTGGGCATCTGCCTGAAACCTTTGTCGAAAGACAATGGCATGCAATGGGCTTTCAATTACCTGACCACGCTGAATATCATGATGGGCATCGTCATCCTCAGTTTCCATCTTGGCCGGCTTTTTCCTCATCCGCACTACGCCAATACAGCTATTCGGTTGGTGCTCTATCTTCTGGTCATCTTGCTGTTTCAACATCGTTTGCTTCCTCTCTACCAATCTGCATCCCTCAACTGGCCCATCTTCTCTGTTCTGGTTTTCTGCATCTTCCTGATCCTGTCATACTATTTTTATGTACCTACGGACATCCAGCACACATTGGTTTCGGCAAAAACTCCGCTGTTGCTTCTCGTACTCCTTATCACGGCAGCCTATGGTACGGTCTTCTACTCATTGAAGCGATTCAGTGCCATGCATGCTTTGGAAACGGAGAATTTGAACATGCAACACGAACGGGGCCTTCTCTCCCAAGCCGCCACCATTATGGCTGATAGACTTGAATTCATGGACAAGGTGGCTCAGCAAAACAGCCTAGCCACCCATGATCGACGGCATTTCAACAGCATGCTCCTCAATCTTTTGGATCAGGGGGAACTGGAAGAAGCACGAACCTATCTCAAACAGCAACTTGCACAAGCGAATCCACAAACACGAGTATACTGCCAGAACAAAGCGGTGAACGCAGCAATCTGCTACTACATCGCAAAAGCAGAGGCAAGTGGTGTGTCTGTTGAAACTACCCTGGACATCCCTATTCAGCTCCCGTTTGATTCAGTCGAGCTAGCCTTGGTAGTGTCAAACCTTTTGGAGAATGCCATACAAGCCGTCAAACTTCTCCCGCAAGACCAAGCAAGAACCATCCATTTCACCTGTCGTCATAAAGGCAGACTTTTGCTGGAGATGAGCAACCCTTGTCCTGAGCACACCACCCTTGACCATAAAGGACTCCCCTTCAGTTCACAAAATGATCATGGGCTTGGCACAAAAAGCGTGGTGGCCTTTGCAAACAAATACCATGCAGAGCTGCTGTACAGCATCAAACAGAATCTGTTTACCGTACGCCTGCTCATCGATTCCCCAGTGGGCCCTTTCACTCCTTCTCTCAAAGGGTAGGAACAAGAGTCCTACTGCCTGCTATGCACCTGCAGAAGGACCTGATCCAATGCATTTCCCGGAGAGACCCTGGGTATTCCCAAACAGCACAGGAGATTCACTCTCTGTACTACAGCAACAACCGTCCTCTGAATCCTCGGGATGCATAGTAGGAGTCTGCCCCGTTATGGTAGAAGAATACCCTGTCATAGCGGCTGTCGCCGAAGAGGGCACCGCCAAGCCTTCGCATGGATTGCGGGGTACGGATCCAGCTTGAGGATTTCGTATCGAACACCCCAAATTCCTGCAGTTGTGCATACTGTTTCTCATCCAACAGCTCAATACCCATTTGAGCAGCAAGGCCTTCTGCACTGCCTGAGGGAGGGTTCTTTTTTCTCTTTGCCAGAGCATCCTCATCATAACAGAGACTTCTGCGTCCAAGAGGACTCTCGGCACTGCAATCGACATAGAGATAGGAATCGGATGTGGCATCGTACCCGATCACATCAGGCTCACCTCCGGTACGCTCCATTTCAGCAAGCGAGTAGAGCTTCTTGGGCTGTGTCTCCAACCTCTGCTTTATGGTTTCCCATGCTATTCCCTTATGACGGGACATGTTCATCTGAAACCGATCTTTGAGGATTGCCAGAAGCGCTGCAGTCTTCTCTGGTGTCAATGCCCTATCATTATGGTTCATACATCACCTCCCGGAACCCACAATTCGTTGGGTACCTAGGTAAGAGTACCTATATCCTAGCTTTTAACTCAAGATATATACCGTATCCTACAACACATCTCTCCTACCCAATCGCCTGTCACCACCGTATGCTTCATGCACGTTCCTATTGTAAGCAATATTGGTACTTGGAATAAATCAAACGGAATTGTAAACGATTACACCCCAAGCCTTGACAGATGCCACAACCCGTGTGAGCATGGTAATTGGCAAGGAGAAACGGTCATGAAAAACGTAATCTTGTCGATGAAATCAATCGACAAACGATTCGCCGGCGTCCATGCTCTCAAGGGTGTTGACTTCGAGTTGTGCGAAGGCGAAATTCATGCATTGGTTGGTGAAAACGGGGCCGGCAAATCGACTCTTATGAAAGCCTTGACCGGCATTTTCCCAAAAGACTCAGGAGAAATCCTCTACCTTGGACAACTATTCAATCCTCAAGGACCTAGAGACGCGCTTGATGCCGGAATCTCAATCGTGCATCAGGAACTGAACATGATGGAGCATCTGACCGTTGCCCAGAATCTGTTCATTGGTCGGGAAGCGACCAAACGAAACGGTTGGTTGCTGGATGAAAAAGAACAGAATAAGCGTGCCGCCGAACTCTTTGAGCGGTTGAACATGCATATTGATCCACAGGAAAAAGTCAGCAACCTGACTGTGGGCAAACAACAAATGGTTGAAATTGCCAAAGCTGTTTCCCACAACTTGAAAATTCTCATTCTTGATGAACCGACGGCAGCGTTGACCGATAGGGAAATCAATGACTTGTTCATCATCATGAGAGATCTCGCCAAGAAGGGTGTGGGTATGATTTACATCAGTCATCGCCTTGACGAGATCGGCATCATTACCGATCGGGTTACCGTTCTCCGTGATGGTGAGTATGTCGGGACAAAAGCTACCAATGATCTCAGTAAGGATGAGATGATCAACATGATGGTCGGGCGGGTAATCTACGAAAAACCAAAGACAAAGAGCACTGTTCCCCCTGATGCCCCCATAGTGTTGAAGGTTGAGAACCTCAATGCAGGAAAGCTTGTCAAAAATATCTCCTTCGAATTAAGAAAAGGAGAGATCCTTGGGTTTGCAGGCTTGATGGGGGCCGGGCGCACAGAAACCATGCGTGCCCTTTTCGGGGCAGACAAGGCGACAGGAACTATCAGTGTAAACGGAGTACCAACAATCATCGAAAACCCTAAGGATGCTGTGCGAAACGGTATTGGCTATCTTTCGGAGGATCGCAAACGCTTTGGGTTGGCCGTCAAGCTCTCAGTCCAGGAGAATGCCGTCATGGCATCGTATGAAGACCTCTGCCCAAACCTCTTCCTACCCCGTACCAAACTGGTCGAGATCGCGGCGGAGTATATTGATAAGCTGAATGTAAAGACACCCTCGCTCGACCAGATAGTCAGAAACCTCTCCGGGGGGAATCAACAGAAAGTGGTAATCGCAAAGTGGCTGATCAAGAATTGCTCAGTGCTCATATTTGATGAGCCGACACGAGGCATCGATGTCGGTGCCAAGAGTGAGATTTACCATCTGATGAACGAACTTATCCAGGATGGAAAGTCAATCATTATGATCAGCAGTGAACTGAATGAGATCCTCAGAATGAGCGATCGTATCGCGGTAATGTGTGAAGGAAAACTCACGGGAGTTCTTAACATCGAAGAGGCAACACAAGAGCAAATTATGGCTTTGGCTACCCAACGCGGATAGGAGTGTCAATCTATGAAATCGACAAAAATCAGTAAAGTACGTGAGAAAAAGGGAATGAATTGGCAAAAATTGCTAGCACCACTGGCTCTAGTCATCGTTTATGCATTCTTTGCCCTCTTCGGCAGAAACTTCTTCTCATACACGACGTTGGTCAACATCCTTGACTCATCCTATTATATCGGTTTCATTGCGATTGGGGTAACCTTTGTCATCATCACAGGAGGCATAGATCTCTCCTGCGGAACAGTCATGATGGCAGCCACCATCATCGGAGGAACCGCCTACAAGACATGGGGCTGGCCGATGTGGCTGTCTTTACTGCTCATCTTGGTGGTATCGACGGGATTCGGCCTCTTCAACGGCATTTTGGTAAGCCGACTCAAACTTCCTCCCTTTATCGCAACCCTGGGAACCATGATGATCAGCTTGGGAACAGGATCAATCGTATCAAACGTTCGGAGTGCAACGTTCCCAGCCCGAGGTGCCGCTGACAGCTGGTTCAAGGGTATCTTCAAGTTCATCGCTCCAAACAATGCCAGCTACCCAACCGGTGCATTGGTGCTTTTCGGTACTGCATTCATCGCCTATATCATCCTGACGCGTACAAAAATGGGTCGGTATATTTTTGCTGTTGGCTCAAACAAGGAAGCTGCCCGTCTTAGTGGTGTAGATGTAGCCAAGTGGGAGATGATGGCATATGTGATCAGTGGTTTTCTTGCAGGTATTGGAGGCATTGCCTTTGCTGCAGTGTACACCACCGTCATGCCGGCACAAGGACAGGGTTTTGAATTGTATGCCATCGCAGGAGCCGTCATTGGGGGAACCAGTCTCAGTGGAGGTGCTGGATCTGTACTGGGAACCATGATTGGTGTCTACATCATGAGTGTACTACGTGCAGGACTTCCCTCGATGAACCTGCAAGCCCAGTACCAAACATTTTTCACCGGTGTCGTTGTCTTAAGCGCAGTGTTGCTTGATATCTATCGAACCAAAAAATCCACAGAAGTCCACATCCTCTCCGCTCCTGAACGCTACCGTCAAGAAACACTACTGAAACTGAACCAATTGAAAGCAGAGGAAGCAAAAGCTGATGACAAAGGGAAACTTGCGCTGAAAGCTCAAGAAGATTCTCTGAAACAGGAGATGGCCAAGGAATATCGTCGTCTCAAACGAGAGGAGAAGCAACAAAAAACCTCACTTCGAACCCAGAAGAAGAGGTTTGAACAGACTTAATCTTAGCATTATCCGGGATTGTATGATTCCGGGAAAAAACAGGAGGAATAACATGAAGAAGACCTTAGTCGTTTTACTCGCTCTGGTTGTACTTGCTTCGGTATCTGTCTTTGCGCAAGCAATGCAAGAAACCAAGCCGTACATCGCCGTAGTCTCCAAAGGAGAGCAACATGACTTTTGGCAACAGGTAAAGCTCGGAGCCAATGCAGCTGCTGCAGCATATGGAGTTGACATCACCTTCGAAGGACCTCCTTCTGAAAGCGATGTGCAGATCCAGGTAGAGATGCTCAACAATGCTATGGCAAAGAAACCTGTGGCAATTGCATTGGCTGCTCTGAACACCAGCAGTGTGCTTGATCAGCTGCAGCAAGCCATGAATCAGAAGATTCCGGTAATCGGTTTTGACTCGGGCGTACCCGAGGCACCAGCTGGATCCATCTGGGCAAATGCTTCCACAAACAACTATGCAGCAGCAGGTATGGCCGCTGAAAAGATGTTTGAAGTGATTAAGGGCAAAATTGAAGCTGCAACCATTGCCAGACCTGTCAAGATTGTTGTCATGAACCAGGATGCTTCCGGTGAATCCCTGCTCAGCCGTGGTAAAGGCTTTAGGGACACCATGGTCAAACTGATTGACGAGAAAACCGCTCTTTCCAAGAGTGATATCTCCGTAATCGGAAACACCGCGTACATTGCCGCCGACAGCCCCAGAACCGGAAGGAAAGTCATCATCGAGATGATTGTCCCCGCTTCTGCTGCCATGACCGATGCCACCAATGCCGCACAGGCAGTGTTGAATAAGGTAACAAGTGACAACATTCTTGGCATCTTCTGTTCGAACGAAGCAACCGTCAAGGGCCTCCTGGCCGCCACCAACGACGGCGCTACGCTTAAGACCAATGCGGCATTCAAGAACATGGTGGTTATCGGCTACGATGCCGGAGCTGCACAGAAGAACGCTGTTCGCAATCAGTACTTCCTAGGTTCCATCACCCAGGATCCGTACCAGATTGGGTACAAGGCTGTCGAGTTGTCCTATAAGGCCTACAAGGGTGAACCGGTCAGTGATGTTGATACTGGAGCCAAGTTCTATAATTATCAGAACATGGATGACGCCGACATCAAGGGCTTGATCTACGATTGATGTATCTTACTCTCAAATGGGGGTCTGAAAAGACCCCCAACTTGTATGGAGATTTCCATGATGGATGAGAACGTATCGGCAACCATCAGGGACGTTGCACGATTGGCAGGGGTGTCAATTGCAACGGTGTCTCGTGCCCTGAATGCAAGAGATGGTGTGAAAGCAAATACCAAGAAAGCAGTATTGGAAGCAGTTGAGAAACTCGGGTACAACCGCAATGAGGTGGCACGTTCTCTCAAATTCCGTCAGACTCGTACCATTGGTATTATTGCACCAGAACTTTCCAATATCTTTTTTATGGAAGTCATTGAAGCGCTGGAACGTTGTTTGGCCCCCAAAGGCTATTCAATGATAATCACCTCCTCCTACGATTCGGTGGAAGAGGAAAAACGCAAATTACAGATCCTTATTGAGCGCAACGTAGACGGAATGGTAGTTATGCCTTCCGGTGCCGAAGGTGATCATTTCCTGTCCAAAGCCTTGGCAAATATTCCCCTCATTCTTGTCGACCGCCGCATAAAGAATCTCCGCGTAGACTCTGTGGAGACCGACAACCGTTTTGGTGTACACAAGATGATACAAGCTCTGAAAAACGAGGGGTTTCATCGAATCGGTTTCATCGGAGGGGATCCAAGCATCCATACTGCTGGTGAACGCTTGAACGGTTATTTGGAAGCGATGTCACTCTATGGTCTTCGCATTGAAGAGCAGTTTGTTCTGCACCGTGGAGCCATGACACAGGCCAACGGGCGGGGACTCCTTCAACAGGCTCTCTTCCTCCCCGACCATCCTCACGCATTCTTCATTGCAAATGATTCCATGCACTTGGGAGCCACCATCCATGCAATCGAGAATTTGGATGCAAATGAGCTTAGCAAGCTGGTTTTTGCCAGCTTTGACTATCTTAGCTATGCGCCATTGCTCAAATTCTGCCATTATGCTGTTTCGCAACAATTTGAACAAATTGGAGAAGAAGTCGCTACTCTCTTGCTCCAACGTCTCGGTGGGAATTGGGAAGGTTTTCCCAAACGGGTTATGCTACAACCTGAAATCAAAGTTATCGTGGCCAGTGGGGGAATACCTTTTGAGGAAACCAGCAAAACGTCCTCCATAGACGAGATTCTGCAGGTAGAGAAAACTTTTTAGCAGCTACCGAGCCCAACGTACTAAGATGTATCAGCAAAGAGGAAAGTAGATAGATTACGGGAAATACAACATGCGGATGGAGTCTGCAATCCCCGAGAACACCAAGAGCTTGTAGGCAATGCTCCACATGACCAAAAAGATTGAAGTATCGAGAATACGCCAGGTAATGGCCTTTCTGAAGAGCGGAGCCAAAAAGCCTGATCCGTAGGCTAGGATGAAAAACCAGAGAAAAGACATGGTAACCGCTCCCCCACCGAACAGATACCTCCCTGGACCTGCATAGGTTGCACTGATGCTGCCCAACAGTACCACGGTATCAAGATAGACATGAGGATTCAGCAAGGTTATCGCCAAGGTGGTGAAGATAACCTGTTTTCGGCTGATCAGATGTTCGCCGGATTCCTCCATCCCTGTTTTTGCCTGAAACGCAGAGAGAAGGCTCTTCAGCCCATATACAAACAGAAAGAGGGCCCCTGCTACAGAGGCAATGCTCATAAGCAGAGGAGACTGCTCGATGAGCGCCCCCATGCCGGCAACCCCTGCTGTGATGAGCAAGGCATCGCAAAGCGAGCAGATGAGGGCTACCATAAATCGGTGTTGTTTGCGAATTCCTTGGGTAAGGACAAAGGCATTCTGTGCTCCGATAGCAATGATCAGGCTGGCTCCGGTTGCCATGCCGGTAAGATAGGGTACTTCCATGGCACACAGCATAGTCAAAACCTGCAAAGAGGCAAAGCATCCAGCACGCTTATCTGCAACTATTCCTTGCATCTTCTTGGAGGTGCACACCTTGACCGAAGAAGAGCTGGAATGTTACCCTAGGTTAACACTAGGAGTTCATCCTAGTACAGGAGGTCCCGATGAAGCATACTACTTTCCATCTTGGATTTTTCCTCACTCCCCTCATTCCCATCGCTGTGTATCTCAGAACAGCTGGGGCAATGTATGACTCTTACTCAGTCTCCATCATCTTTGGGGTGTACGCCTTCATCCTTGTCTGCAATCAGTTCTATCTGGCTTCACAACCTGTTTGGCTTACCAAGCTTTTGGGAGCGAAAGCCGTACGAGCACTGCACAGCAGTTCCCCACTCTTGATCTTGCTGCTCTCCCTCGTGCATGCAAGTTTGAAACTTTCCAATGGATTCACCCTCTCAACCACCCAAGCTTTGCTGGGTCTTGCAGCGTTCATCCTCTTCTTTGTGGGGACGATGGCCGCGCTCTTTTTCTTCGCAAACACCCTCCTGACAAAACACAAAGCGTTTGCAGCACTGCGCACAAAAACCTATGAAAAAACGGGCCTGACCTACCAGAGAGCCAGAGCCATGCACAACCTCATGGTAGTGGCAGGCTTGGTCGTACTTCTCCATGTTTTGCGTGCGTCAACATCTTCGTTCTCCTATAACCCTTGGGGGATGTCCATCCTCATGGCATGGATGGCTTTTTCCCTCCTGTCGTATCTGAACTACCGCCTGAAAGGCCGTACACACAGAGGTAAATCATGAAACTGAGTATCACCATACTGATAATTCTTGCATTTCTGGCTCTGCCGCTTGCTGCGCAGATTCTCCCTTCTGCACCCGTTGATCCTGTCATTGACGGCTCATTCAGCGCTTCGGAATACCCACAGGTCGTACAGCTCAAGGACATGAGATTGGGCTATGCCCTGAGCCGTAACGGCCAAAGCCTTCACTTCATCCTGGAAGCACCGACCACCGGTTGGGTTTCAGTAGGACTCGGTTCAAACCGGATGCATGGTGCGCATATCATCATCGGCTATGATGCACTTTCAAGCCAGATGATCAGCGAGGAGACTGGACGTGGACACGGGCACAGCCCTTCATCAACAAAGCTGCTGAGCCAAAGTGCCATCAAGGAGAGCGCAGGAAAGACAACCCTTGAGTTCTCCTTGCCAGCCTCAAACTACAGCTCAGGAAGGGATTTGCGCCTTATTGTTGCCTACGGGACCCAGGACAACCTCAGAAGCAAACACCTGCGCTACGACAGCCATACGATTGCTTTCCAAAAGTAAGCAATCTCAGAGAGTTTCGAGCAGCATGTCCCCTTCCTTGATCCACCCTCTCCTGCGGAAGTACGTACTCACCAGATAGGAGAGCAAGGCAGGAAGCAGAATATGCATGAGCACGACGGTCGGCCAGGCATCAAGGCCCATCACCGAAAGGGCGTTGAACTGGCCTACCAGTCCGCTTGTTCCCATACCTGCTCCTGCACTGTTGTTCTCCATCTTGAAGACCATGGTGCTGACTGGGCCCAAAAGAGCAGATACCAGGGTGGGAGGAACCCAGATCAAGGGGTTTTTGGTAATATTGGGGATCTGGAGCATGCTTGTCCCCAGCCCCTGGCTTAGCAAGCCACCAAGCCTGTTCTCTCGGTAACTGCTCACTGCAAAGCCTATCATCTGGCAACTGCACCCAACAGCTGCAGCTCCCGCTGCCAATCCATCGAGACCCAGACTGATGCAAATTGCGGCACTGCTGATCGGCAGCGTCAGCAACATCCCCACGACAGTGGAAACCAGAATCCCCATCGGTAATGGATAGAGTTGGGTCAGTGCATTGATGAACGAACCAAGCCAACTCATCAAGGCTGCCATCGGAGGTGCCACAAGGTATCCCACCACAGCGCCCCCGGCCAAGGTGACCAAGGGAACCAACATGATGTCTACACCCGTTTTCCCACTGACCCGCTTTGCCAGCTCCGCTCCTGCCAAGGAAGCAAGCATCGCACCCACCGGCTCACCAACAACTATCCGCACCAAAAGTAATCCATCCCCAAAGACAAAAGTCCCGGCTCCGATTGCACCCACTGCAGCACTGCTCAACACTCCGAGCAACGGAGCTTTCACCGCATAGGCAACTCCCAGTCCAATGGCAGGTCCGGTGAGATACTGCGCAATCTGGCCGATGCGCTCCAAGACCACGAGGTGTGTGTAATGACCGATTTGCTTGAGAATGAGGCCGATGATGAGTGAGGCAAACAACCCTTGAGCCATACCGCCCAAGACACGGGTGATGTAGGCACCCACCTGCTTGCCATGGGAGGAATGCATTCCTTCTGCCATAGAGAGCTCCTGCTGATTTGGATTTGGTGGATGACTTGTCAGGTGCAAGAACCGTAGCCTTGCACAAGGCCTCCGTCGGAAACGACTATACCAAGAGCAGCCGACTGAGTAAAGACCATAGAGATCTTTCTTCCTGCACATATCACTGCGGGCAAAGAGAGCCTTTCTTTCAGCACGGAGCCATCAAGCTAGGTAAAGGTACCTAGATAATTGGGTAACAATACTCAATAGCTCCATACTTTTTTCCCAGTGTACTGTAGAGCTAGGAGTGCACGTATGGGAAAGAAAAGAAGCCTGATCGTTTTCTCACTGCTTTGCCTCATGGTCTTGGTAGGATGTGAACCTGACCCTCCAGTCCAGTACACCATTACGTATCATAACGTTGACGAAGCAACCAATCCGAATTCCAATCCTTCATCATACACGGTGGAATCTGTTACTATCCAACTGTCCGATCCCAGTCGCACCGGTTACACCTTTGCCGGCTGGTACGCCTCAAGCAATTATTCGGGAACTGCTGTCACCGAAATTCCACATGGCAGTACCGGAACAAAGGCCCTCTATGCGAAATGGACGGCCAACACCTATACCGTATCCTTCAACAGCAATGACCAAGCCATCCAGAATCCCAATGATCAAGCCTTCATATTTGGGGATGCCTATGCAAATCTCCCCACTCCAGCCAAAACCTATTATGGACATACGTGGAACACAGTACAGGATGGAAGCGGAACCACGATCAGCAATGCCACACTTGTTTCAATTGCAGAGAACCACACCCTCTATGCGCAGTGGGCTCCAACCCCATATACGATTACCTACACACTTAACAATGGGCAGAACCATGCGTCCAACCCGGCTAGCTACACGATTGAGACCGACACCATTACCCTCCAAGATCCTTCACGTACGGGATACTCCTTCGGAGGTTGGTATACCGAGTCTACATTCACTACGCAAGTCACCACCATTGCAAAGGGTTCGCACGACGACATCACCCTGCATGCCAAGTGGACAGCGAATACCTATACCGTAACCCTTGATCAGCAGAATGGAAGTGGGGGAAGCACCACGGTCACGGCAACCTTTGATGCTGCCATGCCCACAGCAACCATCCCAAACAGAACCGGCTACACCTTTGGTGGATACTATACTTCCACGAATGGAGGGGGAACCCAGTATTACACGCAGGCAATGGCAAGCAGCAGGACATGGAACATTGCCTCAGAAACCACCCTGTATGCCAAGTGGACACCAAGCACTTACACCGTGACCCTCGATCAACAGAGCGGAAGTGGGGGAAGCTCCTCGGTCACCGCCACCTATGATGCAGCCATGCCCACGGCAACCTCGCCAACCAGAGCCGGCTACACCTTTGGCGGATACTATACAGCGATCAATGGTGGAGGGAGTCAGTATTACACCCAAGCGATGACAAGCAGCCATGATTGGAATCTCACTTCGAACACCACTCTGTATGCCAAGTGGACACTCATCACCTACACGCTTACCTACCATCTCAACAACGGTACAGCTCCCTCGCCGGATAATCCGACCACCTATACGATAGAAACAGCTGCCATCACCCTCAAGAATCCAGCCAGAACCTATTATTCATTCCTAGGATGGTATGCTGAATCGACATTCGATACTGTGCAGACCACAATTTTGCAGGGATCCACCGGCAATAAGGATTTCTTTGCCAAGTGGAGTGCGGACACATATACCATCGCCTATGAACTGTATGGAGGGACAAACAGCAACCAGAACCCAAGCACATACACGATTGAAACCAACACCATCACCTTTGCAGATCCAACCAGAACAGGCTATACCTTTGCAGGATGGTTTGCCGAATCGACCTACAACACCCAGCTCACTTCCATCGCCCAAGGGTCCCACGAAAACAAGACACTGCATGCCAAGTGGACAGCAAATACCTATACTTTGACCCTGAATCAACAAAGCGGAAGCGGAGGAAGCACCATGGTCACGGCAACCTTTGATGCAGCCATGCCCACAGCAACCGCCCCAAACAGAACCGGATACACCTTTGGTGGATACTACATTTCCCCAGATGGAGGAGGAACCCAGTATTACACCCAGGCAATGGCAAGCAGCAGGACATGGAACCTTGCCTCAGCTACCACCCTGTATGCCATGTGGACACCTGTCACCTACAATCTGACCTATCATCTGAACAGCGGAACGGCCCCTTCTGTGAACAACCCTGCCACCTACACCATTGAGACGGACACCATCACACTCTCAAATCCTAGCCGAACCGGCTACACCTTCGCAGGCTGGTTTGCTGAAGCAGGATTCTCAACACAAGTGACCACCATTGACAAAGGCTCATCAGGTGACAAGGCTCTCTATGCCAAGTGGACACCCATCACCTACAATCTGACCTATCATCTGAACAGCGGAACAGCTCCTTCTGTGGACAACCCTGCCACCTACACCATTGAGACGAGCACCATCACCCTCAATAATCCTAGCAGAACCGGCTACACCTTCGCAGGCTGGTATGACAATTCCGAACTGACAGGCTCAGCTATCACACAGATACCCCTGGGCTCATACGGCAACAAGGATCTCTTTGCCAATTGGACGGCAAACACGTACACCGTGACATTCCAAAAGCAAAGTGGTACAGGAGGAAGTGATTCCGTGACAGCCACCTATGCTGCAACCATGCCCACTGCAACAAACCCGACCCGCCATGCCTATGATTTCAAGGGATATTTCACCGCTGCCGAAGGAGGAGGAGCTCAGTACTACACAGAGACCATGGCAAGCAGCAGGACCTGGAACATCGCCTCAGACACCGATCTCCATGCCCATTGGATGCCCATCACCTACACCCTGACCTATCACCTCAACAATGGGACAGCCCCATCTGCTGGCAACCCTGCCACCTACACCATTGAGACGGAAACCATCACACTCTCAAATCCTACCCGAACCGGCTACACCTTCGCAGGCTGGTATGCTGAAGCAGGATTCTCAACACAAGTGACCACCATTGACAAAGGCTCATCAGGTGACAAGGCTCTCTATGCCAAGTGGACACCCATCACCTACAATCTGACCTATCATCTGAACAGTGGAACAGCCCCCTCGCCGGACAATCCGGCGACCTACACCATTGAGACGAGCACCATCACCCTGAGCAATCCGGCGAGGGATTACTACAACTTCAGCGGCTGGTACTCCGAACCTGGTTTCTCAAATCAGGTTACGAAGATCGAGCTGGGTTCCTATGGGAACAAAGACCTCTATGCCAAGTGGACCCCTATTGTCTACAGCATCTCGTATGTCCTGAAACAAGACCAAATCAACCATCAGGATAATCCTGCCAGCTACACGATTGAAACACCTAGCATCACCTTTGCAGATCCAACCAGAACTGGGTATTACTTCGGTGGCTGGTACACGGAGTCAACGCTCAACATACTGAAACAGGAACTCCCCTTGGGTTCTCATGGTGACATCACCCTGCATCCTAAATGGAATTACACCTATCAGGTGGGAGACCTGACCCCGGCACCGGAGTATGGATTCATCGTCTTCGATCGCAACAGCGAGCAATCGACACTCGATCCTTACGATTATCGGGAAGCCAGCCCTTGGCGCTACTTGGTTGCTGCCAACACCGACTGCAACAATGATGGGGATTGGGATGCACCTTGGACCCCAGTCGGAGAAGATCACCATTTCTTCAATCCAGCAACCGGGGGCGACCAAGGCCCGTATGGAGATGTTGGAATGGGATTGGGAGCAACCCAGGCGGTGGTAGACTATTATGGTATCAGCTTGGAGTATGCATGCAGAGCCGCCTCCAAACAATCCGGCTGGTTCCTGCCATCCAATTCCGAAATGTCTGCCCTGATAGACTTGTATGTCTCAAAATCAATTGGCAATATTGTGCGCAATGCCAATTATTGGACAGCTACCGATAGTGTGCATGCTGGTCTTGCCTATGCAAATCGACTCAATCAACCAGATCCTGGCAAAGAGGAATTCTCGTTTGAGATGCCAATCCTCGATAAGCGGACGGAGGGCAGGGTCAGGCCGTTCAGACGACTCTAAGCAATCAAATCTCTCAAGGATCTGCTCATTCTGTCAGGATACTCTCCTTGACAGGGTGTGCTTCTCTTATATATCATACTAGTATTATAGATTTAATAGTATATAAAAAGGATGGAACCTATGAACACACTGCTTTGGCTGGGAATTTTTGTACTCTTGCTTGCAAGCCTGGTGGCAATGAAACGCCGTTTCCACCTACCCTTCTCCATTCGGGTATCCACCGCTCTTGCACTGGGTGCTCTTCTGGGACTCGCACTGTTCTTCTTCGCAGAGAGTGCAACCCGGGATGAAGTACGCAGGTGGACAGCCCTGGTAGGCAACGGCTATGTGGACCTGTTGAGGATGCTGATCATCCCCTTGGTCCCCACCAGCATCATCGCAGGGTTGCTCAGGCTCAGCTCAACTGAAGAGCTCAGAAAGATGGGAAGCCGGACCATCGCTCTCTTTCTCTTCACTGCCATTCTTGCAGGTATCATCGGACTGCTGGTTGGATCGCTCTTCTCGGTAGGAAGCGGCATGACCATCGGGGAACTGGCAAAACGGGAGCCGAACACCCTGACCAACCTCTTTTCCCAGTTCAGGGCCTTCATCCCCTCCAATCCGGTCAGAGCGGCAAGTGAGTTGCAGATGATCCCTTTGGTGGTCTTTTCACTCTTCCTCGGCGTGGCAGCCATTGCAGTGAAGAGCAAGAAACCCGAAGCGACAAAACCCTTTGAGAACCTCTTGGAGAGTTTTCTCGCCATCGTCATGGAATTGACGAAAATTGTGCTTCGGCTCACGCCATACGGTGTTCTTGCCCTCACCTCGTATTGGCTCTCAAGCACAGGGCTGAACGCTTTGGTACAGCTTGGACTCTTTGTCGTTGCCATTATCGTCGCTTGCTTGCTGCAGATGGGCATCGTCTACTCGGGTCTGCTTGCCTTCAGTGCAAAGATCAACCCCATCAGGTTCTTTCGTGCAGCAAGCCCCGCCTTGTTGCTTGCATTTTCAAGCCGCTCAAGCCTCGGCTCTCTTACCATGACCGTCAGTACCATGACCAATCGCTTGAAAGTGAGTCCGAGAGTAGCAAATTTTGTGGGGCCGCTTGGGGCTGTGATGAATATGGATGCATGTGGAGGAATTTTCCCTGCCATGGTCGCTGTATTTGCAGCAAATGCATTCGGAATCGACCTTTCGATCTCCCAGTATATCCTGATCGTCGTCATCTCCGTATTCGCCAGTCTTGGCAGTGCCGCAGTGCCCATGGGAGCGACAGCCTTCACCATCATCACCCTGACGACGGTGGGACTCCCGGTGGAAGCGGTGGGCTTGGTTGCAGGAGTAGACTTCCTGGTGGATATGTTCCGCACCATGACCAATGTTGCAGGTGACCTGAGCACCTCAGTGGTAGTGGCCAACTCCCTTGGGGAGTTTGACAGGGATGCCTTCAATACGCAGGATCTGGGCTCAGAGATGGCAATGGCTTGATCTCAGGGTCTCCACTGATAGTGCTGCATGTCAATGCGTCCTGACTGAAGAAAGCAGATGCCTTCTGCTTCCAGCAGGACGCGCTGCAGCGCATCATGTTCCCGCTGAGCAATACTTCCATCCGAGCGAACAACCCTGTGCCAAGCAAGCTCCTCAGGGCACTGGCTCATAGCCCATCCGACAGTACGGGCTTGGCGGGGATCACCCAAGAGCAGGGCTATCTGGCCGTATGACGCTACCATGCCGTAGGGTATGCGGCTCACCACTTCGTAGACTTGGGAAAAGTACGTGTTCATGATGGGTATAGTCTAGGAAGAAAAGGGTTTGCCGGCAAGGACAAACTCTTTTCAATTTTGCTGATTGTGGTATGGTTTTCTTGATGAATACACAAAAACCTGAAACACAGCGAGCGCTCTCACGCTACCTTGCCAAGCAGCTTTTCTTCCTCGTGCTGGTCGCCTGTACACTCTTCCTATGCGCCAAAGACGCAATGTGGCTGATGGCTTGGCTCTTTATGGCTTCCCTCTTGCTTGTCATGGCTGCCAATCTACTGGCTATGGACCGAGCCCTGCTTGCCGAACGCTCAAAGATACAGAAGGGTACCAAGGGGTGGGACATCGCCCTCTCTGCCTTTGTAGCGATTATTGGGCCGTACCTCGTTTGGATTATTGCAGCTCTTGACCGGCGCTACGGTTGGGGAGTAGCGATCCCTCTCTGGGCAAGTGGTATCGGTCTGCTGGTGTTCCTGCTTGCATCCTTCTTCGCTACCTGGGCGATGCATACCAACCAATTCTTCTCTGCCACTGTCCGTATCCAGGACGATCGGAACCAGAAAGTGGTTGACAGCGGTCCGTATGCTTTGGTACGCCACCCCGGCTACCTTGGGGGAATTATCGGCATCCTTGCAACCGCACTGGCACTCCAATCCCTTGTCGCGTTGCTTCCCGCCTTGTTGGTTTCGGTTGGATTTGTCGTCAGAACAGCTTTCGAAGATCGTACACTCATGCAAGAGCTTGAGGGCTATCGCTCGTATGCACAGCAGGTGAAGTATCGCTTGGTGAAGTTTGTGTGGTAGCTGACAGGACCAAGGCGATACCAATGAGCACTCCTCCACCAAGCATTGCGAGCGAAGGAATCTCACCCAGAAAGAGTATCGCGCTAAGCACCGTTACCAAGGGTTCGAGGGTCGAAACAAGGCTAGCCCGTGTTGCCCCTATCCTCCCCATCCCTGCAAAAAAGGACCAGAACGCCACCACAGTGGAAAAGAGCGCCAGCGAGAGGGTTGCAAGCACCCCACTCACTGTCTGGGGGAGATGCACTCCCGATCGCAGCATCAGAAACAGGTAAGAGACGGAGGAACTGATGATGATCACCGCACTGCTGGCCATGGCCGTTCGTTTTCCCACAACTTGGGCACTGATGAGGATGTATATCGAGTAGGCAAACGCAGCGGCCAAGGCAAGGGCGATGCCTTTCGGCTCTGCATGACCTCCCAAGCCGATGACCAGAAGACAACCCAGAAGGGCACAGAGTAAGGCTAGTGCGCTGGAGAATGAAAGCTTTTCCTTGGTGAAGAGCACCGAAAAGAGGGTAACCAGTGCTGGATAGGCATACAGCAACAGAGAGACCACGCTTGCCGAGGCATGGTTGAGTGCGGTGAAGTAGCAAAACGAAGTGCCTGTGTAACCGAGTACCCCAAGCAGGACAATGACAGGCCAATATCCCTTCGGTGGAAGCGGAGCCTTCCTCTTCCAAACTACCAAGGAGAGCAACACTCCCCCTGCAAAGAATCGGATGAAGAGCAGGGTCAGGGTATCAGCACCTGAAGCATAGGCTATGCGTGCAAAAATCGGCATGATGCCGAAACAGGCGGCAGAGAGCGCAACCAGCAAGTACCCTGCTACAAGATCCTTGGCTGTACGACTCTTTCTCATTCTGTTCTCCCTTATCGGTGAAGCAGTACTGTGTTCCTGCATTGCGTGTCAAGCTGATACAAAGAGGGATGTCTTGAGAAGAAGGGTTTTCAGGTTTATGTGCCTAGCAGTCCTATTGCAGTTATTGGTTCGCCCTCTACGCAAAGGTGCAACGTAAACTCAGCTGAGGTGTGTCTTCAGAGTTGGTGATAACGTTTCAGAACACGCAGAGCCCTCAGCGTCACCCACTCACTCTCCTCATCCTTTGTACCGATCGGAATGAGAAGGCGGTCACTTCCGTAGGTGTTTTCCACCCTCCATCTCCCATTCTCCTGTTGCTTTGCCTTTACTACAGTGATGGCCTCTTCCATGCGCTCATCCTTCACTCCCAACGTGGTAAGAATATCCAGTATCTCCAAGACATCCGTTTGGTACATCAGAGGAAAGCCGAAATTGAGCCAACCTGGTTTGGTGTTGCGACTGAGATTGTGGCTGCGCTTGTGGATGTGGTGGATCAAGACAAACTCAATCGCCTTATCCATTGTCGTCTTGAGATCGACATCCCAAAGCGAAGGGTCGAGGGCAGCAAAGGCTTTGAGACTCTTCACCACGGCCATGTGGCAGGTATGCTTGCCCCAACACTCCTCGTATCGGTTGTAAGGAGGAACCTGTGGATCAACTTCCTCCCCATCATTGAGAACGAGGAAGTGAACCAGATACGAGAGAGCTTTCTTCAGCCTAGGATCATCCTGATATCCAAACTTGCAGAGACTATACACCAAGTTTCCCGTCAGGCAGGGAATGACTTCGGTGTTCCGACCTCCCCCAGCCTTGCACGAGTGCATGGCAAAACCACCATCGTTTCGCTCCTGTGCATGTTCAAGCAAGTACTCGGCATACATTTCTATGGCATTGTTGCGTTCTGCACCCACTTCAGCAAGCGTCAAGAGCGACCACACCAGTCCCTTATACTTATAGACATAGTACCGGTTGAACGTTTTTCGATACTCAGAGCTCTCCATTGCCTCCAACAGGGAGGGAACATATCCTCTGGTGGAAATCTGTTCTCTCTCTGCCGTAAGCAGAGGGTTGAGAGGTGAAAAATCAAGAATATCCTTGCGGGTGAAATACCTGATCGAAGGGTTTTGGGAGGAGAGAAGCCAGTCGGTTGGATCAGCCTTGAGATGTGTTCGCCACTCCATCATCGGCCTCCAGCCTGCAGACGAAGCGCAACCAAAGTCTGGACATCCCTGAGGATGGTGCCATCACGGACTTCAATCATCAGCCAGCGGCCGATTGCCATCGGACGTGCATGGGTGAACAACCCTATCACGTACTCGTTGAGCGCTCCTTCTGCGATGAGGTGAAAGACGGAGCTTTCCTCTTTTGTCCCGATGACCACCAGGGTGATGAAGAATTCCTGCATCGGGTAGAGGGTGCACAAGGACTTTCCTCCCTTTCGGTACTTCACGTTCCAACCAGGTTGGGCTGCACAGGAGCTGTAGGAGAGGTCGCCTTCCTTTCCACACAAGGTAGAAAGATAGGAGTTCAGTTCATCCCATAGGACAACGCCCTTTCCCACATAGGTGCGAATGTCCTGCCAAGATGGCTGGTGCTTTTCCCCAAATGCTTCATGCCATTGCATGTAGTCCCCCCCTTATAGACATTTCGCTATCCAGTATACACCTACATTCGCTCCTGTAAAGGGAACGACCGGAAGGATATACGATGTGGGGAGAAGAAAATCAGGCTAAGTCGTAATCGAGTTTGAGAACGATGTTCTGGGAGAAGTCGCCGAAGTGCTCACCGAAAAGGCTGACGCCACCGACAAATTCTGCATCTTCCTTGATGCCAATTTTTACGCTGATGAAGCACTGGTCCTTGATATGAAGGTCCTCAATGACCGTTGAAGAGAGTTCGGCATCATCGAGGAACGTCCCCTCATGGGAGACCACCCAACTCTTGAGCAAACCATACTGGTTAAGCGATTCAGGCCACCAGGAGGGGTTGAATTTTCCCCTTCTCCCTCCAAGATCCCCGGGGCTGGTCCAGGTACCAACCTCAACACCATTGATCCAGACGGTGATATCACTCGGCCAGTCATTACGATAGAAGGGAGCCTCACTACAGGACTCGAAGGAGAGATCGAGACGCTTGAGTTTTCCGCCGTTGACGACGGTGTTGGGGAAACGGTACTCAACATAGCCCTTGTAGAACCAGAGCAGTTGTGCGGTGGTATGTTCAGGAAAGTAAAAGGAACAGGGTTGGTCGAAAATGCCGATGGCACTCTTCTCACTTACAATTCCGCAGGTTGGGTGTATCTCACAGTTGGCATAGTTGCCCACCGGCATGTCCAGGACCACAGAGTGCTGTTTGTTCTGCTGCATCTGTTCAAGCAAGAGTTTGACCACAACCCGGTCGCAAGCACGGATGCTGACTTTCATCGCTCCTCGGATACCCGGCTGCGACTCGGTGTACAAGAGTCCTGCATTTTCCAAGATCCTCACATTGAGGGCAGCCGTGGAGGTAGGTAGATTCAACTGTTCGGCAATCTCATTGACACTGAGACTACGTACATTCAACAACTCAAGGATGTTGATCCTTGCCTCATTTGCAAGAGCCCGTGCAATACGAAGCATCTTTTTCTTGTCAGTGAAATCAAGAAAAATTTCCTGTAACATCCTTTACCACTCTCCTGTACTCAGAACACTCTAGCACATAATGGGCAATTGGATAACCTTTCATGACAAGAGGAGAGGAAATTCCTCAGTCGAGGATCAAATGTACATAGCTGAGCTTTTCTACCGGCTTGCCGTCACTGATTCTGCTGATACCTGAGAACCACGCTTCGCTGCAAGCAAGCACGAACTCAGGGTCATCGATTGGAAATGAGGAAGCAGATCCGATGACACAGTCGATGGCACACATGGGACAACGAAGTGTCCGTTCTCGGGGAGGACGCTCATCAATCCAAAAGAGCTTCTCTTCCTCGCTCGGCTTGAAGCTATGCCCGCAATAGAAACACACACAATGATCGCTGGCTCGGATGACAGACTCATGGGCAAACGTAGCGTCATGGGCCTTCTTGAGGTAATCCGGCGAAAAGCGCGAGCTGACAAACGGGGCATTTGTTTTCTTTGGTTTCATCAGGTGCTTACCTTCCATCCATCCTCGATCAAAAGGTCAAGGGTTTCGTAGGTTGCTTGAAGATCATCGCTCTCATAGTCATAGACTCGAAAGCAATCAGCGAGAGCATCCTCGAGGGTTATGTACCCAAACCGTCCATCGAGATGGTCGAGGGTACATCCTTTGTTTATCCCGGTCAGGGAAAAACAGAACGCAACCACATCCACATTCCGGATGATGGACCGCGTCAATGCTTTTTGGTCTTCTCTCCAACTTTGCATACATTCCTCCTTGGTTCATCCCCAGAATACAGCCATCTCTGTGACATATGGTGTCTCAGTTAATGGATTTTTTCACAAACCATGCCAAAAAGCCCCCCTCTTTCCTTCGGTCGCAAATTAGGAGATACTATTTGTTACTATGCTCAGCGTATGCAACGAGGAGGCAAGCTATGCACACACCCCACACCCTCATCACCTGTATTGTCAACAAGGGCGCAGCGGAAGAAGTCATGGATGCAGCAAGAGCTGCGGGAGCTACTGGCGGAACCATCCTCTCGGCACGCGGAACCGGCAAGGAAGAAGATGTGAAATTCTTCGGATATCCACTCGTGCCGGAGAAAGACATGCTGCTGGTTCTGGTAGGAGCTGGTCTTACCGGAAAGGTTCTTGAGGCCATCAAGGAAGTCCCTACTCTCGCCGAACCCGGATCCGGCATCGCATTCTGTGTCGATGTCGAACGCTTTATGACTTTTGGAGAACCTGAGACTCTTTAGGAAGTTTCAGCAACAAACCCAAACCCAAACAGATTGCGCTGACAATCAGGATTCCCAATCCCACTCCATAGCGTGTGCTCATCCAGCCCAGCAACAGGGCAATCCCTGCTGCAAAGAGGGACTCAGCCTGCGATTCGACCGATAGTCCTGAAGCAAGGGATGTTTGGTCCATCCGTTCGCTGACGTAGGCAATACCCATGGGTTTTCGCAGATTTTCCAGAATATAGATGCCCAGATAAAGCGCAACCGCCAGGGCTGCGTAGGAGAGATGCAACAAGAGCCCACTGACCAATCCAAGCGTGATGCCAACAACAAGGGTTATGTTCAGAGGAGTGGCAAGTTCACCGAAACGGTCGGCGAATTTGCCTGAGCGACTTGAGGCAAAGGCAGTTGCCCCATAGAGCAGCGAATAGACAACCCCAACGATGAGTGCAGTCCTCTTCTGGTCATCAAAGGCAAGCAGGATAGGAAGAGCGAGGGCAAAGGCCTGGAGGATGGGTTGCAGATAGTCCTTGAACGCCTTGTAGTACCCACTGAACAGGGCCTGGCTGGAAATGGTCCTGATCATGGAGACTCGCTTGAAGGTGAAAAGCAGAGAGGAGAATACGGATGCAAACTCCTTATTAATGGAATGGTGCCCGCTTTCTTTCTTTCCATCCAGCTCCTTGGGGTAGGAGAGAATTAGAAAGAGATTGAGTACATAGGGGATGATGGTAAACAGGAAAATGGGGGCATAAGAACCACTGTAGAAAACCAAAAAAGCGGCGATCAGGGCCGAGACAGCAGCTCCCCGCTGCGACCAAGCCCTGGTATGTCCGTAGTAGTGGGTCTTCTGGTCCTCCCACCCCTTGATGCGCAGGTAGTCAAAGATCATCGCCTTGTGGGTTCCGGTACGGAAGGCATCGCCAAAGGCATAGGCAACCATGGCCACGAGCAATACCACATACTGGTCGGCAAGAAAAAAAAGAAGGAAAGCGGCGATATAGGCCAAAAAGGAGAACGCCATGGTGATGCGTCTTCCCACACTGTCTGCAAAGATGCCCGAAGGAATTTCCGTGATGTTTATCAAGATCTCCCGAACTGCGTACAGAGACCCAATCTCCAAATAGCTGAGTCCCTTGTCCAGGAAGACAAGCATCATGAATGGCTCGTAGAACCGAAGGTCCTTCAGAAACCCATAGGCACAAAACTTTGCGTACTGCACATTTTGGGAAAATGTTCCCGTCGCCATGTCCTCGTTCTTCCTCACCTGACGGCCAGTATAGTCCTTACAGACTCGGTTTTCCAGTGGAAGTACGGACAATGAGACGGTTCTGGTACTCAACACGAGTCACAGCACCCGACTCCAACGTTCTGGGTACCTGTTGTGACATCTTCTCGCAGAGCAGACGCACTGCGCTTTTTCCGCCCTGGATAATGTAGTGTTCAACGCTGGTCAGCCCTACGCCCAGAAATGAGGAGGGGTAAATGTTATCAAATCCACAGACACTGTAGTCACAAGGAATCGCAAATCCTGCATCCTTTATCGCATCAATCACCCCATAGGCAACCATATCGTTGATTGCTACCATGGCTGTTACCCCCGGAGCTTCTTTCATGCAACGCTTTGCCAGCAGATATCCGGTCTGATGTTCGATATCGACGGTATTCAGCTCAGTAAGGGAAGGTATCTCTGAAGTTAAGAGAGAGAGCTTCGCCCCATTGCCGAACTGCTTGACCTGTGCCTTCAAACCCTCGTAGCGTCGGACACGAGCGCTGTGCTCGCTGTTGAGGCTGGTGGATAGGTAGGCGATATGGCGATGTCCGAGCCCGAGCAGGTGCTTGGCAACCAATGTGCCTGCATTGAAGTTGTTCACATCCACCGTATCCAGGCCGAGTTCGTTCTGCTTGTCACCCACAGCCACAACAGGAACCGTCTTGTTCAGTTCCCTCACCAGCTCAGGTTGTTGGGGGATCATGGCAAAAATGACCCCACCCACCATAGGATCCTTGGCAAAGGCACAAATGCGCTTCTCCTCTTCGGTATCCCAGTAGGTGGTGAAGAGCATCGTACCCAAACCCTTCACCTTCGCTTCCTGCTCCATCCCCTGGATGATGGTGGCAAAATACGGGTTGATCACCGAAGGGCAGACAATGACCACCACCCTTCGGTCCTCCCTCACGTGCTTGCTGACATACCCCAGTTCCCGGCTCACGCGGTAGACAGCATCGATGGTGGTATCGGAAAAGCGGGAAAGACTTTTTGATGCCAAGATCATTGATACGCTGGCAGCAGATATTCCCACTTGGTCAGCTATATCACGAAGGGTGACCTTTTTTGTTTTCATGTGAAGCACCTCACTACGTTCAACTAATAAAATTTAAGCATTGTTAAGCAAATAACGCAAGAAAATTTTACATAGTTTTCTCACAATTTTCACATAGGTTTTCAGGTATCTTGTCGAAGAAGCAAAAAATATTTTTTGACTTTTGCAAAAACGTACCGTACACTGCACAAAAAGGCGTTGTAGAATGATGCTCAGTTTTAGTAAACTTTGCTTAATTTAGTTCTACAAGATCACAAAACATTCAGGAGGAAAGAATGAAAAAAGCACTGTTTATCCTGTTGATCCTGGTCGTTGCCCTTATGCCGATCATGGCTCAGGGAACCAAGGAAGCTGCAAGCGAGGACGACTACAAGCTCGTTCTGAGAATGAGTCATGTGTTCGCACCAAACGAACAGCTCACCAAGTCTCTTGAGATCGTCATCAAGAATATCAAGGACCGCACCGGCGGCGCAATCGAGATCCAGCACTATCCGCAGAGCCAGCTCGCAGTCTACAAAGACGGTGTTGAGCAGGTTGCCCGTGGTGCAAACTTCATCTCCGTTGAGGACCCCTCATACCTGGGCGATTATGTTGCCGATTTCAATGCTCTCGTAGGCCCGATGCTCTACAAGAGTTTTGACGAGTACGAGTACATGATCCAGACCGATCTGGTCAAGGGTATGCTGAAGGAACTCGAAGACAAGCACCGGATCAAGGTTCTTGCACTCGACTACATCTTCGGTTTCAGAAACATGAAGACCAACAAGGTCATCACCACTCCCGCAGACTTGAGGGGGATGAAGATCCGTACTCCCGGAAGCCAGCTGTTCATCGACACCATCAACGCCATGGGCGCAACAGCTACCCCGCTCGGGTTTGCTGAAACCCTTTCCGCAGTACAGCAGGGTGTAGTTGATGGACTCGAAGGCACCATGGATGCCTATGGTTCCAATGGCAGCTCGGAAGTTGCAAAGAACATGGCTCTCACCCAGCACTTCCTCGGAACCTGTGGTGTATACATCAACGTAGATGTCTTCAACAAGATTCCTGCCAAGTATCAGGCGATCATTGAAGAAGAGTTTACCGCTGGTGCTAAGCACATGATCGGCGAGATCTCCAACAACTACGAAGCCACCAAGGCTCGTCTCGAAGCCAAGGGCAACAAGTTCAACGAAGTTGACAGCGCTGCTTTTGCGAAGACCGTCGACGTAGTGTATGCCAACATGAAGGGTGTAACCCCTGGTATCTATCAGATTCTGCAGAACGAACTGGCAAAGATGCCCAAGTAAGTTTGTTTGTCCTGTACAGGCCGAAGATGAGGGTATACAACCCGTTCTTCGGCCTGTACCATGTTGTTCAAGGAGAACATACCGATGCCCCAACTCCTCAAGAAGGTCCTATCCAACTTCGAACTTATCCTGGCAAGTACCTGCATCATCATCACCACCAGTCTTGTCATGCTCAATGTCATCATGCGTTATTTCTTCAAGACCGGCATCTATTGGTCTGAAGAGGTAGCAACCGCCTGTTTCGTCTGGTCTGTCTTCATCGGCGCAGCTGCAGGCTACAAGCACAAAGCCCATGTCGGAGTAGACATGCTGGTCAATCTCTGCCCACCCACCCTCAAGAAGATCATCATCATCGTCGTTGACCTGGTACTGCTGCTGATCAACGGCTACATCACCTATATTGCGGTCATCTATCTCTCACTTTCCTACAAAAAACCCACCCCAGTGCTGGGTATCTCAACGGCCTACATCAGCTCTTCCATTCTGGTAAGCTTTGCATTGATGACCATCTACGCTGTCTATTTCCTGATCCAGGATATCCGAAAGCATACAGAAGGAGGTGCTGCATGATAGCCTATCTGCCCATTCTGCTTGTCTTCATCCTCTACTTCTCCAGCATCCCTATTGCGTATGCACTTTTCGGATCTTCGCTTTTCTACTTCGCACTTATCGATACCAGCAGTCCGGTCGATCTCATTCTGCAGAAGTTCGTCACCAGTACCCAGTCCTTCCCGCTGTTGGCCATCCCTTTCTTTGTCATGGCCGGCTCGATCATGAACTACGCTGGGATCAGCAAGAAGCTGATGCAGTTCGCAGACGTGCTCACCGGCCATATGGCCGGCGGTCTTGCCCAGGTGAACGTACTCTTGAGTATGCTCATGGGAGGGGTCTCCGGTTCTGCCAACGCCGATGCGGCGATGCAGAGCAAAATGCTCGTCCCTGAAATGGAAGCACGTGGCTACGACCGGGCTTTCTCCACCGCCATCACCGCTGCTTCCTCGGCAGTTACCCCAGTCATCCCTCCTGGCATCAACCTCATCATCTACGCCCTGATCGCCAACGTCTCGGTCGGCCGCACCTTCATGGCTGGCTACCTTCCCGGTTTGTTGATGACCGTTAGCCTGATGGTGACAGTAGCCTTTATTTCCAAGAAGCGCGGGTATCAACCGGTTCGTGAGAAGAGAGCCAGCACAAAAGAAATCCTGCACCAAGGTTTGGATTCCCTCTGGGCTCTGCTCTTCCCCTTCGGCATTATTCTGGGCCTGCGCATCGGCATGTTCACTCCCTCCGAAGCCGGTGCGGTTGCTGTCTTTTACTGCATCATCGTTGGAAAGTTCATCTATAAGGAGCTTGGCAAGGAGCATTTCATTCCAGTTCTCAGGGAAACCGTCTTCGGAACCGCAGGGGTCGTGCTGATCATTGTCTCGGCCTCAGTCTTCGGCTACTACCTGAACTGGGAGCGAATCCCCCAGGCAATGACCACCTTGCTCCTGGATATCACCCAGAACAAGTATGTGATGCTGATGATCATCAACGTCCTGTTCCTCTTCATGGGCATGTTCCTCGAAGGAGGGGCCGCCATGATTATCCTTGCCCCTCTGTTGGTGCCGGTAGTCACCAGACTTGGTGTAGACCCTGTACATTTCGGTCTTATCACCATCGTCAACATCATGATCGGTGGACTTACCCCACCCTTCGGTTCGATGATGTTCACCTGTTGCAGCATCACCAAATGTAAGTTGCAGGACTTTGTAAAGGAAGTTTTCCCCTTCATCATAGCCCTGATCATTGCATTGTTGCTCGTGACCTATATACCGGCCATCAGCCTCATCCTTCCCAACCTCCTCTACGGGACGATATAACTAAGGAGCCAATCATGAACGTTTTTGCACACAGAGGGTACAGCGGCGCATATCCAGAAAACACCATGCTAGCCTTTGAGAAAGCCCTCGAATGCGGCAGTTATGGTATTGAGTTGGATGTGCAGCTCTCCAAAGATGGAGAGGTGGTCATCATCCATGATGAGACGCTTGATCGAACCACTGACAGGAAAGGCCGTGTCTGTGACTACTCGTTGAAAGAGCTTCAGACCTGCAATGCAGGTGCTGGAACTGCGCTTGAAGACCAGAACCTTACCATTCCAACCTTTGAGGAGTACTGCAGCTGGGTTGCTTCCACTCCACTGATCACCAACATCGAGCTGAAGACCAGCATCATCTACTATCCTGAAATCGAGGAGAAGACCTGGGAGATCATCAAGCGCCACAAGTTGGAAGAGAAGGTGTTGTTCTCCTCGTTCAATCACCTCTCGCTCGCCGCCATCAAGGCTCTCGCTCCTTCGGTTCCTTGTGGAGCCTTGGTTCCTGAGACAGGTCTGGTCAATGCAGGCTATTGCGCAAACAAGTTTGGCTTTGAATGTTACCATCCTGCCTACTGTACCATCGATGCCGCTTCGGTTGCCGAATGCCACGAGTACAACATCCAGGTGAATGTATGGACTGTCAACAGTATGGAGGCTTTGGAAAACTGCTACGCATGGGGTTGCGATGGGGTATTCACCAACTTTCCAGCGGTCTGCAAGGCGTACATAGAAGCAAGACAAGCCAACTGACCACAAAATCCTGAGGGGTTGCCAAGTCGGCAACCCCTTCTTTTTCATCGCTTCCTCACACTTGTTGGTGGACAAGGCTTCTCTGGCTGGGGTATATTTTAAACAGAGAGGAACCGAGTGTCGAAAAAACCCCTGTTCATCCGCCTCGCCCAGCCGACCTACGGCGCATACCTCTTGCGCCATCACCAAATCCAAGCCGTTGGTATGGAACAACTTTCCACTCTTGCTCCTCCATTCTTGGTTATGGGTAACCATGTCCACACCTTCGATCCATTCTTTGTCTCCTCTGCCTCCCCGATCCATATCCGCTGGGTTGCTGGTGCCTACTTGTTCAAGATGCTCGGTCTCAGGCCCCTGATGGAACGGTGGATCCAGGCCATCTCCAAGCAACAAGGAAGAAGCGACCTCTACACCATCAGGACCATCTCAGAAGCCCTGAAACATGGGGATGTTGTGGGGCTTTTCCCTGAGGGAACCCGCACCTGGGATGGGGAACCAGTAGGCTTTGACATGGCAATCGCCAAGCTGGTGAAAATTTTCAAGGTTCCCATCGTCCTGCTCAACCTGGAGGGCTTCTATGGGTTGAGACCCCGCTGGGCCCGAAAGCGACGCAGAGGTGTTGGAACCATCAGAGTGATGGAGACCCTTACCGTTGAGCAGATCAGCAACCTTTCCGTTGATGAGCTGTATGCACACCTGCAAACAGTGCTCAATCACTCCAACCGGCGTTTTCAGGAGCAAACTCCGGCACCCTACCACGGAACCCGACTTGCTGAAGGCCTTGAGCAGGTGCTCTATCTCTGCCCGGATTGCCATAAGGTCAGCACCATCGCAAGTAAAGCAAATACCATTACCTGCTCCTCCTGCTCCTATGAGGCAAGACTCGACAACTATGACAAACTCCATATCCAAAAGGGTGAACACATTTTTTCTGATGTGGCTGAGTGGCATGCATGGGAGAAGAAAATCATCACCAGCGAGCAAGGCGCTGATTTGGACTACCCCTTCGACCGGGGAGTACTCTTTCAGAAAGGAGAGGCAAGGCGACTTCACACTCTCGCCAAAGACTTTACCCTTCACATGGAACGTGATGGTTTCAGCATCATAACCCAGAAAGGAGAGCTCTTTACCTTCGGTTTTTCCGACATTGGCTCCATGATCATCAATGCAAAAAATACGGTGGAGCTTTTTCACAAGCAGCAGCTCTACCGAATTCGCATCCAACAAAGAGGTTCCATTCTCAAGTATGTGGAACGCTACCAAGCACGGCAAAAGGGAGAAACACCATGAGCTGGAATTTTTTCTACCATATTGGGATCATCTCGTTCTCACTCCTCATCGCGGCCCTCTTACGCGCAAGGATTCGTTTCTTTCAACGATATCTCATCCCCTCCCCGATCATCAGCGGCATCTTGCTTCTGCTCTTCTACAACTTCTTGGCTCCCCTGTTCGGACTGAAGAACGATTTCCTGGGAGAAATTGTGTACCACCTGCTCAACATCAGCTTCATCGCCATGTTGCTTCGGGTTACTCCCAAGCAGAAGCAGGACAGGAAGGGACAACGAACCCTCGCAGCCAATATCACGGCAGTAATGGGACAGTATGGTCTTCAGTGTTTCTTCGGCTTACTCTTTACCGCTATCATGATTGCAACGTTCAAACCCGACCTCTTCCCCGCTTTCGGCTTTACGCTTCCCCTCGGCTTTGAGTTGGGACCCGGACAAGCTTATTCCATCGGAATAGGGTGGGAGAAGATGGGCTTCCGCGGAGGCTCTTCGGTCGGACTCACCATGGCTGCCATCGGTTTTCTCATCGGCTCCTTCGGTGGCGTGGTCCTGATCAACCAAGGCCTTAAGCGTGGATGGATCGGCCGGGAGAGTGCAGACCGCATCAACGATAGAAGCGTCCGGACCGGCTTTTTCAGTCGTCTGGATACCGAGCGCCCGATCGGATCCTACCTATCTACCGACGGGGAGTCACTGGATTCTCTCACCTACCATGTAGCTCTTGTCATGGGCACCTACTTGGTAAGCTGGGCATTCCTCAGCGGTCTGACGGTGCTGCTCAATCTCATAGGACCTTTGGGTTCCGACTTGGCTGAGAGTCTTTGGGGTATCAATTTTGTCTTCAGTTCCTTCTGTGCCATTGGGGTGAAGCTCATCATGCGCGCCTTCAAGGTGGAAACCACCATCGACAATGCAACCTGCAACCGTCTCAGTGGCCTTTCCGTCGACCTGACGGTTGCCTCATCGCTCGGGGCCATCTCCTTGGTCTCAATCCAGGGCTACTGGATCCCCATCCTCATCCTCACCTTGGTCGGCTTGTTCATCACCTTGATCATCCTTCCCTGGTATTGTTCGCGCATCTACGACGACCACCAATTCTTCAGAATGCTGGTGATCTATGGCACTGCCACCGGAACGCTTCCTACCGGACTTGCTTTGCTGCGGGTGGTCGACAAAGAGTTCGAAACCCCGGTAGCCACCGACTACCTCTACTCGGTGGGCATTGTCTTCATCCTGGCTATTCCCATCATCCTCAGTATCAACCTGCCGGCGTTCAGTATTACCCGAAACAACCCCATGCTCTTCACCTTTGCCATCCTGATCAGCGCCTTCTATATGCTTGCGTCATTTGTTTCCTACCTCCTGATCGCAAAGAAGCGCGCTTTCGCCAAGCCAGGGACGCTCTTCTATACCGAGTAGCATACCTGTCGGTCCAACAGACCAAGAAGCTCTGAGCTGTTTATCACCAAACCCGCTCAGAGCTTTCTCTTCATACAGCGATACTTTCTTTCCTTTTGCCTTTGTTTCCACTACAATACCAAGCAGTTCATACGAAGGATGTCGTGCATGAAAAGACTGGTTCTCCTCACAGCAACACTGCTCATTTGTGTTTCCCTCGCTGCCCAAAGTTCCCCCTCATCACGTATGATAAGCCTCTCATCCCCACTCTACGAACAAGTAGATCTTCTCTATCGGCTTGCTGGTCTTGCTCTGCCCTCTGCCTCCCGGCCTTGGAGCACCACCGAAGCAAGACAGATCCTTTCCACCATCACCGAGCTTTCTGAGTATCCAGAACTGGTAAGCAAAGCTTGGCAACACATCGAGGAGACAGATCTCAAAGAGGTCTCCCCCACCTTCAGCTATCTGCTCTCCACCACCGTGAATCTGGAAGGGTATGCCCATACGAATCCAAGCCAGTTCAAGACCCCAACCGATTGGATGTACAGCGTCGATGAGCGCAAGCCGCTCTTCCGCTTCACCATGGAGATGGACTTCTCCGACCGGCTCTACTTCTCCACCTCGGTCGACATCGGCGTGTCGTCGGCTCATGACAATGACCCAACCAACAGCACAACTACCATAGGAGCATTTACACCTGGTACAGTATCCTTGCAACAAAGTGCTTACCGCTACCAAAAATACCTCTTGCCGAACATTCCCCTCTCAGGTTCGGATAATATGCTTGCCGACTGGCCACGCGAGTCACAGCTCTCGTTGGGGGGAGCGTGGTGGTCACTTACAACCGGAAGGGGTGCACTGAACTGGGGAAGCGGAAAGACAGGCAACCTGGTGCTGGGAAGCCACATCACCAACCACAACCACCTCAAGGCAAGCTTCTTCGCCGAGCAAGTGAAGCTGGAACTGCTCTATCTCTTCCTGCCCAATCCGACGAAAGAGACAGAACAACGTCTCTTTCTCGGCCATCGCCTCGAAGCCCAGCCCGCCTCTTGGGCTCGGATAGCAATCACCGAGAATGTGATGTATCAAGGAAGCACCCTCACCTTGGCTTACCTCGACCCCACCTATATCTATCACAATCTCTATGATTCAAGTCACCTCAACGCCATCGCAAGCCTGGAGGTTGACCTTGCCATCCGGCCCGCCCTCTCCCTGCACGGCCAGTTTGCCCTGGACCAGTTCCAGCTGCCCAACGAGACATCCTCCATCGCCAATGCAATGGCAGCTCTGGTCAACCTCTCCTACAGCTGGGAACAGAAGGGGTTCTGGACTGCACGTGCTGAGGTTGCAACCACCGACCCAGCCATGTACAGAAGAGAAGGAATTGACTTTCTTGTAGCCAGGGGGCTTCACAACAACGGCAATCCCGTGATCATCGACTATCTTGGCTACCAATATGGTTCGGACAGCCAGGTCTTCGCTCTTTCCCTTGCCTATGACAACCTGACCAACCTTGACTTGCTGCTGAGCACCACCCTGCACCGACAGGGTGAGGTTGACTACCTGACTTCGCATAGCAGCACTGGACTCAATAGTTCTGCACCGGATAAGAAAGGACCTGCCCCCTATGGACCTATCGTCAAGGAAACCTTGGTGGTAGGCCTCAAGGGCACCTACTCCCCCTCCTGGAAAGAGCGGCTTTCGTTTTATGGTCAACTCGACTGGATCGGAAGGCGCACCTATACCAAGGCTACCAAGTCAGGCTCGAACCACAGAAGCGACCTGCAGTTGAGCCTGGGCTGTTCACTTACGTTCTAAGGGAAATGAGGGCCTTGTCCAAAAGCCTGAGCAGGGTGTAGAGATCTGCTTCCTGCAAGGCTCCGCTGTGTTGCAGGCACGCAAGAAGCTGACCGTCGAGGGTCCTGGCAGGAATGCGTGTGTTTTTCCCTTTCTCTGTTAAAAACACACACGCTGAGCGTGCATCCTTTGGGTTTTCTCTTCTCAGGATGAACTGTTTTCTCTCCAGACTTACGACCAAGGGAGTGATAGAAACTCCCTCCTTCCCAAGTCGTTGTGCCAACTGCTTGGAGGCAAGACCATCCTCCTTCCAAAGGATAAGGAGCGCCTGGTATTCAACAAGCGTCAGATTGTAGGGCTCCAACAGTTCGGTAAATGCTGCCTGAATCTGTGCGTTGCATGCATCGAGGGTAGTGAGCAACTGCTCACCCAGGTTCTTGTCGGTGTACATGCTCCTATGGTGTCCAAAGCATGACCAAAATGCAAGAGCAAGAAACCTTCCTTAACAGAATCGTACGTAAGGTTTTTTCTTCAAAAAGCTGACGTACAGTCTCATAACGTTAGGTATTTCTTTCCTAATACAGAATTTAGCCCCAGATTCCCTTGCCCTTTGCAATCAAAAGGCGTTAGTATCTGACCGGATAAGATGGCATGAAACTATACAGAACCTGGAAAGTCAAACCCTACGTCCTTGTACTTCCCGCCCTGCTTCTAGCAGTGGTGTTCGCCTATCGTCCCTTTGTGATCACGATTCTCAACAGCTTTCATACCGTCAACTTGGGGGGAGTGCGCATGCAGTTTGTTGGAGTGGAAAACTACCAACGACTTTTTGCAAGCGAATCCTTTCAGGCCAGCCTCTCCAATACCCTGCGCTTCACCCTCTTCTTTGTTCCCACCAACATCACCATCTGCCTCTCTGCTGCCCTGCTCTCCAATAGGGAAGGCAAGCTTGCCACACTCAACCAGATTTTCTTTTTCCTTCCCATGGCGGTAGGGCTGTCCAGCGCAATGATGATCATCAAGATGATGTTCAACCCCTCCATCGGAATCATCAATCACCTCATCGGTGCTGATATCCAATGGTTCAACGACCCGAAAGCAGCGATGGCTCTCTTGGTTATTGCTGGGGTGTATCTGGACATCGGATTCAACTTTCTGTTGCTCTCGGCAGCACTGCGTAATGTACCCAAGGAGTTGGTGGAGGTGGCTAATCTTGAAGGGGCGGGAAAGATGAGTATCTTCCGCTACCTTCAGCTGCCGCTCATCGCCCCCACCCTCGTCTTTGTCCTGATGACCAACATCAAGGATGCCATGCTCATCTCATCCCCGGTGCTCATTCTTACCGAAGGAGGCCCCTTCCGCTCGACTCAGACCTTGGTCTACCAGATGTATCTGGAAGGGTTCAAGAGCGGGAACTACGCCATGGGTTCGGCCATTGCAACGGTAGTATTTTTACTCACCTTCACCATCCTGCTCTCCTTGCTGCACTTGGAACGAAGGAGGGTGTACTACCAATGAAAAAACTTGTTGCCCTCTCAGCCACCCTGTTTTCGCTGGTCATCTTCTTCCCGATTTTCTATTCGCTCAGCGCATCATTCTTCACCTATACCGACTTCACCAGCATCCCTGCACGCCTTTTCAGCAGTGCACCCACCTTTGAAAACTACCGAAGGGCTTTCACTGAGTCGAAGCTGGAGCGTTTCCTACTCAACTCTCTGATCACCGCAAGTCTTGGCACCATAGTGCGGATGACCATCAGTGTCCTCGCAGCATACACATTCTCGTTCTTCTCCTTCAAGGGAAGGGATGTCCTCTTTGTGCTGGTGGTTGCAACCATGCTCCTTCCTTCCGATGCCCTGCTCATCGCAAACTACTCCACCATCCGCAGCCTGAGGTTGACTGACTCATACCTTGGCATCATTGCCACCTCCTTGTTGGCTCCCACCCACATCTTCATGCTTCGCCAATACTTCAAGACGGTGAGCCCGGAGTACCGGGAGGCGGCTATTCTGGAGGGGTGCAGCGATACACGCTTTCTCACCACTCTCTTGATTCCCATCAGCAAGGCGGTGGTCATCACCTTGGCCATCCACTCATTCTCCACCATCTTCAACGACTACCTTTGGCCGCTTCTGGTCACCAACCGTGAAGCGATGCGTACCGTACAGGTAGCACTCACCATGCTCGGTTTTTCCGAGAACCTTGACTATGGTCCGCAATTTGCGGCCATCACGCTCTTGATGACACCGATTCTCATCGCCTTTGTGGTGATGCACAAACCTATCCAAACCAGCGTGAGCACACGCTTTACCGGGAGATAACCATGAGACGTTTATTCATTATTGCACTGCTTGCACTCTTCGCCATACAGGGCCTGATGGCCCTCGGCACCCCAGAAAAGACCAATGAACAGGTAAAGACCATCACCTGGTGGCACTCAAACAGCGGTCTTGCCGGCAAGGCTTCCGATGCCTTGGTCGACTCCTTCAATGCAACGGTCGGCAAGGAGAAAGGAATCCAGGTCCAAGCTGTGTACCAAGGTAAGTCAAACGATGTACTGACCAAGACAAAGGCAATTCTTCAGTCAAACACTACCCGCGACCTACCCGATCTGGTTCAGCTGGATGGGTCTGCAGTGTTGGATATCCGCGACCAAAAGCAGTTGATCGCCATGGATGACCTTGCAAAAGCTGACGGGTACGACCTGTCAAACATCATCGAAGCAGCACGCCTGTCAGTGACCTACAAGAACAAGATGATTGCGATGCCGTTCAACAGCTCCACAATCCTGCTCTACTACAACAAGACAGCGTTCGAGGAAGCAGGCCTCTCCCATACTCCGAAGACGCTGAAAGAGTTGGGTTCCACAGCCAAAGCACTGCTCAAAACCGATGAGAAGGGCAAGGTGACCCGCTATGGCTTTGCCAATGTACCCACCACCTATGAGTTGATCGTTTGGCTAGGGCAGCAGAATGGGCTGAGCTACATCACCGATGAGGAGAATGGACATACCGGGCCTCCCACCAAGGTGCTCTTCGATGAGAATGGGACCATGGTCAACTTCCTCTCACGCTGGAAGGAGCTGTATGCAACCGGTGCTGTGGAAAACCTCACCAGCGACCTCAATGGTGCCTTTGCCAGCGGCAGGGTTGCCATGATTGTGGCTTCCACCAGCAACCTGACCACCATCTTCTCCATGGTCGGCGATCGCTTTGAGGTTGGCGTTGCCAACTTCCCGATGGTCGATGAGAAAGCCACCGGCGGAGTGAACGTCGGAGGAGGCGCCATCTACGCTCTGGACAACGGGAGTGGCAACCAAGCCGCTGCCTGGGAGTTCGTCAAGTTCGCCATCAGTGCAGAACAACAACTGAAGTGGCATGTTGCCACCGGCTACTTCCCTGTCCATCAGGACACCTACTCGTTGCAAGCTTTCGAACAGCATCTTGCCCAAAATCCCCACTATGGGGTCGCGATCAGGCAACTGATGGCAAGCAATCCCAAACTGCAGGGCATCTGGGTTCCCAGTGCTTACCAGATTTACTACGCTTTCCAAAGCGGCATCCTGAAAATGCTTCAGGAGAACCGCAGTGCTGAAGAGACCAGCAAAGCCCTGGAAAGGGAAATCAACAGTTACTTCTCTGAGTTTCTGAGGATGCAGGGCCAGTGAGAATAGCTACCAGCACCAACCTCATCAGCTTCAACCGTGATGGTTCCAAGACAGAGATGGTCCACCTGTTGCCCCTCTATGCAAAGGAGGGGTTTCGGGTGCTCGACCTCAACCTCTGTGAAATGCTCAACCCGAATGCAAGCCTTGCTGGTGAGCAGTGGAAAGAGTATGCTGAGCGGTTGGGTCAGCTGAGGCACCAACATACCCTGATTTTCAACCAAGCACATGCTCCTTATGCGAGAAGTGGGGAGATCCTGGAGGAGATGCTTACGCGCGCGCTCCAGATTTGTCACCTCCTCGGCATCCCGATTCTGGTTGTGCATCCGGTACCTGGTACCATTGAGGAGAACCACAATGCGTTTCTCCCCTATCTCAAGGCAGCTGAAGCGCATCGGGTGGTACTGGCTTTTGAGAATCTGAATGAGGAAGGGGAGCTGACTGATATCGCTGATCTCACTGCTTTGGTGGAAAGCTTTGCTTCTCCCTTTACCGGCATCTGCTACGATACTGGCCATGCCCATATGTGCGGCCATGATCTGGCCAAGGATATCACCATGATGGGCAGTCGTCTGGTTGCAACCCACATTGCAGACAACAAAGGAAAGAACGATGAGCATCTGTTGCCTTTCTACGGGACGATTGATTGGGAAGATGTCCTTGCAGCCCTATCTCAGATTGGCTACCAGGGAGACCTGACCTATGAATGCATGTTCTTCAACCAGCATTTGCCATTGCAACTGAAGGTGCAGGCTATCAGGCAAGCAAAGCTTATCGGAGACTTCCTGCTCTCTAGAGTTCCCTGAAGCGACAGCGGTCTTTGAATGTGCAACTCTTGCACATCAAGCCAGGACACTGCTGGAAGTCATCGTTGGTTTCCAACTGCTGGATATGCCAGGAGAGATCGGTGACACGTCGCTCGATTGCAGCCTGTCTTTCCAATGCTTCGCTGAGTTTGCTGCGATATTGTCTGAGCAACTCGTTGCGTCGCTTCTCCCCGGTTGTATCCTCACTGCCCATCAGGATGATAGTCCTGATCTCACTGAGAGTAAAGTCGAGCTCTTTCAGCTCTGCAATCCGGTTGAGGTAGACCACATCGGCATCGGTGTAGTAGCGCTGTCCACCATCAGAGCGATGGTTGGTCTTGAGCAGCCCCAGTGACTCGTAGTACCTGATGGTACGAACGGTAACCTTGCACTTTCTCGCCAACTCCCCTATCCGATATGTTTGTTCCTGCATACTCGCATTTGTACCACAGCATTGGTCCAAAACTCAAGCAAACCAACCCTCTCCACCCCTTAGCAGGTATGAAATACCTCATCAACACACCAACTGAACAGAAAATCAAGGATATGGCTGTATGCGACCGCCCTCGTGAACGCATGATTGCGGGAGGCTCGCAGTCGCTCAGTGACCAGGAGCTGCTGGCTATCCTCATCGGTAGCGGGAACCGTGAACGATCGGTTACCCTCATCGCCAAGGACCTTTTGGAGCTGATGGACAAGAAAAGTACGGTCACCTATGAAGATCTGATCGCCATTCAAGGATTGGGAACAGCGAAGAGCACCCTCATCGCCTCTGCTCTCGAGTTGGGAAGACGAAGGCTCCCGTCCAAACGGCGACAGATTTCCACCCCGGCGGACATCTATCCTTTGATCAGGCACTATGCCACCCGTATGCAGGAGCACTTTCTCAGTGTCTGTCTCAATGGTGCTCATGAGGTGCTTTCGGTGAATGTCTGCTCTATCGGCTTGGTGAACAGGACCCTCGTCCACCCTCGCGAGGTCTTCACCGAAGCAATAAGAGAGCGGGCAACAGCCATCATCGTCGCGCACAACCACCCCAGCGGCAACCTTGAGCCAAGCATCGAGGACAAGGATGTTACCCGTAGGCTCAGACAGGCAGGGGATATCCTGGGCATCAAGATACTGGACCACCTCATCTTCGGTGAGGAAGGATACCTTTCCATGCTGGAGGGAAATCTGCTGTAAAAAGAAGAAGCTTAGTACCAGGTTTGACGCTCTTGGAGATAATGTGTATGATCATGAATAATGATACACATCATATTCAGGAGGTTTCAATGCGGACCAACATCGTCATTGATGACCAGTTGATGAGTGAAGCTCTACAGGTCTCTGGGTATAAGACAAAAAAGGAAGCTGTTGAAGAAGGATTGAAACTTCTTATTGCCATGAGAAAACAAGCAAAAATCCGTGAAATGCGAGGCAAGCTCTCTTGGGAAGGCAATCTTGATGCAATGAGAACCTCCCTATGATTGTTGTAGATACTTCTGTCTGGATTGAATATGTGAATGGGGTGATTACTCCTCAAACCGATATTCTTGACAGAGAATTGCAGGAGAACAGGGTCGTTACCGGTGATTTGATCATTACTGAGTTTTTGCAAGGCTTTCGAAACGACAAGCAGTTCAAGGTTGCTAAGGAAATGATGGATTCTCTTCAATATTATGACTTTGTCGGTAAAAAAACAGCCATCAAAGCGGCACAAAATTTCCGGATGCTGAAAAAGAAAGGTGTTACGATCCGCAAGACCATCGATGTGCTTATTGCAACCTTTTGCCTTGAGCATGGATTTGAACTTCTTCACAACGACAAGGACTATGATCCGATGGAGGCCATCCTGGGATTGCAGGTAAAGCGATGAAAGTGTTTGGCTTAACCAGGAATAATGGCGGAAAGCAATGCTTGGGAAACTGGATGGGGTTGTAAACCAGTATGGTCGCAGTCACCAAAAAAAGTGTCTTCCAATCGAGCTCCTGTCCTAAAGAACATGTCTATCAAAACGTACGCATAGCATCGGCACTGGAGACATCATTTTTCCTTACTGTTGAGGATGTGGATTCCCTTTTTGGCACCGGCGAATCATGATGCATACCAAGCAGCGCGAAGCAACGCAACGGCATCCGCAATCTCTTCGATTCTGATGGTGGCAAACCCAAGCAACACTCTGCCGTCCATCTTTCCCTGGGGAAGTTGAGAATAATACCGGGACAAGCCATACACATTCACCCCGTGCTGTCTTGCCGAGGTTTCCAACACGTCCTCATCCATGCCGTTCTCCACCTGAATTGTCAGATGAAGACCTGCAGCGCTGCCTTGGATGTGTGCAGTCGGCAACTGCTTGGAGATTTCATTGACAAGCACTTCCCGCTTCTGCTTGTACAGATTACGCATCCTATTGAGATGCCGCTCGAAATGACCTCTTTGCATGAAGAGTGCCAGCACCTTCTGTTCAATCATCGGAACCGGACAATTGAGGAAGTACATTGTTTCGTCAAATACCTTGCACAGCTGCTTGGGCAACACCATGTAGCTGATGCGAAGGGCTGGTGACAGGGATTTGGAAAATGCCCCGATATAGATGACCCTCCCCTTCTGGTCCATTCCTTGTAACGAAGGAATCGGTTTGCCTGAATACCGAAATTCACTGTCATAATCATCCTCGATGATGTACCGGCCGGGACGTTCAGCAGCCCAGATTAGCAGTTGCAGCCTCCTCGCGACAGACATGATGCATCCGGTGGGAAATTGGTGTGATGGGGTTATGCAAACCACATCGACGTTTTGACACTCCACTTCTTCCACCCGCAGTCCCTGCTCATCAAGAGCCAAAGGCCGGCAGTCAATCCTGCTGCTCCTGAAGAGTTGGGACAATTTCTCATACCCAGGGTTTTCTATACCGTAGGATGTTTTGGCATCAAGGAGCTGTATGAGCAATTGAAGCAAGTACTCTGTACCTGCACTGACTACGATTTGGGAAGGTTCGCATTGCACACCCCTGGACTGATGAAGATAGTGAGCAATACTGGTGCGCAATCCGGCATCTCCCTTCGGATCCCCCAAGCGCAAAAGGTCCCGATCCCGTTCATCCACCACTTCACGCATGACCCTACGCCAATGCTGGAAGGGGAAATGATCGAAGTCGACACCGTGATAGGAGAAGTCGTATCGATACTGCTCTCTTGGCTTGTCCACCCCAAGCGAATCAGGCACAGAGCCTCCGAGAGTCACAATTCCCGACAATTCAGCCACATAGTATCCACTCTTCTCTTTTGCGATCAGATACCCTTCATCAACAAGTTGGTTATAGGCTGCCTGGATGGTGGTGATGCTGCATTTGAGGCTTTGCGCCAACATTCGCTTGGAAGGAAGCTTATCATTGCTTGCAAGATTGCCGCTCAGTATCTCGGTCTTGAGGAAGTCGTACACCTGCTCTGTCAATGAACGTACATCGGTTCGATCAAGCATCAAAGGAATCTCACTCATGGCCACCTCATTAATCTGGTATCATAAAAAAGTTATAAACTGACACTTTCCATACAATCAGATTACACATAGGATAGGGCAAGCTTGAATGTATATCAAGGGAAAAGGAGAAAGTGCGAGATGGAAAAACGATATGAATTGAATAAGAATCTGGCCCAAATGCTCAAGGGCGGCGTAATCATGGATGTGACATCAGAAGAGCAGGCAAAAGTTGCCGAAGAAGCGGGTGCTTGTGCAGTGATGGCCCTTGAACGCATTCCCGCCGATATCAGGCTTGCCGGTGGTGTCTCCAGAATGAGCGACCCTGCAATGATCAAAAAGATCCAGGCTGCAGTGAGCATCCCCGTTATGGCAAAGGTGAGGATCGGTCACGTTGTTGAGGCTCAAATCCTCCAGGCCATCGAGATAGACTATATTGATGAAAGTGAGGTGCTCTCTCCAGCCGATGATGTCTACCACATCGACAAGACCAATTTCTCGGTACCGTTCGTGTGTGGAGCGAAAGATTTGGGGGAAGCACTTCGACGCATAGCCGAAGGAGCCGCCATGATACGGACCAAAGGAGAACCGGGAACGGGAGATATCATCCAAGCAGTCAGGCACATGAGGCTCATCAACCGTGAAATTGCACGACTGCAACAGGTACGAAAGGATGAGCTCTATGAAGAAGCAAAACGGCTGCAGGTTCCATACGAATTGATCCTTGAGGTTGCCAACAAGGGGAAACTCCCCGTCGTGAATTTTGCAGCTGGAGGAATCGCCACTCCTGCAGATGCTGCGTTGATGATGCACCTCGGTGCTGAAGGTGTCTTTGTGGGTTCGGGGATATTCAAATCCGGCGATCCGGCCAAGCGCGCCCGTGCAATCGTACAAGCGGTCACCAACTTCAACGATCACTCCTTGCTCGCCCAGCTCTCGGAAGATCTGGGAGAAGCAATGGTGGGAACCAATGAACAAGAGATCAAGCTGTTGATGGCTGAGCGTGGCCAATGAGAGTAGGAGTACTGGCCCTCCAGGGCGGATTTGCAGAGCACCTGAGATCTCTTGCCAGATGGGGAGCAGAGGGAATCCAAATAAGAAATCGTACAGATATGGCCAAGGGGTTTGATGCATTGATCATACCGGGGGGAGAGAGCACCACCATTGGAAAACTGGTCAAGCAAGCCGGATTGTACGAGCCGATTTTGGCATTGATAGCCAGCGGTTTGCCCGTATTCGGCACCTGTGCCGGGATGATCCTCTTGGCTTCCACCATTGAAAATGACAGTACTGTGCACTTCGGCACATTTCCGATTACTGTGAAGCGGAACGCATTTGGCAGACAGCTGGGAAGCTTTCATGCAATCGGGAAATTCGGAGAAAGCGCAGCTGTTCCCATGACCTTTATCCGGGCTCCCGTAATTACTAAGGCTGCAGATCCGGTAAGAGTCCTCACTGAAATCAATGGCCATATTGTCGCAGCGCAATACGGCAAGCTCCTGGTTACCGCCTTCCATCCTGAACTGACCGATGACCTGACGGTGCATGATTACTTTCTGAACAATCTGGTGCGGTAACAAGTACTTCCATGATTGTTTCATGCCAAAGGCATGCAGATGGATAGCGACCGCACAACCATCTGAATCCAAGCTATCCATCAATTTTTTTTGGTGAGGAGGGGTATCTCTACATGCAGGAAGGGGATGTGTTTTGAAAGATTAGTACTATGAGCAACGCTCACTGTTGCCACAAAACCAAACAATCGCTACTGGTTTCTGGGTTGCCCCTGGTTTTCTTATTATCTAAGAACAAATTATATGGGGTGGACTCTAGTACGTTTCGGTAGACACTTTTTCAGTGACGGCAGCCAGACTGCTTTACAAATCCATCCTAAAGTATAAGCAGGGGGCTTTACGCCCCCTGCACTTGCTTCACAAGCAAAAAAGATGAATTGTCATATGGCTCATCAGAAAGCCCGTACAGGCCTAATCCTATAACTGTCATTCGAACGAATCAAAAATCCCTGATATCCATTGTAGGTAGGATAAGCCGGATAGTCAAAAGTCTGATACATTGCATAACTACCGTCATATTCGGTGGAAGTCCAGTATTCATTGATGATATCGGTAGTAAAATCCACTAGGTTAGTGAGCTTTAGATTTACGTACATCTGATTAAGCTCATCCTTTGATGGCAAGAACCAATCGCTGTATATCACTCCGTTATTGGTGATGCTATAGTCGTCGGCAAGCTTAGCCGCATAGGAGGCTGTCGTCGTAGGATCGAGTTGCGTCGAAGTATCTTTTGGTTTGTCTGCAATGTATGCCGCGGTCTTCATCGCATTCACTAATTTAGCAGTGTTCGCCTTGCCCGTTCCTATCGCCGTGCCCACAGCGCCCACCCCTAGATTGTCTCCTGAAGGTGATAATCGGTAAAATCCGAAAACATGTCCTCGCTTTGACCCATTCGGTGCAATGTCTGATGGAGCTGCCTCCAAATATCGCCAGTCATCACTGTAGCTGCCCTTGTCGTAGAAAATGTATCCACCGGCAGGGCCTAAGCTTCCAACTTCAAGGGCTTGCCATTTGGCATAGAAAACCTTTGTCGAAGTGGAGCCTTTCAGAATCGACGTCTCCGCACTTCCGGTAAAACTGCTGTTGGTGTACCATCCTCCGAACGTATGGCCGGTCCTTGTGGGTGCCTGCAACGTGATCGTCGCCGTCTCTATCGTATAGGAATCGGGATTGGATTCGTTGTTGGTTCCATTGTCCAGTACATAGGTGATCGTATAGCTGATGGGAGTCCACTTCGCATACAGCGTTGTCGCACTTGCTTTATCCCAGACTCGTACGCTTGCCATCACATCGGTGTAGTATTGGGCTCCACTACCATTCGCCGCATCATAGTACCCGCCGAACGTGTAGCCGGTCCTCGTCGGGATTGTCGCACTCGGCATCGTGGCATCATAGGTAGCATTCACCGAATTGGAGCCTCCAGTCCCTGACTGCTTGTCAAAGGTCACTGTGTAGCTGTTCGCTGTCCATTTTGCGTACAGTCTCTGGTCAGCAACAATTGAAACCATTGTAGTACTTAGCACCTTCGTGTCCGTTTCGTCGGTCCCGGTGTACCAGCCGCCGAACGTGTACCCCGTTCTGGTCGTGGTGGACAGCGTCCCGTATTGCTGGTCATAGGTCACGCTCTTACTGGCGGGACTTGGAGCAGAACCATTCTGGCCGTCGAAACTCACCGTATAGCTGTTGGCCGTCCACTTCGCGTACAGCGTTGTGGCAACCACTTTGTCCCAACTGCGGGTGCTTGTCATTGTTGCAGAGTAGTATTGGGTTCCACTACCATTCGCCGCATCATAGTACCCGCCGAACGTGTAGCCGGTCCTTGTCGGGATTGTTGCACTCGGCATCGCGGCATCATAGGTGGCGATTACCGAATTGGAGCCTCCAGTCCCTGACTGTTTGTCAAAGGTCACCATATAGCTGTTGGCCGTCCACTTCGCGTACAGCGTTGTCGCACTTGCTTTATCCCAGACTCGTACGCTTGCCATCGCAGCAGTGTAGTATTGGGTTCCACTACCATTCGCCGCATCATAGTACCCGCCGAACGTGTAGCCGGTCCTCGTCGGTGCTGTCGCACTCGGCATCCCAGCTCCGAAAGTGGCGGTCACCGAATTGGAACCATCTGTCCCTGACTGCTTGTCGAAGGTCACCGTATAGCTGTTGGCCGACCACTTCGCGTACAGCGTCTGGTTTGCAACCGTGGATACTGTCGTAGTGCTTTCCACCTTGGTCCCGGTCCCATTGGTCCCGGTGTACCAACCGCCGAACGTGTATCCCGTTCTGGTCGTGGTGGCCAGCGTCCCGTATTGCTGGTCATAGGT
>Ga0334884_1000098_pt1 | contig 157893 bp, 122 predicted proteins | sample GraSluR1_MG_7_FD_207215 | JGI IMG/M metagenome (GOLD analysis project Ga0334884, IMG submission 207215) | Sludge microbial communities from methane-producing bioreactor in Wageningen University, Netherlands - Granular Sludge_12_05 R1 | ecosystem: Engineered > Bioreactor > Anaerobic >... | reverse complement strand
CAGCGCGCTCTTCTTTTTCCAAGGTGACCCGATATATTTTCGCTGGCATTCTTTCCTCTTTTCTGGTTTTTGGTACAAGAATGCCACACTTTTCTTATCCGTCAAATCGTCTCTGTTAAACTACTAGGCCCTTGTTGGACATTCAGTCAAGCTATCTGGCTGGATCAAGAACGCAGGATAATATTCGGCTGTGGATACGAAGGCGCGGCAGAGATTGCCATGGCAGCTACAGATGGCCGCTGGCGCATCTCTCTCTCCACCACCGGGTTGAGCCTTTCTGGCAGAATGGCTTTGTCTGCGGACGAAGCAAAACTAGCCCTTACTGCGGAGCCTGAGTCCGTGGTGATTTTCTTTCTCGAGAGCGAAGAAACTTTCACGGTGACGGAAAGTGGCTATGTCTCTGGTTGGTCACTGGATGGTGAGCGCTTGTACTATCAGGACACCCGTGGAATCGCAAGTGGTTACGGGTTACGTGTCTACGATTTAAGCAGAGATGTGAATACCGAGGTGCTCTCCTCTTCCCTCCGCACCACCGAGGGGATGACAGTTACCCTCCCCTTGGGAATAGAAGTCTCGCCCCTGGAAAATGCCGCTGTTTTTCATAAGAATTCTGGAATATGGCTGGTCACGTGGACACCGGCCCAGGTGGCGGTATCCTCCTGTGACTAATGAACACAGTGGTCGCAATACCTTCATACGCGGAAGTATCATCCGCAGGCCTGCGCGTGCAGCAAGCCGCGAACGGGGACGTGACTCTCTCCGCTTGGAAAGAGTGCATTCTGCTTCAACCGGATTCTTGGAAAAAGATGGCGTGGTGGAAACCAAACAGGGGGATTAGAAAATGAAGTTTAAGTTTACGCGAGAGCATTCTGGATTTAGCGTGCGCAAATGGCAAAGCCTTACTTTGCTCGCTGCGCTACTGATAATTGGGCTGATAATTGGGCTTAATGCTTGTGGTTACCTTGCGCTCTTTCTGGCTGGAGGCCCACATGATCCTAGACCCTCTCCTATACCACCTACTTCAGTGCCAGAATTGATTAAGGCGCTTGAGGATCCCCGTGCTAGGCTAGGCGCTATTGGTGCCCTCGGCAGGTTAGGAGCGGAGGCCGAAGCTGCGGTGCCGGCATTAACAGAAATCCTTACTAATCCTGCCAGCACCAGTGAAATGCGTATAGGGGTCGCCTATGCGCTCAGGGACATTGGCCCGCCAGCTGCATCTGCAGCACCAGAACTGGTCAAGATGATGCAAGGGGTTGGCTACGTAGGAGGCCGTTCCGCAGCGGCAGCGGCTTTAGGGGGATTGGGAGATACCAGCGTTGTACCAGCTTTGGTTGCAGAGCTGTACAATGCGGATGTAGAGGATCGGGAACTTATGATTGACGCTGCCCGCTCGCTTGCTTATCTAACAGGAAACCCCTTCATAGATTCTGAACCTGGACGTCACGGATACCGTCTCGCGGGTGATGGAACGCCATTGATTGCTATTGAAGCTCTTAACTGGTGGGAATCTAAAGGGCAGTATCAACAATGGGCTGATATCGATCCGGAGTAGCAAAGATACTTGCTACACCGCCGCCGGCCTGCGCGTGCAACGAACCGTGAACGGGGACGTGACTCTCTTCGCTTGGTGGGCGTTAACACCCCGCTGTCCGTTAATACCAACAACGCCCCCGCTACAGCGCACTTACTCATGGCTACCCGCAACTGTCTGATAGAGATAGGCCCGCTCGCGTTTGCCCACCTGAACAATCGCGCCTGCCTCCCGCAAGCAATAAGCCATCTTCGTTGCCAGGCGACGGGGACACGCCAATGCCAGCGCCAGGTCGCCGGTGGTGAACGAGTCCGGTAAGGTCTGCGGTAACAATGTCGCCAGGTCTGCAACCGCAGCAAAGCGTTGTACTGCCAGCACGTCCAACAAGCGCCGCTCGGCAATCACCCACCCCTTCCGTCGCCAGGCCCGCTGCGGATCGTGAATCCGCACGGCCTCCTCGCGGATAAGCACCACTTCAAGCGCGCAGCCCGGTGCAGCAAGAAGTTGTGGGATACTGACCAACTCGTTAAACAGAGCCAACACACTACCCCGTTGGGGCGATTTGCGCCGCCCAAATTCACACCCCTCCGCGGTGCGCTTCACCAACCACTTTTCCTGCGCCACCGGGTAAACCAGGGTCATGGAATACTCAGGCACAAGCGCCTGTAGCTTGGCTTTAAGCGCGGCAAAACTGCCAGTTTGGATTTCGATGAGCTGTTCCCCACGCACGATGTCAATAATATAGCCGGCCACGGGAACTTCCAACCGATCTCCGGGCCGGGCATACCAGGCCTTGAGCGCAGCGTGAAGCGGGCCTTCGTTCAGCGTGCCGATGGCACGGGGCATGGAAGCTCCTCTTTTTCTAGCAGGTAGTGACTTCGAGGCACAGAGAATAAGCGTAACCTTACGACGGGTGACACAGGCATTGAGGAAATCATCAAAGTTCTACGAACGATTGACGCATAGATCGTTTAATGGAACAAACCGCGCGACTCCTGCATTCACTCTGCTACGGGTAGCACGAACCAGAAGGTACTGCCCGCGCCGACCTGACTTTCCACCCCTACCTCACCACCGAGCTTTTCGACGATGCGGCGGACGATGGACAGCCCTAACCCATACCCTTCGATGTGCAGCTCGTGCAGGCGCGTGAAGGGCGCAAAAAGTTGCGTCTGCTGTTCAGCGGTCAAGCCTTGCCCATTATCACGCACCCAAAATTTGATACCGGTTACTAGTTGCTGGTTACTGGTTGCTTGCAATAAGTTTTTGGCTTCCAGCAACCAGCTTCCAGCTTCCAGTATCGAGTATCCTAATTCTACACGGGGCGGTGCGCCACCGTACTTGAGCGCATTGCTCAGGTAGTTGACCCACACTTCTTCGATCCAGGGCGCGTAGCCCAGCGCCGCAGGCCAGACTTCGGGCGTGCGAATCTCGGCCTGTGTCTCGGCAATCTGGCTTGCCAGGCGATGCAACACCTCTGCGACCACTGCACGCATATCCAGTGGCGCGAGCGTCACCTGCTCCATCTTCCGCACCCCGGCCAGGAGCAGCAGCTCGTTGATAATGTTCGTCATCTTGTGGCCCGTCTGTGTAATCAGCGCCAGCCGCGCGCGGACTTCGTCTGGCGGCAACTGCTCGAAGCGCCGGGTCAACAGCACGCTGAAGCCGATTTGCGCCGCCAGCGGGGTCTTGAGGTCATGGGCTACTGTATGTGCGAAGGCGTCGAGTTCCGCATTGCTGGCTTCCAACTCGCGCGCATAACGCTCTAATGCCACATGCTTCTCCTGCAAATCGCGTTGAAGGGCGCGCAACGCCAGATGCGTCTCCACGCGCGCCAGCACTTCTTCTACCTGGAAGGGCTTGGTAATATAATCCACCCCACCCATCTGGAACGCTTTGACCTTGTCCACCACCTCATTCAAGGCGCTGAGGAAGATAACGGGAATATCACAAGTGACTGGCTCGGCCTTGAGCTGCGCGCAGACTGCGTACCCATCCAGATGGGGCATCATAATATCCAGCAAAATCAGGTCGGGCGGGCGCGCTTGCGCTGAGGTGAGCGCCGTCGCACCATCGAGCGCGGGGCGCACGGCGTAGCCCTGCTGGGTGAGCATTTCCACCAGGAAGCGCAAATTGGCGCGTGTATCATCCACCACGAGGATGTTGGCTTTAGGTAATTCACTCATGCTTCGCTGCCCCCTTGCCGGGCACGTTGCACGGCAGTTACAATTTTGTTGTATTCGAAATCGCTTGCCAGGCTCGCCAAGGCTTCGGCCAAAACCTGGTTATGGTCGTGAATCGCGCTAATGACGGTTTCCAGTTGCCGCATATCCGTCTCCACCGCGGCCTGTTCCAGCTGTAACAAAAGCTCTGCCGGTAACGCCACGAGCGCGGGGCTGGTCAGCCCGGCCTGGATCTCAAGCCGAGATTGCGGTGCAGCGCCCTCGACCAATTCTTCATATATATAACGCACGCCCAAGTGCTGGGCTAGTTTATCGAAAACCTCGGCGTTGCGGAAGGGCTTGCGCACGAAGTCATCACAGCCCCAATCGAGCATCTCGACGCGATCTTCCTCGAAAGCGCTGGCTGTCAACGCAATGATGATGGTCTCCTGCCCGCCGGGCGCAGCCTTGATCCGCCGTGTCGCCTCGTAGCCATCCATCACCGGCATCCGCATATCCATCCAGACGAGATGCGGACGCCAAGTCTCCCAAATCTCCACTGCTTCCACGCCGTTGACGGCTTCGCGCACGACAAATCCCTGCGGCGGCGCGCCCAGGCTGGTCAGCAACTTCACCAGCAACTGCCGGTTGGCTTCCCGATCCTCAACCACCAACAAGCGGTACGGGCCACCATCGGGCGCTTGCTGCCCCGGCTGCAAGCTAAGCACTTCGCGCGGAGCAATCTCTTCACCGGCCTCGTAAATCTCTACCAGCCCCGCCCGCACCTCGAAGGTAAAGCAGCTGCCCTCGCCGGCATGACTCTCCACGGTAATTTCCCCGCCCATCAAATGCACAAATTCACGGCTGATAGGCAACCCCAGCCCCGTACCTTCAGTAAATTCCGGGCCGCCGGGCGTCTGCACAAAGGGGTTAAAAATTTGTTGCAAGTCCTCGGCACGGATACCAGGGCCAGTATCTTCCACCTGGAAACGCAAAACCTGGGTATCATTCGCCGCCGCCACGCGCGCTACACGCAGGGCCACGCTGCCCTCTTTCGTGAACTTGACCGCATTACCCAGCAGGTTGATCAACACCTGGCGCAACTTACGCTCATCGGTGCGGATGTAACGTGGCACATCAGCGGCACACTGGAAGCGCAACGTCAGGCACTTATCGGCAGCCCGCAAACTAAACATCGTCTCCAATTCGCCTAACATCCGCTGTAAATCGAAGTTTTGCTCCACCAGCACCGTGCGTCCGGCTTCGATCTTGGACATTTCCAATACATCGTTGATAAGTGTGAGCAGGTGCATTCCGCTGCGGTTAATGATGTCCAGGTTCTCACACTGATCAGCGGTGAGATTCTGGTCGCGCGCCATGAGCTGCGTGAAACCCAGAATGGCATTCAACGGGGTGCGCAGCTCGTGGCTCATATTGGCAAGAAAAACACTTTTCGCCCGATTGATCTCTTCGGCAGCCTGTTGCGCTTGATGTGCCAGCATCTTAGCCTCAGTGGTTTCTTTGAACAGGCGTGCATTGTCCAACGCAATGGCAATCTGATCCACCATGGTCTGAAACACGGGGATGTCTTTTTCAGAAAAAGCGGCTTCTTGCGTGCTTTGGATACTGAGCACACCGATAGCCTTGCCGCGCGTGACCAAGGGCAAGACCATTTCGGAGCGGGTCTCCGGCAGCGTAAGATTATCCAGGCACACCTCTTGCTGCACCGCAGCGCCACTCACCAGCAAAGCGCGCACCTCGGCGATGCACTGGCTCACTATACACTGCGCACCCACCGAAAGGCGCTGCCCTTCCGGCAACAGCGAATCCCCAATCTTGGCACTGCCCGCACGCAAAACCGCATTCGCCCCACCCTCCTCCACCAGGAAAATGCCCACATGATGAAGGTCGAAGCCCTCACGGATAAGTTTTACGGCGTAACGCATGAGTTTTTCGGGATCGAGAAGGGTCATGGCCGATTTGGAGACCTCGGTGGCAGTGAATAGCTGCTGGCTGTGGCGCTTGATCTGCTCGAAGAGCCGCGCATTATCGAGCGCGACGGCCACCTGATCGGCCAGGGTCTGCAAAATCGCGATCTCTTCGCTGTCAAACGCATCCGGCTCAGTGGAGCGCACATTGAGCACGCCAATGACCCGATCCCGCACTTTGAGCGGCAACGCGGCCTCTGAACGCGGGATGAAAGCGTCGAGCGTTGCCGAAACATCGCCAGCCTGGCGCTCTTCCTGCCCGGAAAGCACCCGCGGCTCGCCGGTGCGCGCGACCTGGCCCACCAAACCTTGCACGCCGACAAGCAACTTGTAACCGCGTGCCAATAGCTGCTTCCCGCCTTCCCATGACGCTTCCTGCAAGACAACATATTTTCCCGTCTCATCCACCAGGAACACGCCTGCCTGACAGAGCTGAAAGCGGTCGGCGATAAGCGTGACGGTTGTCTCCAGCAATTTCCCCACGGTTAAGATACCAGCGGCCTCACGCGCGACCTGCGCCGCCGTCTCCAGCTGCGCCGTGCGCCGTTCCAGGGCGCGATTGGTAGCCTTGAGCCGCCACTTGGCCTGCTCCAACTCGACAGCGTGTTTCTCGGCCTCGGCGCGCGCCTGTTCCGCCTCGGCGCGCGCGCGTTCAGCTTCTTCCAACAAGCGCGCCTTGATGTCGGTGGCCGTCCAGCCACTCATACTCCCCAGCTGGCCCTGCTCGTGGCCCACCTGATGCCGCAGTGCATCCAACTGCGCTTCTTTGGTCACCAATTGTTGCCGCAGCGATTCTAGTTCGCGATTGGGCTGTACTTGTGTTCTAGCGTTTTTCTTCACCCATAACCTCCGACAACACATCGTTCATCCATAGCAAATTCAATGTCCTTAAGTTAAAACCTGGCAGGTTTCGCAGAGACTGTGTTTAGCAGTGTTTTACCGGTGAACAAAAGCTTGTCCTAGCGTTAAGCCTTTCAAACCTGCCAGGTTTGTAGGTCAAACTTAATGACTTTGATAGCAAGTTAAAGTATACCATTGTTTTCATACCTCGCTATAACTTGGGTAGGGTTAGCACATTTGACCAACTTGTTGCAAATGGTTATTTTTACTTGCCCGGTCTGTATGTAAAGGTATACTGCGTGGATGCTTAGCATTCGCCTAGAGGAATTGACATGGATGGAGAGGATATTAAGAATGAACAAGAAGGACACGGCAAACCGCTGAAGTATGAGGAAATTACTAGAGCGGTGCAGGGGTGTGCGTTTGAGGTGATTAAGGCTAGGTTCGCCTCCCCATCCATGTTATTATACGTAAGTCCTGTATAATATGAATATGTTTCGCAGATTCAGTCAGGGAGGCAATCAATGGACAAACTTCACTTTTTAGATGCAGTCGAAACACCCTGGGGGGAGCCGGTTGATCTGGCATGGCATGAAATTGCCCCACTCATTCTCACGTCAGGCGCGATCATTGCAGGCGATCCCTTTGACCTGCTAACCAACGACCAGCCCGCCTTCGCGCCACAAGTCGCACCGGGCCGCTATCCTGTCCGGCTAATTGTGGGCTATTTCCCCAATCCTGCCGATACAATGACTCACGCACTCGTAACAGATCTCCGCGTGACACTGGCTGTGCTCTGCCTGAACACCGACGAACCGGTACGTTGGGAAAAGGCCGCGCCGGCCTCCGTAAACAAGCTACAGGAGGATGAGATTTGGTGCTACACAACAGACTCGGGCTGTGGCGCATTTCTTGATGCGGCCACGTTACCTATGCTACAACAGCGCTATCGCCAGCAGTCCGGATTCCCGGATCTCTTGGCAGACATACTCGCTGCACATTCGCGCCCTACCTATACCTGGGCAGATATATTGCTCGAAGCCACGAGCTGTAGCAATCTCACCATCTTTTCCGCCTATGGCGGCAATGGCGAATACGGCTCCTACTGGGGCTATGACGCAAAAGATCAACCCGTTTGCCTGGTCACAGACTTTGATGTACTGGATACCGAAGCCTGGCAAAAGCTCGCAGGGCAATGGCCCACACTACTGGCAACCCACGCTATCGAAAAGTAACCATGCCCGTCTTACGCAACAGCCCGGAGAGGGTATCTCCGGGCTGTTTTTTCAATCCCAGTTCTTCAGGGCAACCCACCCTGTAAAATCGAGAAGGCCAACGCAAACACCACAATCAACGCCAATGTAACTATCAACAACCGGCGCGCGTAAATTCTCTGCATGATGCTCCTTTCGTATGGCGCTACTCACGCCATCTTATAATTCTCAGAATAGATGCGCTTGCGCGTCAGCTCAAAGGCGCGCTTACGGCTGATCTCGACCATATCCTTGCGAGAGACTGAGAGCTCTTCCAGGGAACGCTCCACCAGCTCAATCATCGGCAGCGGGCCACAGATGAAGTAGATACAGTTGCGGTAATCGCATGAAAGATGTCGCTGCAACACATCTTTGGTGATGTACCCCCTCTCCCCCTCCCAGTCTTCAGACGGGCGTTCCAAGACATGGACAACTTCCAGGTTGAGCTGTTCCTGCAACACCTCAAGCTCCTCGCGGAAAATGATGTCGTCCCAGGCCCAGCTCCCGTAGAAGAACTGCAACTGCCGCTCGTCCTTGCGGTCGGCCAGGGTGCGCAACATCCCTATAATCGGCGCGGAGCCGATACCGCCTGCGATAAAGACGTAGTTCCCCTGCGGGTGATGATCGAGATCGAACGTACCATACGGCCCATCCACATAGGCCACCGTACCGGGCACGATGTCGCCAATGGTGGAGGTGAAATCGCCCAGCTCCTTGATGGCAAAGAGCAGCCGCTCCGGGTGCGCATCGCTAGAGGCATAGGAGAAGGGGTGCTCCTCAATGCTGAAGGGCGAATGGCCCACGCTCAGCCACGCCACCTGCCCCGCGCGGAAGGGGACGCCGGAATGCCCCACCGGCTCCAGCACCAGGCTCCACGTCTGCCCACGCTCTTGGATGACCTCCACCACGCGATACGGGCGCTTGAGCAATAGCCACGGCTTGATAACGCGAATGTAGAGGATCATCGCGGCCCAAATACAACCCAGCAGAATCCACAGCCCGCGCTGGAGCGGTACGGAGGTGTAGTAGTTCACATTGAAGATGTGGTAGAGGATCAAGGCCATGATGCCGACGGAAAAACCATCGTGGAGCAACCGCCAGGTCTCGTAAGACAATCGTAGCGAAAGCCGCTTGACCGAGGTGCTAATCAACAGAATCAGCAGCACCGAGCCTACCACCGCGGCGCGCGCGCCCCACGGCGCAGTGAAGAGGTTGAGCAGCCGCAGCGTGTGGGGGTTTTGGATGAAGAGGATCACGGGATGCGCCAGCGAGAGCACGAAGGCCGCGATGGAGAGCCGGTGGTGGAAGTCGTAGAGCGTATCGAGCGGGAAAACCTCGCTCAGCAGCGGCAGGCGGGCGGTAGGGATGAACTGCAAGCCCATCAACGAAAGCCCCGCGAAGCCCAGGGCCACGGAGAGCTCACGCCAGAAAGTGCGTCCCGCCGGGCGCGGCGCAAGCAACAGGATCAACAATGGAGCGAAGATAAGGACAAAATAGACCGCGATCCATAGGCGTTGTTTGGTCTTTTGTGTTAGCATAACAAGCTCCTTTTTATCAGAGATGATGACGTGGGTAACAACCTGTCCCGCGTTTGGACTTTTCTAATGGGTAGTGTATACTGACAGGTAAATAATGCAAGTTGTAGTATCAACCGTCTAACACCTATTATGCTACCCAAGGAGGCACCCCTGATGAAATGGTCTAGCATTCTAACCCTCGGACTAGTTTTGATGGCGCTCACGGGACTGGTTATATGGGGCTATCAATTCTTCATCGCTCCAGAATCGGTCGAGAGCATCGCGGCGAAGTGGTCACAATCCGGGCACGCGGACATGGCTTCGCGCTCGTTCACCAACTGGGACGAGGCTGATCCACCGCTGGTGCCACAAAACTGCGCCAAATGCCATAGCATGTACGGCTATCTCGATTTCCTGGGCGCGGATGGGACTGCCGCCGGACAGGTGGATGGCCCTGCGCAGATTGGCTCTGTGATCTACTGCAACACCTGCCACAACATCCCAGCACATGAGCTGACCTCGGTAAAATTTCCCTCCGAGGCTGAAATAACGCAGCACTCCGGCGCGGTGAACTGTATGCAGTGCCACCAGGGGCGCACTTCGACCAACACTGTCGAGAACGCCATCGCCGGGCATGGCCTGGATACGGTGACGGAGGGGCTGGCCTTCATCAACGTCCACTACGCGGTGGCCGCGGCGACGCAACAGGGCGGTGATGCGCAGGGCGGCTACCAGTACGCCGGTAAGACCTATGTCGGACGCTACGAGCATGTGGAAGACTACCGTACCTGCATCCAGTGCCACAACCCGCACAGCACCGCGCTCAATCCCGACACCTGCAGCCCGTGCCACCTCAACGTCGTGACCTTCGCCGACCTGCGCGATATTCGGCAGAGCACGGGCGATTACGACGGCGACGGCGATACGAGCACCCCCATCGCGCACGAGATTGCTGTGCTACACAACGCACTCTATGCAGCAATTCAGGACTACGCCGCAAATGTCATCGGCACGCCCATCGTCTACGAGAAGAACACGTTCCCGTATTTCTTCGTGGACACCAACAATAACGGTACCGCCGACAGCGACGAAGCGAACTTCGGCAATCGCTACCTCACCTGGACGCCGCGCCTAGTACGCACCGTCTACAACTACAACTTCGTCAACAAAGATCGCGGCGCGTATGCTCACAACCCCCACTACGTTCTGCAATTGCTCTATGATAGCCTCGAAGACTTACAGCCGGTTGCGCCGGTGGCGGATTTCGCGCAGTTCGCGCGGCCATAATGGTTCAAAAACCGGCATAACCACGTATAGCTCATAAAGGGAACGTCGCTATGGAACAGCAAATACAACTCTCGCTGCCAACAGATTGGATAGAGTTGCTTAAGCGCACAGCAGACTCACAACACACCGATTTGATAACCGTGTTGCGGCAGGCGGTTGAACACTACTTGAAAGAGCAAGCACACCAAACGATTGAGCAGGAGCAGGTTGCTTATGTAGCGCAACATGCGGAGTTGCTGCGTCAATATGCCGGAGAGTATATTGCTATGCGGCGTGGGTACGTCATAGATCACGATAGCGACCGGGCCGCCCTGAGCCAGCGGGTGCGAGCACGTTACGGTAGCACGCCTATCCTCATTACACCTGTGTTGGCGCAACCGCATCAAACCATCACCGTGCATAGTCCACGCAGTTCACATGCCTGATGGAGTAACTAGCTTGTTCAGTACGGGTAATAAAAGATGACAATTTCTCAAGATTCTGAGATTCCTTTGCCTGATTCAGTAGGATGGCTTAACCACCTGACGGGACCTAGACAAATATGGGCAGGGAAATTTCCTGTTAAGTTTAGTGTTTTGAATGCTGCTGTAAGATGGCATTTAAGGCAATTTCAATTACAGGATCTGGAATATGAAGTTGCGGAAGAAACTAATGGATTGATACGGTACATAGTAAATTTCAGAAATGATAGATTAGGTGATATTTATCTACGTGAACTATTTGAAGAATCAAACACTGCTTTGATTATCACACCTCCAAAACCAATTTTTCAACAAGGTTGGTCGCTAGAGCAACGCGAAATGATAGCGTCTGTACCTAATCGCGAAGCAAAGCGCGAGTTAATGCATCAGTTAGCAAATGATGAAGCAGAGGCTCAACAGCAGTTCTTTAAGTGGCAAGAATTTGTATTTAACTTATTTTTGAAAGAAATATTGGGAGACTCTGAAATTGTTCAAGCTTTAAGCCAAGCCTCAAATCATCAAAGTATATCGTTTGATTTGGCGCAAATCTTCAAAGGGTATGATAAAATTGCTAGTGTGTCTGTAGGACCGGCAGAAATTGATACACTGTACAAATTCTCTGATGAAGACATCCGCCAGAAATTGACAGCAATGATACTCGGAGTGGATACTGGCGTACTGCAACGAGAAGCAAGAAAGGCACATGGGCCTTCTGAAATCAGTGATATGGATGTACCTATTAATGTACAGGGCGATAGATTCTATTTGTGTATTCCGGTTAAATCTGCCAGAGAAATCACAGGAAAGGTACCCGAGGAAAAATCCTATCAAATACTCCGTCCTTTTCTGAATTTTGACAGATGTGTTGTGGTTTTTATTACGGCAAGGAGTTGTTCGCAGAACCTAATGAATACTATTAAGCGAATGAGAGATAAATTCGGTTGGTCAATTGAAGTGATTGAAAATAAAGAACTGGCACAGCTCTTGAAGTACAATAATCTTCTTTAAGTTCAACAAGATCAATCAATACTTCTCCAACAGGAGTACGCGAATCAGCATAGGCACACCTATGAACAGGGGCCTGGAGTTTTACCTATTCGCTGACTCACTGACTCGCTGATTCGCTGACTCATCCCGTCTATGCAAAACAAAACCACCTTTATCGCCGCTGGTCTTCTGATTACCGCCGCCGTGCTGTACTTGCTCATCAGCAGCACGGGCAGCGCGGCGCACTACTACCTCACCATCGAGGAGGTGCGCGCGCTGGACGCCGCTGCACAGCAGCGCCCCGCTGCTACGCAGCGGGCCATCACCGTCTCCGGCGCGGTCTTGGGCGAGAGCATCGTCCATGACGAGCTGGGCACGCTGTTGACCTTCACCATCGTCCAGATACCGGGCGATCCCCGCGAGATAGAGCGCGCCGGCGGGCTGGAGCAAGTGCTCCACGCGGCGGTGCAGGATTCCACCGCGCCTATGCTCGAAATCGTCTACCACGGCAGCCCGCCCGACATGCTCCGCCACGAGGCGCAAGCCATCGTCCGCGGGCGGCTGGGCGAGGATGGGCGCTTCTACGCCGATGAGCTGCTGCTCAAGTGTCCTTCGCGGTATGAGGAGTGAAGAGACCAGAGAGACCTGTCAGGTTTTCTGAAACCTGACAGGTCTGAGAAGAGGATAACCATGGCTAATCCAGTACCACTACAACATGGCAAATTTTACCATGTATACAACCGAGGGATTAACGGGGAAAACATCTTTATCGAAACACGCAACTATCCATATTTCCTGCAACTTTATGCCCAACACATCCATTCGGTGATGGATACTTACGCCTATTGTCTGCTGCGCAACCATTTTCATCTGCTAATTCGGGTGAAAACCAGGCAAGAACATCCAGACCTGTCAGATTTAGCAAACCTGACAGGTCTGGATGTGGCCAAACCGCCAAGCCAATACTTCTCCAACTTCTTCAACGCCTATACCAAGTCCATCAACAAGATGTACGGGCGTACTGGCGCATTGTTCGAGCGACCTTTCCGGCGAATTGAGGTGGCCGGCAAGGCGTATTTCAAACGGTTGGTAACTTATATCCATCGCAATCCAGAACACCACCAACTTGTGAATGATTTCCGCGACTGGCCGTATTCTTCGTATGAAGCCTTACACACCTCACAGCCAACGAAGGTGCAACGGGAGCGTGTGCTGGATTGGTTCGATGGCCCAGAGATTTTTATCGTGGCGCAACAACAGGCTGTTACGTTGCCCGCACCATTGGGACTAGAAGATGAATAGACCTGTCCAGTGTCAACCAGGAGCAGACCTGACAGGTTTCAGAAAACCTGTCAGGTCTTGCCCGCACCATTGGGACTAGAAGATGAATGAACCTATCAAGTTTCAACCCAAGACGCAAACCTGTCAGGTTTTCCCGAACCTGACAGGTCTAACCATTTCCAACGCAGACCTGTCAGGTCTTGCCCGCACCATTGGGACTAGAAGATGAATGAACCTATCAAGTTTCAACCCGAGACGCAGACCTGTCAGGTTTTCCCGAACCTGACAGGTCTAGCAAGCCCATATCATTTCCAAAGACCTGTCAGGGCTTCTCTTCTGGTGACTAACCCATGCTAGGCGAAATTGGCACCTACCTCCTCACCCTCGCGCTGACGCTGGCCGCTTATGCTACCGGCGCAGCACTTTTCTCACTTCACAGACCTGACAAATTTTCTGAAACCTGTCAGGTCTGGCAGAGTGCACGGAACGCCACCTACGCGCTCGCCGGGCTGCTGGGCGGGGCGCTTGCCGTCTTGCTCGCGGGCTTCCTGAGCAACCGCTTCGAGCTGCGCTATGTGGCGCTCCACTCTGCCACCTTCATGCCCGGCTACCTCAAGATTTCCGCGCTCTGGGCCGGGCAGGAAGGCTCGCTGCTGCTCTGGGGCTGCCTTCAGGCGCTCTTCGCCGCGCTCGCGGTGCGCTATCCCGCCGAAAAAGCGCGCCCGCTCGTCCCCTGGGCCGCCGTCTTCCTCAACCTGATCACGGCTTTCTTCGTCGCCGTGATCCGCTTTCAGCTCAACCCCTTCACCCTGCTGCTCAGCGCGCCGCTGGAGGGCCAGGGCTTGAACCCGCTCCTGCGGCATCCCGGCATGATCTTCCATCCGCCCGCGCTGTATGTGGGCTTTGTGGCACTGGCAATCCCCTTCGCCTTTGGGATGGCGGCGCTGCTCACCCGCTGCGTCGCCGGGTGGACGGCGGCGCTACGCCCGTGGGTTCTGCTCGCCTGGCTGAGCCTGGGCGCGGGCCTGCTGCTGGGGATGCGCTGGGCCTACGATGTGCTCGGCTGGGGCGGCTACTGGGCCTGGGATCCGGTCGAAAACGCCGGGCTACTGCCCTGGCTCACGGCAACCGCGCTCCTCCACGCGGCGGTGATGCAGGACGAGCGCCACGGCTTCCACCTGTGGAACCTGCTGTTGGCGACGGCTTCCTTCGCGCTCACGCTCTTCGGCACGTTCGCCACCCGCAGCGGCCTCATCGAATCCGTCCACGCCTTCAGCGACTCCAACCTGGGCGGCGCATTCCTCGCAGCGATTGCCGTCACCCTGGGGGGCGCGGCGCTCCTGCTCTACGTCCGCCGTGACGCGCTCGCCAGCGGGGACTCGCCTGCCAGCCTGCTCTCGCGGCAGGGGATGTTCTTCCTCACGCTCGTGCTGCTCGTCACGCTGACCGCCTCCATCCTCATCGGCAGCGTGCTCCCCACCCTCACCGAAGTGCTGCTGGGGCAACGCTTCGCCGCCACGCCAGAATGGTTCGATGGCGTGACCGGCCCGCAGCTCGCTGCGCTGGTGCTGTTGATGGGGATATGCCCGTTGCTGGGGCAAACGGCGGCGGCGCTCCCACGCTTGCGGCGCGGAGGCTGGATTGCGCCGCTGGCCGGCGCGGGCATCGTCCCACTGATCGCCGCGCTGCTCAGCCTGCGCCAGCCCGTGTCGCTGCTCGGCTTTGCGCTGGTGGGGCTGGCGGGAGCCGCCACGCTCGCGGAGTTTATCGAAGGAGTCCGCCGCCAACGCGCCCACACGCCCGATGCGCCGCTCAACGCGCTCTGGCAGGTCTTCCGACAGCAGCGCCGGAAATACGGTGGCTATCTTGTCCACAGCGGCGTGATTCTGATGGCCGTCGGCATCATCGGCACCCGGCTGTACCCCTTCAGCCAGGATATAAGCCTCACGCAGGGGCACCCCGCGCAGGTGGGCGGCTACACGCTGGTCTACGAGGAGCTGCACCGCGAGGGGCGCGAGGATTCCATGGCGTTCCGGGCAAATATCTCCATCTATAGTGAGCAGACCTACCTGGCAACGCTACAGCCCCAACTGGATATTTACCACACCGGGCAGCGCGTCACCACGCCCGCCCTGCGCTCGGCCCTCGGCGAAGACCTCTACCTGGTGCTGGCCGGCTGGAACAGCGACGGCAGTGTGGCGACGGTCAAGGTGATGCGCAACGTCCTCATCGCCTACCTGTGGCTCGGTGGATTGGTCTTGCTGGCGGGCGGGATGCTGGCCTTCTGGCCGCGCCTGCGCCATCCCGGCTGGAACGCGGCAGCGCTGGCGGGCGGGCTGCTGCTCCTGGCAATTTCGGCCTGGGCGATGTGGGGCGCATCCCACGGCGCGGTCGTGAACGGCGCGGGGCGGCCCCTGGTTGGGCAGCCCGCCCCCGATTTCCGCCTGGCATTGCTGGATGGGGACACGCTCACGCTCCGCGACCTGCGCGGCGAGATCGTCGTGCTCAACTTTTGGGGTTCCTGGTGTCCGCCCTGCCAGGAGGAGTTGCCCGATTTGCAGCAGGTCTGGGAAGCGTATCAGGCGCAGCCGGTGCGGTTCATCGGGATTGCGTACAAGGACACGCGCGCCGGGGTCGAGCGCGCACTGGCCGAGTACGGCATCACCTACCCGGTGGGGCTGGATACCGGCGAGCGCATCGCCGGGCAGTACGACATCACCGGCGTCCCGGAGACCTACATCATCGCGGCGGATGGGACGCTCGCCTACCGGCACATCGGCCCGCTGACCGCGGAGACGCTGGCGGCGGAGTTAGATGCGTTAGCCGTCCACGAATGAGATCCGAATACACGAATAGGAGAAGAAGACCTGGCAGGTTTTTGAAACCTGCCAGGTCTTGAGAATACTATCAGAGGTTATATGATGAGTTGGGGAACATGGTTATTTGGGGCTGCTGTGAGCGTTGTCGTGATTGCCTACGTTGCGCGCCCGTTCCGGCGTGACGCACTCGATGTGCGCATCGAGGCGTGGATTGCCGCCACGCGCCGGGAGTCTGACAGATGAAACGCCTGCTCTGGCTGCTGCCGCTGCTGGGGCTGCTCTTCGCTGTCGCCGCGCTGCCTCCGAACCGCAATCTTACCGCCGAAGCCGGGCTGGGACTGATCGCCCTGGCACTGGGCTTGGGGATCGCTTACCAGGTGTGGACTGCGCCCGATGCGCCACCGGCAGCGCTGCGCCCGCAGGTGCAGGCCATCGCCGCGCTCGATGTCGAGTTCGCCGCCGGGACGCTGGAAGAAGCCGCGTATCGCCAACAACGCGCGCGGCTCAAGCAAGCGTTGTACGAATCTTTGCACACAGAAGATTTTGAGATTTGCTGATTTGCAGATTTTTAGACCATGATTGAAGTCCGCAACCTCAGCAAAACCTTCGGGCCGCACACAGCATTGACCGGCGTGAACCTATGCGTGGCGGCGGGCGAGTGGGTCACGCTCGCCGGGCCGAACGGCGCGGGCAAGACCACGCTCCTGCGCTTGCTGGCGACGCTCAGCCGCCCCACCTCCGGCGACCTGCGGCTCTGCGGCCTCGATTCGCGCACGCAGAGCAACGCCATCCGCCAGCAGCTCGGCTTCCTCTCGCACCGCACCCTGCTTTACGACGACCTCACCGCCGCGCAGAACCTCGCCTTCTACGCGCGCGCCTACGGTCAGCCCGACGGCCCGGCCCGCATCGCCGCCCTGCTCGAGCAGTTCCAACTCACAACACGACAACACGATTTGGTCGCTACCTACTCGCGGGGAATGCAACAACGGCTGGCGCTCGCGCGCGCCCTGCTCCATCGCCCGCGCTTGCTGCTGCTGGATGAACCCTACACCGGCCTCGATCCCCTCGCCTGCGACGCGCTGACGCAGCTGCTGGTCGAGCTCCACGCCGGGGGGTGTACGCTCCTACTCACCACCCACACACTGGAGAGCCACGCCCTCGGCCAGCGGGCCGTGATCCTGCGCAAGGGGCGCGTCATCCACGATGCCCCGCTCAAAGATCGCGCAGCCTTCCCCACCCTCTACCGCCAGCTGCTTGAACAGAAAAGCGTCCCTCCCGACTTACCGTTTGCGACTTGCGACTTGCCGCCTGCCGTTTGCAGCTTGCCGCCTGCCGCTTGTGGCTTGCCGCTTGCTGTCTGGGCCATCGTCGCCAAAGACCTCGCCGCCGAGTGGCACACCCGCGAGATCTTCAGCGCGATGGCCGTCTTCGCGGCGCTGACCCTGCTGATTTTTAGCTTCGCGCTCGATTTGCGCGGCGCGGTAGCGCGTGCGGCTGCACCGGGCGTGTTGTGGTGCGCCATCGCCTTCGCCGGGACGCTGGGCCTCAGCCGTTCGCTGGCCCGCGAGCAGCAGACCGGCGGCATGGAGGGACTGCTACTCGCCCCGCTCAACCGGGTCGCCCTCTACTTCGGCAAGGCGCTGGGGAACCTGCTGCTGATGCTGGCGTTACAGGCGGTGCTGCTCCCGCTGGCAACAGTGCTGTTCGACGTGCCGCTATTGCAGGGCGCACTGCTGCCGATCTTCTTCGCGGGGACGCTCGGCTATGCCGCCGTGGGGACGCTACTGGCAGCCATCGCGGTAAACACACGCGCGCGCGAAGTGCTGCTACCCATCCTGCTGCTACCGCTGGTCACGCCGCTGCTCATCGCCACGGTGCGAGCCACGGGCGGGCTACTCGATGGGCTGGCCTGGGCCGAAATCGCCGCGTGGTGGCAGCTGTTGGTGGTCTACGATTTGGTAATGGTGGCGGTGGCGATGCTGACCTTTGGATTTGTGGTGGAGGAATAAGACGTGAAGCGTGAATGGAACACTAAAGTTGACCTGCTACTGGCAGGGTTGAGCGTTATTGTATTCCTGGGCGCGTTAGGGATGGTATTTTTCTACGCGCCGCGCGAGGCGACGCTGGGCGAGGTGCAGCGCATCTTCTACTTCCATGTGGCCTCGGCGTGGGTGGGCTTCTTCGGCTTCTTCGTCACCTTCCTGGGCGGCGCGCTCTATCTAATGCAGGGCCAACGGCGCTGGGACATTCTCGCGCTCGCCTCCGCCGAAATAGGGCTGACCTTCATCACGATGACGCTGCTCACCGGAATGCTGTGGGCCAAGCCCGCCTGGGGCGTTTACTGGACGTGGGAGCCGCGCCTCACCATCTCTGCCGTGCAATGGCTACTCTACTTGGCCTACGTCATGTTGCGCAGCTCGGTCAGCGCCGCTGGGAGCGGGCCGGAGCGCGAGGCGCGCTTTGCGGCGGTCTACGGCATTGTCGCGTTTACGACTGTGCCGCTGTCGTGGTTCGCCATCCGCTGGTGGCGCACCATTCACCCGCAAGTCTTCTCCGCCAGCGGGATGGCGATTACCCCGAAGATGCTCACCACACTGTTGATATCGCTCGCCGCGTTTACTGTGCTCTACGGGACTCTGTTGCGGGCGCGGATGCAGCTCGAGCATGAGCGCGATCACCTCGCTGCGCTGCGCTGCGAACGAGACGAGGAGGACTGACATGCCAATCTATCTACTGCTGGCTTATGCGATCTTCTGTGTCGGCCCGCTAGGGCTGGCGATTTCTATTCTGGATCGCAAGCAACGCGTGCAGCGGGAGCTGGAAGAAACTGCAAGCCGCAAGTAAACCTATCAATATCATGCGCCACGTAACAAAAACAGGTGTATACTACAGCTGCAAATTCCACACAAGGAGAAATATCATGAAGTCCTTCCGTTATAACTGCCTATGGATGTGCTTGCTGTTGTGTCTAGCGGCTTGCACTTCCACCCCCACCACTCTCCCACCAACAACAACCGAGGTCATCCCAACACCCACAGACGCACTGCCAACAGCAACTACGGAAGCACTTGCGCCAACCGCGACGCCACAACCCACTACGTCCGGGGTGACGGTCAATTTTGGCGGTATCACCTTTGTCATCCCTGAAGGACTGGCAACCGGCATAAGCGGAGAAATCGTGCCTCCGGCTGACGAACCGGAACCTCCCTACTGGGCAGTCCACCCAGCGTATACTGAAATTACCCTGACCGGCTACCAACGCGCCAGCACCTTCCATTACCCGCGCGTAGCCGTCTATCCTGTGGCTGAGTACATAGCAATTCACCCAGAGGTCGAACAAACGGTTGCTACGCTACAATCGCTGATTGCCGATCCCACACTGGATTTGCCCACGCTCCCCATGATACCCATTTGGAATGCGGCGCAGATGTTGTATGTTCAGGTAGCCCCAGTTAGTTTTGAAGGCGGGCGCGGGGTACGCTACCTCGCTCAATACGGCCAGGCAGTGCAACCGATCAACAATCAAGAGCTCTTTTACACCTTCCAAGGCTTAACTAATGACAGCGCGTATTACGTCGTCGCGGTTTTGCCCGTGTCCCATCCCTCATTGCCAGCCGATTTTCATCTCAGCCTCGCGGAGTACACAGCTTTCGAGCAACAATTCGAGCCCTATTTGCAAGACCTCACGCTCGCGCTAAATGCAGAGACGCCGGATAGTTTCAGCCCTGGTTTGCACACCCTTGATGCGCTAGTGCAAACGATAACGCTCGTAGCCCCGCTGCGGTGAACCTTCGATTTTTGTAGGTATACTGAATAGCAAAATTTTCACAACGTCACTTCAAGCCTTGAAACCTGCCAGGTCTATGCCCTAAACTAATGACATTAATGAATATCATGGAGGCATGGGACGCTTGCCCGTGACGTTTCTGTGACGGCGCTGGCCTAGAATGAACAAATCCAGTTAGTAAAAGGAGTCAATCCATGAGTTACGAGATTCTCGAAGAGACGCCCTACGAGGGCGAAATCCACATTCTGACGGAGGTCGCCGACCTGGACGCGCTGCCCATCGCCGGGCGGAAGTTGCTCACGGTCTATCAGCTGGAGCAGTTCCGTGATTTCCCCGGCGCACTGTTGGCCCTCGCGGAGACGGCGGAACCGTCCTACGTCGCCGCGTGGCTGCGGACGTTGGCGCAGGCGGAATCTTGTCACTTGGAAGTTTGCCTCACCGAATACGCTGCACCACAGGTCTTCGTGCGTTACACTGTCACCGAGAAATGGACGCCCGCATTGAGTTTCGAGGCCACGCACGATTTGCCCTATAAGACGCCTGTGCTGCTGCGCGAGGTCTACGCGCTGGTGGGCCGCATCAACTTCGATGGCTATGGCTACGCGGGAGGCCTGCTGTGTCCGCCGGACGAGTACCCGGATCTGGGCAGCTACGATGAGTGGCGCGATGAGGATATGCCGGATTACGAGGGCTTTATGGCGTTCTACGAGACCTGGACCGGCGACCTGTTGCTGGTCAATGACGAAGGGCAAGTCGGCTGGTGGGTTCACGATGATGCCGACAAATGCCGCTTGATTGGCACACTGGAAACCGTGCTGCCGGAATTGTTCGCCGCGTTGGGTGAGAATCATCCTTTCGAGCCGTAGAAGGCACACCACATGCACTCACAAACTAAAGACCTGCTCGCCATCGTTAAACGCGGGGAGGCCGAGGAGATCGAAGCGGCGCGGGATTTGGTGCGCCCGGAGCTGTTGCCGGAGTTGCTCGCGGCTTACTGGACGCTGCTCACTTGGGACGATAAAGCCGGGCTGATGCAGCTCTTCTCGGATCACTTCACCACCGGCGGCGAGCAGGTCATGCTCGATTTCCTCACCGCACCCACCACCGAGCTCAACGACGAGTACTACACCTCCGGCAAGATCGTCGCGCTGTGCCAGCTGGCAGGTACGTTCGAGATTGACGAACGCTTGTGGTACAATCGCCCGTTGTGTACGGCGGTCATCCAGCACGCGCTGGCTGGCGAGACGCCCACCCTCGCCCTGGTGAATGCGCTGGATAAGCCCCAGTCGCAAGCGCAACTCACTCCCTCTGCAAAATTACCCAAGTGGTTATGGGCCTTGTGCGGCGCGCTCGCGTTGGTATTGGCTGCATGGGGAGGATACTTGCTTCTCACCGGGGAGATTGCGGGGGGTATACAGCCGCCACAGGAGCGCGCCGACCTGGTGCTGCCACAGTGGGTTTCGATGGCGGCGCTCATCCTGTTGTTCTTGTTGCCCATCTTGTTGACCTGGGCCACCGTAGTCTGGTGGGCGCGCAGCGAGCAGGCGCGGCAACAAAAGGCGCAGCAGGAGGGTGAGGTCTTTGTGATCCAGCCCCTAAACTGCTGGGGGGTGCTCTTCAGCGCGTATGGGATGCTGGACATCGCTGTGGTGCTCTTCCTCGTGGGTCGGGTTGATGGGCGCAATCTGCTGGAGCTGCTCTTTGTGCCTGGCATCTTCGCCGCTATCGGCATTGGATTCCTCGCCTTCTTCAGACACACCACGGGCCTCGTGCTGCTGACCGCCGAGCGGGTAGCCGTGCGCCGTCTGTGGATGCGGGAGCGCGCCATGCGCTACGCCGAGATCGAAAGCATCCGCCCGATGGTCTTTGCCCTGCCGCCCGTCATGCTTTTGCGCGGAGGCGGGCGGAAGTTGCAGATCCCCCGCACGGCGCAGAACCTGCCGCGCCTGTACACCCTGCTACTAGAGCGCGCTCCGGCGCTGCGAGCTAACCTCATTACCGCGCGGCATTTCACGCTTCCCGATCACGGAAAGCTATTCAATGCACTGGATCGTTGGTTGATGTCCTCGCAAACACTGGTTGCTCTGGAACTTTCGCCGCTGGAGCTCCGTTATCAGCGCAAGGGTGAGGACTGGCGCGCGCGCTCGGTCCAGGATATCGCACGGATAGATTGGGAGACGGTGCGCACCACCAGACGCGCCGTGTCAACCACCCCACACATCAACCTGGACACGCACGACATCATCGTGACCTTCCGCGATGGCGAGCAGTTGCGCATTAGGGAACGGAACGTGGTGCAGTTTGGCACTACACCGGAGCAGTTGCGCGAGATTCTCCAGGAGTTGTATGGCAAGTAAGCCCGCGTTCCTCAAAACCTGGCTCGCGCCGCTGGTGAACCTGGAGAGCACAGGGCTGCTCTTCGCCACGTTTATCTTTCATCACCATTATTTTGGCGCGGATTTTGTGGCAGCGCCGTTTCTGGCGCTCAGTGGCGCGATCCTGTTTGCCACCACGCTGTACGGCGCAATCGCCCTGCTGGCGAACCTGCTACAGGCTCCGACCGATTGGCAGGAGTTCCGGACGTTCATGCTCTTCATCGGCAGCACATGGATTTCTGTGGTCTACATGACACCCTTCTGGATGGAGGCCACCACACCTACCTGGATGGAGCTGTTGATGCAGTGGTACTATGTGCTGCAAGCGGTACTCTCGCTAACGCTGTTGATATTACTCCTTACACAGAATCCGCAGAGCCGTTGGAGTGTGAACCCACGACTGAGCGGCACGCCCAGCGTGTGGAAGACGATGCTCATTCTCACTTACGTCGTAAGCATAACACTGTTCCTGCACCAGGCGTGGAGCATTGCACCCGCAACCATAACCGCACAGGTGAATCTCGGCGGCGTGCTGTTGCTGGAAGCCATGGCGCGCTTACGTTCACCAAGCTCGAAACCGTCGGGCTACTGATTCAAAGCAAGGCCAATATCACTGATAGTTTGTGAGTCAAAAATTAAGTACAATCAGTGATTCGGAGAGTTGTGCTTAAGTATCACGTCTTGTTTGTAAAGTCGGAATTGTTTGTCGTCGCAGATGATGTCTAACTGATTGGTAGTAACTTATGGTACAATTATTTCTTCTCACCCCGCTCTATCAAGCCCTGACGGTGAGCGCGCTCATGGGGCTGGCTTTGCTGTGGTTCAGAGTCAAGGGTGCGCCCCGCGCGGGCTGGAACGCGGCGGCCCTGCTCATCCTCCTGTTTTGCGTGTGGAACACCATCGCCGGGATTTGGGCCACTAGCATCTGGCACTACCTCGCCATATCCGCCGGGTTGTTCGTGCTGCTCTACCTTGCAACCCTGTGGCTGGCCTCGACCCTGAGCGGCATGAACCTGGACGAGTTCGGACCGGACGCGATGATATTTCTGGCACCCATCCTGTACTACCCATGCCTGCTGCTCATCATGGGAGTGATTCGGCTATTGGCCCACTAAGCACAATGACGTAAAAGCGGTATCAAGTCGCGCTGACTTGGCGCTGCTATGTGTCAACGTCGTAACAGTGCCCTTCACTACGCGAAATCGCAGCGCGCATATTAGCATATGCGCATACTTGAGATAAAAGATGAAACCTTGGCTTACTTGCGCCGGGGAGGCTAGAGCGCGTGCGCGGTGCCTATCCCACAGTAATCCTGAAATCTTGCGCCAATTGCTACGCGAGAAAGCGCATGTATTCTAAGTGCCTCTTGACATCCCTTTCCTCTCTGGTACACTTCCCGTGAAGCGTAAAACGTAAAACGTAATGCGTAATGCGTAATGCGTAAAAAGAAAAACTATTTGCTGATTTGAGATTTGCCAGAGGAGGCTTTCCGTATGACCTACCCGCGACTTGCAGTTTTATTTGCATTGTTGCTACTGTTACTCGTAAGCTGCGGCCCTAAACCCCTACTGAACGACGTTGCGATCTCCCCCACAACCATTACCCCCAATGCCGATGGTATCACCGATCTGGCGCGCATCCAATTTCACCTCAACCAAAGCGCCGATGTTGCCATCTATTTCCAAGATCAAGCCGGGCAACAGTACACCTTCCGCCCCCCCACCCCCCTCAGTCGCAGCGAGTCACTCTATACCGTGTACTTCGGCGGCGTGGTGGATGGGTTCACGCTGCCCAGCGACCCGCCCACGGATTACACCCTGCTCAAGCGCATGTTGCCCGATGGCGTCTACACCTGGGAGATTAGCGCGGACACATCCACAGAACAGCTCAGCGTCACCGGCCTAATCACCATTACGGAGGCCGATACCAGCCCGCCCGCCATCCGGGGCTTCTCGATTTTTCCACGCTCGTTCTCGCCCAATCAAGACGGCATTGATGACCGCGTGACCATCAACCTGGACTTGAAGAAGGACGTGGAAGACCTCACGGTCTACTTGCTCGGCCCGACCGGCACCCGCCACCACATCCCCCCGGCGACTGGGCGCACGCCACTGAATCAGGCCGGCTGGCATTCGTTCGATTATGACGGCGGGATTGATTCGGGCGCGGAACCGCCGCCCGATGGCGAGTATGTGGTCTACACAGAGGCGCGCGACCGGATGGGCCAGCGCGCCATCGCCACCGATACACTCACCATCTACAATGCCGGGCTGCCGCGCGCATACATCCTCAACGCTGACATCGCCATCGAGCCGACCACATTAGTGCTTTCGGATACCGTGTGCTTCACGCTCACGGTCGAAAACGACAGCAATACCTACATCCGCACGATTGGCCCCTGGCCGGGCGAGACATACCGCAGTGACCAGAACTTCAACACGTTGGGCTGGTCGGAGGAGTCCGGCGTCTACCGCGTGGGCATGGATTTCGACACCAGCCTGCGCAACTACCCGTTCCGCTGGGGCATCGGCACGCCGGGCGTGGAGCTGGTGCAGCAGGGCGAACACTGGTATCTACCGCCCTTCGCCCGCAGCGTCGTCACCGGCTGCATCCAGATTGTGGAGATTCCACCGCGCAACCCCTTCTACTACTGGGGCGGACTGATCCACGAGGATGTGGAAATCGCCGCCGTGAATAACCGGGTGGATCCGCACCAGATTACCGTGTGGGAGCCGTGACCCAACCGCATCTGGCCGTCATCATCGTCTCGTGGAACGTCCGCGCCCTGCTGGATCGCTGCCTGGCTGCGCTGCGCGCGGATTTGGAGACGTGTACCTTCTCCAGTGGCGTGTGGGTGGTGGATAATGCCTCTAACGACGGCTCCGCCGACCTGGTGCGCCAGCAGCATCCCTGGGTGGAGCTACGTGCCATGCCGGAGAATCTGGGCTTCGTGCGCGGCAACAATCTGATTCTGGAGGAGCTATTGCCCGCGCCGCCCACGCTGCTCTGGCTGCTCAACCCTGATACCGAGGTCCAGCCCGGCGCCACCGCAACGCTGGCGCGCTGCTTCGAGCAGCATCCGTGCGCTGGACTCATCGGCCCGCGCCTGCTCAACCCCGATGGCTCGCTGCAACACAGCGCGTTCCGCTTTCCGGGGCTGGTGCAGCCGTTAGCCGATCTGGGACTGCTCCCGCCGCGCTGCTACGAGACCGCGCTCAATGGCCGGTACGCGCCCGCGCTGTATGCGACCGGAAACCCGTTCCGCGTAGCGCATCCGCTGGGCGCGGCAATGATGGCACGAGGTACGGCAGTCGCGGAAATCGGCCCGCTGGACGAGGGCTTCTTCATGTACTGCGAGGAGATTGATTGGGCCTGGCGCTTCCACAAGGCCGGGTGGGAGGTGTGGCTTGAACCGGCGGCGCAGGTCGTGCATCACGGCGGGGCCAGCACCGGGCAGGCCCGCCCGCAGATGACCGCCCATCTCTGGGAGAGTCGCGCGCGCCTGTATCGCAAGCATCGCAGCCCGCTCACCCGGCGCTTGGTCGGCGCACTGGTGCGGCGGCATTTTGCACGCCAGCAAGCCGCCTCGCCGGAGTGGGCGGAAGCGCATCGGCGGATTATTGCAGCGTGGGGGACGTAATGCGTACTGCGTACTACGTAATGGCAGCCATTCTCACTTTTAACGAAGCCCAGCACATCCGCGCCTGTCTGGAGAGCGTGACCTGGGCCGATGGCGCGCTGGTGGTGGATTGCTACAGCACGGATGATACCGTCGCACTGGCCGAAGCAGCTGGCGCGCGCGTGATTCAACACGCCTGGGAGAATTACTCCGTGCAGCGCAACGTCGCTCTGGACGCGCTCCAGAAAGCCGATTGGGTCTTCTTTATTGACGCTGATGAACGCGCCACGCTGGAGCTGGCTGCCGAAATCCGCGACGTGGCCGCGCGCGCAGAGGCCGGCTGGTGGGTGCCGCGCCACAACTACATCTTCGGCCATCGGATGCGGGGCGCGGGCTGGTGGCCCGATTATCAGCTGCGATTGCTCCGCCCCGACCACGCGCGCTACGACCCGCAGCGCGCCGTGCATGAGGAAGCCATCGTCAACGGAGAGCTGGGACATCTGCAAAATCCCCTTATCCACTACAACTACACCACGCTGGCGCAGTTCCACGCCAAGCAGCGGCGCTATAGCGAGTACGACGCGGGCATCCTAGCGGGCAAAGGCGTTCGTCCGCGTTTTTATCACCCGTACACGCTGGCGGCACGGCATGTGTGGTGGCGCTTCGTGACCCTGCACGGCTGGAAGGACGGCGCACACGGGCTGTTGCTCTCCGGCCTGATGGCCTACTACGAGATGCGCAAGCAACATCTGGCGCGACAGAAGATGAAACCATGAGGAAGAAAGAGATTAAACGCAAAGACGCAAAGACGCAAAGGTTTTGTTTCCATTTTACTCATAGTAACGGCTTCAGCCGTTCAAAAACCGCTAAAGCGGTTACAAACCCAAATTCCGGGCTATCGGGGTTGTTCAGGGCAATTCTGCAGCTTGGGGTGAGCTTCTGGTTATTGCTTCCAAGCACGCTGCTCGCGGCCCCGCTACCGCAGGGCATCCCCGATACGCGCTTCGGCGTCGTCGAAGCCTACGAAGCCCCCGCGCAAGCCTCCGCGTTGGGCGCGGGCTGGACGCGCGTCACCTTCGAGTGGAACCAAATTCAGCCCACCGGTCCCCACGAGTGGATCGAGTATCCCATCAGCGATAGCCGGTTGGATGCGGAGCGCGCCGCCGGGCGTGAGGTGGTGGGGTTGCTCGTCGCCACGCCGGGCTGGGCCACGGACTGGGGGCGTGGAGCAGGCGTGCCGCACGGCCTATATCTGCCCCCCGACGATCCCAACAACACCTGGGCCGTGTTCGTGCGTACCATCGTTAGCCGGCACCAAGGGCGCATCCGCCGCTGGATTATCTGGAACGAGCCGGACATCTGGGAAAGCGGTTACCAATCGTGGGGCGGCAGCGTGGAGGATTTCGCACAGTTGTTGCGCGTGGCCTATCTGGTCGCGCACGAGATCAACCCCAATGTAGCGATCCACCTGCCCGCTGTGACGCACTGGTGGGACGTGAACTACGGGCGCGAGCTCTTCATGCGCCGCCTGCTGCAAGCCATCGTCTGGAACGACCCAAGCGCGGCGGAGCACAACCACTACTTCGATGCCTTCACACTGCACATCTACTTCAACCCCGATAGTGTCTACGATTTGAGTGTGTTCTATCACGGCCTCATGCGCGAATTCGGCCTCTCCAAACCGCTGTGGCTGGTAGAGACTAACGCCCCGCCTACGGATGATCCGGCCTGGCCCGTGCCGAATCCGCTGTTGCGCGTGACGAGCGAAGATCAGGCCGCCTTTATGGTGCAAGGTCTGGCCATGGCGCTAGCAGGCGGCGCGCAACGGGTGGCGCTTTATAAGCTGGTGGATTTGGAAAGCGACACGGTCAACCCGGAGCCGTTCGGACTGGTGCGGATGAACGGGACGCGCCGGCCCGCCTTCACGGCCTACCAGACGGCCACGCGCTATCTGGCGGGGTTCCAGCGGGCCACGCTCACCCGGCGCGATACGGCAACGGTGGTGACGGTGGAACGCAGCGAGGGCTGGACGACGGTGATCTGGGCGCGCGGCGAGGGACTGACTGTGGAAGTAGAAGCACACGCTAGTTCCGCGCGGCTGATAGATTGGCGCGGCAATGCGCGTACCATCAACGCGCGCGATGGACGCTACACGGTCACGCTGCCGGGTAGCCCTTGCACGCACCCCCAAGCGCCGTGCCTCATCGGCGGGGCGCCGTATTTGCTGGTGGAGGGCAGCGTCCCCGCCGGGCCGCCGCCCGCGCCAGTGGAGGCACTGCCCGCACCGGCAACCAGCACGCCGGCGGCAACGCCAACCGCTGGCGATGCCCCACCCACACCAGCAACAGTTGCGCCTACGCGCACCCCATCCGCTACCGCAACGCCAACGGCTACCCCCACGCGCACCCCGACGCCGCGCCCTACGCGGACACCCTCACCCACACCCACGTCGACAGCCACAGCCACGCCAACCGCCACCGCGACGGCAATTCCGGCATCCCCCGCCCCAGCACAGCCCACCGCAAGTGTACCTACATCCAAGCCGCCCACGCCACTGGACTGGGTACCCTACTTGGGTGGCGGGCTACTGCTGATAATCAGCATCATCCTGGTAAAAACCAGAAAGTGAGAGGGCGTGAACGGTAAAAGAAACCTGTGGATTGTATGTTGCACGGCGCTGCTAGGGGTATTGCTGCTGGCAACGTGCCGTTCACAGACACCTTCCGCCATCGAAGCCCCACCGACATGGGGCGCTATGCCCACCCGACGCCCCACCCCCATTCCCGATGCATCACCTGAACCAGTGATGGCCTCAGCGACGGCTATCCATCTGCACAACCTGCGCGTAGCCCTGCTTGCCGGGGACATGGACATGGCAGAACAAATGTGGGCGATGGCAGTGAAAAGCGATCCAGAAAACGGAGAAGTCCAACGCGAAGGCGCACGGCTGGCATTGGTCGCGCAGAATTTACCGAAAGCTGCCATCCACGCCTGGCTTGCCGTGAGCGCCCGCCCCTACGATCCCGAAGCCTGGATTGTGTTGGGGTTGATATTACAACGGCAAGAGCACGCCAAGGCCGCTCATCAGGCCCTGGAAATCGCGCGGACGCTCGCGCCCGGCATAACCCAGGAGATGTTCCCGCTGCGCTGGCAAACTGCGCGGCAGGCACAGGATGGCATCATGCTGCAAACGTTAGCGCAGCAGTATCTCATCGAAAATCCGGGAGATCCGCTAACAATGTACTATCGCGCTGAGGCGCTCCTGGCCTCCAATGAAATAATGACCGCCAGGGATTTTCTCTTGCTCAACATGAAGGGGGACGAACCGGCGGCGGTGTGGTACACCTTAGCCCGAACATATCTGGCGACCGGCGCGGGCACAGAGGCGACGGTCTGCTTTGAGACGGCACGCGCCCGCCGGGCAGATGGCACACTGTGGTGGGTGGCGGACAACCCAGAGCGCGCGCTAGAGATCGGATTGGCGTATGCGTACCTCCGCGCGCAACGCTGCGCAGAGGCTGAGCCACTCTTCCGCCAGCTCACCACGCCGTACCCCACATTCGCACCGCTCATCGAGGCCGCGGTTATCTGCCAGACCCCCACCCCGACGATGACACCCTGGATCATCAGCCAACAAACACCTGGCCCGTAGCACGCCACACTATCCCATGAAAAAGGCGCTGGTTTCAATAGACTCAACCAGCGCCAGACATCAACAAACACACCTATCCGGCAATTACTTAAGTTGTAACGTGAAGGTTTGCTGGAACTTTTGCACCTTCGGCGCAACCACCATCCGGCAATAGGGCTGGTTGGGGTTATTACGGAAATACTCCTGATGATAAGCCTCCGCAGGATAAAAGACCTCCAACGGGACAACTTGCGTCACAATCGGGGTGCGCCACTTACCGGAAGCATCCAGCTCTGCAATCAGCGTCGCAGCAACGGCACGCTGCTCCTCAGAATGATAAAAAATAGCCGAGCGATATTGTGTACCTACATCCGCCCCTTGCCGGTTGAGCGTAGTAGGATCGTGGATGGTGAAAAATACCTCTAACAGCTCTCGATAAGACACCCCGCTGGGATCGAACGTAATTTGTACCACTTCGGCATGGCCGGTAGTGCCAGCACAAACCTGCTCATAAGTAGGCTGGGTGACATGGCCGCCCGCATAACCAGAAACCACATCCACAACCCCTTGCAGGTTATCATAAACCGCTTCCAAACACCAAAAACAACCCCCGGCGAGCGTTGCAATTTCATTCATCACACTAGCTCCACTTTCACGCTGCCGACGCAGCGGTTCCCCCACCTTGAGTGAAGGGATTGCCAACGGGTAGCAAAAGATGGATGATGCTGCCCGGAAGATTGACCTCATCGTAACCGGGGCTTTCGGCCCAGATTTTACCGCCGTGCGCCTCGATAATCCCCTTCGAGACGGCCAAGCCCAACCCCAGCCCCCCCCCCTTGAAGGCGGTTTTGCTGGAGCGGTGCAGCGAGACATCCTCTAACACATAGAACCGTTCAAAAACGTGCGCCAATTCCTTCTTGGGAATCCCCACGCCAGTATCTTTGACCCACAGGTGAACGGCGTTTTCCAGCACTTCCGCTTCAATAGCAATAGTCCCATGATCAGGCGTGTACTTAATGGCATTGCTCACTACGTTGGAAAGTGCCTGGTGCAAACGGCGCGGATCACCCTCAATGGTGGGAATCTTGCGCAGCCCAGGGCCAATCTCAAAAATCAGCTGACGCTGCGGGCCAAAGCTACGCAAGTTGTGCAGCACAGATTGCACTACCGAGTTAAGGAAGACCGGTTCGCGCGCCAGATCAAGCCGATTGGCATCAATCAGAGAAACATTAAGGATATCTTGAATCACCTGGCTCAACCGCTCCACCGCATCAGAGACATTTTTGAGCAAGTGCCGGGGAGAACCTTCATCTTCTGGAGTACCGGGAATAGTGGGATTGACCAACAAAATTTGCAGATAGCCATAAATGACCGTAAGCGGGGTACGCAGCTCGTGTCCGGCAAGGATGACAAAATCGGATTTCATCTTCTCGACCCGTTGGAGCTCAGAGTTGGCTTCTTCGAGCTCCCGCACCTTTTCTTCAAGGCGTGAAACAAGCCGTTGGTTATATTCCAGTAGATACTCGACCCGATCCTCAGTAGAATCAATCTTCTCTTCCATACCTACCATGAAAGCGCGTACCTGATCGGGGAACTGATCTACGTCAATAGGCTTGGGAATGTAACCGTTGCAACCCGCCACCAGCGCGCGCTCGCGGTCCCCCTTGAGCGTGGCCGCCGTCACCGCGACGATTGGCACATTCTCCATGCCGGTAATCGAGCGCAAGCGTGTCGTAACCTCGTAACCATCCAGCCCACTGAAATTAATATCCATCAAAATCAAGTTCGGCTTCTCGCGCCGGGCGGTCTCGATAGCCGTCAGCCCATTATCGGCGATGGCAACCTCGAAACCTTCAGCCATCAGCAACCGCTGTACCAGGCGTTGACTGGCGGCGTCATCTTCTACGTAGAGGATCTTGGTCATGCTTCGTCTCCCTTGTCTTTTCCGAGTAAAGCGTTGATACCGTCCAATAACTCATCATCCATGAACGAGCCTTTTTGCATCAGCATTTGAATCTGACCTTGCAGTTGTAAACGCTCAGCAGGCGTCAATTCTTTAGCACTAATCACGATGACCGGAATATCTTTAAGCATCGAATCGGCTTTGAGCGCATCGAGCACCGCAAACCCGTCCATGTCAGGCATCATCATATCCAACAGAATCAAATCAGGTCGGATGCGCTGAATTAAGGTCAGTCCCTCCAGGCCAGTATGCGCCTCGGAAATTTGGAAATCCCCCCGAGTTTGGAGAATGCGCCGCAACAGCCGCGCGGCATCCGGGTTATCTTCGACAATTGCAATCCGCCGCACGCGCTCGTCGAGATTGTCGAGCGCCCCCAAAATATCCTCGGAGGCGGGCGTCTTCGCGGTTGTCGGAAGTGGTGTCTCCACAGCTGAAGCGGGCAATACCTTGAGCCAGTCCTCTTCAAGAAGGAATTTTTCCACTGGGAAAGTATGCCCGGAGCAATTAACCACAATCGTTTCGTTGCGCTGAATGATACCCTTGCCCAGCAATTTGAACAGGCCGGCGAAAGTAACAGCAGCAGCAGGTTCGATGGAAAGCCCTTCCATCTTGGCAAGTACATGGAGCGCGCGGAAAGTTTCCTCGTCGCTCACAGATTCAAAAACGCCGCCATGTTTTTTCATCACATGATACAAGTAAGTATAGGCTGGGCCAGGTGAACCGGTAGCAATAGTGATGACGCGAGTGTTAGGATTAGTGATGGGTTCCGCTTCAGCCAACCCCTTTCTAAAAGCATGTACCATTGGCGCACAGCCACTGGCCTGAATGAGAGCGAGTTTGGGCAAGCGATCCACTAACCCCATCCGGTACAGCTCTTCATAAGCTTTCCAAAATCCCACCGGCCCCATCCCGCCGCTTACCGCTTGCAGATACCAATCGGGCGCGCGCCAGGGAATACCGGGCTTGGGCGGGCCTTGCTCTTGGGCCAATTGCTCAGCCACCTCAAAGGCCAAAGTCTTCATGCTCTCGCGTGTACCAACATCCCGAATGCCGCGATCAGCCAGAATGCCTTTGTGGGTGGCATAATGCTGCGCTACTTTTTTAGTGATGTCATAATTTGCAGTCACTTTCACTACTTCACTGCCGTAAATAGCAATCTCTCGCATCTTCTCCGGTGGAACCAGACTGGGCAAGAATGTCCACAGCTTGATACCGGCATGTGCAGAATAGGCCGAGTAAGAAATTGCGACGTTACCGGTAGAAGCGACCACCAGTTCCGTAATACCCGCGCATTTCATCATCGAAATCACCAGCGAGGCCTGCCGATCCTTAAAGGAATTGGTGGGGTTTTGTCGCTCGTCCTTGATGTAGATATTGGGGGCGCCCAACATCATCCCCAGATTGTTCGCTCGCAACAGCGGCGTACCGCCTTCCCCCATCGTGATCTGGAACTCATCGTTGGCAAGAGGAAGCAGCTCACGATAACGCCAAAAAGTAAAGGGGCGTTTGGGTAAAATTTCGCGCCACAGCGCCTTGACTTCGGCGTAGGGATAGCGCACCTCCATCCAGTCGCAATTACAGCGGGGGCAGGGTGGCGTGGGCAGCCGGTAAGGTTGCAGATGTCCGCACTGCGAACATTCTAATTGAATCTCGATGGGTATGGCTGAAGGAATAGTCAACATAGGATAAGCCCCCTCACAATATTTTCATTCGATGCTTAACAGAGCAGATCAATGCCATTCAGTTAAGACCTAGCAGGTTTCGTCCAAATTGGGTGAGGTAGTATTTTACCGGTGCATAACGACGTTTTGTAGACTCAAGACCTTGAAACCTACCAAGTCTAAGCCCTAAACTTAAGGGCATTGCAGAGCAGATAGGGTTCAACGAGTCACTACCTTGCATACTTGTAGATTAGCATAACTTTGTAGAACTTCAAGTCGCGGTTCGCGGTTAAGCACAGGACAATACGGCAATTTACCCAATAGTTACGCTGGGATGTCTAACAGGGCGTTTGCCTTTTCTTTTAATTGCTCTTATAATCAATTCAACCTCTTTATTCGTCGAGGAAGGCACGATGCAAGGGCAAAAAGAAGACACAACTAATTCACAGGCAAACTCACGCGACACCAGTAAGGATACGCGCCGCATTCGCGGACTTTCCCGACGCCTACAACGCCCCCTGTCCCCAGAATCCAATCTGGATGATCCATGGGCGCCACCCTTGGAGACTCCTCCAGAAACGCCCCCAGTAGCCGCCCCAGATAATACCCTCAAGACGCATACGATTGGGGTGCAATCAATACCGGGCGACAATTTATTGGAAACCCGTCAAGTGGCCGGGCACTTGCAGCCTGCTGCATCGAGTAAGCCCGCTGCACTGCTAGGGCAAGATGGCCTGCTTCCAGAAGCGATCAATCTACAAAACCGCTATAAGATTTTGGGAGTAATTGGTGTGGGTGGCATGGGCGCAGTGTATAAGGCGCAAGATATGCGCTTTCCGAATGTAATGCGTATTTGCGCCGTCAAAGAAATGATCAACACGGCCAGTGACCCCCAAATGCGCCAGATGATTATCCGCAACTTCGAACGCGAAGCCAGTATTTTGGCGACCCTTAGCCATCCAGCTATTCCACAGGTCTATGACTATTTTACACAAGAGAGCCGCAGCTATCTGGTACTGGAATATGTCAGCGGGCAAGATTTGGAAGCCTGTCTATCTGAAACAGAAGGTTTCTTTTCCGAGGCGCAAGTCCTGAATTGGGCGGTTCAGATGTGCGATGTACTGGCTTTCCTGCACAACAATAAACCACGACCAATTGTCTTCCGCGACCTCAAACCTTCAAACATTATGCTGGACGCTCACAACCGGATCCGCCTGGTAGATTTCGGCATCGCGAAGCTCTTCCAAAGCGGCGAAAAAGGCACGATGATCGGCACCGAAGGCTACGCACCGCCGGAACAGTATCGTGGCATCGCCGAACCACGCTGCGATGTCTATGCACTCTGTGCTACGCTGCATCATCTCCTCAGCAAACAAGACCCCCGCCTGGAGCCGCCCTTCTCTTTCCACGAACGGCCGGTCTACAAGACCAACCCTACCGTTTCACGAGAGCTGGTAGAGGTGCTAGAACGCGGGTTAGAATATGACATCAATAAGCGGTGGGGCTCAGCGGAAGAGCTGAAGCGCGCCTTCCTGGCATTGTCAGCAGCACGCGGTTTGCAAGCAAGCAATAGTCAAGCCGGAGAAACGTCCGCGTTTGACACTGGCATGATCAAGCCGCAATGGCGCTTCGCCTGTGAGGACGAAATTCGCGGCTCACTCGCAATAGCAAACGAGATGGTCTATGTTCCCTCATACGACCACAACTTGTATGCCCTAGAGCAAAATTCGGGCAAGTTTGTATGGAAATACGCTGCTGAAAACGGTATTGGTGCCAGTCCACTAATAGTAGAAGGTAATGTGGTAGTATTCGGCTCCACAGATACGGTTGTATATGGCGTGGACGCGCGCACGGGCCGGCTGGCCTGGACTGTGCCCACACAGGGCAAGGTCTACAGCTCCCCCGCCAGTGAATTCGGGCATATCTTCATCGGTTCAGATGATCGCAATCTCTACGCTATCCACGCCCTGAGCGGGCGACTCTCATGGAAATTTATGGCGGATGGAGCTATCCGCGTGCGCCCGGCAATCGGCGAAAACATGATTATCTTTGCCTGCCAACAAGGCATGGTTTATGCGCTTAACCTGAACCGCGAGGTGCGGTGGCGCTTCCGCGCCCGCCGCGCCTTCCTCTCTTCGCCGGTTATCCATGACGGGCTGGTATATATCGGTTCGGTAGACTGGAATCTCTATGCGCTCGATCTGCGTTCAGGCTGGTCGGCCTGGCGTTATCGCGCGGGCGGCCCAATTATCTCCACACCCGCAGTGTGGAATAAGCAAATCTGTTTCGGATCCACTGATGGGTATTTATACGCCTTAGACCTTGACGGCGGGCGGTTGATTTGGCGCTACCAGACGGAAGATCAAATTACAGCCTCTCCCCTGTTCTATAACGAGGCTGTCTACTTCGGGGGGGTGGATGGTTATATCTATTGCCTGGATGCCCAAACCGGCACGTTGCGCTGGCGCTATCAGACCGAAGGCCCTATCACCAGCACCCCCGTCATCGAAGCCGGCATATTATACATCGGTTCTTCGGATCACTATGTCTACGCCATTCCGGTTTAATTCCACAGTGAGGGCTGTCAATTATGCCAATCAAAAACCTGTTTAATCGGCTCTTTTCTAGCGGCGAACCTGCCCCAGTGCCCCCAACCGCACCGGCTCCCCCCCCAGAGGTGCAGGTTGCGCCCCCCGCGGCACACACTACCCCAGCCACGCCGCCACAGTCAACTCCGCAAGATGCGTTGACTACTATCCCCTTACCCGTGGCTACTGCCAAACCAACCACGTCCCCGCGTTCGGCAGTCACATTCCGCGTAGGGCGAGCAACTGACGTAGGGCGTGTACGCACACATAATGAGGATGCGCTCTATGTCTTTACCGGCGAGCAAGAAGGCAGCAGTGCCGTGCCACCTTTTGGCCTGTTCGTCCTCGCTGACGGGATGGGCGGACACCAATCAGGCGAATTCGCCAGCTCATTGGCGTGTCGCGTGGTGGCTGAGCAATTGCTGGGTAAAGTCTATCTCTCCATCCTCGGCAGCTTCGACCGGGATGCAAATCAGCCCGCGCTACGCGATGTAGTTAGCGAAGCGGTCGCGGCAGCCAACATGTTCGTTTCACAGACATTGCCTGGCAGCGGTACTACGCTCACCTGTGGCATGGTGATGGGTGAACGCTTACTCATCGGACATGTTGGAGACAGTCGCGCCTATTTGCTACGCCCGGATACAGAACCGCTGTTATTGACCAATGACCACTCGTTGGTCCATCGCTTGATGGAAATGGGCCAATTGACCGCCGAAGAAGCCGCCATACACCCGCAGCGCAACGTATTATACCGCGCCGTGGGACAAGGTTCCGCGTTAGATGTGGATGTGGCCTTACACACGATGCACCAGGGGGACCGGCTTTTGTTATGTTCGGACGGTTTATGGAATATGCTCTCTGAAGCCGAAGTCTGGGCGTTGATTGACAGGGCCGCCACACCACAAGAAGCCTGTGATTGGCTCGTGGCAGCAGCAAATGAGGCCGGCGGCAATGATAACACCACGGTTATCTTAGTTGAAATTCTACGAGATTTAGCGTGACCAAACTCGATCCGCAAAAAGACTATTACGCCATCCTGGAGCTGACCCCAGAAGCTGATACCGAAACGCTAAAACGCGCCTATCGGGAGCTAGCACGGCGGCACCATCCTGACAGCGGCAGCGGGGATGTTGAGGCGTTCCGGCTGGTTCAGGAAGCGTATGATGTCTTGCGCGACACGGCGTTACGTCGTGCATACGACCGGCAACGCGGCAGACGCGGCAGGGACGCGGAAGGCCCCATCAACTGGACTATGACGCTGAGCCGGGAAACACTGCCCGCACTTGCTACGCAGCAAATGCTCTACGCGCTGGTAGAGATTGTCTCAACTGCCAAAGAAACCGCCGGGCGTCAACCCCTGAATCTGGCGCTGGTGGTAGATCGCAGCAACTCCATGCGCGGGATTCGCATGGAAAATGTTAAGCTTGCGGCGCTAGATCTGCTCGATTATCTTGAACCAGGTGATCGGCTTGCAATGATAGCCTTTAACGACCGGGCTGAAGTGCTGATTCCTTCCACGCTGGCCTCAGACAAGCGTAATTTACGTTCTCCGATTACAAGTCTAGTAGCAGGCGGCGGCACAGAGATTTACCAGGGCTTGTTAGCGGGGATAGAACAAGTGCGCCGCTTCGGAAATGCCCACAAGGTCAATCATGTGATATTGCTCACCGATGGGCGCACCTATGGCGATGAAGAACGCTCTTTACAAGAGGTGCAGCGCGCAACAACCTCGGGTATCGGTGTCTCAGCGATGGGGATTGGTGAGGATTGGAACGATTTCTTCCTGGATAACTTGGCGCAACGTGGTGGGGGGATCTCAAGCTACATTCAGAGTCCCTCACAGATTCGCCAAATGCTACGCGATCACCTGCAAGGGTTAGGCTCACTACTGGCACGCGATCTCAAGTTCGTCACCAATCTAACGGACTATGTGCAGGTACAAGCTGTACATCGCGTCTTGCCGCACATGGAACATTTGGGGACCCCGCAACACAACACAATTGCCGTGGGCCGATTGGAGGCAGATCAACCCATCGCCTTGCTGTTAGATTTGCTGGTCGAACATAACGAAGTGGGTCGCCGAAGATTAGCGCGATTTGAGTTGGAAGGGATGCTATTGAAAGGAGATAAACCCCTACGACTGCGCCATGACTTGGAAGTGACATTCGCACACAGCCCTCAGGAATCCCCCGTCCCCCCCCGCATTCTCAATCATCTCTCGCGCTTGAGCGTGTACCGCCTCCAAGAGCGTGCCTGGTTAGCGTTGGAAAGTGGCGATGCCAAACAAGCTACAAGTCTATTGAATGTAGCTGCCACGCGACTTTTCGATATGGGATACCGCGATCTTGCACAAGCCGCACTGCTCGAAGCCGGGCGGATGGCTCAAGGTGCCGCTCCCTCATCGGGTGGACGAAAGAAACTGCGATATGGAACGCGCGCGCTATCAATTCCTACACATACAGAACCCGCGCAGACAGAAGGAGTAGAGCATGACAGATAAGGGAAGCAAGGTAATTTGTCCATCTTGCGGAGCCGAGAATCTTCCCGGCACGCTGTTCTGTGTACAATGTGGCACTTATTTACCTTCGGGAGGGCCATTACGCACAGAGCCGCTCGTGGAACAGGCGGAGCGACGCAAAGAAGCTGGCGGAAAGGGTGATGGCGACACCGCCGGCAAGGCGCTCAGCATTGAAGCCGAGATTATCAATACCGGACGCAAAGTGCTGCTTTCTGCTGAGTGGGAAATTCTTGCGGGGCGACTGGATGCCGCGCACGGCATCTTCCCAGAGCTCGATATGACTGCTGATGGCGGTCTAGAACATGGGGTCTCACGTCGGCACGCCCGCATCTATACACGAGACGGCGCATGCTTCGTCGAAGACCTTGACAGTACAAACGGAACCTTTCTCAATAACGAGCGGTTAACGTCTTACCTGCCTTTCCGCTTTAGAAACGGTGACGTTTTAATGCTCGGAACATTGCAAGTTAAAATCCATATCTATACAGGTGGGAATTAGAACTTACAAGGAGTTACATTATGCCATACACGCTACTATTGCACATTTTGAACGAAGATGCGGTCATCGGTGAGGTCGAAGAACTCCCAAGTCCTACCAGTAGCTACTTGATGCTCAATAGTCCCCGGCTACGCGATGGGCGCGATGTCTCATACTTGCTACCGGAAACCAACATCGTCATTTATCCGTGGGTACGCATCCATAGCGTCGAAGTGCTTCCCACGGAAGGAGACGAGAAACTTGTCACCTTCGTCCGCGAATAAACCTGCACCGCTGGTACTAGTAGTAGATGACGAACCCCGCATTGTGCGCTTTGTGCGGGTCAATCTGGAAATGGAGAGTTTTCGGGTCATTGAAGCAGGGAATGGACTGGAAGCCTTGTCGCTAGTGCGCGAGCGACTGCCAGCACTGGTATTGCTAGATGTAATGATGCCAGAAATGGACGGCCTGGAGACACTGCGCATGATCCGCGAAACCTCTCATGTGCCGGTAATTTTGCTTACCGTACGCAACACCGAAGATGACAAAGTGCGCGGGCTAGAATTGGGGGCAGACGATTACATCACCAAACCCTTTAGTCCACGGGAGCTAGTGAGCCGCGTACGGGCTGTCTTGCGCCGGGTAACTCCATTGGGGGCTGTTGAGACGGGCTTGCTTGACATTGATGAACGGCTAAGCATAGATCTGAACACTGCCGAAGTTATTATCGCAGGAGAGCGCGTCAAGTTACGGCCTACAGAATTCCGACTCTTACGGCAATTGATTGAAAATGCCGGGGTTACGCTTGCTTACGAAGATTTATTGTCCCGCGTGTGGGGCCCTGAGTATGTGGATGCAACGCATTATTTGCGCTTGTATATAAACTATTTGCGGCAAAAAATCGAACCTATTCCTGGAGACCCCCATTACATCTTCAACGAACGGGGATGGGGGTATCGTTTTGTAAACTTCCGCAACTGACTGCGGTTGTGGTTATGCTATAAGTTAGCTTGCTTCGCCGATTTCTAGGGGGATTGCTATGAAACAATGTAAAGTGTTGATTACCGGGCCGTTCAATGCCGGAAAAACTGAGTTTGTGCGGCAGGCCAGCGATATTGAGATTGTGGACACCAATCGCCGCATTACGGATCCACAAGCACAAGCCGTCAAAGAAGAAACCACCGTGGCCATGGATTACGGACAAGTGCGCGTCGGCGGGATGCTCTTACACCTGTACGGCACGCCCGGACAAGCGCGCTTCGAGTTCATGTGGGACATTCTTTCTACTGATATGGACTTTTTTATTGTCGTCGTAGACAGCTGCGACCGCGCCAGTTTGATGGATGTTAAGCAGATTTTACGGCTCTTCCGCAAGCATAAAAAAATCCCCTACCTAATTGCAGCCAACAAACAGGACGGCACTGCCCCCATCGCGCCCGAAGAATTACGGCGCGCGCTAAGTGTAGATGAAAAAGTCCCCATAGTCCCCTGCATAGCACGGGACAAAAAAAGCGTGCACCAGGTGTTGGAACAAGTTACCCACTTGTTAGCATAGGGACGCTAAGTATGAACTTGATCCCCTCGCAAAGGTTCGCGAGGGGATTTTCTGTTCCACCCCGTGACGAAACTCCAACTTTTGAGGAAACCTGTATCTCGGTTTCTTATACTTTTGTGCTATACTTGATTGAATCACATCTTTCACACAGCTAATTTCGGCAGGCGCAAGCATCAGATTGAATAGCCTGGAGATTGCCGCCAAACCGCAAGCTTTTTCATCCTGTTGTCTTCATATTTTTAGAGAAGGGAGGTCACCCATGTTATATTGGGATCCTATGTATCTGGTATTTGCGCTCCCCGCACTGCTGCTGGCTTTCTATGCCCAAATGCGCGTACAAAGCGCCTACCGACGTTATCTGCGCGAACCCAATGCTTCCGGCATGACCGGCACACAAGTAGCCCAACAACTATTGCGCACAGCCAATTTGCGCGTCTCGCTAGAAGGTGCGCGCGGCGAATTAACCGACCACTACGATCCACGCAACAAAGTGTTACGTCTATCACAAGGGGTGGCTAATTCGGCCTCAGTTGCCTCAGTAGCCATCGTCGCACACGAAGTCGGACATGCTTTGCAAGACGCGCAAGCCTTCGCACTGTTACGCCTACGCTCAGGACTGGTGCCGGTGGTCAACTTCGCCTCATGGCTTGGGCCGATTCTTTTTCTTGTGGGGATGCTCTTCAGCTTTGAGCCATTGCAAACATTAGGCTTGCTGGCCTTCGGGACAGCGGTCGTTTTTGCGCTGGTCACTCTACCTGTGGAGCTCGATGCCAGCCGACGGGCGCTCAAGATACTGGAACAGAGCCACATTGTCACCAGTCGCACCGAAATGAAAGGCGCCAAAGCTGTCTTGAATGCAGCAGCGCTGACCTACATTGCCGCGTTGGCCCAAGCCGTTTCCATCCTGTTGTATTATCTCTCTCTATCTGGTCGCCGTCGCCGCAGATGACCCTGACGATCAGATTCTAAAGGAACTTAGCAAACATGATGCGTACCAAACTTCTGATTCCCGGCCCCGTGGATATCCCCGAAGACGTGCGCGAAGCCATGTCCATACCATCCATGCCGCACTACGGCGCGGCGTGGATGCAGCTATTCGGCCAGACACAAGCCATGGCAAAGCAGCTATTTGCCACGCAACACGATCTCTACATCATGGCTGGCCCTGGCAGTATGGCCCTTGAAGCAGCTCTGGGTAGCGCCCTCGAACCCGGCGACGCCGTGCTGGTGCCCAACAACGGCTTCTTCGCCGACCGAATCGTGGCTATGCTTGAAGGGCTGGCGCTGAAACCGCTACAAGTCCACATACCTTGGGGACAACCGCTCCGCCCAGAACATTTAACCGAGACCCTCGCTACCCATCCCGAACTCAAAGCCATGGCAGTGGTGCATCACGAAACTTCAACCGGGGTGCTGAATCCACTGGAATCATTGTGCGCGATGGCACGCGACCAGGATTTGCTAATTGTGGTGGATGCCGTCTCATCTCTAGGCGGCGTGTCGTTACCGGTGGACGCGTGGGGCATTGATTGTTGCGTTACCGTAGGCAACAAGGTGCTGGAAACCCCACCCGCACTCGCGCTGCTCTCGATCAGCCCCCGCGCCTGGGAACAGATCATGCAGCGCCAGGCACCACGGGGCTGGTATCTGGACTTGCGGATGTGGCGCTGGTACGCCGACAATTGGGGCGACTGGCATCCCACGCCCGTGACTATGCCCACCAGTAACCTCTATGCACTACACCACAGTCTAACACAATTGTTGGCTCAAGGCATTCCACAACGCTGGAAAGCCTACGCCGCTGCGATGTACGCTGTGCGGCGGGGCTTGGAAGCCGTGGGCTGCACCATGTTAGTGGAAGAGGCCTATGCTTCACCGCTGACCACGGCCTTCTATCCACCGGAGGGCATCTCCGCGCCACAGATGCAGGGCTGGCTCAACGACGAAGCAAAACTGATGATTACTGGCGGCCTGGGCGCACTAAAAGGCAAAATCCTGCGCGTGGGACACATCGGCCTGGCCCGGCAACGGGATTATGTGGAACCGTTCCTGCTGGCCGTCGAGAACTACCTGCGCTTACAGGGCTGTGAGGTTCTCCCCGGCAGCAGCCTTGTGGCGTTGGAGATGGTAACACAGTAGCCATTAAGTTAAGACCTGGCAGGTTTCGCACTAAGTGTGTTTAGGAGTATTTTACTGGTGAACAAGAGGTTGACGCAGCGTTAAAATCTTCAAACCTGCCAGGTCTATGCACTAAACTTAATGACATTGAATAAATAACCAGTGAGGAGGATTTTAATGGACATTCGAGCAGAGCGTTTGGCGCGTTTGTTGGTGGAGTATTGCGCGCATGTGCAACCGGGCGACCGCGTCGGCATCCGTTCCGAACCGGCTGCCGCAGATTTAGTGCTGAGCGTCTACGAGCGGGTGCTCGAACGCGGCGGGCATCCCGTCCTGTTGCTCTCCTTGCCAGGCCAGGAGGAAATCCGCTACCGCAAATCCAGCGATGAGCAACTGTCTTTTATCAACCCTTTCTTCAAACAGCTCATTGAGGAGTTTGAGGCATTCATCAGCATCGGAGCGGCGACCAACACCCGCGATTTGAGCGGCATTGACCCGGCGCGACAAGCGTTAGCGAGCAAAGCCGCTACGCCGGTGATGCAACGCTACATGGAACGGGGTGCTTCTGGCGCGCTCAAGTGGTGCGGCACGCTCTTCCCCACCCCCGCTTACGCGCAGGATGCCGATATGAGCCTGCGAGATTACACCGATTTCGTCTATAGCGCGTGTTATTGCGACCAGGAAGACCCCATCGCCGAGTGGCAGCGCATCCACGACGAACAAGAGCGGGTTGTCGCCTGGCTTGCCGGGCGCAAGGACGTGCGGATTACCGGTGCCAACGCCGATCTCACCCTCTCCATCGCCGGACGCACATTTATCAACTCCGACGGACACCACAATATGCCCAGCGGCGAGGTATTTACTGGCCCAGTCGAGGACAGTGTCAACGGCTGGGTGCGCTTTACCTACCCGGCTGTGACCGGCGGGCGCGAGGTGGAAGGGATCGAACTATGGTTTGAGGCGGGCAAAGTCGTCAAAGCAACGGCCAAAAAGAATGAAGATTACCTGATTAAAATGCTGGATACCGATCCGGGAGCACGATATCTGGGCGAATTTGCCATCGGCACCAACTATGGGATCCAGAAATTCACCCGCAACATTCTTTTTGACGAAAAAATCGGGGGCAGTTTCCACTTAGCCGTCGGTGCAGGCTACCCGGAAACCGGCAGCCAAAACAAATCAGCAGTGCATTGGGACATGATCTGTGATATGCGTCAGGGCGGAGAAATTACAGTGGATGGGGACTTGCTGTACAAAGACGGGAATTTCGCCATCTGATGCACTTATCACCCCAGCAAGGTGCAACGCACTGACTCTCAAGGTAGTCATGGCGTTTGGAAAAGCACAAAAGTGCGTTGCACTTGTACAATTATAAATTCTAATAAAGCACGGATTTGTAACTACTCATAAGCCCCAAGGATGATATCACGGGGCCAACGTGATAACCACCAATTCCGGCGGACAGAGGAAACGCGCGCGCGGCAACAGCCACCCTTCCATCCCCAATCCACGACTGACATATAATGTCATAGCATCCACAGTGTACAAACCCTGCTCAAAACGTTTACCGTAACGCGATAAGGTCAAGATTGCGCCGTAAAACGGCAATCGTAACTGCCCTCCGTGCGTATGCCCTGCCAGGTAGAGCGAAACGGGCAATTCCGCCGCCGTGTAAGCCAAATCAGGGGTGTGATAGAGCAACACGGTGTAAGCTTCTGGGGGCACACCGCGCATCACCAACAACAGCGCCGCCGCATCGCGTTCCCAAACCAAAGTGCTTACCCCGGCTATATACAATGGCGCATCCCCCGGCAAGGCGACAGGGATCAGATCGTCATCCAATACAGTAATGGATAGCCCCGAAAATAGCTCCTGCATAATATCATGCCGATCCACATTGCCGGAAACCGCATAAACCCCGTAAGGGGCTTGTAATTGCGCCAACAGCGCGCGTGCATCCCGACGAGATTGCGGATCATCGAGGTTTGACGTGTTCAGATAGTCACCCGTCAGCACGATGATGTCCGGGGCCAGGGCCTCCAGCTCCGCCAGGACATCCCGCTCCCGCCGCGTGGTATATTCGATGTGCAAATCGCTCACCTGCACAATGCGCAAAGGCCCGGCAGCGTGCAACTGTGGCGCAGGCAAAGTCAAATGCGTCACCGTGAGCCGAAAAGGTTCAAGGTACAAGGCTTGCCACGCACAAACCGCAAGGCCCACCTGGAAACCCCAAAGTAACCCCAGCCCCATCCGCACCCCACGCCCGCCGGTCAAATGCGTCCCCATCAGCCAGAGCAAATAACCACCGAAAATCAGCCCACGCAGCACCAGCAATCCCAACCAAGAGAACCAAATCGGCCCAAAGGACAACTGCAATTGCGGTAGCGCCGCCAGCGCCAGCACATCGAGGAAGCTAAAAACCAGCCAAGCACACCCTCCCCATAACAATGAACGGCGCATAGTAGGCTTGACCGAACGCAGCGGATAAGTATCCATAGAAATCTTTTTTAATTCTCCTTTTTCTACATCGCTCACAGCCGCCATTATACCCGCCCCATCGCACATCACAAACATCCCCTCTAAAAACAATACAGTTCAGTTAAGAATATATCCGAAAACCCACAAAGGCAGTGGTTGAGCTTGTTGAAACCCCCACCAGGTCGCAGCAGCAGCGGTTTTAACCGCAAAATCCGGCCACCGGCGTTGCTTATAACACGTGTTGCCTCTAAAAACGCCTCTTTAGCGGTGCAACAGGCAGCGTGAGGGGGTAAGTTTTCTAAATGTGCTACCACGCCTGTATAGTTCCTACGATTGTGCTCTTTTTCAAATCCTGCTATACTTATTTTTAGCCACCGCGACAATCTATGCCCGCGTCGCGCAGGTTGTCTGTATGAAATTTGTCGTCAAAAGGAGCTCGCTCATGGTTGAAATTGAATCTATTGTTGAGCAAATGACCCTGGAAGAGAAGGCTACTCTGTGTACCGGAGCTACGGCCTGGACCACCACCCCGGTAGAGCGCTTGGGTGTACCGGGAATGTTTGTCGCCGATGGCCCGCACGGCGTCCGCCGGGTTGTGGATGACACATCGCTCATCCATGAGAGTCTGCCGGCCACTTGCTTTCCCACCGCATCTTGTCTGGCTTCGACCTGGGATGTAGCGTTGATCCGTCAATTGGGGGAAGCGCTGGCCGATGAGTGCATCGCGCTGCATGTGGACGTGGTGCTTGGGCCAGGCCTCAACATGAAACGGACGCCACTCTGTGGTCGCAACTTCGAGTATTTTTCCGAAGACCCCTATCTGGCCGGGGAAATGGCGGCCAGCTTCATCAATGGCGTGCAGAGCCGGGGCATAGGGACCTCGCTCAAACATTACGCGGCGAACAATCAGGAATACCAGCGCATGACCATCAATGCGCACATAGATGAGCGGGCTTTGCGCGAGATTTATCTCCCTGCTTTCGAGGCCGCCGTCAAAAAAGCCCAACCGTGGACGGTGATGTGTTCGTACAACCGCATCAACGGCGACTATGGCTCTGAGCATCACCAGTTGCTCACCGAAATCCTCAAGGATGAATGGGGTTTCGAGGGCTTTGTGGTTTCCGATTGGGGCGCTGTCCATGACCGGGTCGCCGCCTTGCAGGGCGGTCTCGATCTCGAGATGCCCGGCCCGCGCGCGCAGCGTGTGCAGGCGGTGGTGGATGCGGTACAGCGTGGGGAGCTCGATCTGGCTGTGCTCGATGAAGCGGTGCGCCGGATCCTGCGCATTGTGTTCAAAGCGGCAGAGACGCCCAAGGGAGCGGCCTTCGACGCGCCCGCGCATCATGCTCTCGCGCGCAAAATCGCCGGTGAAGGGATGGTGCTGCTCAAGAACAACGGTATCCTGCCGCTAAAAGGCGTACACCGGATCGCCGTCATCGGGCGGGCAGCGCAGGAAGCGCACTTCCAAGGGCACGGCAGTTCTCACATCAACCCTACCCAGGTGGATGAACCCCTGGCCGAGCTGCGCCGGCTGGCCGGAGGAGATGCTACCCTCACCTTCTGCGAAGGCTACCCCACCGATGATAGCCGCCAGTCCGCGTTGATCGAGGCGGCGGTGGCCGCAGCGCGCGAGGCCGATGTGGCGCTGCTCTACATCGCCCTGCCGACCTTCAAAGAGTCCGAGGGCTATGACCGGGCCGATCTCGAACTGACCGCACACCAGATTGCGCTCATTCAAGCGGTGACAGCGGTACAGCCGCAGAGTGTGGTCATTCTGAACAATGGGTCTGCCGTCACGATGGGCGCGTGGATCGAAGGGGCGGCAGCTGTACTTGAGGCCTGGATGATGGGACAGGCGGGAGGCGGCGCGATTGCAGACGTGCTCTTCGGCGTGGTCAATCCATCGGGCAAGCTGGCAGAGACATTCCCGCTCAAGTTATCCGACACGCCCGCATATATCAACTACCCTGGCGAGAACGGGCAGGTGCGTTACGGTGAAGGCCTTTTCATCGGCTATCGCTATTACGATTTCCGCGAGCAGCCGGTGCTGTTCCCCTTCGGGCACGGGCTGAGCTATACCACCTTTGCGTACAGCGCGCCGCGCGTCTCGGCCAAGACTTTCCGGGATGTGGAGGGGCTGACCGTTTCAGTGGACGTGACCAACACGGGGACGGTAGCCGGCCAGGAGATCGTGCAGGTTTACGTTCACGACCACCAGGCCCAGCTGGTGCGCCCGCTCAAGGAGCTCAAGGGCTTTGCGAAGGTTGCGCTGCAACCCGGCGAGACCCAAACCGTCACGGTGCATCTCGATTTCCGCGCCTTTGCTTACTACCATCCGGGATACGCGCAGTGGATTACAGAAGATGGCGATTTCGACATCCTTATTGGGGCGTCATCTGCCGACATCCGGGAGCAGGAGACGGTGACGCTGCAATCCACCCTGGCGCTACCCTCCATTTTGCACGCCGAATCCACCTTGCGGGAGTGGTTAGCCGATCCACGCGCCAAGCCGGTTTTAGAGGCGTTCTTCAAGCAGTTCCAGGCGCAGATACGCGAGCTCTTCGGTGCTGAAGCATCTCCAGAGGAATTCGATCCCAATGATATGCCCTTCTTGTTGGATATGGCGGTGCGCGACATTCTCGAATTCCAGGGCGCGCATCTGCCGATGCCCGCGCATACGATTGTAGAAGGGTTGTTAGCACAAGCACACGGTTGACATTGCTTTACTGAACACTTCCCACTAGCGCCGTTTGCAAGCGGTGCAGGGGCAATTGCCCCTGCACCGCTTGCCGCACATCGGGCAACGCCGCCTCATCGGGCTTATCGGAGAGTCCAAAGACCAGCGCTCCCCGCGCTTTGCAGGCTGTGGCAAATTCCCAGATCTCGTGGGTGATGACGATGTGCTGCGCCAGCAGCGTTTGCACATCAGTGGAGTCGCCCGGCATCCCGAAGCACGCCGCGGTGCAGAGGTACTCGTTACGGCGAAAGGCCTTGAAGGGCGTCGGATCGCCAGCCTGCACGCGCTCCCAGACCGCAGCGTGGATAGCGGCGAGGCCGCTTCCTGCGAGCGCAACTCGGTTTTGCGCCACTTCCGCGATGCACTCCCCCCATTGCCGTAGCGCGCCGCTGGCGATGCGCGCCAGGAGCGGATCGAGCGCATATACTCCGCCGCCAATCATCAAGCAGAGATAGGCCAGGTAATCCTGATTGTCGCCGGTGAAGGGGTGATACTGCGGTTGGTTGAGCGTCGCGTAGGCGCGGCGAAAGGCCGCCGCATCGAATCCTGTATCCCGCAGTTCCGCCACCGTGTGTTCCAGCCCTGCGATGCGCGCGGCGTCAATCGCACCATCATTGCGCCCCCGCGCACCGATGCAGGTCTTATCTATATCCAGCACCACCACCGTAGCGGCATCTACCTGGAACGCCTGCGCTTCCAGAAAAGCGGCGAAGTCGCGCAGAGCCGCCCACTTGTTCGCCAGATACAGGCGGCCCGCTATCTCGCTGTGGGCAGGCACAGCGAGCTGCTCCGCGCCGATGAAGGCCCAACCGTCCCACCCGCCAGCCGCGCAGAGGTTGCCAAACGCTGCGCCGTCGTTCATGCGCGTATCGCCGATGTAGATAAGCCGCCGTAAGGTTGAGGGACGGCCTTCCAGACAGCGCGCGCGCCGCAACAGTTCCACCACCACCCGCGCGTAAACCGGTTCGCTCTTGCGCGGCACACTCCCCGCCGGGATGCCCACCTCCGCCCGCAGTGCCTCAATACCGGGCAGACGGCGATCCACCGGCGTCAGGTTCCGATAGATCACGAAATCACCCAGCAGCTCAGCCAGACAGGCCGCCCCATAAACTTGATAACGGAGCCGGTTGTCAGTCATGGACGCACCTCCTCCAACCACCCCTGCGCCACGAGCAGTTCCGCGTTGTGGATGGCCCCACCCGCCGCGCCGCGCACGGTGTTGTGGCCCAACAGCACGAACTTCACATCGAACAGCGGGCAGGCGCGCACCCGCCCCACCCCCACCACCATCCCCGCGCCAGTCTCCCGATCCAACAGCGGTTGGGGCCGCTCCGGTGCCGTATGGACAACAATCGGCCTTGCCACTGCCGAAGGCAACTGCGCCGCAGCTGCTGACGGGCGAAACTCGCGCAACACCGCACTGACCGCTTCCGGCGAGGCCGGGCGCGCAAAAGTGACGCTAACGCATTCCGTGTGCCCCTCGCGCACAGGAACGCGGTTACACTGCGCGCTCACCGCGAAGGCCGCTTCCGCGATGCGGTCGCCTGTCAGCGTCCCCAGCAGCTTGCGCGGCTCCTGGGCCAACTTCTCCTCCTCCCCGGCGATATAGGGCACGACGTTATCCAGCAAATCCAGCGCCGGGAAGCCCGGATAGCCCGCCCCCGAAGCCGCCTGGAGTGTGACCACTGCCACGCCGCGCACGCCGAAGGCATCATCGAGCGGCTTGAGCGCCAGGGCCAGCTGGGTGGTGGAGCAGTTGGCGCTGGTGACGATATAGCCCGCGCTGCCCCAACGTCGCCGCTGCGCCGGGATGAGCGCCAGGTGCTCCGGGTTCACTTCGGGGATCAGCAGCGGTACATCCGCCGCCATGCGGTGCGCCGAGGCGTTGGAGCAGACCCCATAGCCCGCCCGCGCGAAGGCCGCCTCTGCTTCTTGCGCTGCGGACGCGGGCAGCGCGGAGAAGATCAACTGGCAATCGAGCGGCGGCGCGACGGGCTGCACCGGCAGCGCGGCGACCGCTGCGGGCATGGGCGTTGGCAGCAGCCAGTGGCAGATCTCCGCGTAGGCCCGCCCCACCGAGCGGTCAGAAGCGGCAACTGCCGTGATCTCGAACCAGGGATGCTCGGCCAGCAGTTGCACAAAGCGCTGCCCCACAATTCCGGTCGCCCCCAAAATACCCACCGGGATTTTAGCCATGGGCGGCCTCCAGTCCCAATTCCCGATGGAGGAAGCACACCGTCGTGGCGACCTGCTCCGCCGGAATGCAGCAGGAGACGCTGCGCTCGGTAGCGGCCTGCGCGATGGCGATGACGCGCGTCCCTTGCTGCCCCAGGGCGCGGAAAGTCTGCGGAAGCGGGCTTTCGCTGCCGGGCAACCCAATCACGGAGACCGTAGCCACCTGCTCTTTCACGCCCAGGTGGAAGACGCGCTCAAAGCCGTTGTTCTCGAATTCGCGCCGCAGGAGGCGAAGGCAGTGCGCTTGATCCTGTTCGCGGACCACCAGGTTGAGCCGGTGCTCGGAAAGGGATTGCGAAAGCATCCGCACCTCCAATCCCGCTTCGCTCAGGCGTTGCAGCGCGCGCGCCGCCATCGCCAACGTCCAGCTGTCGTCCTGGCTACCTACGGCGATGAGGCTGAGGCCGGTGGTGGAGATGATGGCTGGCAGCACGGCCCGCTCCGGGCGCGGCTGTTGCACGATTAGGGTACCAGGATGGGCGGGGTTGAAGCTGTTGCGGATGCGGAGGGGGATGCCGTTGGCCGTCACCGGGCGGATGGTCTTGGGATGCAACACATCCGCGCCGAAGTAGGCCAGATCGGCGGCCTCCTGGTACGAGAGCTCCGCCAGCGTTTGCGCGCCGGGCACCAGATTCGGGTCGGCGGTGAGGATGCCGTCCACATCGCTCCAAATCCACACCTCAGCGGCGTCCAGCCCCGCGCCGATGAGCGCGGCGGAGTAGTCGCTCCCGCCCCGGCCCAGCGTGGTGGTGATGCTGTTCTCGGTTGCCGCGATGTAGCCGGTGATGACGGGCAGCACGCCGCGTTCTAGCAGCGGGAGGACATGGGTTTGCAACCGCGCCCGCGTCTCCGCAAGCAGCGGTTGCGCCGCGCCAAAGGTATCATCCGTGACGATGAGCTGGGCAGCGCTGAGCGCCTGCGCGCGGACACCGCGCTCGCACAAGACAGCGGCCAGAAGGCTGGCTGAGAGCTGCTCCCCAAAAGCGGCGACGGCGTCGCGTCCGCGCGCGGTCACTTCACCCAGCACGGCGATGCTGCGGTAGAGCCGTTCCAGCTCGTGCAGGCGATCTTCAATCAGCCCGCTCACTTCCAACCGCGTGGCGCTGTGGCCCAGCAGCGCCGTCACCACGTCGAGGTGGCGGTTGAGGAGCGCGGCTTTGAGCTCCCGATAGACTGCGTCCTTGCCCTCGGCGGCGGCGCGCGCGCCTGCGATGAGCTGCGTGGTGACGCCGCTCATCGCGGAGACAACGGCGACGGTGTCTGTAGCGTTATGCGCGGCGAGAATGTCCGCCACGCCCGCGATGCGCTCCGCAGTGCCTACCGATGTGCCGCCAAATTTATGTATGATCATTGCACACCTCCCAATGCCTGTTCCAAATCCGCGATGATGTCCCCCACGTCCTCGATGCCCAGAGCGTAGCGCACCAGGTTATCGCTCAGACCTGCTTCGCGGCGTTTCTCCGGATCGCCAGAAACAAAGAGGGCCTGCTGTTGCGCGATGCTCTCCACCCCACCCAGCGTTGGCCCGATGTAGGGCAACTGCAAACGATCCATAAACGCCCCGGTCTGTTCCAAATCGCCCTGCACCTGGAAGGAGACCACCCCACCGTACCCGCACATCTGGCGCGCGGCGATGGCGTGATCCGGATGCGTGGGCAGGCCGGGGTAGAAGACGCGCTCTACCGCCGGGTGCTCCGCCAGGAAAGCGGCGACGCGCGCACCGGTCTCGTTCTGCCGCTGCACGCGCAGCGCCAGCGTCTTGAGGCCGCGCAGGAGCAGGTAGGCATCTAGCGGATTGAGGACACCACCCAGCACGGCGCGGGCGGCAGCGAGCGGCTCCAGCAGCGCGGCGCGGCCCACGACGACGCCGGCGAGCAGGTCGTTGTGACCGCCGAGGTATTTGGTGGCGCTGTGGATGACCAGATCGAGGCCGTACTCCAGCGGGCGCAAGTTGATGGGCGTGGCGAAGGTGCTGTCTATGAGCGTGAGGATGCCCCGCGAGCGGGCAATGTCGGCCAAGCGAGCCAGATCCATGACGCGCAGGTAGGGGTTGGTGGGCGTTTCGGCGAAGATGGCGCGAGTGTTGGGGCGCAGCGCGGCTTCGAGCGCGGCGAAATCGTCAATGGGCGTCCAGGAGACGGTGACACCCCAGCGGGAGAGGTAATCATCGGCGAACTCGCGCGTGCGCCGGTAGCAGCCCTCGATGAGCACGAGATGGTCGCCCGCTTTAAGGAAGGCCAGCAGGGCGGAGGTGATCGCGTTCATGCCACTGGCGAAGAGCAGGGCGCGCTGGCCGCCCTCCAGCGCGGCCAGCTTCTCCTCAACGGCTTCCTGGGTGGGGTTACCGTAGCGCCCGTACTCCTCGCGCAGTTTGGGCAGACCCGCGTCCTTGCGGGCCACAAAGTCCTGTACCTCTGCCGTATCGGCAAAAGTGTAAGTGGACGTTTGCACAATGGGGGTCGTGAGCGCCCCGTAGGGCTTTCGGCGGGCTTCGCCGGCGTGAACGGTAAGTGTGGCAAGATTCTGCTGCATCGTAACACTCCTTCTTGATTTTGAGATAGCAAACGCCAGGCCAGACTTTTCTCATCAAGAGAGAGTGGTATGAAAAAAGCCTCTTCAACGAGCGCGCGCCAGTTGAAGAGGCCCTTCCAGCATTGCAACGCTCTCATCTTCCAGACTCTTCACGAGAGTCTGCCGGAATTGGCACCGGGGTCAGAATTGCTTCTGGCCTGGTTGCCGAGGTTTCACAGGGCCGGTCCCTCCACCTCTCTTGATAAGAATCAACTTGTTATCCGGGGTGTCCCCAGATATTGGGCGGCATGATAACACACGGACGGAAAATGTCAATACCTTAACCAGGGCTATCGCATTTAGAAAGCTTATCCCATCGCTTGCGCGAGGATAGGTCCCCCAGCGGCAGCGGCCTGATTTCTCGCCCCCATTCTGAAACACTCCCTAATACTGAGCCTATTTGACAATTCGCAATTTTGAGGTTAGATTTAAGTTACTTTGTATCCAACATCGGGAATGGAGCGGTGAACCCATGAATTGTTCTACCTGTGACGGGGAAAACCCCACCAACACGCCCCGCTGCCCTCACTGCGGCATAGATTGGCCGATTGCAACACATAGCACACAGGAAAGCCTAGATCGCCTGCGCCGCTATGTACCGCACGTCGTAGCTGAGGGTATTCTACATGATCAGGAGCGACTGCGCGGCGAACGGCGCGAGGTGGCCGTACTGTTCGCAGATGCAGTAGATTTCACCCACCTTTCTGCTTCGCTTGACGCAGAATCGGTCTTCGAGATGATTAACGAGGTACTGAGCCGCCTGATGATCTGCGTTCACCGCTACGACGGCCTGGTAGACAAGTTCACCGGGGATGGGTTAATGGCGGTCTTCGGCGCGCCCATTGCCCACGAGAGCGATTCAGAACTAGCTGTGCGCGCCGCATTGGATATGCAAAAAGCTATCGCAGAGTTCACCCCTATCGCCCGGGAGCGACTGGGCGCGCCCCTCAAAATCCGCATCGGCATCCACTGTGGGCCAGCAATAGCGGGCATCCTCGGTAATGAAACACAGGCCGCATACACTGTTATCGGCGATACGGTAAACCTGGCCGCACGACTGGAATCAAAGGCACAACCAGGGCATATCCTGGTAAGTGCCCGTGTACATCAGCAAACCGCCCCGTTGTTCAATTTTCAGTCCAAAGGCAAAACCCCACTCAAGGGACTGGATAAACCGATGGAAATCTACGAGGTGCTGAGCGACCGCTCCGAGCCTCTTTCGACGCGCGGCGTGACTGGCGTCACCTCGATTCTGCTAGGGCGCAACACAGAACTGGAACAGTTGCGCGGATTACTAACAACCTTCCTGGAAGAAAACCAATACGGCAAACTTGTCATCATTCGCGGCGAGGCGGGGATTGGCAAGTCGCGATTGGTGAGCGAGTGGCTGGCCGATATACCGGATGTGCAGCCAGCAATCTGGCAAGGCCGCGGCCTACCTTACGCGCAAGGCGTGGGCTACGGCGTGTTCCGCTCCTTGCTGCAAGATGCACTCCGCAATCACCCTCCGGAACGCGCCTGGGATGCACACGTTTCACCGGCATTGCGCCCGTTCTTGCGCTTAATCCTGGAATTCACGCTCACGGCAGACGAGCAACGCAGCCTGAGCTATCTGGAACCAGAGCGCATCAACCAATTGAGCGTCCTGGCGATGCGCGAATGGCTACTGGGCGAGGCTCAGGAACGTCCCGTTATCCTCATCCTCGACGATTTCCACTGGGCCGATGCACTCTCCATACAGGCACTCGAAACGCTACACTCGCTAACAGAAATCGCACCGCTGCTCCTGTGCATCGTAACGCGCCCACAACCGCACAACTCCCCCGCCTTCCTCCCACCCGCTGACGCCCCCCCCACAGCGAACACGCGCGCCATCAACCTGCTTCCCCTCTCACCCGAACACAGTCATGCTTTGTTGGAGCACCTGGTCAACCTAGAGGGCCTCGCGACAGAAGTTGTTGAAACAATTCTCACCCGCGCCGAAGGCAACCCCTTTTACATTGAAGAATTCGTGCGCATGTTGATCGAAAAAGAAATGCTACGCTTGGAAAACCAACAATGGCATGTTATCTCGCCCGTAGCATTGCAGGCAATGGAAATTCCTACCACTTTGCGGGGACTGATGATGGCGCGTGTGGATCGCTTAGCTGAAGATCAACGCAATGTCCTCAGCTCTGCTGCCGTGATTGGGTTACAATTCAACGCACGCTTGCTGGAAGAAGTAGATCGCCGCCTACACGGCAGCAGCAATACCCGCGCCGTGCTCGAACGATTACAAGAGGTAGGGCTACTGGTAGAACGCCCGGAAGCAGGCGCGCACACCTACGCCTTCCGACACATCATTACCCAAGAGACCATCTACAACAGTATGCTACGCAGCCACCGCCCGGAACTGCATCGTACCGTCGCTGAGGCCATCGAGTATCTGCACGCGAACGATTTGCACAATCAAGCCGAGGTGCTGGCATTGCACTACGACCGGGCCTACGCACGGGACAAAGCTCTGGATTATGCTGTGTTAGCCGGTGACCGGGCGCGCACGCGTTTCGCCAACCATGAAGCTATCGAGTATTATAGCCGTGCCTTGCAGATCTCACAGCATCTCAACGAACGCCAGAGCGAACGCTGGCAATCAGCCATCGGCCTGGGCGAAGTCTATCAACATATCGGCGAGTACGAAGAAGCCTTTGCCTGTTACCAAGCGGCCCTGGAGGAATGGAAACAGGCGGTACCCGAAACACGTGCCCAGGCACTCTTACGCCTGGGGCAGGTTTCGGACAAGCGCGGCGATCTGCAAGAGGCAGAAACCTGGCTACGCCAGGGTCTTGCACTCATCACCCAGCTCAAAATGCCCCGCCCAGAATTGCGCGCTCAGTTCCTCTCGGAGCTGGGATGGATTACACTGCGCAGTGGGAAGCTGGATGCTGCCCAACAACTGCTAGATGACGGGCTGGCGCTAGTCGAAGGAAGCGAACATTACGATGTACTTGGTTCAATTCTAAACCGACTCGGCGCGATCTACTACCACCACAGCGAATGGGCGGCAGCGGCCACTTTTGTGGAACGCGCGCTGGATATTCGCACCCAATTAGGTGATATTGTAGGTATGGCGCGCTCCTACAACAATCTAGCAATTGTGAACAAGTACGCAGGCAAATGGGAACACGCACTCCTCAACTACCAACAGAGCCTCGAACTGATGCAAAAAATTGGCGAAATGGAAGGCTTAGCACTGACCTACACTAATCTGGGAGTGCTCTATACCGAGCGCGGCGCGTGGATGCAAGCGGAAGAAGCGCTCCAGCAAAGTCTGGCTATCACCCAACGCATTACCCACCCCTACGAACTGGCACAAGCGCACATGAACCTGGGGAGGCTTTATTTGCGCCAGCAACGCTGGGATGAAGCTGAGCGCCACCTTAACGCAGCGCTACCCTTGTATGAAGAAGCCGGTGCTGGCGCAAATCTGAACCTCAACGACGTGTATGAGCTGAAAGGATATCTTTATACCGAGCAAGGGGCATGGGATGCGGCCCAAACCTGGGCCGCACGCAGCGAGCGCTTGCTACGCGAAGTCACACAAACACCAGAAGAAGCTATTGAATGGGGCCGCTATCACTTACTCATGGGGCGCCTCAACCATGCACAAAAAGCACGTGAAGTTGCGCTAAAACACTACAAACGCAGCCTAAGTGTTTTCCAAGACAAGGGCATCACTATCGAGCTGGGGCGCGCAGCTTACTGGCTGGCACTACTCTACCATGAAACAGCCCAGCCCACCGTCGCGCAAGAACTACTCAACACGGCACTGGAAGTGTTCGGGAGGTTGGGAGCACGCCCGGAATACGAGCGGGCGCGGGTCTTACAAGAACAGCTGTAAGTCTAACTGTAAATCAGGAATAATCAGATATATCCTGAGCCAGATGAAAAGGGGCGGCTCCCGACTTAAATACTGTCTTTGCTACCGTACACTTGTAGATTTTTGCCACGAATTCACTCGAATTAACACGAAAACAATAAGAAATTCGTGCTAATTCGTGGCTAAAACTGAATGCGCTTGGAAAATGTACGGTAGAAAAATACTGTCTAAGCCCTGAATAACAAATCAAACGGGGGTGGGTCAAATGACCCACCCCCGTTGCAGTTGTTTAAAGGGCGTCTAATCGCCGCCGACCCAGAAGTTGTAGAAAGTATGGCCTGCCCAAGATTCAGGCCCGCCAGCCCAACTCTCCGGGCCACCCGCCCAAGATTCGGGGCCACCGGCCCAACTCTCTGGGCCGCCTGCCCAACTGCCGTACCACTCAAACCAGCTCTGGAACCAAATCCACCAGCCCGCCCAAGATTCGGGGCCACCCGCCCAGGATTCAGGGCCACCGGCCCAACTCTCCGGCCCGCCCGCCCAGGACTCGGGGCCACCCGCCCAGGATTCAGGGCCGCCGGCCCAACTCTCCGGCCCGCCCGCCCAGGACTCGGGGCCACCCGCCCACGTCATGTACCAGCCGTACCAGCTCTGGAACCAAGCGTACCAACCCGCCCAGGACTCGGGGCCACCGGCCCAACTTTCCGGGCCACCCGCCCAGGATTCAGGGCCACCCGCCCAACTCTCTGGACCGCCCGCCCACGATTCTGGGCCATTGACCCACATTACATACCAGCCCGCCCAAGATTCAGGCCCACCGGCCCACGACTCCGGGCCACCCGCCCAGGTAGCATAACCACCGGCCCATGACTCTGGCCCGCCGGCCCAACTTTCCGGGCCACCCGCCCAGGATTCAGGCCCACCCGCCCAACTCTCTGGGCCGTTCACCCAACTGTAGAAGTTACCAGCCCAGTTGCCGGCCCAACTCTCCGGGCCGCCCGCCCAACTTTCCGGCCCACCGGCCCAACTGCTGTAGCCACCCGCCCAACTCTCTGGGCCAGCATCGCGCAGCATGAATTCACCGGTCTCCGCATCATAGGTTGTCCAGCCCCAATAGTGTTGAACACCGGACATATCCAACTCAATGTCCAAGCCAAAATTCGCAGTACCGGTGATGTCAGCATAGACCGCATCCGGCGCCCACACGCGCCCCGCACCCTGCTGCCATATACTATAGGCCGCTTCGCCAGTGATTTCGTGGAACTGAGGACGCGCAGTATGCATCAGGCGATACTTGACCTCGTCAGGAGTCAAGTTCGGGTTCTCGTTAATGACCAGCGCCGCCAGACCAGAGACTACGGCAGCCGCAGAAGACGTTCCCGCCATCTTGAAATACTGGCCCGGCAAACGATAATCCGGATGTTGACGCGCCAACACCGAGTTACTGCGCATCAGTGAAATCATGTGTGCCCCTGGCGCAATCACGTCCGGCTTGACAAAAGCCTCATAGGTAGGGCCAGTAGCCGAAAAGGGGGCGAGGAAATCATCACCAAAATCATTGGGAGTGTAGTTATCGGTAAATGCCCCCACCGTGATAATGTAAGGATTGTTGCCCGGAACACCCACACTCATCGGATCTGGCCCGCCGTTTCCCGAACTGGCCACCACCACAATTCCCGAATACCAGGTTGCCATCACTGCCAGATTCAGCGGATCAGCCCAGTAAGGAGAAAAGGGCGGGGAGTAAAGGGACATATTGACGACACGGATGTTGTAAACATCCTTGTTCAACACCACCCACTCCAGGCCACGCAACACATCAGCGTACGAGCCAACACCCTGATCGCCCAACACGCGCACCGGTAGTAAATTGACGCTCGGCGCAATGCCGCGATAGTCACCGTGTGGTCGCAACTGATCACTATTGGCAATGATACCGGCAACATGTGTACCATGCCCGTTCGGATCGCGGGGCGACTGGTTGAGGCGATTGCCGGTGTAGAGACGATCATTGATAGCATCGTAGTATGCGAGGATTCGCTGCTGATGAGAAGTATCGCGCCGCAAGCCATTCATTGTAGGATCAAGCCCACTATCCAGAATTGCCACGGTCACACCAGCGCCCTGATTGCCGCTAGCCCAGACCTGCTCAGCCCCCACCACACGGACATAATCCATCTGCGGCGGTGCTGGCGGCCCACTCACCTCAACGGCATAGTCTAAAGTAACATCCAGTACACCAGACATCGCGGCCAATTCCTCTGCTGCACCCTCCGGTACCTGCGCCACCACCGCATCAATGATAGTGATTTCTGCTGTCACCACACCCTGCACAGAATGCACGGCAGTGACAGCAGATTCGGTAGTTACGCCCCGCACAATCACCTGCACTGAGGAGGCACGCACTGGAGCAACGCCAATTACAGCGCTAAACACCAAAGACAAGACCAACCAGAGTGTTAGAATTCGAGCTTTCATCATAGGCCTCACTTTTACCAGACGCTAACTTGAATTAGACAATGCAACTTTGATCGTTAGAGGGAATTTCATACCTAATTCTAACATAATATACCCTCCCTAACAATAGTACTTAAGTACTATCAAGCAACGACGAATGCAATATCACACCCGCCGCCCGCCTTTGAGCTCAGACTGGAGCACGGCCAGCATCTCCCAATCGCTACGAGCCGCCAACGCCGCCTGCTCCGGCCAGGTAGTTGGATCAGCAATACGCCGAATACCGCCTTCGGCAAGCACTTCCGTCAACCGTGCAATATCCGCAGCTGCCAATTGGGCAAATGTCGTGATACCTGCGGATTGCAAAAGCGCGGAGATTTTTGGCCCAATACCCTCAATGCGCTTCAAATCATCGGGTAGAAATGACACAGTCGGCGCAGGCGGAATAGCAGATGGGGCAGGAAGTTCCACTGAAAAGCGTTTTGGCACTGGTGCGGGCACAGAACGCGCACAACAAGGGACACCCACACGTCGGCGCCACAACCACACTACCCCAAGCAACAGCAAGGGTAGTAACCAGACCCACCACCGATCACATTCACGTTTATCGTCCATAGCCACCTCCTAATAATCAAGTATCAACAAACTTCGGTAAACTCACCACCGGATTAGCATAAACACTATACTGTCTACGCCATTTAGTTTTAAGGTCACCCCACCCCACACTGCGTAACTACACATATCATAACCCAGATTTTCACTTACGTCCAATCCACACCGGGTATAGATCAAATTATTGCGAATTTGCGTGACGTCATTTCCGCTTGCGCGGGAATCTAATACATTGCGTGGCTCTGGATGCCCACCTGCACGGGCAGGACACGGTAACACAGTTTTTATAAGGTATTTCTATTTTTTCCCTGAGATTTATTCCACACCCATCCGCATCGGGGGTGATTCACTTTTCCGCTTTTAAGTCTATCGCTATCAGCGTTGAGTCTCGGCAGGTTCGCTACCTTTTCATTACAGAGATGTTCTAAGTTGTGTCAACCAGTAACATAAAGGGCAATTGCTATTTCGCTTCAATGGGGTAGAATAGATGCACCAATCAAGGGAGCAGGCAGATGGAATTAAATGTCCTGAATCAACGCTATCAACTATTGGAGCAGCTCGGTGCCGGTGGCATGGCGACTGTGTACCGGGCTTACGATCAATTGCTGGATCGCCCGGTCGCAGTTAAGGTGTTGCGCCCGTTATATGCCAATGATCAAAGTTTTCGCGAGCGATTCCTCTCCGAAGCTCGCGCTGCTGCACGCCTGGATCATCCCAACATCGTCCGTATCTATGATGTGGGCGAAAGTGAAGACCAACAACCCTATATCATCATGGAGTTAGTGGAAGGGCAAGACCTCAAAACCCTCATCCAGGCACAGCGCCCTTTGCCGATGCCGCAGGCATTGAATCTGGCCCGGCAAATCTGCTCCGGTGTTGGCTATGCACATCGCACTGGCATTGTACATTGCGATTTAAAACCTGAAAACATTCTCGTGACCCCCACCGGGCAGGCGAAGGTGGCAGATTTCGGCATTGCGCGGGTGTTGCAAGATGGGCTGCGCACTACAGAAAAAGAAGTAGTAGTGTGGGGCAGCCCGCACTACCTTTCGCCGGAACAAGCCGCTGGGGAGACGCCGGTGCCTGCCTCGGATGTGTACAGTATCGGCGTGATTATGTATGAAATGCTCACCGGCGTGCCCCCCTTCCACTCGGAAGACCCAACGGAATTACTGACCAAGCATCTGCGTGAAACACCAGCCCCGCTCACCTCGCTCAACCCACGTATCCCACCGCAAATAGAGTGGATGATTCTTAAAGTGCTCGCCAAAGAGTCGGCGCATCGCTATCGTAACGCCGAACAATTTGGGCTGGCGCTGACGGCCTACGTCCAACAGGGCAGTGAGATGACCGCGCCACAAAACACGCTTACCCCACCCCCGCCGCCTCACATTGACGCGACTGTCGCCATCACGCCTCCACCTTATAGCGCGCCATCTGTTACACCCATGAAGGGTGCAGCGTTGTCGCAGGAACCAGAGAACAATAGTCCCGATTGGTTCTTAGGTGTACTCTTGGTAGTGGCTTTTGTCGCTGTGGTCGGCCTGATTCCGCTGTATATGTCTGCGTGGCGACTCTATCAGACTGCGCCGCCAATGCCCGGCCCTACGCTTGAGGTCACAGAGACGGTGCTACCCACTGAACCAGGCGCTATTGTCACCGTGCCGAGCTTGCTAGGGCTGACTGCCCCGGATGCGCAACGCCTGATTGAAGGGTTAGGGTTACGCTTGACCGTGCTGGGCGAGCAGGAATCTGCCGACGCTACACCCGGCGCTATCATCGTGCAGCAGCCCAACGCAGGAACTCGTGTATCCGATAATACCGAAGTACAAGTAGTCATTGCGGCAGGGCGTAGCTATGTATTGCCCGAGCTGATCGGTTACTCGTTAGATGGTGTGCGCACGGGATTGGAAACGGAGGGACTACTGATTGTGACAGAGGAAATCTGGAGCACTGAACCGGCAGGCCGTATTTTGGGGCAGCTCCCGCCAGCCGGTTTGGAAGTGCGCGCTGGAGCTACTGTTACCCTCACCATTAGCGGGGGAGTTGAGCAGCCATTACCGCTTCAAGTCAATCTCAACAATCAAGTCATGCTGGAAGAAGCATTCATTCAGCGTGCCTCATTCCGCGCTGGTAGTCCACTGCCCCTTACGTTGCGTTGGCGTTGTTTGCAACCCCTGGCACCATCATATAAAGTTTTTGTTCACTTGCTCAGCCTGAATGGACAACAACTAATTGCTCAGCGGGATGTTGAACCAGTGAGCGGTTTGCGGCCCACCAATACCTGGCAGCCCGGTGAGTTGATTATTGATCCGCATCAGATTACCATCCCCAACGGCACACCGGCGGGAACCTACCAACTGCGTGTAGGACTCTACATTCCTGAAGGTCGCTTGCCCGTCGTGGATTCCGGCAAGACGCAAGTGATTGAGCATAGCATTTTTATTACAAATATCGAAATAACACCATAATTCGAAAACTTCATCGGCGGTTGAGAGTGCCACAACGCGGTGCTGGTTTCGACCCGTTCAATCAACGGCTTCGAGGATTTTTCGGATGGTTCATCAAATTGTTGTTCCGCGAGAGAGGCTGGTCATGCTCAGACCACGCAGCGTATACAATTTTACTATCGTTTACCTGCTGCTCTGTTTACTATTAAACGCCTGCCGCGCCAGTTCTCCATTGCCCCTACCTCAATCGCCGCGCGCGCAAGAATTACGTACGCGCGGCAAACTCATTATCGGTACAGCGTTAACCGCCCCCTTCATCTATCACGACCCACAAACCGGCGCCTACATTGGTCACGATGTTGCCATTGCAGAAGCCATCGCTGCACATATCGGTGTTCCTATCGAATGGCGCGAAATGGCCTTCGCTGACCTGCTCCCCTCGCTTCAGGCAGGACAGATTGATCTGGTGATTGCGGCGATGTACATCACTGACGAACGCTCTGAAATTGCACTTTTCTCCGATGGTTATGTGGATACCGGACTGGCAATGGTCATCCGACAAGGCGACCCAGACATCACCGCTCCCAACGAGCTTGCCGGGCGCATCATTGGGGTTAAAGAAAGCGCCACCGGTCATCGCTTTGCTCACCGGCTGCAAAACGATGGGATTTCCCTTAGTGTTCGGGCCTATGCTAATACCCAGGACTCACTTGAAGACCTTAGCGCCGGGTATGTAGACGTTGTCTTCAATGATTATGTCAACACGTTGCTGTACATCAAAACGCATCCCGATTTGCGCGTGATTGACCTAATCCTCGAACCGGCCCAGTTGGGCATCGCTGTACAACAAGGGGATACGGGCCTGCTTGCGCTTGTCAATGAGGTACTGGCACAGCTCCGTACGACAGGAATGCTGGATACACTTTACCAGCAATGGATTGAAGCTCCATAAAACCACATGACCACACCTTCCACCTCCAGATTTCCCAAAAATCGGTTGAGCCAACGGCTGACGTTGCTATTCATACTAATTGCTACTGTGCCGCTCATTTTTGGCGGTGTATTTGCCGTGACTTTGGGAAACATCTTTGGCGAAGAAGAGGTCACGCATCGGCAAAAGATGTTCGTGACGTTAGGACAAACCCTCATCGAGCAATACCTGGACAGCATTCTGAACGACTTGCACAGCGCCGGGCTTTTGGCCTTGCATGACTCCGAACATATTGATATCACGCTCGCCGCCTTATGTGCCAAATCGCCAACGTTATACCTGGAAATCAGTGTGGCCGATACTGACGGTAATGAATTAAGCCGCCTGCACAATTGTATCGCCGTTCCGCATGCCACTTTGGAGCAGCGGACCGAGTACGAGCCGTTTTTTCGAGCCAATCGTGGGGAAATCTACATCGGGGATGTCTCATTTTTAACGAACAACGAACCGATCGTGCGCCTTTCCCGCCCGGTCAGCATTAACGAACACACAGTCATCGTGATGGCACATGTCAACTTGCAACAGCTCTGGGCGCCGCTCGACCGGCTCAGTGCTGGTGAAGGCAGCTACTTTTATCTGGTAGACCGCCGGGGCAATCTTGCCGCCTATCGCGACTTGACCCTGGTACGTGAAGGGCGAAGCCTCAACACATTCCCAACGGTATTTCATCTCATGCAAGACACAGGAAGCGTCATCACTGCACGTTATCGGGGATTACTAGGCACTGAAGTCGTTGGCAGTTCCGCCCGTATCAAGCAGACCCATTGGGGGATCGTCATTGAACAGCCTCGTGCCCAGGCTTTTGCGGTACAGCAACGCTTGGTACTAGGCTTCATTCTACTCGTTGCCGCCGCCGGAGCAATCGGAGTAGAAATCGCCCTGGCCCGTGCCCGCGATATTGTGCGTCCCATCCAACGACTCGCGCGGGGCGCAGAAGCCATCGCTCAGGGGGATTTTTCGCACACATTGCCAGTAACTTCCGATGATGAAGTCGGCGCTGTCGCAGAAGCCTTCAACGTCATGGTTGTTCGGTTACGAGAACTCATAGAAAATCTGCAAAAGCGGGTCAAGGAGCTAACTCTACTTCACGCTGTAGCGCAAGCCGGAGTAGAATCAGCTACTGTCGAAACGTTGTTGGAGCGAGTCGTCACCATTGTCGAGGGCATCTATCGCCCGGCCAAATTCGGCGCGATGCTATACGACGCTGTCGCCGACCGCTTGTACGTTCCTGTGCCGCACCTACTGCCGGAGGGACTTGCCCCACCAGTGCTGGCACCGGGAGAAGGCGTTACCGGGCAAGTCTTTCTCACCGGTCAGGCGCGCCGCATCGCTGATACGCAGCTGGAAGCCGATTACCTGCCGTTGGTGGCTACCACACGCTCCGAGCTGTGCGTGCCGCTCAAGGTGGGTACACAATGCCTGGGAGTTCTGAATGCCGAGAGCGATATTCCCAATGCCTTCAGTGAAGATGACGAACGCCTGCTAACTATCGTTGCCGGACAGGTAGCGACTGCACTCGCCCGCCTGGAAGCCACCACTGCAGAAGCGCGGCGCGTGCGGCAGCTGGCCGCACTCTATGATGTGGGTAAGCGTATCACCTCTATCCTTGATCTAGACACGCTGTTGAACGAGATCGTCCGGTTGGCCGCGCAGGCCTTACACGCTTACAATATCGAAGTTGCACTGCTAGAAGACGAGCTGTTGACTTTCCGGGCCGGGTACGGCGGGTATGTAGATACGGGCTTTTTGGCAGGTGTCACGATGTCCCTGGACACAGGACTGATGGGATATGTCGCCCGCACCGGACAAGCGCTGCTGGCCCCCGATGTTACGAAAGTGCCCGAATACATCCCTTACGCTCCCTTGCCTGATGTGTGGGCGGAGTTGGCCGTCCCCTTGCAAGTACAAGGGCAAATCATCGGCGTGTTTGACATCAAGAGCGATCAGCCTAACGGCATTGATGAAGCCGATGTTGCCATCATTGAAATCCTGGCCGACCAGGTAGCCGTCGCGATTCAAAATGCCCGCCTCTTTGCCGAGTCCCAACAACACGCGGAAGAGCTCGCAGCGGCCCTGGAACAACTCAAAGAGCTGGATAAAATGAAGAACGAGTTTATCCAGAACGTGTCACACGAACTGCGCACGCCATTGGCAATTGTGCGCGGCTATGCTGAGCTGCTGGCCGATGGACAAATCGAACCGCTACAGCCCGCGCAGCAGGATGCGATGCAGATTGTCGTGCGCCGCACGCGGATGCTCACCGAGATGGTAGAAGACATCACGCTTATTCTGGGGGCAGAGACACGCACGTTGGAGCTGCTGCCGCTCTCCGTTGCAGAAATCGCGCACGCCTCTGTCGCTGAGTTCCGCGCGACCACCGACCGGGCGGGGCTATACCTGGAATCAGACATCGCCCCCGATTTGCCACTGGTGAGAGGGGCGCACATCCACCTGCGGCGCGTACTGGATAACCTTATCGGTAATGCCATCAAGTTCACCAGTGAAGGTGGAATTATCAGCGTGCGTGTGTGGAGCGAAACGACGCAGGTCTTTATCGAGGTTTCCGACACCGGCATCGGCATCGCTCCGGAACAGCAGGAGCGCATCTTTCAACGTTTCTATCAGGTAGACGGCAGCTCGCGGCGGCGATATGGCGGCGTGGGCCTGGGGCTGGCCCTGGTTAAAGAAATCGCCGAATTACACGCCGGAAGCATCAGCGTGCGTAGTGCTCCCGGCAAAGGAAGCACTTTCATGATCACGCTGCCCGCATTTGCTGATAATACGCCGCAAACACCGGGCGTGTAATTAGCAGATTACGCGCCGCGCCAGGGCTTCTAACCCGGCAAGGTTATCTAAATCCAACCATTGAAGCATGATGCGCTGGACGCCAACCTCGGCAAAGGCAGCGAGCTGCTCCGGAAGCGCCTCCGGCGTTCCCACCAACACTCCCATTGCGCGGTAGGCTTCAGCAGTGCGTCCGCGCGCGGCAAGTTGCGCTCGCAATTCCGCAGCATCACGCCCAAAGACTAGGCCCGTCATCAAGGAACGACGCACGGCGTCGGGCGCGCGGCCTTGTTCCGCCAGCAAGTCATCCAGGCGTGCATTAAGCGCAGCGAAACGCTCTGGAGGGATATAGACCGCATTCCATTCATCAGCGTAACGCGCCACAAGCGGGAGCGTGCGTTTAGAGCCGTTACCGCCGATGCACACGGGTGGCCCACTGGGGCGCTGCGGACGGGGCAACAAGATGGCCTCGCGTAGCGTGTAGAATTCCCCAGTGAAGTCCACTGGTGCATTCCTGCGCAACAAGCGCGTAACCACTTCCAGGTACTCCTCGAAACGCTGGAAGCGTGCAGGCATCTCCAATAGGGGCAAGCCAAACATGGTGTGCTCGCGCTCCTGCCAACCTGCACCCAGGCCCAGCGTGAGCCGCCCGCCGGAGAGATCATCCACCGCAGCCGCCATCCGCGCGAGCATGGCGGGGTGCCGGAACGCCGGCGGCGAGACCAGCTGCCCAAACTCCAGGCGCGCCGTGTGCGTCGCCAGCCAGGTCAATGAGACCCAGAGCTCCAGCGAATCCAACTCCGGTGGTGTGGCATTAGTGAAGTGGTCGGAGCGGTACAGGCCCGCAAATCCCAGGTCTTCTGCTGCGCGGGCCAGTTGTTGCCAACGCGGCCAGGTCAAGCCATTTTGGCCTTCCAACATCAGAGCGATTTCAAGCATAACAATTTCCTTTTTTCGATCTGTGGTGAACGCTCACGCGGCCTGCCGGGGAGCACCTTTAGTGCGTCCCATCCAAGCGAGGCGCGTGAGTTCCCCGAAGTGTTCCCTGAAAATACGGTAGTATAAGAGCTCTTCTTTGGTGTTGAGCTCCCAGCCGTTGGTAAGTTGTCGCTCGCGCCGGAAATCTGCATCGCTGATCTGCTGTTCAGCGTGTTGTGCTAGCAAATCGTCCATCCCTGTTCCTTGCCAAAACTTGGTTTTGCGTCGCCAGAGAACCGCCTCAGGCAACACCCCCACTAATGCCTGCCGCAGGATCCACTTTTCGGTAATCGCATCATCCCGCCGCAATTTGAGATGGGGTGAAATACGCACTGCATACGCTACTACTTCTGGGTCCAAGAAGGGGACGTAGGCGACCAACCCATGGGCGGCAGCGCTACGATCCACCCGTTGTAACGCTGTATTGTGTAACCTTCCGGTAAGCTCCACCAATTCATGCCCTAGCTGCGATGGGGGTAAATCTCGCAAGTAGCTATAACCGGCGAACAGCTCATCGGCCCCTTCCCCGGAAAAAGCCGCATTGGTATAGTTGGCAGCATATTGAGCCACCAGGTAATTAGTGATAGAAGAACGTACCAGGAGCGCATCGAACGACTCCAAATGATAAATCACAGCCGGCAACACGGCCAGAATTTGCTGCAAGGTAACGACAACTGCATGATGGATAGTTTTGAAATAATCGGCAACTTCCTGAGCGTATTGCAGATCAGGCGCACCTGACAAACCAGCGGCAAATGTATGCAACGTGCGTAGATGCGGTCGTGCTAAGGCCACAATCGCACTAGAATCCAAACCGCCAGACAGCCAGGAACCCATCTCTTCATCTTTGATGTGCCGACAGACCGCGTGTTCTAGCCGCAACCGCAGGGCCGACGCAATCTTAGAAGTTTGTTCCGATAGGGTGGACGGGGTTTCTGGCGTGCTAAACGTTTGGAATCCAGAGTCTTGTGTGTACCAGGTTCCTGGTGGAAATTCGTGAATATCTTGGGTGATTTCCAACAATGCCTTGATCTCCGATGCAAAGCAAAGTTCCCCTGTTTTCATGCGTCCATAGTAGAGGGGACAAATACCCAACGGGTCACGGGCCAGCAAAAGGTTGTTAGGTGCCTGTGCCATCGCCAGCGCGAAGGGCGTAGCTTTCTGCTCCAAATACTCCGGATCGGGTAAGGGTGGCTGCGTCCCATCCCATGCAGCTTGGCGGCGTAATGTACGGGGCGTTGGCGCGATTTGCGTTTCCGGCCAGACTGCGCCTAGAGTAATCCCATCGTATTCGATAATCTTGAAACCTGCGCCACCGCGATGGGTAAGCTGCTCCAACATACGGGTGACTGTTTTCGGTTTTTTACCATCAATGCCTGCAATACCTGCCATCATACTCCTTGTGTTTGATTGTTACATCTGATTCTACTCAACAAAAAAGACCCATAGCCCCATGTAGGCCCTAACGGGTCTTTACGCTAAGCAGCGCCGTGGGCCAGATCAAACTGCCCCGTGCGTATATCCAATCTTTTGCTACCGTACACTTGTAGATTTTTTGCCACGAATTCACTCGAATTAACACGAAAACAATAAGAAATTCGTAAAATTCGTGCTAATTCGTGGCTAAAACTGAATGCGCTTGGAAAATGTACGGTAAACAATCCAATCTCAATCAAAGAGATGAGGTCAATTCACACAGCCAACCATCACAATCGGTAGAGAGCAACCAATCCTTGAGGATATCCAGATGCGCGCCACCCGCTCATTGACTCGACGCTGCCTTCTCAGGCTGATCCTATCCTACCATCTAGGGAACAGATGTCAAATCAAGCCGGATTCAAGGATTCAATAGAGGCATAGCGATGATGCAAAGTTGGCGTCTTGGATTATAATTACGATCTTCAATCGTGATGTACTGATACTCGCAACCTTGATAGAAGAATCTCCGTAATGCGTATGGCGTGTTTTCATCTACTGAGGTTCAGTTTCATACCTAACTTTTAGGGGGTCAAAATGGAACCGTGGGTGGCAATTACCTTCAAGCTCATTGTGCTATCAGGAATGTTGTTGGGCCTGATAGGGCTAATCGTACCAGTTTTCCCTGGCATCACCGTAATTTGGGTGTTGGCCCTTGTTCACGGGTTGATCTTTGGGTTCGCGCGCTTTGGAGGACTGTTGTTTGCCGTCATCACGCTGCTGGCTGTAGCAGGTTGGACAGTGGACAATGTCTTGATAACGGCCATGGCTCGTGAAGGCGGCGCGCGGTGGACTTCAATTGGTGTCGCACTGGTCGCGGGTTTTGTGGGGAGTCTTTTCCTCACGCCTATCGGCGGCATCTTTACCGCGCTTGGGGGGCTGTACCTGGCCGAATATCTGGCGCGCAAAGACAAGACCGCGGCGTGGAAAGCCACCAAAGGCATGGCTTTGGGCTGGGGCTGGTCATTCGTCGCCCGTTTCAGTATCGGCGTGGTGATGATTGGCGTGTGGGCGATATGGGCTTGGGCATAAGCTTGCGAACGGGTTGATTTTGAAGCGGGTCGTATTTAGCGGCGTGCTTGCGCCGCGTAATCCAACGCTCCTCCGGCTAATGCAGCAAAAACCCAGGCAATGTTGACATCGTCTTCGGTGAATGTTGTGCCAGAATGCTTGTTGAGCGCTTCCACAACCCCTATCGTTCGCCCCTGAACAATCATCGGGACGGCAATCAGCCGCTGGGTCTTAAAGCCGGAGTAATCATCCACAGAAAAGAGAAAGCGCAAATCGGCGTAGGCGTCATTGACAACAAGCGCGCGCGCATTGTCGGACACCCACCCGGCAATGCCGTGATGCCGATCGAAGCGGTAGCCCCGCAGCGTATCTTTAGCATCGCCGTGAACAAGCATGAAGTGTAATTCCCCAGCGGCCTCATCCACGAGTAGCATTGAGCCATCTTTGACATCCAATAAACGCAAGGTGCAGCCCAGCGCCGCATCCACCAATGCTACCATATCCCGCTCAGGGTTGAAGTGTGCGGTTGCATCGCTCAACGCCTGCAACGCATGTAGATAATCCCGCAACAATGCCGGCGAATCTATCTTATTCATAGTACCCTCCTTGCTCTTGTAGACTTAAGGCCTGGAAACCTACCAGGCCTATACCCTAAACTTAATGATATTGATCGGGTTTCAGATTGTCCACTGGCTGCATAGTCATCTGTTCTGCTGCGTAGGGCTTGAGCCAGGGTTGTAGCTGCTCCGGGGAGATTGCTGTGGGTGTAAGCCAAAGTGCGTAAGCTGCCGGTGGTAAAATCACCGGCATTCGGTTGTGGATGGGCAATACCAGCGCGTTCGGCTCAGTGGTGATGATAGTACACGATGTCACGGGTTCACCTGTCGGCAGGCGCCACACTTCCCACAACCCGGCAAACGCGAACGGCTCTTCAGAAGCCAGGGTAAAGCGATAGGGAGTTTTAGTGCGTGTACCTGACTCTGCGCGCCATTCGTAGAAACCATCCGCTAAAATCAGGCACCGCCGCTGGCGATATGCGGCGCGAAACGCGGGTTTTTCAGCCAGCGTTTCTGCGCGTGCGTTGATCATTCGGTTGCCGATGGTCAGGTCTGTAGCCCACGGGGGAACCAATCCCCAACGAAAAAACTCGACCCGCCGAGCGTCAGTGTTAGCAATCGCGGCAATTGACTGCGTAGGCGCGATGTTATAGCGAGGGCGTAGGTCAGCGGGAATCTCAAAGCCAGGGAAAGCCACTTGCAATGCTTCCGGCCCTAGTATCAGTGAAAAGCGTCCGCACATAGTCCCCCTGCGCTAAAAGACCTGCCGGGTTTTGAAAACCTGACAGGCCTTTAGGTTTTTTCGGGCAGCGGCAATGTAAAAATGAAGCGGCTGCCCTGCCCCATAGAGCTTTCGGCCCAAATATAGCCGCCGTGATGCGCAACGATTTCTTTGCATATAGACAACCCTAGTCCGGTGCCGGAACGGCGCGTACCGGAGGTGCGCTCTCCAGCCTGCCGGAAACGCTCGAAAATCATACCTAAATCGTGCTCAGAGATGCCCGTTCCGGTATCTTGCACCCAAACGATTACCAATGGATGTTCCGCAGGCAACCCTGTAGGTACAGATGAGTGGCGTGCCCCGAACGGAGGCAAGGTTTCACCTGCGATGAGCAAGCGCGCCCCTACTGTTACCTTGCCAGCGTCGGTAAACTTGAGGGCGTTGGAGAGTAAATTCGTGATGACCTGCACCAGCCGATCACGATCGCCATACAATGCTGGTAAATCTGCTGCCAAGTCCAACTGCACCGGGATGCTTTTTTCGTAAGTCAACGAGCGAATCGCGCTCACGGCGCTTTCTACAATCTCATCTAGCGTTACCCCATTCATGTCCCACTCGATACGCCCGGCTTCCATCTTAGCAATATCCAGTACGTCGTTGATGAGACGTGTGAGGCGCTCCCCCTCACTGATAATGATGTTGATATTTTCGTTGATGCGCTGCGCCGCCCGTTGACCGCGCGCGTGATCGTCAGGGATCAACGGCTGCACATTGCGCTCAAATTGTTTCTGAATCAAACGGCTAAAACCCAATACGGAAGTCATTGGTGTGCGTAGCTCGTGAGAGACCATCGAAACAAAATCGTCCTTCATGCGTGCAGCCTGCACTTCTTGGGTGATATTGCGAACCACCGTGACCGCGCCGCCGCGGCCATCGGTTCCAGTGCCCAGCGTGCAGGCTGAGGCGCGATAGACCTGCCGCCCCCAGTGACTATCCACTGAAAGGACGGTACCAGGAACTTCCAAGGTTGCGGCCACCGTTTGCGCCAGAAGCGCATCGGGCCAGACTTGTGCTAACGGCTGCCGCAACAGTGCGGACGCTGGTCGCCCTATCATCGCTGTAAACGCCGGATTAACCAAGGCGATCAAGCCTGCGGTATCTGTAACCACCAACCCATCAGCCATATTGCGGAGAATGACATCGAGCTTGATGTTCTGCTCCAACAAGCTCGCGTTCACCTGCTCCAACTGCTGTGTGCGGGCCTGCACTTGCTGCTCCAGAGTGCGGCTGTATATCTCTACTTGACGATAAAGACGGGCATTCTCCACCGACACTGCCGCCTGCTTGCCCAATCCACCGAGTAGCTCTATCTCGCGGTAGCTGAAGCCGCCGCCGGAGAGTTTCGGCCCAAGCAAATAAATGCCCACCAAACGTTTGGCCACCTGTAATGGAATGACCAGTGCGACTTCGTGAACTTTAAGATACTCAAACACAGCGATTGGCAAATCGGGAGGCGCGTATGCTGGCGTGAAAGGTTCGCGGTGAGTTTGCAAATAGTGCGCCAACGGATGTTCCAACGGCAACGAAGCCATCGCCGCGTCGGCACCCACTCCATTCAAAGCGTCACCTTCCAGGTTTAAAATAGCCAGCGTGGCCCAACTGATTTGCAACTGTTGAGGTAGTTGCTCTGTTAGCAGCGTAGCTAGTTTGCGCATAACGATGCTGGTGGCAACCTGGGCGCTCAGGGTCGGTACCGCCTCGCGATAATCAATACGCGTGCGATAGAAGGCGCGGTCAATTAAGGCCTGTGTGCGTTGACGCAAGGGATTAAATGCCAACGCAATCGCCAATGTCGCCGCGAACACTACAAAAGTCTCATTGCCCCAATTCAGGACTACTCGCACTAACAAAGTCAACAAGAAAACCAGTGCCAAGTAGAGCGCCCCTAATACGGTGGTGACCGTACCATACACCATACTGCGATTGAGAAGCAAATCCAGGTCCCACAAACGGTAACGCATGGCCGACACAGTAATTGCCAAAAGCAACAACAAGGGGGGGAAGTAATCAAAAGCTAAAGTGCCAACCAAATGAAAAACCAGGGCGGATACACCAGAAGCCGAAAACAATGTGCTCAGCAAAGTACGTCCTGCAACTCCCCCAACACCAGCCGCTATGACCGCCAATATCGAGCCGAGCACCACCCACTTGGTTTGCTGACGTTGCAAAGGCGTGGAGACAAACATATAGCGATAAACTTGTGCCACGAAACCAGGGAAATAGCCCATACCATACAAGAGTAGAACCAGAGAGGGATCAAACAAGGGCATTGACAACAGCGGCATAATGAAGGTAAAAATACCCCAGCCCAAGGCTAACCAGCGTGTCCATACTGGCACGAAGCGCCCATCAGGAAACACCAGAAAGAAAATAATGGTCAACGTTTTGCTAACTGCGTAGAGAATCTGTATCGTCCACCCGCCGGGGGTATACAACAACACTTCTAGCGTAGGAACGAAAAGCACAAACGATAGCGTGATAGTTAGGGCCATTAAGAGGGTGAGCGGATCATTGGAACGTCGGCGAAGCAAAATCAGTCCCACACCCAGAAAGGCAGTCAGCATCAGGGCTTCAGGGACCAGCGAGTAAAAGGCGAAGAACTGCGTGGAAAGCCCCAAGATTTCGAGCGCATCTATGTAAGTAATGGCAGCGCTGAGTAGCTGGTTAAAACGTAGCGGTGCGGCCTTCACAAACGTAACCAACAGGGCCAACATCAACGCGCCCACCACCAGGCGCGCGAGCACCAGACAGCGCGCCCGGCTATCACAAGACATCTGCAAATTCAGATGCACTTTAGATTCATGCCCTATATCGTTGGAAGAACGCATAATAATCGGCAAAGCACCTTCTGTTAGTTACGCAAGTCACGCAGACAAGGTTGCACTTTTCTACCCCAAGGTACAAACAGCAATCAGTCAATCCGAGAAGCACAACTATTTCTATACTCAATGTCATTAAGTTTAGGTATAGACCTGGTAAGTTTCAAGGCCTTGAGTCTACAAGAGGCTGCTATTCACTGGTAAAATACTACCAGAACCAATTTGGGAGAAACCTGCCAAGTCTTACCTTAATGCCGTTGTTTCTACACTAATCGTACCACAACCCTGTATCTGAGCAAATTACCTCTTGACAAATCTTATTTGTAATTGCGAGTCGCGCCTTTGAGGTTAAGTAATCTCCTACATGGTTGAGATTGCACCGATTGGAGATGAATGGACGCTGCATAGACGTGGTTCGCAATGGCAAATACTACAACAGATATAGACCTGGATGAGCTTTTGGGGCGTGAAATGTGATGTATGAAACGCGCATGGAACTTCTGAGCGTAACACAGCGTCTATAAACCAGGCAAGTCGCTGACTTGCTTTTTCGTCTTTTCGCTGATTCGCTATTTGATCAGGAGGAGTTCCATGAAAAAACAAGTATTTTCGATAATGTTGTTAATTGGGCTACTGGCGGCCTGCACGCCGACTGCACCGCCAACCACGTCGCCGCTCGATTCGCCCATAGCGCAATCCACCATCCCGCCAGCTGTCACCGGGGATATGGCCCGCTCGGCGCTGGCGCGCGAGACGGCGCGCACTATCCCCCAGCAGGACACCGCCGCGTTGGTTGCTGGCAATACAGCCTTTGCTGTGGATATGTATCACGCGCTGCGCGACCAACCCGGCAATCTGTTCTACTCACCGCACAGTATCTCCACTGCACTGGCAATGACCTATGCCGGCGCGCGCGGGCAAACCGCAGAAGAAATGGCGCAAACGCTCCACTTCACGCTCCCCCGCGAACGGTTTTATCCGGCCTTCAATGCGCTCGACCTGGCCCTCACCACGTCTCAACCGGCTACAGAAGATATGCAGCCCTTCACGCTGGATGTCGTGAACTCGCTGTGGGGTGAGCGCACCTACACCTTCCTGCCAGAGTACCTCGATCTGTTGGCCCTGCATTATGGCGCGGGGATGCGCCTTACCGATTACATCGGCAACCCCGAAGGTGCACGGCAGGCCATCAACGCCTGGGTAAGCGAGCAAACCCGTGAGCGGATCAAAGACCTAATCCCTGCCGGCGCGATTGATAGCGATACCCGCCTGACGTTAGTCAATGCCATCTATTTCAAGGCCGATTGGGTTTTCCAATTTGAGGAACGCTTGACGGAGGATGGTGATTTCAACCTACTGGATGGCTCGCAGGTTACAGCCGCCATGATGCACTGGGATATACCCAACTCAGTAGCCTACACCAGTGCACCGGGCTATCAGGCAGTGGAATTGCCCTATCAAGGCGGCACGGCCTCGATGGTGCTGCTAGTCCCTGACGCGGGCAAGTTTGCAGGTTTCGAATCCGAGCTAACAGCGGCACAGCTGGATGCCACCCTCAAAAACCTGGAACGCCGCAGCGTGCAACTGAGCCTGCCGCAGTTTACCTTCGAGAGCGAATTCGATCTCGTCCGCACCTTAGCCGGTTTGGGGATGCCTACAGCGATGAGCGGTGGACAGGCTGATTTCTCCGGCATGGATGGGACGCGCAACCTGTCTATCGGCGCCGTCATCCACAAAGCGTTTGTGGCTGTGGATGAGAAGGGCACAGAAGCCGCTGCTGCCACCGCCGTCACCATGCGCCTCACTTCTCTACCTATGGAAGATGTAGTGCTCACGGTGGATCGCCCCTTCCTGTTCCTCATTCGCGATACGGATACCGGCGCGATTTTGTTCATCGGGCGCGTAATGAACCCGGCGCAGTAACAACCAGTAGCGTTTGCCAACAAGCGTGAAACGCGAGCTCCGGCTCACGTTTCACGCTTTGTATTTCAGGGCACTTGCTCTCTCGCCACCTTGCGGCATAATGGGGAAAATCACAATGTCATCAAGTTAAGACCTGGCAGGTTTCGTCCCAATTGGGTATGGTAGTATTTTACCGGTGAATCAGACATTTTGTAGACTCAAGGCCTGGAAACCTGCCCGGTCTATGCCCTAAACTTAATGACATTGGAAAAAATCATAGACAAGGATCATGACAATGAGCAACGAGCACACCCATGACGTACCTTGGGAACCCGAACCGATTGCAGGGGAGCTGTTCCACCAGCCCGAAGCGTGGGCTAACATCAATGGCGCGCCTTACGACGAGACTTCCGGCGTCATCTACAAGCGCGCGGCGCATATCAAGCGCGTGCGCTACACTCCGGCTGATCCTGCGCCGGAGATGCCCCCCGCCTGGCAAGGCAAGGGGGAGGCGGTAGTACGCTGGCTCTTCAGCGAGCAGCCTGGCACGGCGGAACAGCTACTAAACGGGGCGACGCTCGAATTTTTACACGACACTACGCTTAAATCCGGCTCGGCAACCGGGATGCAGGCCCATCCAGACGTAGCCGAGATCTTCTATGTCCTCAGTGGGGATGGGGAACTGCGCCATCGCTCGGTATCGGGTAGTCCGGTCATCATCCGCGTCTTAAGGGCAGGCGATGCGGCCTTGGTTCGTGGCGGGGAATACCACAGCATTGCCAATCGCTCCGCTGAAGCAGACCTGCGGCTAATAGTCATCGGGCTTAGACTTGGTGAGTCTTAAAAATCTATGAATCAGCGTATCATCATCATTGGCGCAGGAGCGGCGGGGTTACTGGCTGCCGGGCGCGCAGCAGAGCTCGGTGCACAGGTGCTGCTTCTGGAGAAGACCGAAGAGGCAGGTAAGAAAATTCTAGTTACTGGGCAAGGCCGTTGTAATGTAACTAATACCGCGCCGCTGGAGGAATTCCTCACGGCTTTTGGACGTAACGGAGCCTTTCTACGTAACGCTTTCCACCGATTTTTCCGCGATGAGCTGCTCGCACTCCTGCGACGTTACGGGGTAGAAACCCAGAGCGAACGCGGCGGGCGCATCTTCCCTGTCTCGAACCAGGCCGTGGATGTGCGCGATGCGCTGTTGCGCTACGCCATACAGAATGGTGCGCAGGTGCGTACCCGCACGCCCGTTTTGGCACTCCTTGGGGCAGAGGGGCACATTCAGGGAGTACAGCTGAGCGGGGGCGAGGTGTTATCGGCTGCGGCGGTTATCCTTACCACTGGCGGTGCATCCTGGGCAGCGACCGGCTCAACTGGCGATGGTTATCGCATGGCGCAGGAGATCGGGCATACGCTCGTTCCCTTGCGTCCGGCGCTTGTGCCACTCACTGTCGCCGAGCGCGATCGGGCAAAACGGCTCCAGGGTGTGAGTCTGCGCAATATCCGCTGCACATTGTACCAGCAAACACCTGGCAGCAAGGAAAAGCCGTTGCCGCCGCCTTACCCTGTCCCACCGACCGGAGAACTGCTCTTTACTCATTTTGGCCTTTCCGGGCCGCTCGTGCTGAGCCTGTCGCTGGCGGTAGTGGATGCACTGCGCGCCAGTAAGACCGTTACGCTTTCGATTGACCTCAAGCCGGGAATGACCGCAGAAGATGTGCGCAATCGTTTGCAGCGAGAGTTCGAGCAAGCCCCTAAGCGTTTGCTGCCGAACCTGCTCCGGGGTTGGGCACCCGCCACATTGGCAGAAACGCTGGCAAGTGAAAGTGGGGTTGCTGCCGAACAGCCCGTTCACACCCTTCGCGCTGAAGAACGCGAGACCCTGGTCAAGCTCTTCAAGGATTTTCGCTGGCGAATTACTGGTACACTGAGACTGGAGTCTGGGATGGTAACTGCGGGGGGCGTGGTGCTGAAAGAAGTGGACCCCATCACATTTGCCTCGAAGCAGATTGCCGGGCTTTATCTGGCTGGTGAAGTGCTTGATCTGGCTGCTGATACAGGCGGCTACAACCTGCAAGCCGCGTTCACCAGCGGCTATTTGGCCGGACAGGCGGCAGCGCAAGCCATAACCGGATTGTAACCCGCGCCTGATCAACTTTCCACACAAGCTGCTTAACTAGCCATCATTTTCCGTGCTACAATAAAAGCATCACCCTACTCATGCTATTTAGCAGAAGGAGACTATTCCATGCAATGGCGATTCTTTCTCATTGTAATTACGCTGTTACTCCTGCTTGCTCTGGCCTGCGCCCCAACCTCCACTGTAGCCCCAACAACAACGCCCGCTGCCGAAGACCCCACCAATGAAGGCAACGGCGCAATTCCGATTATTAAACCGCCTACAGAAGATGTGCCGACCGGGGAAACACCCACATCGCCCCCTGTGACTGAGCCTACAGCTACACCCACCAGCGAGCCTACCTCCATCCCACCATCCCCTTCACCGACGGCACCGCCACCAGGCCCGCCGATGCTGATCTCGTTCACTGCTGATCCTATGAACATCGTTGAGAAAGATACGGTCACGTTGCGCTGGCAGGCTCAGGGAGCTACCGAGGCCAATATCTGGTGGTATGATCGCCGCGCAATCCCCGCGCCGCCCGTTACTTATACCGGGACACCCGACAACGGAACAGCGGTCATCAACCCTGACAATGGCCCGATTCACCTCACGTTGCGCAATGCCCACGGCCAAACGGAAGCGGAAATCAGTATGACTATTCGTTGCCGACATACCTGGGGGCCGGAACTGGTCGCTAATCCGCCTGGCAACTGCCCAGGTGAACTGGTTACGACTTGGGCGGCGCAACAACCTTTCGAGAACGGTTGGATGCTCTGGGTCAACCGCTCGGCGCACAATAATGAACCACTTATCTATGTCTTTTATAACAATGGGAGATGGTATAGCTATGCTGACAACTTTGCGGAGGGCGATCATGAAATCGATCCTAGCATTACGCCACCGGCAGGTCGTTATCAACCCACGCGTGGGTTCGGGTTAGTGTGGCGTACCTATCCCGAAGTGCGCAGCGGATTAGGTTGGGCGACTGCGTCTGAAAGCGGCTTCGAGACCTGGAACCAAAACTATATGGGGATTGGACTGCACAATGTCAGCACCTATCTGCGCGATATCAATCAGAGCATTTACCGTATGGAACATATGGGGAGTACTTGGCGGTTACATCCTTAATGTTGAAGCTTTGCTACGTGTTGTTATGAACGCCTTCGGCACAACCCAAAAAGAGGATGCGAAATCGCATCCTCTTTTTGGTAAATGCTACCGATAGCGCGTCAGCGCTTCAGGGAGGAGGTCAAGGGCGGCCTTTGTGCAATGACTTGACCGCGCTTTCGCGCCGCGCCATCTCCACAATTTCCTGGATCAAGACCAGCGCTCCGAAGGTAAATTTCTTGAACAGTTCAGCAAATTCTTCCGGGGTAATCGCATCTAGCATCCAGTGATAGGTCGCTACCAGGATGTCCTGTTTCTCATCTTCCGATTGCAAAGCCATAGAAAGCCCCACAACCTGCTCCGCCCGGCGTTGCCGATAGAACAGCGTTTTGTAAAACTCTGTGGAGGCTGTCTTCCCGACGACAGCCAATGGCGTCATGAGACTAAACAAATTTCCGGTCGGTGCCATCTCAACGCGCACCATTAAGCGGTTATCGGCTAATCGTACCAACGTCGGGGGCATAGGAACGGGAAGCACACAAATCCCATTTTCATCCAAGACAAAAGGTTCAGAAGCGCCTGGGGAACTGACGCGTCCCAGGCCCGTATTAAGATTATCTTTGAGCGTCATAAGCCTTCCTAGTTCTGCTGGGCAGCGTAGATATCATCTACGATTAACTTCGCTGCCGTCTTAGCATAGTTTTTATCGAAATCGTGCCCGCCGGACACTTCTGTCATCTTGGCGTTCTTACCCAGACCCAATTTGGTGTACTTACCCACTAGAATGGTGACAAAATCGCCCTTAGCGACCACCAGATCGAGCTTGGCTACCCGGGTCGGGAATTGCACCGCATTGCCGGAATAGATCAAATGGATATATTTATCCATTTCCGCAGCGGCGCGGGTATCGGCCAGCTCACGGGCCTTTAGCATACGTGCAGCTTCCGCGATGATGTCTGGACTTACAGAAGGGCCACCCCCCGTACCTATTAAAGATGCATATTTACGGGCCGTCTCTGCAGCTGCCATGGCCTCGCTGCTATTGTAAGTCTGAAGCGTGTACCTGGAGCTAATCTGCCGGTGCGCAACCCGCACAGCGTTGTCCGTCTTGATCGTCCCTCGACTATGTGCCGAGATAGTGGTGCGCTGTTGGTTATTCACAGCGTCCAACATCAGCTGGGTCTGGCTTTGGGTTGCGGCATCGTCCAGGCCGGTCTTGTCAGTCAGACATTCGACCAAATCACGCCCAAACCCACGTGTAGAACTGTAGGTGTACAAAACGTCCAGTTTTGCCAGTTCGCCCCCACCCAAGTCCACTTCCTTGTTGTTCTTGAGTTCCGCATTGATGGCCGCGTGGAGAACTTTAGCCCCTTCAATCCCTGATTCCGGCTTGACGTTCATGCCGTTAATGTGTGTTACTTTGGGTGCCCAGTTGCCCAAATCAATAGGTTTAGGGTACTCTTTAACAATGGGACGATTGTTAGTATAACCATCAACGACGCCAATAGCAATATAGCCTACGCTGCCATCGCTGCGTTCTACGCGTCGTACCAGCTCAACCTTGTCGCTCGTGATACGATACTGCGAGGTGTTCAGGTCTTTGTAAGCGCCATCATACACAAGGTCGCCAACCCACTTAGCCCCCTCAACGACTTTATTACCAGCCCATTTGGCGGCATCCCCTACAGCTTCCGCGCCTTTTACGGCTTTATCACCCAGCCATTTGGCCCCTTCAACGGTTTTGTTGCCGGCCCATTTGGCGGCGTTACCTACAGCCTGGGCGCCTTTCACGGCTTTATCGCCCACCCACTTGGCCCCTTCAACGGTCTTGTTGCCGGCCCATTTGGCCGCATCTCCTACAGCTTGCGCCCCTTCAACGGCTTTTCCGCCGGCCCATTTGGCGGCATCCCCTACAGCCTGTGCGCCTTTCACGGTCTTATCGCCAGCCCATTTGGCCCCTTCAACAGTTTTATTACCGGCCCATTTGGCGGCATCACCTACAGCTTGGGCGCCTTTTACGGCCTTATCGCCTACCCAGCTCGCCGCATTGCCGACACCGGATTTCAGCTTATCCCACCAGCTACGTTGGACAGCAACTGGCGCGCGAGCAATATCTAGTTGTGGGGACAGCATGTGCGATACGGCCTGATTGCCCATTTGTCGCTGCATACGCAATACATCTTGGGGCCGCGCTACATTGCGCATAACCTCAGGATTTTGAAAAGCAGCGATGGGTAATGCGGTTTGGGGAGCAACCGCCGGGGTAGCAGCGGAAGTCTGGTGTGTGGGGTGGGAGGTGTTTTTCTCTTTAAGTGAAGATTGATCTTTACCTGTCATATCATGTGCCCTCTTCTTTGTATAAAACGCTTAGTAATCAGGGCCTAACCGCCGAATCCCTTGTACAACACACCCAACCAACAGCGGGAAAGGCTCTGCTTGGATCCATTTTATCCAGTGAAACCTACATCTCTCAAATTGTTATCTGGGCCAATTTAGAGATTTAGGCCATTGATTTTACGGATTGGATTTTTTCCCAGCTACTATCTGTGAAATCCGTGCAAATCTAGCTTTTTAGTGGACAGCTAATAATTGAGTTTGTACCTATTATACAAGGAAATCCGTAAAAAGTACAACTCGTGTGTTCTCTTGTGTAAAATCAGTAGATGAAAAGTTTTTATAACCACCCTTATTTTTCATTTACTGAAAATCTCTGATTCTACCGGAATTTGTGGTCAGCGACGGCAACCCGACATGGGCATTGAAATTAGCAAGTTGTGCAGCCAATTTTCATGGTAGACAACCCCATTGAGTTTACGTGCTGGTAAACTACACTCCTGTATGGCTCTGGCGCGCGGACAATAGGCTATTCTCCTGGCAGCGTTATGTCTAATCGCCTTATTTCTCATAAACCACCAATTCCGGTAAAATCAGGATTTTTAATCTTCATTAGATGCCAAGTTCGCTTTGAGCCGGTGCAGCAAACGGCAACCGTGGAACTCTACTATCTTAACTTAATGCCAGTGTAGACAAGATTGCTTCGTCGCCACAAACGGCTCACAATGACAGCCAAAGAAGAACCTGCGTAATTACCAACAGACCCGGTTGCCAGAAATCTTGATCCGCCTCTCTAACAGGGGCGAACGCATGAAGCCCATTCTCTGGCGTAATATAGGGCAAAACCTCCAAATTTTGACCTGTTTTAGCGTTTTTATGCTGCAAACTTAGCCTTTTTGACTTCCAAGTGGGGCGCAAAAGGCAGGATGCGATTGCCCTGGCCTCTCTAACTAAAAATCTTGACTTTCTCAAAAGTTAGATTACAATAGTTAAAGGTGCAAAAAGTTCTATTGATAATCAACGCCTTAGCCCAACAAAGCTCCACCCCTCAAAAGGCTATAGAAACGTCCTTTCAGATCTAAGTGTAATACAAATCACCCACAATGTTCTAAATATCTACAGTGATAAAATAAGGAGCCTGTTATGAAACCCCAGAATCGTTTGTTACATCTGAGTTTACTTTTCTGTATAATATTGGGAGGAATTACTTACACTCCACTGGCTTCGCCCAGCGTGGCGCTGGCAAATACACCAATGCCACCCACGGAAGAGGTGTTTCCGTTGCTCATCCCCACATCACCACCACCAACGCCCCCTGCGGCGCAGACCGCGCTGGCAGCGGAATTGGCCGCTTGGGAACAGGCGCGGCAAAACGGCCCGGAAGCCGTCGTTGCGTTGGCGCAGACCTTGCGCGGTGCCGCGCTCGATCTGGCGATGCCCGACATCATCGCGGCGCACCGGCAGGTAATGCTGGCCGCGCCGCCGCCCCCAGCCACCGCGCCGATAAGCCTGGCGGAAGAAGAAGCCAGCCTGCAAGCGCAGGTTGCACTCGATGCTGCCCGCCGCGCCAGGACATTGGCCTTCCACGATGATCCGACGGAAAACAACGCGCCCGCTTCCCCCGCACCGCCACAGCCTGCGCCATCCTCTGCGCTGGCGGCTGATCTCACCGTAGGCGCCGACTGCACCTACGCGACGATTGGAGCGGCCATTGCCGCCGCCAATCCCGGCGACACGCTGCTCATCGAGGGCGGGGTCACGTTCAACGAGAACCTCACCCTCCCCATCAGCCTGACGCTGCAAGGCGGCTACGCCGGCTGCGCCAGCGGCTCGACCGCCCGCACGACGATTGACGGTAATGCCAGCAATTCGGTCATCATCGTTGAGCGGGCACTTGTGGTCAGTTTGCAAAACCTGAACCTCACCAACGGCAGCACCGGTTGGGAAGGCGGCGGCATTCGCTTCGCGCGAGGCGACGGAACCGGCACGCTGCACCTTAGCAACATCAACATCTATGGCAACACCGCCCTATGGGGCGGTGGCCTGTGGATCGGCGTGGATGCTGAGGTGACGGGAGACAACGTCCACATCTATGACAACACCGCGACGGCTTACGGCGGCGGCGTCCGCCTGTGGGGCGGACGCGCGACCTTTAGTGACAGCAATATCTATAGCAACGTTGCGCCCAGAGGTGCAGGCGTCTATGCAACGCGTGAGGATGGCTTTGCTCCCACGCTCAATTTGCCCTCCGCAGCCGACATCTACGATAACGATGCGCTCACCGGCGACGGCTTCGGCGGCGGGGTCTATATGCGCGAAGGGATGGTCTCGCTGGCCGCTGGCTCAGACATCTACAGCAACAACGCCATTGACGGCGGTGGCGCATACCTGATCACCAGCACCTTGACCCTTGCGGGCAACGCCTCCGAGATTATGCTCAACGCCGCCACTGGCGACGGCGGCGGCGTGTATGCTCTGGAAAGCACGCTCAATCTGGATGATAGCGCTGAGTTGTATAACAATGCTGCCGGTACAGGCGGAACGGGCAACGGCGGCGGGGCGTACCTGGACAACAGCACCCTGTGGGGCGATAAGGCGCTGATTCACTACAATACGACTAATGGTTATGGCGGCGGCGTGTATGCGACCAATGGTTCACTGTTCGATATGGATTTGGGAGGGTACACTTGTGCAGGCCCGCGCTGTAGTCAGTTGAGCTATAACACAGCAACCGCCCTTCATGGCGGCGGTGTCTATGTCGGCAACAACAGCACAGTAAATTTGCGCCAAATTTTTATCGAAGGCAACTCAGCCGCCCTTGGTGGCGGTATTTACGCCTTCCAGAGCCAGGTCATTCTCTACAATGTGTTGGTGGCTGGCAATAACGCCACCGATGGCACGGGCGATGGGCTACGCCTGTATACTGGAGCAAGCCTGACCGGCGCGCACAACACCTTTGCGCATAACGATGCTGACAGCGCAACCACAGGTCGAGCCATTGATATGTCTGGCGCAACGTTAACGTTAAGCAATTCGATTGTGTGGGGGCACGCCAGCAGCATCAACGATACCACCCAGACCGTGACCTGTTCCAACATTCAGGGCGGTTACACCGGCACGGGCAATCTGAACGTAAATCCCCTGTTCGTCGCGCCAGCCAGCGCCGACTTTCACCTGCAAGCCACCAGCCCCGTCATGGACCGCTGCGCCACGGGGCAGAGCAGCGACTTCGACAACGAACCCCGCCCGGTGGTGCGTACCAATCCGGCCACGCCTTACGATATGGGCGCGGACGAGTTCAGCGCGCCGCGCGTGGGCATCAACGGCGGCGGCTGCGCCTACGGCACGGTGAGCCAGGCCGTCGCAGCGGCGGCGAGTGGGGACACGCTCCAGGTGGCGACGGATACCTTCTTCGAGACAGTGGATATTACTGACAAAGACCTCACCATCGTCGGCAACTATGAGAGCGACTGTATCACGCCCGGAGCCGGGCCGACCATCCTGGATGCCTCATATCATTCGGGAAGCGCTGTTGACATCCGCAACAACGTGGTGACGTTGCGCAACCTGCGCATTACCGGCAGCGACGACCTCGGCGGCGGGGTGGATGCCGACGCGGGTCTCGATGATGCTAGTCAGGTCACATTGGACAACATCCACATCACCGGCAACACGGGCACGTATGGTGCCGGCTTATACGTCGGGACAAGAACCGTAGTGACCCTCACCAACGGCACGCGGATCAATCACAACGCCGCGACGGTAGCCGGCGGCGGCGCGCGGGTGTGGGGCAAGCTGGTGATGACCAGTTGGCTCGGCGGCATCACCGAGAACACCGCGCCTCACGGCGGCGGCGTCTCCGTGCCGGGCGGCAGACTGGAAATGCGCCCCGGCCACGTCGGTATCAACCAGGCCACCGCTGCGGACGGACGCGGCGGCGGCATTCACGTTCTCGATGGCGGCATGATTACCGCGACAGCTTCGTCCAACGTCTACCGCAACAGCGCCCACGATGGAGGCGGCATCTACGCCGATGACGCCCGCGTCACCCTGGGGGCCGTCATCCACAGCAACACGGCGGCCAACGATGGCGGTGGCATCTACCTGACCAACGGCAGCGCGCTGTATGCTGACAGCACGCGCCTCGGCGATACAGTGGCGGGAAGACACAATGAGGCCACTGCCGGTGCCGGCGGCGGCATCTATGCCCAAGACAGCACCATCGAATTCAATGGCCGGATCTACAACAACCGTGCGGCAACGCAGGGCGGCGGCATATTCGCCACCTCTAGCACGATTGCACTGACCGATGCCCACGTGGGCGGCACAGGCGAAAACCAGGCCAACGACATCACGGACGGCATATTCGGGGCAGGCCTCTATTTCAGCGCCACCCAGGCGCTACTCTCCAATACCGTCGTTGCCAGCAACACCTTCTCCAGCGGCGCGGGTTGGGGCGGCGGGATTGTCGCCTGGAACGGCAGTGTGGTGACGTTGACCGAAAGTAGCCGCGTTGAGCAGCATTACGCGCCCAACGTAGGCTGGTTTGGCGGGGGCGGTGCGGGGGTGCTCGTCTATGGCAGCACCGTAACGCTAAATGACAGCCAGGTACTCTCTAATACGGCTGATTATTTCGGTGGCGGCATCTACATGGTTTTGACCAGCACCCTCAATATTCTGAACGGTTCCTCTATCGCCCATAATCACGTCATCACCGGCTCAGGCGGCGGGATTGCTGCTGTGGGTATGCCGAACATCAACATTGCCAACACCACGTTAAGCAACAACAGTGCCGGGACCGACGGCGGCGCGATCCACATCACTGCGGGGACGCTGGATTTCACTGACGGTTGGAATGTGGTGCAAAACACGGCTGGCGGCAATGGCGGTGCGGTCGCCGTGCTGGGCACAGCCGAGGCGAACTTCCGCGCGGGCGGCTATAGCTTTGTGTACTTCAACCAGGCACTGAACGGGCACGGCGGAATGCTTTACCTGGGCAACAACACGACCACACAATTGCGCGCCACCGCCGGTCACGAGATGTACATCTACGGCAACCGCGCCATCGGCGGGAACGGCGGCGCGCTCTATGCGGATAACGGCGGCTACTTTGACATTTACGGCGAGGTCAACTTCGACCGCAACCGGGCCGACAATGGCGGGGCCATCTACGTGAGCAATGGTGCGCGGGTGTGGCTGGATGATTATGTCAATATCCGTCCGCAGCTCTGGGATAACTGGGCCGACAGCGGCAGCGGCGGCGCCATCTACGCGGTGGATAGTCCGCGCGTCGCGTGCGACGGCGCAACGTTCGGCCTGGGCGATGAGGGCAACCACGCATCCGTGAGCGGCGGCGCCATCTACCTGGACAACAGCGATTTCGACGCCGACAACTGCATCTTCCAATACAACGAGGCCCGGCAACATGGCGGCGCGATCGCAGCGTATAACAACGCGACGCTGAGTATCTACGCCACCTATCCCGCACCTTCGTTGATGACAGAGCGTGCTGCCGAAATACAGCCGCTCGATACAGCGACTATTCTGGCGACGACGTGTGACCCGCGCACTCAGCAGTGCAGCGGTTTCTCCGGCAATGTCGCCGATAGTGACGCGAATGATACCGGCGACGGCGGCGCACTCTACACCAGCAACAGCACCTTACGCCTCAGCCACACCTACCTGCACCGCAACAGCGCATATCGCGGCGGCGCCATCTACCAGACCGGGGCAAGCGCCGAAGCTCAGGTTGCCAACAGCCTAATCTACAGCAATACGGTAAGCTTCGCAATAGGTGCCGGCATCCGTACCGCGGGCGGGGTCTTCACCATAACACAGACGACGATTGCGAACAACCAGAACGGTGCCGGATATTCACAAATCAGCACCAGTGGCTACATCTCGAACAGTATTGCCTGGGGGAACACAGATGGTGGTTTTTGGGTTGCCAGCGGCACACTTACTGGAACCTGCAATATTGACCAGAATAACGAGATCGGCGTGAACGTAGACCCGCTGTTCGCGGCTCCTGGTGCGGGGGAGAACTATCGCCTGCGCAGCGGTTCGCCCGCCATTGACGCCTGCGCTACGGGCCTCTCGCCCGATCTGGCTAACATCGCCCGTCCCTACGGCAGTGCGTACGACATGGGCGCCTACGAGTATGCACTTGGTCTGGCTTTCACGCCCGACCGTTCAGGGAGCGGTTCCTCCCCTGGCGTAGTGGCGTATACGCATACCCTTACCAACGCTAGCGCCGCCCCCGATATCTACTCACTCGCAGCACACTCCAGCAACGGCTGGAGCGCGACTTTCGCTCCGGCTGCACAGATTGCTCTGGATGGAGGGCAGAGTACAGCCATCACCATCACTCTGAGTATTCCGGCTGGCGTAGTGAGTGGGACTGTGGACACACTCTTGGTTACTGCGACTTCTGGTGCCGACCCCAGCCTGACCGCGAGCATCACCAATACGACCACTGTCATGATCAGCGAGGAACCTGTGTACAGGCTCTATCTCCCGCTGGTGTTGCGTAACCACGCCCCCTGATTCTCACACGCTCCGGGCTTTTTCTAACAAACGACGGCCCGCCGCATTGCACGCGGCGGGCCGTTTGTCTCCCACGTATTGAGGTCTATTCGCATATCTGACTGGTGTAAAGGGCGTGATCGCGGCCTTTGCGGGCACGAACTAGCACCTTACAGTGCCGCTCGCTTACCCCCTAACGAGAAGCCTCTCCCGGCGCGAAATACAATGGGGGTGTTTCATCTGAGGTGTATTACAATGAGCGAGCGGTGGCGTTCAATAGGGAGATACGCCGCGTACAATCGGCTCTATGCTTTCCTGCCTGAGCGAACGCACGCGCCCCCAACAATCAGCCTCGATGTTCCAAACCCGCTCAACTGCCGTGGGTTTAAAGTCACCATTCCCATCGCTACGCCAGGAGACCCGCCCTTCACGCAACAAGACCTGAATCCCACCATCTTTCGCCAACCGCTCCACTTTGAGCACCTCTAGTGTGAGCGCCTGCTGCACATCAGGCGGACCTTGCCGCACTCGCAACTTCGCCCGATCCTCCAGTGTAGGGATAACGGTCCGCAACACCACATCCAACAACCGATCTGTGTGCATGTAGACGGGCAACGGAACCCGCTCGTTGAGCCGCTCCAGGTAGCTCTGAATCGCCAGCAATGTAAGTCCCGCCGTTAAGCCCCAAACAGCCAGCGCGTAGAACACAGCAAAGAACATTTTATCCAAAAAGTTAGGCGTTTCGCCACGCCACTGATACAGCACATAAGCCACCACAAAAGCCGCTAATCCGATCACGAGCACTCCTGCCACAACCGAAAGTAACGGAAAGGCTTTGACATTATAAATCTGCGAGGCCAACAAGCGTTCGCGCCAATAGAAGCGTTTAATGTAGAGAACGCGGAAAATTACAGCTGAGACGCCAATTGCGACCAGCGTCGCCAACCAGTGATGGATATCGGAACGCTGCGGCCAAACATAAAATGCCGCGAATAACACCGCCAACGAAGGCAGCAACCCTACCCAACCCTTGCGCCGTAACAAAAACTCGCGAAATGGTAAATACTCCCGCTCCCACACACTGACATCCGAAAGACACCGTGGACAAAGTCGCTTGCCTGTCAGCTCCGCCCCGCAGTGATGGCACAGATTACCACTGCGTCCTAAATTAGCCCCACACGCCGGACACACACACTCCTGATGTGAGTACTCACCCTGACAAGTCTTGCAAATCGGCATGAAACAACTTCCTTTCCCAAACTACACACTATTTTTTAGCATATAACAACATCCCTATCTTCTCATAGTGTAACAGCTATTACATAAAATACAACTTTTTGCATACCTGGTAATGTATTTCATTTTTACGCATTTTACGCCCCCACCCCGCATCCGGGTTCGGGGCTTGGCGTCAATCACCCGGTGGCAGACCAATAGAGATGAAAAAACAACCCCAAACGGCAACCGGGACACCCTATTCCAGTGTCCCGGTTGCTATTACATCCATCAATCAGTCAATATCATTAAGTTAAGGTTTGCAAGCCATCCACGAATACACGAATGTTCACAAAAAGTGTCTCAATCTTCAGGCTCTTCGCCCGGCACTTTACCTACCGGCGCAATGTAAACGACAAATTCATCTTTGCCATCCACATCGAGCAGGGCATCGGACAGCTTCTGGTCGTAAGCCGCAATCGCGCACGTTCCTGCACCGATAGCACCAGCCGCCAAGTAGAGGTTCTGGCACACATGTCCGGCATCAAGCGCCACTAGTTTGGGCGAGACCACGCTATAACGCCATTCTGTCCGGTAGGGAACCGCCGTCCAGAAGAACGTCACAGCGGCCTGCGCTACAAAATCCTGATTGAAACAGGCTTTAGCGGCTTGCTCCGGCAGGGTATCCTCGGCACGGACAAAGACCAGTGCATGTTCTAGCGACAGGTAACGATACAGCCCCGGCTCGACCCCGTTCACGCGACTGATGACTAAGTAGGTCTCAAAAGGATGCCTGGCCCCGGCAGAAGGCACTGTGCGAAATAGCGCCACGTTGTCGCGGAAGATTTTGCGCACGCCCTGGGTAGCCCACAGCAAGAAGGCCAGCTCTTCCAGTGTCAGGGCTTCTTCAGTGTACTTGCGCCGACTTTGCCGCTGGCGAATGAGCTCCAGCAACGGCGCCATGCCTAGCGTGAATGTTTCCGGAGCCGGTAACACAACGCGCGGCGCGTCTTCCGCCACCGGCTGTTCCAGCAATGGCCTGGGCAACCGCTTTTGCTGATCCGTCTGAATGTGATCGAAGAGTTCCCAGGCTTCGCCTTTCAAAAATTCCCGGTGAATGAGGGGATCATCATGGGTGGTCATAAAGGTCTCCTTTCTATAAAGAAGTGGATGGCACACATTTATACAAGCCTCTTGGTTGCTGTGATGAGGAAAAACGGCAGATGTGCAATGCTTGACCACGCACCCTGCGTAGTGTGCGCTTGAGAACGGTTACGCGCTTGCTGTAAAACATCCCGCTCGGTGGAGGTAAGGGGTAATGCTTCGAGCAGCGCGAATCGTGCTACGTCGGGAGGAAACAGTTGTTCCAACAAATCCACGCGCGTGGTAAACCCAGCGGATTCCAGCAGCGCGGGCAGCTGGCGACCTACATAGGGATTGGCACCTGCGCGCGTCAGCCCGGCTAGCCACACCTCACGGGTCGCGCTTTCCGGCGGATACTCGATCATGCCGCCGTAGTCTGGCTCTAGGGCGATGAAGACCCCGCCAGGTTGCAAGACACGCCAAACCTCACGCGTCACAGCATCCAGCGGAGTGATCCAGAGCAGCGCGAGTTGGCAAAACAACAGATCGAACGCAGCAGAAGCAAACGGCAACCGGCGCGCATCGCCGTTGACACGCTGCGCGCCGGTAAAAGGTTCGGAATCATGCAAGGCGGTGTGCAGTAGATCGAGCGCCGTTACCTGCCCGCCGCAGCGCCGCACAAGCTCTCCGATGACAGCGCCCCGGCCTGCGCCTAAGTCCAACACGCTACGCCGGTGCGCTATCGCGGCGCGGCGCAACAGTCGCGCGCGGGCCGGGGCTAACCACTTCGCCTGTTTCTCCAACAGAGCAGCGGAAGGTAAAGAGAAATCGCTCATGGGTCTACAAAGACTTCACCGCAGAGTTCACAAAGAACGTGAACATTTTTTAAGAATCTATCCGAAAACTTGTGGTGGTTTCGACAGGCTCAGCCACCAACAGGGCTGCGGCAGGCTCAGCCACCGTTTGAATCAGCGTCCGCCGCCAGCACATGCGCAGGCGCACGCACAGCCCGCACACGCGCACGAGCTGCCGCCGCCCCCGCCCCCACCGCTGCTCCCGCTCGATTCGGACATAGCCTTGAAGATGTCCCCGGTCACACGGTCTACCCCGCTAAGGTTGAGCAGTCCGCTCGGCCCGCCGCCCAGCGATTTGGGCAGAATGGCCCCCGCCAACCCACCGGCCGTTCCCTCGGCCCAGCCGGCAAAGGAGCGCGATACATCGCCGAAGCTCGTACGCCCACCAGGCGCAGCCGGCGAGGTCGGCGCGCTCCGCGCCTGTGCGCCACCACCGCCGCTAGTCTGCCGCGCCCATCGCGGCCAGTAATGATACCCGCCCATATTGAAAACAGTAGGATACGCATTGTCCATCATCACCCACGGCGAGTATTTGTCCAGGAATTCCTCGCGCTGCTCCACGATGTTGATTCCCTGCGCTTGCTGCATCGCGCGGGTAATGATTTTACGATAATAATCCTGTGTATCGGAGAGATCGAACTTTTTCATCTTGGCAACGGTCTGATCAATCAGCCCGCGCATCGCTAGCCCGAAATCCAGCTTCCCCAACGGCTTGTCCGCCCCAGCCTCGATAATATCCAGAAAGGCGTTCTCATATTTGTGGATGACGGTCCCGCGGTCTTGCGCGGCTTCCTGACGGAACTTCTGCCGCTCGCGGGGTTTGGTAAGTTTATGGTTGACAACCGCAAACGCCTCTACCACTTCCACGGTCAAAGGTTCTTCTTTAAGTTGGCGGAGCACACCTTTTTCCAGTAGCCCAAAAACCACCAGCGTCAATATCTTGTTGAGCGGCAACTCCAGCAGTACGGCTGCCTCCGGCGCGGTTAGCCCGCGCTTGATACCCCCTCCTTCCACTTGAGCGATAGGTGGCAGGTAGGTTTTACGCCGCCCGCGCAACGAGAATTCATTGAAAAGAATTAGGGCTGGCAGAATCGGGACTGCCGCCAGCAACACCCCAGCCGAAACTGAGCCTAGCCAGATCAGCCCACACGCCAGCAGCACGTACACCGTAAACCCGGTGCCGCCGGAGAAGCGGAAAAAGAGCCACGTGAACCCAATGAACAGTCCCGCCAACAATGTGAAGCGCACGGCCGGATTATCATCCACCCACTTTGCCGCCAGTTGGAAAGCGTTCATGCGAATCACATTCGTCATCCCGCGTTGGGGGAAAGATACGCCTACCCTATGTGCTTGGGTGAATTTCGCTGCCGGGAAATGCCAACCCACGGCTACGCGATCACCGTCTGCCGCGCCGTAGATAACTTTATTGTCAAAGGGGCGATCCTGATAGAGCACCTCGTCTGGTTGAATCCCTGGCAACATATAGACTACAATCCAAAGATCGGTGGTGCCTTGTACCAGGCTAGAATCGAACCAGGTAGGCGTGATCTGGAACGAGGCATTTTCCTTGTTGGTAGTATCCTGATACACCATGTCTGGCATAACACATTCGAAGTGTAGCGTGCCTTCTTGCCCGGCGCGAATACTATGCGCTCCCAACGGTATTTCCACGCCGATAGCGATCTCCTCCGAGCGCCGGATGGTGGGTAGCGCATTGCCATCAAGCGAGGCGCGCATAGTGCTGATGTTGTACCCGCGGTGCGGCAGGCCAATGTCTACAATATCAATGGCATGCGCGCCGCTGGCGTTTTGGAAGGTAATATCATAGATGATGCGGGCAGAGCCATCGCTTTGCAGGTACACTTGCATCTGCACCTCCGGCACAGAAAAACGATAGCTTTGCGCTGTGACAGGACTACTGCCAACCATCCCCAACAATAGCATGAGCGCCAATACAGCTAGCAATCCGATATAACGCGATTTTCTCATCACATACCTCCTATACTTGCGCCCAACCGGCTGGTTCACGCGGGCAGTCTGCCGCGCAGATAGTGAGGCCGGGGCAATGCTCACAATGGGTGGGGCTTTCCACCCGCTCACGGTAACGCACAAAGGCCGCATCATCCCAAATAGTAGGCCAGGAATCGGTCAGCAGATTGCCAGCAGCCCGCGCCGGGCCGCGCGGCGGCAGCACCGTCCCATCCGGCTCGATATGCACGGCCACATCGCCGGAAGTGCGCGGCCCTTCCAGAACTTGCTCGATCAGCGTACGCACTGGATCACGTTGCACGGGCGGATTCCAGAGGAAACGCAGCCCCGTCTCAGCCGCGATCTCTTCCACCTGTGTGGCGACTTGCGGCATAGCATCGGCCAGCAGCACGCCCGCTTGCGCGACCTCTGGGGCGGTGGTGACATAAGCCACAAACGCGACGCTGTCTACGCCTAGCCGGAGCATCTCCACTGCCGTTTCTTCCAGCCGGTTGGCGGTCTGCGTAAGCAGCGGCATTTCAGCTACCGCGCAGATTTCGTTTGCTTCTAGCCAATCGAAGAGCGCAATCGCTTGCGCGTGATCACCCTCCCCGCACAGCGCATCGTGGATTTCCGGATCGTCTGCCACGAAGAGCAGCCGGACGTAATCCACACCAGCTTGCACCAGAGCTGCGAGCAAGCCCTCTTGGGCGAGATCACTGGCGCGCCCGCGCACCCCGGCGATCATGCCCAGGTCTTCAGCGCGCTCGACGGCACGGATGAGGTGCTCGGCCTCCAAATCGGGCGGCGCGTACAGACAGATATGGGGAATCGCCACCTCCCACAGACGGTCAATCAAAGGCACAAGCGTGGCGGGCGAGGCCAAGCGCACATCGGCCTGCAACGGTGCAATCAGCTCCGCATTACGCGGGGAGAGTGCCGGGTCATCGAGGTTGAAAATGGGGTACAGATCGCCGCGTGTCGTAAGTGCGGCGATTAGCGCGCGCACCTGCTCCAAATCGGCCTGCATCGTCTCGGTAGCTGCACCGTGGAAGTGCGTGGTTAAATCACGCACAATCGCGGCCTCGTCTTTACCATCCAGCAAATCTTTGACAATCAGCGTACCGGTAGGAGTCAAGCGCGCCCCAGCATTAGCATTGACAATCAACATGCCAGAACCGTCACGTTCTACGCGCAAGTGAAAGCGGTTGAAGTCTCCAGCGGTCTCCTGAATAAATGCGTAGAGGCCCGGCTCTAACGGCGAAGGCGCAGTCGGGCGACGAATGATAAACATATCTCTAAGCCAATCTTGTAATGGCATGATAACCTCCTCGTATAGAAGTAGCTAACGCGAACAGCCTAGCTCCCCCGCCAAGCGGACAAATTCATTACACAGGCTGGATTGCCGCTCACCCTACAGCTGGCTCAAGCCGGCAATCCAGCATCCAGGAATTGTGCCAACACAGCGTTGACCTGCATCGGTTGCTCTACCGTACAAATATGCCCAGCCTCCGCAATGATCTCCAACTGCGCACCAGGAATACGCGCCGCCATATCCCGGGCTTCGTGTGGGGGACGCGAGCGATCATCCGCGCCCACAACAATGAGCGTAGGCGCAGTAATTTCCCCTAATCGCTCCAATACCGAGTTACGTCCGAAAATGCCCCGTCCGAGAGCTACGATGCTGGGGATGTTAACCGCAGGCGTAGCCGTAAGCCGCTGCTGAAATGCGGCAATGGGCGGAAGGGCTTTGTCCATTGAAACTTGGGCAAAAAAGAAGGGGGTGGCGGCCTGCACAATGGGCGGCGGCATGACCCCCGCCTTTTCAACCACATCCAACATCTGAAAAAAACGAGCCTGACTTGCAGGCGGTTCGGAGCCTACATGCGTATCCATCAATATGAGTGCAGCGATTGCTTCTGAATGATTCAGAGCTAAGTGTGTCCCCCACATGCCGCCAACTGAAAGCCCAACCATAGCAAAACGTTCCAAACCCAGCGCCTGTGCAAACGTCCAATAATCTTCGGCTAACATTTCGACCGTGTAAGGAATTTCCGGCAACGGCTCGGAGCGCCCATGCGCCCACAATTCGGGAACAATACACCGGTAACGGGTTGCCAATTCAGCGACTTGCGCGTCCCACATCACAGCGTCCCACAAATAGCTATGTCCAAACAATAGCGGGAAGCCAGTGCCGGACTCTGTGTAATACATACGCTTGCCTTTGATAGTTATATAAGCCATCGCATGGGTCTCCTTTACATTGATGTGATTTCTACAGAAAATTACCAACAAAACTTTGCAAGAGTCAGACAGTGTCTTCAACGGCTCCGCGCGCGCCCGCAACCGCGCTCGGCGGCGCGAACACCCTGCCGCGCTTCGCGTTCCAGGCGGCAACCGCCCGCGCAGAGGGCCAAATCAGGGCAATCCCAACACATTTCTGGTAAGCCACAGCCCACTGGGTCTTCCTCGCGATCACGAAAGCTATGGAATAGCGCGCCATCCCAGATTGCCCCCCACGGATCGTGCAGGATGTTGCCAGCGGTGACGTAATACGATTGGCACGGCAGCACATCACCGTTCGGCTCGATGCACATCGAATACTCACCCGCATTGCAGCGCTTCGGCCCTAAGCCCAACGCCACGGGTGAAAGCTGGCAATACTCCGTAGGCGTGTACCAGAGAAAGCGCATTCCCAAGTCCACCGCCCGGTCGCGCACGGCGCACAACACCGGCTCCAGTTCCGCCGTGGGGATGGCCTCCGGGTCGGCTACACCACCGCCTGCATAAATCATCCCATTCATGGCGAAAGTGCGTAACCCCAAACCATGCAAGAAATCCACCAGCGTCAATGCCTGCCCTACGGTACGACGGGTGAGCGTAGTATTGGTGATGGTATGCAGCCCAGCGGCAAGCGCATTCTCGATGCCACGCACGGTCTGGGCGAACGCCGCCGCGCCCACGACGGCATTGTGCAGTTCCGGATCATGCGCCGCCAACGTAATCTGTACATGATCGAGACCCGCCTGCGCCAGGGCTTGTGTATAAGCCAGGTCGGATAACCGTCGCCCGTTGGTGTTGATGCCGGTAATCTGTCCAGCATTCTCAGCATGGCGGATGAGCGTGAGCAAATCAGGGTACAAGGTCGGCTCACCGCCAGTGAAGATGAGATGCGGCACACCGAGTTCCGCCAGCACATCCAGCACACGCAACCACTCGACGGTGGTCAGCGAGGCCATGGTAAAGCGGCCCGGCTCGTTGTAGCAGTGCGCGCAGGCATTGTTACACTCGTAAGTGAGCGCCAGGTCTACTTTGTAAGGTGCGTTGACGGGCTTGCTGAACAAGTCCACATGCTCCAGTTCGCCCAGCGCGCACGTTGGGCAACCCGTAGGAGGCTGGCGCAATGTCTCAACGAGCGCGTACATGCGGGCGAGTTCTTGCTGGAGCTGGGTAGGCGAGACGCGCGCGTAACGGCGTGCCAGATGCACGCGCGCCGCGCCCTGCGGAACACCATCCAACGCCAGCTTAACCATCTCTGCGCCAGTGGCGTTGAGATGGATGGCCTCGGTCACATCCACGAAGAGAATACCGCTACCGTTCTGATCAATGCGCAAGTGGATGCGAGTTTGCCCGCCGGGCAGCGCTACGCGATAAGTGTGCAATCCCGGTTGCGGCGGCGGGGGTGGGTGAAAAACAGCGGTCAGCCCCGCCCACCACGCGCGGGGCGATGCTTCAGACAGAGCGGGAACTACCACTTAGGGGCCTCTTCGAGCTGATACGATGAACCACAGTAGGGACAGTTAACATAAATCGCGCCCAATTTAACTTCCAGCGTGTCCTGGCTGAGCGCGCCACCGCAACTACGGCATTTCATTTGTTCCAACGCAACATCGCCTGTGAGATCAATTTTCTGGATGATGGTGGTCTCCTGCTGCTTGGGGCGCATCTTGGTCAGGTAGATCATCACCCCGGCTGCCCCCATCAGCACCACGCCCACAATCACGCGCACAAACGAACCGGCGGAACCGACGACGAACAACAGGCCAAATAAACCCAAGACAACCGCAATTAAGTAGATAGCAAGTTCCATCCTACAAACCTCCTCTGAAAATGGCGAATAGCAAATCACAAATCAAAACTAGCGTAGCGCGAACGGCGCATCTATGCGCTGACAGTTCGCGCCATCCCAGAAATTAACATCATCCACCGCACTCAGCATGGATTGTCAAATCCACGCCTTTGGGGTCTACCAAGTGTACTGAATTTAGCAATCCAGCAGGAGCAAAAGGATTTAGAATAACCTCAGTAGATCACGGTTTGCTCGGGCTGGATCGCCAGATCCAGCCCAGAACGGGGATCTAGCGATCCCCTGCGAGCATTTTATGATCTACTGAGCCTAAGTATATGTCAGGATGGCAGAAGGACAAATCGGGTAAGGCCAACAACTGATTGCGCCTTAACCATGCCGTGCTATAATTGTAGATACTTGGTACCAGCTGCTTAAGCGGCAATATGGAATTCTCTATTATCTACACAGAAAAGGAGTTTGCAATGCGTTACGAAATTCATGGAACGGTGATGCAAAGCCTGGATATCCATCTGACCAAAGGCGAATCAATCTACACCGAAGCCGGTGGGATGGCCTGGATGAAGGGCAACATCGAAATGAAGACCAACACCAAAGGCGGGCTGTTGAAGGGGTTGGGACGCGCACTCGCGGGCGAGTCACTTTTTATGACCACCTACATCTGCCAGGACGAAGAAGGCTTAGTGGTATTCACGCCAGAGGCACCCGGAAAAGTCTTGGCCTTCGATCTGCAAGCCGGGCAAAGCCTGATCTGCCAACGGGATGCTTTTATGTGTGCAACTTCCAGCGTAAGCATGGAGATGCACTTCAACAAAAAGCTAGGGGCCGGAGTCTTCGGTGGCGAGGGGTTCATTCTACAGAAAATCACCGGGCCAGGCATTGCATTCCTCGAAATCCCCGGCGAAGTGCGCGAATACACGCTCCAGACCGGCGAGCAAATGAAGGTTGATCCGGGTCACATCGCACTGTTCGAACCGTCGGTCAAGTACGACATCTCCATGGTCAAGGGTGTGACCAACGTCCTGTTCTCCGGCGAAGGTCTATTCCTGGCAACGCTGACCGGGCCGGGCAAGATCTGGCTGGAAAGCCTCCCGCTCTCGAACCTGGCAAGCAAAATCGCCAAGTACATCCCTGTCAAACGCGGATAATCAAAAATAATCCACCCAACCTGGCAGGTTTAAGAAACCTGCCAGGTTGCCCCTATTACAAGGAACAGCTATGGACTGCAAAAAAGATGTCAATTTAGCCCACTGCACCTGCACCTACAGTCCCTGCCCGCGCAAGGGACTGTGCTGCGAGTGCATCGCCTATCACCGGCGTAACAACGAGCTGCCCGGCTGCCTCTTCCCACCGGAAGCTGAACGGACCTACGACCGTTCAATTCGCAATTTCATCGCCATCCACCAAAAACGCTGAACCCGTACCCATTCTTGTCAACGTCAGTCTCCCCGTATTCCTGGTTGCTAAGACGGCCGCCCTACTGGAACCCCGGCTCGGTATTGATTGATGTTCCATCTATCTCGCGGCTCGCGTTATACCTCGTCAGCCCGACGTTGATTTTCACCTCATTGGCGACCTCCAATGTGAGCAGTGCAGAGTTCATCCAAATCGCACTGACGCTCACATTACTCATGTAGGGCCTGGGTGAACTAGCAGCCCAGCTATTGCAACTGCGTGGCACCACGCGACGAGGCTATTATGACCCTTCTTGAAACCAAGCTCGTGGCTTCCCCCACCCCAGTTACAGATGCCCCTGGCGACCATGCGCGACGCATCGCGCCGATTGCTATCGCACACACCATCCACGATACCTACACCGGCTTTTTACCGCCCTTACTGCCAATCTTTATCGAAACGCTGGGCATCACCCGCGCGGGCGCAGGATTGCTCACCGTCTTCTTGCGTATGCCCTCGCTATTCCAGCCACTCATCGGCCACCTGGCCGAGCGTACCGGGCTGCGCTACCTGCTCATCCTGACTCCCGCTCTCACAACGATTATGATGAGCTTGCTGGGTATCGCACCAACCTATGTCGTATTGGCGCTCTTCCTGCTAGCAGCGGGAATCAGCTCAGCAGCCTTGCATACGGTTGGCCCGGTACTGGTGGGGGATCTATCGGAAAAGCGTCTGGGGCGCGGTCTGAGCTACTGGATGGTAGGCGGCGAATTGGGGCGCGTACTAGGGCCGCTGGTGATTGCAGGCAGCCTCGGCATACTGGGACTGCAAGGTATGCCCTGGCTTATGCTCGGCGGGTTGCTCACATCCGCATGGCTCTATATCCGCTTACGCCACCTCACCAACAGCACAATTAGTCGCCCGCAACCCCAACCCTGGGGGAAGGCATTGCGCCACATGGGGCCGTACATGATGCTGATGGGAGTATTCGTCATCCTGCGAGGCTTTGCTACTGAAGCGTTGGGCACCTACCTGCCACTCTTTCTCACCGAACAGGGCAGCAGTCTGTGGCTGGCGGGACTCTCGCTGGCTGTGTTCGAAGCGACTGGGATGGTAGGAACATTCTTTGGTGGCGCATTGAGCGACCGGCTAGGACGGCAAAGCATTCTCCTGTTAGGTGTAGGGAGTACCTCCGCGCTGATGTTGATCTTTCTGGCCGTGGAGGGCTGGCTACTATTCCCGCTCTTGCTCTTATTAGGATTCACGGCGCTCTCGACCACGCCGGTCCTTATGGCCCTGATACAAGAGCGGTTCCCTAATAATCGCGCGCTCGCCAACGGATTCTACATGGCATTGAGCTTCGTGTTGCGCTCGCTGGTCACGCTCCTGCTCGGCTGGATCGGCGATCAGGCGGGAATGCGCAACGCCTACCTGGTCAGCGCAGTCGTGCCGCTGCTGGGACTACCTTTGATTTTCACACTCACACGGGAAAGAACTTAATTTTTTACCTCATTAGGGCTTACGCGATCCCGCTGCCTGAGCCTGTCGAAGGCAACGAGTTGTGATTAGCGCGTACCCTGCGACAGGCTCAAGGCACGCTACTTACGTAAGCCCTGCTCATAAAACGTGAAACACGCTCTTCTCATCACGTTTTACGCTCAGCGCGTCCCATTTTGCGGATAGAAAACCATACCAATAGCATTCGGCCCACCATGTGTCCCCAGCACTGGCGTAAGGAGTCCTCTATGCACACGCCGCAAGTCCAATCGCTCGCGCAATAACTCCAAGAGATAATCCACATCCTCGTCGGCCTCAGCATGCATGAGCGCCAATTCTGCGGGTGGCCGACCAGCTAAACGCACCTCCGCCAGGTCTACCAGATTCTGAAGCGATTTGCGCCGACTGCGCTCCTTGCCTAGCGAGGCGATCTTTCCATCCTCAACTGTCAACAAGGGCTTGAAGTTGAGCATCGTACCTACCAGACGCGCAGCGCCACCAATACGTCCGCCCCGATGTAAATACTCCAATGTATCCAGAGCGATAAACACCTCCGTAGATGCACGCACACGCGCAACCTGGGATAACACTTCTGCCAAGTCAGCCCCGGATTGTGCCGCACGTGCCGCAGTCAATGCCTGAAAACCCAATCCCATCGAGACGGAGCGCGAATCTACCAACTCAATGTGCAAATCAGGTAGTTCATTGCGAGCCTGCAAGGCTGAAGACAACGTACCACTCAACGCCGCTGAGATAAATACCCCGAAAATCGTATCCGTCTGGAAACGCTCAGCCACATCTTGGAAAAAGCGAATGAAGTCTCCCACCGAAGGCTGTGAGGTCATAGGGAAATCCTTGCGAGTCTGCAACCTCTGATAAAAGCTCGGGGCATCAAGCGTGACCCCGTCCAGGAAAGTGTCCTCACCCCAATGAACATTCAAAGGAATAAGCGATATCTCCAGGTCAGCGACCAAGTCTTCCGTCAAATTCGCCGTACTATCTGTAACAACTGCAATGCGTGACATATAAAGCCTCCCTAAAAAATGGTACATCAAAAAAAATTAATGGCCTATAAACAACAAAAATCGTAACTGCCCGGGCAAAAACAGCCCAAACAATTACGAAAACAACAAATTGCGAATAATTCTATACAGGGAAAAACGCAACGCACATGAATAACTGTCGGTACTTGTAATTCGAGCGGTATATTAACACAAAAGAAGTGCGTTACCCCTACTACGACTGCCGCCGTCCAGGATGTTGCGATAGGCAAATGAGCGGGGGCTTATCAAAGTAAATCGGCAAGAAACGCTCCTGCCCATGCCAGAGTCGCACCAGATTGGGGCGTAATGCCCACAAAGTGAAGAGCATCACCGGAACGCCGAAAGCGACGGCTACCACTGGCATCCCCGCCAAAGCAAAGAGCACGGGCAGGGCTATCGCTATCAGAATTGAAGCGAGCGAAGCATGGCCCACCAACAAACTAACCAGCAGGCCTAAGCCGACCAACACCGGGAGAGCCGGCAACCACAACGTCGCCGCAGCACCCATACTAGTAACTGTTCCCGCCCCGCCGCGAAAGCGTACAAAACACGAGTAGTTGTGTCCGACCACGGTCAATGCCCCCGCCAGGGCTAACGCCCAAAGGTCGATCCCGAAAGCCCGCCCCAACCAAATCGCAACGGCACCCTTGAAGGCATCGCTCAACACAGTAAATAAAGCCGCGACGAAACCCGCCGTTCGCCAAACGTTAGTACCACCAGTACGCCCACTGCCATGCTTCCGCACATCTACGCCCTTGAGCAACCAAGCCCACAACAGTCCCGATGGTAGTGCCCCCAGCAAATAGGCACATAACCAAACAAAAACTATTTGTATCGCCATTATATCCCTCCCTGTTCCCAATTACACTCGCTACAACCCCACAATCCGGTAAAAGTTACGCCGAAGCAAGGTTCTATATAGCAAGAACCCAATAACAGTAAGTTTAGGACATAAGCCTGGCAGGTTTCAAGGCCTTGAAGTCATTATTCACCGGTAAAATCCTCTCCTGCCCAATTTGGGCAAAACCTGCCAAGTCTTACCTTAATGATATTGAGCAAGAACCAATTAACAAGCCGCCACTTATCTTACCACAGTTTCAAAAATCAAATTGTACGCACGATTTGTGTAACCTTTTACTAACTTTGGGGTTATGATACATAACAAATGCGGTATAATACTCTCAAAGGATGAAGCGATCGTCTTTTGAGGAGAAATATGGAGCGCATAGACGAAAAAGAGTTAATTGAAAAGGCAAAGCACGAACCAGAAGCCTTTGGGGACCTTTATCGCCACTATGTCGAGCGCATCTACAACTACCACTACCGACACACTAACAGCCGCGAGGAAGCAGAAGACCTTACCTCACGCACGTTCTACCGCGCGCTACGCAACCTGCACGCCTATCAAGATCGCGGGGCGACGTTTCAAGCCTGGCTATTCCGTATCGCCCATAATCTGCTGGTCAACCATTACCGTGATAGCGGGCGACGGCCTAGTATCGCCCTTGAAGATGCGCCACCGCTCAGCGCCGAATACGGTAATCCAGAGCGCGAGCTGGAGTCAGAAGAAACGCAAAGCCAGCTGCTGGATTTGATCGCCACCTTACCGGAGGAACGCAAAACATTGGTCATACTCAAATTTGTGGAGCAAATGTCCAATACCGAGATTGGTATAGTATTGGGCAAGAGCGAAGGAGCCGTGAAGGCTCTGTATCATCGCACGCTAACGTCTTTGCGTGCTATATTATTGATGGAGCAAAGCAATCATGATTTTCAAAACCCGTAAAGCCCGCTATATCACGCTGGGAAACACCTTGCAAGACGGCCACGAAGCCATGCTCGCACGAACCCTCCTAGCAGTCTTGCCACCGGTAAAACCACAAACCGCCTTCGTCACCCTATTGGAACAAGAACTACGACAAGCAGCGCAACAGCAAGCGAACGCGACCCGCTCGCTAAATACGCTCGCCAACGCGATGGGGATTGTGGGCGGCGGCGCACTCTCCATTGTTGGTGGGGTATTGCTCTGGCGACATTGGCAACACCAACGTGACCGCAAAGCCCCTCCCAAACCTGTGTTAGCCTGATCCCACGCGAAAATTTCGCCGGTGGGCAAACCGAACGAGTTCCAGTACTGGTTTCGACAGGCTCAACCACCGCCTTGTGTGTCCCACCTTTTCGACTGAGAAAAGTAGTGACTCCCTGGTTCCCTGCAGGGCACGACGCTAACGTGCCCCTCTGCGCATAGTCAACCTGGAAAAATCTCTACCGCATTGAGGAGGTAACATGCTCTTTGAACGGATCGAATCTCCCGGCCTGGCCCAATACTCGTACCTGCTAGGCGAAGGCACTCAGGCCATCGTAATTGATCCCCGGCGTGATTGCAACATCTACCTCGACCTGGCCCAACGCGCCGGAATGGACATTATCGCAATTCTCGAAACCCATCGCCACGAAGATTTCGTCAGCGGTTCGGTAGAACTTGCGGCGCGGAGTGGCGCGCCCGTATGGCACGCCGATGCGCAATTGCCCTACCGTTACGGACAACCCGGCCACGACGGGCAAACCTGGCAGCTTGGCACGTTTACGCTCCAAGCATTGCTTACACCCGGTCATACCGAAGGCAGCCTGAGCTATGTGCTTCACGAGGCCGATGGCAAACCCTGGATGGTTTTTACCGGCGATGTGCTCTTCGCGGGCGAAGTGGGCCGCGTGGATTTCCTCGGCATGGAGCGCGCTCCGGAAATGGCCGGGCTGCTCTACGATTCTATCTTCGGCAAGCTGTTGCCTCTGGGAGATGGGGTACTGGTCTGGCCGGGGCACGGCTACGGCTCGGCCTGCGGCAGTTCCATCGCTGCCCGCACATGGACCACACTCGGCCTGGAGCGCACCCGCAACCCCCGTTTACAACACACAGCACGGACGGACTTTGTCGCGGCTGTCACGCGCCAACTGCCCAAGCCCGCCTACTTTACCCGCATGGAAGCATGGAATCTGCACGGAGCACCCCTACTCGCCAGCCTCCCCCACCCCCGCGCGCTCGCCCCCACCGATTTCGCCGCGCAGCTCTCCGCTGCACAGGTCGTAGATACACGCTCCGGCTTTACCTTTGCGGCCAGTCATGTCCCCGGCGCACTGGCAATGGAACTAAGCCGCCTGCCACAAATGGCCGGTTGGTTCCTCACCTACGATATGCCCCTGTTGCTGATTGTGGAAGACGATCCGCGCCCCGCCCTAGCCACGCTGCGCCGCCAGGGATTCGACGCCATCCAGGGCTACCTGGGCGGCGGGATGAGCGCCTGGATCAACAGCGGACTAGACATGCAGAGCGTAGGCGTAGTCTCACCCCACGCCCTGGCCCAGACCACCCCACGCCCGTGGCTGCTCGATGTGCGCGCGCCAGACGAATATGCCAGCGGCGCACTACCAGACGCACACAATATCCCCCTCGGCTTGCTCCCCAACCGCCTGGGAGACATCCCCGCTGACGGCCCGCTGATACTCTATTGTGGCAGCGGCCCGCGTTCTCTGTTAGGGGCCAGCCTGCTCCAACGCGCCGGACGGCACAATATCCACATTCTTGCGGGAGGTGTCACCGCTTGGCAAACCGCCGGATTTGCCTTACAATAGAGTCAGTAGCTAGAATCCGTTTGTAGAAGCGCACTGACGCACACATAAGGAGACGCTCATGCAAGCCGTTACGACCGCTGCCCGCCAAGCCCTGGAACACGCCTACGCTCTGGAAGAACAAAACGCCATAGCAGCCGCGCTCACCGCCTGCAACAAAGCCTTGATGTTAGCCCCAGAATGGGCCGAAGCCTACAATTTTCAGGGGATGTTGCTAGATGCGTTGGAACGTCCCCGCGAAGCCATCTCCGCCTACCAACAGGCCACCTATCTCGACCCCGACTTTGCCGATGCCCACCAAAATCTCGTAGAAGCCCTTGCCGAGCAGAATCTCTACTTTGACGAAGAAGAAAAAGCCTGGGGGTATCTGGAGTTGGCCTACGCCTATGATGGTGAAAACGATCCCGGCGCAGCCCTGGCTGCCTGCGATGCCGCGTTGGCAATGGAGCCAGAATGGGCCGAAGCACACAACTTGCGTGGGATTCAACTTGATGCGCTGGGACGCACGGCTGAGGCCCGCGCCGCCTACCAGACTGCTTTGCAGCTCGATCCAGAGCTTGCGGGGGTCGAAGAAAACCTGGAAGCGGTCGAACGCGACCTGGCGGCGCAGGAAGCCCTCACGCAAGCCGAGAATTACCTGCGTGCCAATGCACTGGAGGCGGCGCTGGAAACCTGCCGCATCGCACTGGAAAACGCCCCTGACCTCCCCGAAGCCCACCTGCTGCATGGGCAAATCCTCGAGAGCCAACAACAACCCACAGCTGCACTCGAAGCTTACCGCGAGGCGCGCACCCGCGACGCAACCCTAGAGAAGGCCGTCACCGCCGTACTCCGCTTGGAACTGGCCGAGAATGAGCGCAATGCCAGCCCTTCGCCCCAAGCCTGGCAACAGCTAGAGCGCGCCTACCGCTACGACGCCGCCGGAAACACGCTACAAGCACTGACCGCGTGCGACGAAGTGTTAGCGCAGTGTCCCCAGTGGGCTGAAGCTCACAATCTGCGCGGCCTACTACTAGAGATACTGGAACTTCCCGAAGATGCACTGGAAGCTTATGACCGGGCGTTGCAACTGGCCCCGGACTTCAGCGATGCGCGCGACAACCGCCAGGAGCTGCGTGAGACATTGCAAGCCCGCCCCCATCTAGCACAGGCGCAAACGTACCTGGAAGCTGGGGACCACTACGAAGCGGTTCTGGCGTGCAATCAGGCCCTCACCCTAGCTCCCCAACTAGCGGCGGGCTTCCGGTTGCGCGGCGCTATCCTCGAAGCAATGGGCAAGGAACGGGAGGCGCTCGAAGCCTACCGGCGCGGCGTGGCGGTGGAGCCGGATGCAGACAGCATGGAGCGGATTGCCCAACTCGCGGCGCAGCTCTACGGCGATCCGGTGATCGTGGCGACGACCAGTAATTTCGTCAAAGCCCAGATTATCAAGGGGCGGCTAGAAGTAGAAGGCATCGCGGCACAGGTGGAACATCCCAACGCAGCGTCAGTCTTCCCCAACACCTTTAGCCCCTATCACATCCTTGTTCCGGCGGAGGATGCCGTACGCGCGCAAGACCTGTTGCGCGCTGAACCAGTATAGAATTTACGGGGCAACGCACTTTGCTTATTAGTGCGTTGCCCCCGGTTACTCACTCTGCCACAATCGCCACGTGCAAGGCCGTATCGCCTGTCTCCACCACCACCGATTTGGCACGGGTGATGCTGCGCACATCCTCTGCTGCTGCTTGAAGTTGCTCCGCAAGGGCTGCGTCACTTGTAGCAAGCCGGAGCTCCGCCAACTCTGCGCTCAACGATAGCCCCTGCTCGCTCTTATACCGCCGCGCGGTTGAAGCGATCTCAATAAGCCGCTCGCCCAACGCTTCCGCTGTCGCATCCTCAAAGCGCGCATCGGGCTGGGGCCACGCCGCCCGGTGGATGGAATCCTCCGCCCCAGTCACAAACAAGCCCTGGTAGAGTTCCTCGGTGATGTGCGGAAAGAACGGCGCAAAGAGCTTGAGCAGCGCCAAGAGCACGGTATACAGCACAAACTGCGCCCCTGGGTCGCCCGCATAGAGCCGTAACTTTGCCATCTCCAGGTAGTTGTCGGCCAAATCGCGCCAGAAGAAAGCATCGGTCTCGTGCTTGGCGGTAGCATAATCATAAGCCTGGAATGCTTCTGTGGCCCGGTGGACAAGCTGCTGCACGCCCGCCAAAATCCAGCGATCAGCGGGAGAGAGCGTGGGCGGTTCTGGTGGCAGCGTATATCCTTCCAGGAAGCGCTCACTAAAACGGGCCACATTCCAGATCTTCGTGACCAGCTTTGCCCCCATCTCGATCTTCTGCACGTCAATCACCGAATCCCGCCCGAAGCCCGCGCTAGAAGTCCAATAGCGCACTGCATCCGCGCCGAATTCCTCCAGCATCTCCTGCGGCGACATGGGTCCACCACCACGGCTCTTGCTGATCTTGCCCGCGCCCTCTGGAGCCAGACCCCAGCCGGAAATGGCCGCGTCCTGCCACGGCACGGCCTCGAAGTGATGCCAGGCTTTGGCAATGGTGTAGAACGCCCAGGTGCGGATAATTTCGTGGGCCTGCGGGCGCAGCGAGAAGGGAAAGACTTTGGCATAAAGCGCGGGATCGTCGTGCTGCTGCCCTACAATCTGTGGGGTGAGCGAGGAGGTAGCCCAGGTATCCAGCACGTCCGTTTCTGGCGTGAATGAGGTGCTACCACATTCGCAGGCGCGCGCCGGCGGGCGCGTGGTGGGATCCACGGGCAGCTCGTCCGGTTCGGCTACCAGCACCGCGCCACAGGCATCGCAGTACCACACCGGGAACGTCACGCCGAAGTACCGTTGCCGGCTGAGACACCAGTCCCAGGCCAACCCTTCCACCCACTCACGGAAGCGCGCTTCCATGTGCGGGGGATGCCACTTGACCTGTGCGCCAGCCGCCAGCAGCTCGGCCTTGTAATCGAGCACGCGCGCGAACCACTGCCCCGCCACAACATATTCCACCGGCGTATCACACCGCTCGTGGACACGCACGTTCTGCGCGATGGCGCGCTCACCACGATGCAAGCCCGCCACCTTCAGCGCATCCACGATGCGCGCGCGGGCCTCGGCTACTGGCGCTCCAGCAAACTCCCACGCCAGATCGGTCAGCCGCCCAGCGCGATCTATGGCGATGCGCAACGGCAGGCGATGGGTGCGCCACCACGCTACATCCGCTGTATCGCCGAACGTGCAACACATTACCGCGCCAGTGCCCTTTTCCGGGTCCGCGCCAGGATCGGTCAGGATGGGCACCCACTGGCCGAACAACGGAACGCGCACTTTCGACCCCACCCAGGCCGCGAAACGCGCGTCCTCTGGGTGAACAAAAACTGCCACACACGCGGGCAACAGTTCAGGGCGCGTAGTGGCAATCTCCAACACGTCGCCATTTTCCAACGTGAAGGCCAACGTGTGGAACACACTCTCACGCTCCAGATCATTGAGCTCGGCCTGTGCGATGGAAGTCTGGCACTCCGGGCACCAGATAGCGGGCGCTTCCTGCCGGTAGGCCAGCCCCTTGCGGCAAAGATCAAGGAACGAGAGCTGTGAGGTGCGGCGCGAACGCTCATCAATGGTGCGGTACGAGTAGCGCCAGTCAATGGAGAGTCCCAGGCGCGTCCACAGAGCGCGGTAATCGGCCTCAGCCCGCTCGCTCACCGCCAGACACCGGGCGATGAAAGCCTCACGCCCTACATCGGCGGCGCGAACACCTTCCCACTTCTCCACCAGGCGCTCAGTGGGCAAACCGTTGTCATCAAAGCCCATCGGATAGAAGACGTTGTAGCCGTTCATGCGGAAGAAGCGCGCCATAAAGTCGGTATGACTATAAGAGTAGACATGCCCCAGGTGCAGATGACCTGAAACCGTCGGCGGGGGCGTATCAATGCTGTACACCGGCGCGTCGGAGCCGGGATCAAAGTGAAAAATACCGCGTTCTTGCCAGAACGCTTCCCACTTGGGTTCAGCCGTTTGCGGATTGTAATGTTTGGGTAGTGCCATGGTTCACCTCCAGTGATAATTCATAATGCATACTGCGTAAAAATTTCTCATGCGCAGGACTCTGCCTTACGCAGTAAGCATTACACAGTAGAAACAATACGCCCCCTCCGTCTCAGGGACGGAAGGGGCGTTCCGTGGTACCACCCTGCTTCGCCGGCATGACACCGACGCGCTTAGTCGCCCTCCTACAAGGGCGTTCGCGATAACGGGCGAACCCGTAATGGCTTACTTGGCTATGAGCTTTCAGCCATTCAACTCCGGGGCGACTTCAGTGCCGGGTTCCGTAGCAGGCTCGCAGCCAATGACCTGCCTCTCTGGAACGGGGCCACATGCACCTACTCCTCCCGTTCATTGTCTTTGGTAAATTCGACTAAGCTTATTATAAGCCGGTCAGGACTTTTGTCAAACAAAGCCGCGTTGCATTTTTCTGAAAACGTGCTAAAGTATGCACATCTTTGCACAAGGAGGCGCACAGGATGAATAACATGAACAAGCTCGCTGTTGCTGTATCGCATGATCTGAACGTGCGCCTGTGCCTGGCCTGCGAAGCGTAACACCGCTTCACAGTTGATTCCTCGCCACGGGCTAACGTAGTCCGTGGCTTTTTTGCACCCCAAAACCGACGCCGAGCCACGGAGCTGCTATGCTGCCGTGGCATTTTCTTTTCCCACACACGGGAGGTGTGCTATGAACCAAACCCAAAAAGGCAATTATGCTTGTATCACTTTCTGCGCGCCTACGCTGTCGCGCCTACGCGCCTTTGCGTGAGATTGTATTCACAGGGAGGATTCTAAAGATGCTGTCTGAAATATCACAAACTCCAGCCCAACTTATGGGCGTGGTAACGTGTAAATATCGTGGTCAATATCTGGTGCAGGAAAACGGACGCAGTGTCCCCTGCTCCATCTCCAATATGCTGCGCAAGCAGCTCGTTTATCCTATCGCTGATCCCAACTCGCTGCGGCAGCGGGTGGTGGATGTGCAGGACATCAATGTCGTGGATCCGGTGGCAGTGGGTGATCAGGTCGCCTTTACCGAAGCGAGCGATGGCAGCGGGCACATTATCGAGGTGTTGCCGCGCCGCAACCAGCTGACCCGGCTCGCAGCTGGCTCAGCCATCCGTAAGGATGATGCCGCGTTGCGAATGCGGCAAGTCTTAGTCGCCAACGTGGATCAGGTCGTGCCGATGCTCGCCGCTGCGCCCGCCGCGCCGAACTGGAATCTGCTGGATCGCTATCTGACGACCGCCGAAGCCGCCGGTATCCCGGCACTCGTCTGCATCACCAAAGTAGATTTGCTACGTGACCAACAACGTGAAGCGTTGGAAACGCAGCTCGCGCTCTACCGCGCGTTGGGATATACGGTGCTCGTAACCAGCGCCACCGACGGGACAGGCCTCGACACACTGCGCGCCGCCCTGCAAGACCGACTCTCGGTCTTCATGGGCAAGTCGGGCGTGGGTAAGACAAGCCTGCTCAACGCCATCGAGCCAGGGCTGGGGCTGCGCGTCAACACCGTGCGTGAGAAGGACGGGCGCGGGCGGCACACCACCACCCACCTGGAAGCTTTCACGCTCCAGCAGGGCGGGCAAGTGGTAGATACGCCCGGCATGCGCGAGTTCGGTCTATGGGGGATGGATGCGCACAATCTGGCGGCGTGCTTCCCGGAGATGCGCCCGTTGCTGGGGACATGTCGCTTCGGGGCGAGCTGCGCGCACAAGGCGGAACCTGGCTGCGCCATCAAAGCTGCTGTGGAGCGCGGCACGCTGGATGCGCAACGCTACGAAAACTATCTGAAAATCGCCCGCGAGTTACGCTAGACACACAGCCAGCGCAGAAGCATTGCAAGCCTTCTGCGCTGGCTATGGTAAAATAATCCTACCACTCCTGATTTACCTTTCTCAAGACTGGCATATACTGAAGCTGACAACGACTCAAGGAGGCCGCAATGGATTACAAATTCTTGGGAAGAACCGGCGTGCAAGTCTCGCCGTTGTGTTTTGGGACAATGTCATTTGGCGGTGACGCGGATGAAGAAACCTCCGCCGCCATGTTCCACCGTTGCCGCGAGGCGGGCATCAACTTCTTCGACTGCGCCAACGTTTACCAGCGCGGGCGCGCGGAGGAGATTTTGGGACGCTTGATGGCACCGTGCCGCGACGAGGTCGTTATCACCAGCAAAGTCTACTTCCCGATGGGGAGCGACATCAACGCGCGTGGCGCGACCCGTTACCACATCCTGCGTGCCGTCGAGGAGAGCCTCAAACGCCTGAACACCGACCGCATTGACGTGTACTTCATCCACCGCTTCGACGAGTTCACGCCGCTAGAGGAGACGCTGCGGGCGCTGGATGATCTGGTCACGCAGGGCAAAATCCTCTACCCGGCGGCGAGTAATTTCGCCGCGTGGCAGGTCGCCAAGGCCCTGGGAATCTCCGTCAAAGAGGGCTGGGCGCCGTTTGCTGTACTCCAGCCCATGTACAATCTGGTCAAGCGCCAGGCGGAAGTGGAAATTTTACCGATGGCGCAATCCGAAGGACTGGGCGTGATTCCCTACAGCCCGCTCGGTGGCGGGCTGCTCACGGGCAAGTATGGTGTGGAGCGCCGCCCGGAGCAAGGACGCCTGCTCAGCAACACGATGTACCAAACGCGCTATCAGGACACCTGGATGATGCAGGTGGCAGAGGACTTTACAGCGTTTGCACAGGCGCGTAACTATCATCCGGTGAGCCTGGCCGTGGCCTGGGTAGGCAGCCACTCCGCCGTGACCGCGCCCATCATCGGAGCACGGAATCTGGCGCAGTTGGAAGATTCGCTCGGCGCGCTAGATATCGCCTTGACGCCGGAACTGCGCGCAGAACTCAGTGCGCTTTCGCCGGAGCCACCACCTGCCACTGACCGTAACGAGGAGCGCACCGAACACAACTACGGCAGCCGCAAATAGCACAAAAGCCCCCGGCAGTGCAGATATCTGTGCTGCCGGGGGCTTACGTTTCCCTAGTTTCAATCCTGCAAGCCTGCGTCCAACAAAATAATCCAACCATCCTGGAGGCGCACTTTGCACTCATGGCGCAGCCGGTTAAGGGCGCGGTTGACGCTCTCGCGGGTAGCACCAGTGAGCGCCGCCAACTCTTGCTGGGTCATTGGTGGCACGATGCGAATCCCCCCCGGTACAGGCTGCCCCGACCAGACCGCCAAGCGCCGCAGTTGCCGCAACAGCCGCTCCGGCACTGGCAGAGAAACCAAGCCCTCCGCGTCTTCGGTAGTAGAGCGCAAGCGCGAGCTGAGCGCGCGTAGCAACCCCATCGCCAACCCCGGCGAGCGATGCAGACAACGATTTAGCGTGGCTTCGTCCAACTCCACCGTCTGGGTCGGCTCCAGCGCTTCAACGTTGGCCGAGCGCGGCAAATCCTCAAAGAGCGCCATCTCCCCGACAATCTCGCCCGGCCCTAGAATACGCACGGCCAGCTCGCGCCCGTCTTCTGCAACAACGAAAATCCGCACCCGCCCCTGCAAGACGATGTGACAGGTGGCCCCCGATTCGCCCTGATAGTAGAGGATTTCGCCCGCCGCAAAGGAGCGTTGGCATGACTCAGCCAGCAACACGCGCAGGTCATCATCTGACAAGCCTCGAAAGAGCGGCAACGTGCGCAAAATAGCGGGCTGCATGGTATCTTTATAACTCCTATAAGCAAGGGTAATAGCGCGTTCTCGACATTCCCATTGTAATGTAGACCCGTTCATTGTGCAACCCCCTCAATCAATCAAGAAAAGTGTCAACTAAAAAACACTTATCACACGTAGAATCACTCCCACCAGCGTTGCAAGCGTCACGCTCAGCAAGGTCTCGCCCCAATGCGCGGTCAAGTGCAGCATAACCAACATCCCATTAGATTGTACGCGCACCGGCAGTAAACGACGCGGTAAAAGCGTCAAGGGAATCAGATAAAACAACCCCAACACAGCCAACGTAGCCATGAGCACACGCTCCACCATGGGCGCATACTTCTCGCCCTGTCCTAGCGGCGGAACGCTCTCGCCCCACAACCCGCGCGCGGTGAAGCGCAGCAACACCCAGGCTGGGTGTAAGAGAATCAGATACCCGATCATAAAGGGGAGCAAGCGTGAGTCGGAAAGCAAGCTGAAGAGGGGGCTGAAATCAGGCTGATGCGGGGCCGCAGTCCACAAAACCAGGCCCACAATGATTCCCAAATGCAGCGCCTGATCCAACAACAACAGCAGCCAGGCTGAGGTGGGTGATTGCGGGTGGAGAATAATAGCCCGCACCACATCAATCACGGTATGCAACACACCGATAAGCAGCGCGTAGGGCCACCAGGCAGGATCAACCAATGCGGCACAGATCAACGTGGTCACAGTGACGATACCCCCATGGGCCACCACTCCCCACACCGAGCGGTACTTCCAACGGGCCAACGCATCCCATTGAAAAAGATAATCCCCCAACAAATGTGCGACGAGTAACAAGTAAAGCATCGTACCACCTCCTGCCAGATAGTCTCCAAAGCGCCGGGCGCTTTTCTATCTTTATCATAACCGAAGCGGCAGTGAGGGACAATGACGTGCGTCACACCCCTAATCACACATTGCGTTGCGCAGCGATCCGTCCCAAGCTCCACCAGGCCAGCAAGTTGATAGCAACCGCCGCGCCGAAGAAGGGAAACAACCCGAACACATCCACCAGCCCACCGGCCAGCCCTCCCAACAAAGAAACCACCCCCAAGAGTGTATTGGCATAACCCAGAAACAGCGGGCGCTCCGCCGCCGGGGCCAGATCGAGCAACATATTCTGCCCCGCCACCCAATCAGCAGGAGAGAAAAGCGCCGCACCGATGAAGAGCGGATAAGCCAACCAGTAAGCAGGAACCCCTAAACCGCTAAGAGCACCCGATTGAAAGGCCAACTGCAAACCCAACGCCAGCAGCGCCGTCAGCGCCCAGCCGAGCGCGGCAGCCCGCAGCACCCACCGTCGGCCTTTAGCATCGGCCAACCATCCTATGGGGTAGTTAATCAACAGTTTGACCAGAGTGGAGACCGCCAGATAATCACCCACCGCTGTCTCAGGCGCGCCCAGTGTGCGCCGGGCCAGGACGGTGTAGAAGGGAATCGCGCCCAGCCCCAGGAACATGAGCGCGCGCCCTAGCAGCAGGTAACGATAATCGGGATGTGTGTGTAAGGCTTGCCACCCACGCCCCATCTGGACGCTGAGCCGCGCGCCAGTGCGTGGCTCAGCCGGGGGTTCTGCAATCAGACAAAAGACAAACATGCCTACCCCAGCTGCCAGCGCCGCAACAAAAATCAAGAGGGCGTAATCACGCGGATAGGGCAGCAGTACGCCGCCCAGCACCGCAGCGACCAGCCGACTACCGGCCAACGCGCACAGCCCGCCCAGCAGCAGGCGAAGACCGAAGAGTCGCCCACGCCAACGTACCGGCACGGTTTTAGCAGTGATTTCCAGGAACGGAATACCGGCGATGCCCGCTGTAACCCGGATAAGTGCGAACAATACAAAGAACAACAGCAACAACAGCCCCGGAGATTGCACCCACCACAGCAGCGCTGCCAACATCAACCAGATCACAAGACGCAAAAGTGAGGTACCGCGATAGATAACCATCTGCCGCGACTGCTGCTGCGCCCAGCTCGATACGAAGAGCTGCGGCAAGAACCAACCGGCCCCGCCTAGCACCCCAATCACCCCCAATAACACATTCGAAGAGGTCAGGCGACTAACAAACCAGACCAGTACCAGATTGGGATCAGTCAGTGTTTCGGCAAAAGTAAAGAACATGCCATTGAGCGCATTGAGCCAAAAGGCCCAGCGCGCAGTACGTTGGGTAAGATGGGTATCATTGGAGGTCCGGGTTGATGTCACAACAAATCTCCTCAACACACGTAACGAGTGATCAATGGCAGTACCGCAAAACTAACCCTGTAGTATGCTCAAAACACGCCTATTGACGGCTGTGACAGGGCGACTTTTGCGCGATTGCCGTCGAAGGCAATGCCGTAGGGCAACCGGGAGAGGCTTCGACAAGCTCAGCCACCGGGCTGCTCTGGTGACTGAGCCTATCGAAGGCCTCTGCGCTCGGCAAAGGCAGTACCGCAAAACTAATCCTGTAGTATGCTCAAAACACGCATATTGACGGCTGTCACAGGGCGACTTTTGCGCGATTGCGATCAATGTCATTAAGTTAGGGCATAAACCTGGCAGGTTTTAAGGCCTTAAGGCTACAAAACGTCGTTAAACGAGTGATAGATGATGGCCAAGAAAAACCATTACCCATACCCCCGACCCTGATTGCAAAACCGCCGCCTGTGACTAGCACAGGCGGCGGTATAACGTAACGCTCGAAGCCTAACGCGATCCTAAGACGGCGTGTAGCGTCTCGCACGCCGGGCAGCCGCCGCCAGGCCGGATGATGGCGTACCCATCTTGCGGATCGTAACCATACCGCCCGAAGTCAATGTTCCACACGATGATACAACGCACCATGCCCGTATTGGCGCCCAGTCTTGCGGCCTCAGCCAACCAGGCGGCCTGCTGAGCATTCGTAATCCCGCGCGCCCAGCCAAACGCATCTGAGAATCCCGGCACGCCCTCTTGGGAAGCATAGCCCATTTCAGTGTAGAAGAGCTTGCGCGTACCCCGGAAAATGTTGTAGTAGAGCTCCGTCTGCGGTAGGAAGTACCAGGAATGATGTAAGCCACCCGCAGGGTGCCCACTACGCGCCGAAGGCGCCGTAGCACCGGAGTTGTGGTGTGCGCCGATGAAGTCCATACAGTTGGCCGCGCCTGCAGCATAAAGGCCTTCCATCCAGGGTTGATCATCACACCCGTTGGCGCTACACCCACCAAAGTAACCAGTGGGCGCAGGCGCAGCGCTGATGACAGCGGTGCCGGAATTAGCCGCTTTGATAGCACGATATGAAGCACATAACAGGTTTGTATACGACTGCGGGCTAATGTGCCCGATTTGCCATTCGCGGTCAATGTTCGGCTCATTCCACACCTCAATGGCATCTGCACCGGCAGCGGCCAACCCTGCCACCCACGTAGCAAATTGCTGTTCATAACCGGGTTGTGTAACCATCGAAGGCGAGCCTAACGCACTTAGTTGGATCTTGAACCCGCGCGCGTGGGATGCTTGAATGATACCCGAAGCATCTTGACCGTAATGCACCTGCACTTTGCTCCAGGTCATGCCGGAGTAGCGCATCTGATCGGTGTAAGGGAAGCCGTAGTCGCGGATGTGGCCGCCCAGCTCAAAGCTGCCCCCGGCAACCGGCGCAGCAGGAGGCGGCGGCGCGGCCTGCGCCTCACCCACCCGAATTACTACGGTCACAACACCGCCGGAAATCTGCTGGTTGCCGGACATCAGTCGCCACACACCCTGATATGCACCATCTGCATCCGGCGCATTCAATTCCACGCTGATATCCGCATTTGCACCGGCAGCCACCTCGCCTACCGCGACTTCATTAATCGTGCCCAGCTGTTGCCCGCTTTCAAACACCAACCGAGTGTCGGCCGGCCAAGGAGTATTACCAGCATTGCGCAAACGCCAAGTCTTGGTGAAAGCTGCACTCTTCTCAAAACGCGTATTGTCTGGAACAGTCACGTCAGCCACAAACGCCGCTTTCAGATCTGTGCTTGGCTCCGGTGTAGTAGTAGGGTCAGGTGGCGTTGTTGCAGTTGTCGCCGTATCCGGGTCTTCAACCGCTACTTCCGAACCAGGCCCTACCTCAAGCTGCAACGCACCGCGCTCCACCCCGAGCAGCTGCACCGTCACCGTGTAGGAGCCGGTCAGTTCCGGCGTCACCCAGGTAAAGTCAGCCTGCCCATAAGGCAGCTCCGTCTCGACGACCTGGCCCGCTGGATTGGTGACACGCCACACGACATTGGGCAGCGTGTAGGGAACAGGTGGAGCTTGCAACTGGTAATCGCTCAGTGAGTGTGGCAGGCCAGGGAAATTCCCTTCATCCAACATCCCCTGCAACAGCACGCCGCCCAGGTGATAACGACGGGGCATGTCGAGGCGCACGCGCAGCCATTGCGGCGTCCCCAACCAAATTTCTTGCCCACTGGCAAATACTTTCGTCGCACCAGTAGCCGCATCCGTCTCTGTCGTGATGATGGGATCCAGACGGAAAGTCAAGGTTTGGCCGGGCTGTAGCGTCTCCGTGATCGTCTCGGCCAGCTGCAACGTAGCCGAGGGCAGCGATTCCTCCATCGTCTTCAAGGTCTCGCCCGCCACGCTCAAGGTCGTAAAGATGGGATACAGCCGGTAGCGATTGACCTGCGTGATACCCCAGGCCATCATCTGTTCAGCCAGACCACCAGGTATATACGCCTGAGGCGTCACCGGCATTAACACACGCACCTGATCAGCAGTTGCGCCCAGCGCACGCCAATCGTAGCCGCCCGTATACCAGCTGTCCGCGCTCTGCTGCGGTGTTTCGACCGTTACGGCCAGCCACAAGCCTTCGACATGGAGCGCTGCGGCCAACTCCGCCACAAACTCACTGTAGCGCGCGCGATCATCATCGGTCAACCCACGATAATCCAGCACCACACCCACATAGCCGCGTTCCTGCGCCGTCTTGAGCAGGGTTTGAACGTGAGTCATGCGATCCGCTTGAATCGCCAACATATCCTGCACCAAGCCCCGGTTCGGCTCGCGATCCGGCACCCAGTTACGCACAGTCAGTGCCAATGCAGGGCCATCAGGAGCAGCTACCGGCAACATACTAACATCGCCCACGAGCTGGCCCAACGTCCCGATGGTCAGACCCGGGACATCGAAGCCGGTCAGCACCGCTTGCGCATCGGCGGGTGGAGGAGCCACCTCGGGCAGTTCCGTGAAGAGCTGCTGTTGCACCGGCCCACTCTGCATAATCATGACAGATACCGGCAAGGTCTCCAGATTGGCTACCAGCATGAACCGGTCGCGTTCGAGGCGAAAGGGGAGCCACTGCCAGGCAGTCCCATCCCAGGAGTAAACATCGAGCGTCTCCCAGGGTTCGGACTCGTTAGGAATGTCCAGTTCGAGTGTAACCGGGCTGGCATCTTTGCCGCGCGCTGCCAGAGTGAAGTAAGGCCCACGCGGTGTAAGTGTAGTGGGCAAAGCCGCCACCGCCATGCGGTGCGCTTCAGGAGCACGCTCGGAGACAAAATCAAGCAGGGGCACCGATTCCAGGCGCACCTTGAAATCCTTGGCCGCAGCAGGATCAACCGCAACGGTGAGGCCATCATCATGGCGCACGGAAGGCATATCAGCACTCATGGCAGTGTAACCACCGCCCTCAGCAATACGCGTCCACAGCGAGATGGGCGGAATCGAGAGGATGACAAGCAGAGCCACAGCGAGCAACACCGGAATGAGCCAACCTCGCCCCTTGAAAAGCCCGCCCAGTCGCCCTAGAGCTGCACCCAAACGCGCACCCGGCGCCGGGCGTGCGGACTCCATCGCTTCCAGGTTCACCGTCGTCGCGGCGGGCGCAACGTCCGCCGCCTTGTCCGCTATGGACGAGTCGGGAGTCTCGGATTCAGTCTCCGCAACCGGCTCAATAGCCTCAGATTCTGATGCCGAGACGGGTTCGGGCGACAACACTGCCGGCGCTTCAACCGCCGGCATTTCAGCAACCTCTTGTGGTTGTGTTTCTTCAGTCATGAGCAAAAAACCTCCTCACTACTTTAACCCCTGCAAATGGGGGAAACTTCACCGCCATTCTAGCATAGTGTAAGATATTGGCAAGATGGGCAAAACTGCTATAATAATCCAAGTTGCTACCCGCGCCAGCAAGCCTGTCTTAGCAAGGATTTACCCGCACTTTTGACCACAGCCGACGGACAACGGGCGACTTTTGGGAAGCCAATCGTGGTCTGGCGGCAAGGTCAACTACCAGCAGTTAGCAACTCGGACTAACTCCCATAGTTTCAACAACGCGCCAGTCCCACTTCCCCCATGGTGGCCCGCGTCCAGGGCATCGGATTCCCTGATGGGGAAATCTTTGTGACCGATAAATCAATTTAATGTGATAAAATTTGTTTACCGGCAACTACAATCCACAATCTTTCTGTTCATTTTTTGTACGGCTGCTCGGAGCCGCTTGTCAACGGTTAGTCAATGTAAGGAGATGATAAGATGAATGAAAAAACCACACGGGTGGCTGTAATCGGGGCGGGGCATGGTGGAAAGGCTATGTCCGCAGAAATCGCGGCGCGCGGTTTCCCGGTAGCGTTGTATAACCGGACCTTCGATCATATCGAGGTGATTGCAATGAAAAAGGGGATCGCCCTGCTCACCGAAGAGGGCGAAGAGGTCTTCGGCCCGCTCGAAACCGTTACCGCAGACCTGGGAACCGCGCTGGAAGGGGCGCAACTAATCATGGTAGTCATCCCCGCCAGCGGACACTACAATGTGGCAATCCAGACCGCGCCATATCTCACCGATGACCAGGTGGTATTACTGAATCCAGGCCGCACGGGCGGCGCACTGGAATTTGCCCAGGGCTTGCGCGAAGGCGGTTGCACAGCGCGCCCCATCATCTGCGAAGCCGAGACCTTCATCTTTGCCTCCCGCAGCATCGGCCCAGCAGAAGCACGGATTTTCCGCACCAAATTCACGGTACCGATTGCGGCGCTGCCTACCACCGGCACGGAAAAAGCGCTGCAAGTGATCAACAGCGTGTATAAGCAGTTCATCCCCGCGAAGAACGTCCTCCACACCAGCCTCAACAACATGGGCGCGATCTTCCACCCGGCGCTGACGCTGCTCAATGCGGGTTGGATCGAGACGACACAGGGCGAGTTCCAGTTCTATATGGAAGGCGTCACGCCCTCCACGGCCAAAGTGCTGGAAGTGCTGGATCGAGAGCGGGTGACGGTGGCCTCGGCCATCGGGATTCGCGCACAAACGGCAAAAGAATGGCTCTATCGCGCGTATGCGGCCACGGGCGATACGCTCTACGAGGCGATGCAGGCCAACCCCGGCTACAAGGGCATCCAGGCACCCAATCGCCTGGCCCACCGTTATATCTTCGAGGAGATTCCGTGCAGTTTGATCCCCATCGCGCTGATTGGGAGGCAGTACGGGGTGGAAACGCCCACGATGAATACCTTGACCCATTTGGCGAACATCGTGCATGGCGTGGATTACTGGCGCAAGGGGCGCACACTCGAACGGCTGGGCATCAAGGGGATGTCGGTGCAGGAGCTGCATCATTACGTTGATACTGGCGAGCGCTAAGATGAGCGGGCGAAATGAATCGGGTGTGTTTCATCTTGAGAGGGGCGCGGTCAGAGACTGGCACCAGCCCGCTCTAGCCGGTCTCCGACCGTGCCAGTCTTTATTCCATAACTGAAATTTGTCTACCATACATTTTCCAAGCGCATTCAGTTTTAGCCACGAATTAGCATGAATTTTACGAATTTCTTATTGTTTTCGTGTTAATGCGAGTGAATTCGTGGCAAAAATCTACAAGTGTACGGTAGCAAAACTGAAATTAAACACACCAAATTAAGACCTGGCAGGTTTCGTCCAAATTGGGTTCGGTAGTATTTTACCGGTGAATAAGGACGTTTTGTAGACTCAAGGTCTTAAAACCTGCCAGGTCTATGTCCTAAACTTAATGGCATTGAATTTTCCCCTATTGGAGGTGCAATGATGCGAATTATGGCAGGCGCTTTAGGTGAGTGTGTGCATGTCGCTGGTGTGACACGGTTCCTGAGTCTGGCTGAGCAACAAGGCCATGCAACGCTGTTCACCGGCCCGGCGACGGACATCGAGACGTTCATCGAGGCAGCGCGGGACTTCAACCCGGACATTATCGGCGTGAGCTACCGGCTCACGTCGGAGAATGCCCGCCCGGTGTTGCAAGAATTTTGGGCCATCGCGCAGGCGGCGGGACTGGGCGAACGGCGTTTCGCCTTCGGCGGCACACCACCAGTGGCGGCGGTGGCCCGCGAGTTGGGCTACTTCGAGGCGCTCTTCGATGGAAGCGAGTCGCCCGACGCGGTGGCCCGCTATCTGCGCGGCGAGCAGGCCGGGGCGCAGGTGGATGCGCTGCCGCCCCAGCAGCTCGTCGCGCGCATCCACTGGAAAGCCCCCTACCCCCTGTTGCGGCATCACTTCGGCATCCCCGCGCCCACCATCGAACCCACCATTGAGGGCATCGCCCGCATCGCCGAATCTGGCACGCTCGATGTGATTTCACTGGGGGCAGATCAGGACGCGCAGCAACATCTCTTTCGCGCTGACCTGCAAGACCCCAAGCGGCGCGGGGCCGGCGGGGTGCCGTTCCGCTCGGCGGAAGACCTGGAACGGCTCTACGCAGCCAGCCGCCAGGGCAACTATCCGCTGCTACGCTCGTACTCCGGCACTGCCGATTTGCTGCGTTATGCGGAGCTGCTCACGCAGACGCTCAACAATGCGTGGTGCGCCACCTCGCTGTTCTGGTTCAATGCAATGGATGGGCGCGGCCCGCTGAGCCTGGAGGAATCCGTGCGCGAGCACATCGCGCTGATGGCGTGGCACGGCGCGCGCGACATCCCTGTGGAAGGCAACGAGCCCTATCACTGGGGAATGCGCGACGCGCCGGACGTGATCTCGGTCGCCGCCTCGTACCTGTACGCCTACAATGCCAAGAAGTCCGGTGTGCGCGATTACATCACGACGTATATGTTCGAAAGTCCGCCCACGCTCTCCAACCGCATGGATTTGGCGAAAGCCTGGGCGCAGATCCAAGTGGCCGAAGCGTTTGCAGATGATACATTCCACATCTGGCGGCAGACGCGCACGGGGCTGCTCAGCTACCCGGTGGATCCCGCGCGCGCGCGGGCGCACCTGGCCGAATCCGTGTATCTGCAAATGGCGCTGCGCCCCGCGCTTATCCATGTGGTGGGCTACACCGAGGCGGATCATGCCGCCACTGCCGAGGAGGTCATCGAATCGGCAGCGATGACGCAGCAGGTGACGGCGACGGCGTTACAGGGTCAACCGGATATGCTGGCCGACCCGGTGGTGCAGGCACGGGCGACGGAGCTGGTGGCTGAGGCGCAGGTATTGCTCGACGCCATCCGCCGGTTGGGGCAAGATGTGGAGGATCCGCTGGCGGATCCGGGGACGCTGGCGCGGGCAGTGCAGGTGGGCTTGCTCGATGCGCCCCAGCTGGGGCGCAATCCCTTCGCGCGCGGGCAAATCCGCACACGCGCCATCAACGGGGCATTGGTCGCCTGTGACGCGGCAGGGCATCCGTTGAATGAAGCGACGCGGATTCAGACGTTGGGTTTAGCGTGAGACGTAAAGCGTGAAGCGTGAGGAAAACTTACGTTTCACGCTTTCAAGTTGACGACGGACGACCGACGACAGACCACCCAGAGTCTCCGTCGTCCGTCGTCGCTATCGGCGGGCGGGCTGGCGGATAATAGTTTTGAGCTTCTCTGGCGCGGTCTTGCGCGGGTCGCTCAGATAGATTTCGTGATGCTTGCCGTGTAGCTCATAGCCCTGCTCGGCGATGAAGACGTGCAACGCAGCAATCGTCGGGGCTTCATCGGCATACGCGCCCAGGTACAGGATCTGCGCCGCCAGCCCCTCCTCGCACACCTCGAAGCGCGCCTCATCCAGGCGGGCGAGGTTCTTTTTACGGCGCACGTCCTCACGGGCCACCGCGACCATCTCAGCGGTAATCCACTCCGGCTGCATGATCATCATCGTCCAATACCAAGCGTTCTTATCCTCCAGGCTGAACTCGGCCATGTCCGGCGTCCACCACAACCCTTCGAGCGGCATCACCGTGTAATCCTTCCCCAGCGTTTTCTTGCAGGCGAACTTGAGCGCGTAGGAGAGCGCGTACAACATCTCCACCACCGTTTGGTACGCCGGGTTGTTGTTGGGATTGCCCTGCCCGTCGAGCATGAGGAAATTCAACGGCGGCACTTCCACCAGTTCGAAACGCTTGGGTGGATTGTAAAGAAAGGCCAGGTCTTTTTTGAGATCTGCTTTTTCCATTGCGTACTCCTTAAAATCAGACGATGGGTGATGGGTTTTTACCAATCACCCGTTACCCATTTCTCATAACGGCCAAATCATCGGCACGAGCAACAACGCCACAAGATAGAACACAATCGTGAGCGGCGTACCGATTTTGACGAAGTCGAAGAACCGGTAGCGCCCCGGCCCATAGACGATGAGGCAGGCCGGTTCGAGCGGGGTGATGAAGGAGCAGCTCGCGCCGGCCGCTATCATCACGGCGAAGGTGCGCGGGTTCAAGCCCAACAGGATGGCCGTCTCCAGCGCCACCGGCAACACCACCGCCGCCGCCGCCTGGTTCGACATGGGTTGGGTGAGGATCATGGTGAGTGCAAAGAAGGCCGTGAGCAGCCAGAGGGGGTCGGCGTTGGGCAACCAGGTAATCAGCTGCGCCGCCAGGTAGTCCGCCGCGCCGCTATGCTGCATCGCTGCGCCCAGGGCTAACATACTGCCGATGACGATGATAGCTTTCCACTCCACGGCACGATAGGCTTCTTCCGGCGTGATGGTGCGGGTAATAAAGACAAACAGCACCCCGACCAGCGCAGCAACGGCCAACGGCACAATTTCGAGTGCGGCCAACGCCAGCACCAGCACAAACGCCCCAATCGCCATCGGCGCGCGCCGCCGATTGGGGCTTTCATGCTCCACCGCGCCGACCAGATGAAAAGCGTTGTCCTCATCCATACTAGCAAGGTTGGCGCGCGAACCTTGCACCAGCAGTTGATCCCCCACCTCCAGCCGAATCTGGCTCAACTTGCGGAAGATGCTTTTGCCGCGCCGGTTCACACCTAACACCTGCACGTTGTAGCGTTGCCGAAAGCGCAGCGTCTTGAGTGTGCGCCCGATGAGCGGCGAGCCGGGCAATAACAACACCTCAGCCAGCTGCACATTCTCATTTTGCAGGCGCGGATCGGAAAGTTTAACATCGGCTTTGAAGCCCAGTCCCGGCATATCCCGCGCCTTGAGCAACCGGTCACGCGGCCCTTCGACGAGCAACTCGTCGCCAGCTTCCAGACGCAGATCAGCCTGTGGGGCCAAATAGCGGTTGCGTTCACGCACGACCCGCAACACGGCCAGATCCATATCTTCCCCTAACGCGGCTTCAGACAACGTCTTCCCCACCAGCGCCGATTCAGGCAACAGAACGATTTCAGCCAGGTATGGACGAATGCCAAAAGTCTCATCATCATTAGCATCGCCATCGCGGACGGGGATGAGATGTTGACCGATGAACAGCATATAAGCCAGCCCAATCAGTGCCAGCGGCAAACCGACTGGCGTCAGCTCGAACATGCGCAGCGGAGCCAGCCCGTATTGCACCATCAAGCCGCTGACGACGATGTTGGTAGAGGTGCCGACCAGCGTGAGCGAGCTGGCGAGGATCGAGGCGAAGGCCAACGGCATGAGCAACTTCGCCGGGCTGATGCGCAAGCGGCGGGCCAATCCCAACACGATGGGCGCGAGAAAGGCCGTAGTCGCCGTGTTGCTGATGAAGGCACTCAGCGTAGTTGCTACGCCCATGATGACGGCCATCGCACGGGTTGTAGTGGTGCCGGTAAAGCGCAACAACCACTTACCGGCGACCTCCACCATGCCGGTGCGCACCAGAGCTGCGGTCAACACTAGTAAGCCGAAAATCATCACCACCGTATCACTGCCGAATCCGGCGAATGCCTGCGCGGGCGTCAATAGCCCAGTCAGCAGCATAATCAGCACCAACAATAGAGCAATGACATCAGTAGGTAAACGCTCAAACGAAAAGAGCACCACTGCTAGACCAACAACAGCGAGCGTAAGACCAATTTCGAGGGTCATGGGTAGCTCCTCCTACGCAAATCAGCAAATAGCAAAACTCAAAATCGCTCACGCGATAGATATGGCGCGAACTTTAGTTTGTGCGCTCTTCCCGTTGTTTTCATCATTATGAGTGGGTATACATACATCATCACTAAGAGTTTACCCCGATTTCCGCATTCAGTCCAGCCAGCGCAGCGCGGCACGATCGAGTGTGAAGGCAATCTCTGTGCCGATGGCAGGGGCTAGTTGGCGCAAACCCTGTGTGAAGCTGAGAACGGTGCCGCTGCAATCGAGTTCCAGGCGGTAGTAGCTGCCGTGGAACGTGCGCTTGACGATGCGCCCACGCAGCGGCCCCGCGTTCTGCGCGCCGTTTTCCGCCGGGCGGATGCCCCAAGGTTGCACGAGTAGCGTCCCCCAGCTGCCGGGCGCGGGCAATGCTGCGTCCACCGCCAGTGCGCCTAGCGCTGTTTCGACTTTGTGGGTCTCCAGCACGCGCGCCGGAAGCAAGTTCTGCAATCCCAAGAACCGCGCCACCCAGGTATTCGCGGGTGCGGCGTAGACTGCCTCTGGGCGGCCCTCCTGCACCACGCGGCCCTCGTGCAGCAAAATCACACGATCCGCCAGGGCGAAGGCCTCCTCCTGGTCGTGGGTCACGGTGATGGCGGTGACGCCGACCTGCCGAAGGATGGCGGGCAGCTCTTCGAGCAACCGCTCGCGGAGGTTGCGGTCGAGCGCACCGAGCGGCTCATCGAGCAGCAGCAGGCGCGGATTAGGCGCGAGGCTACGCGCCAGCGCCACCCGCTGCCGCTCCCCGCCGGAGAGCGAGTTCACATCGCGGTCGCCAAAGCCGGAGAGACTGACGAGGGAGAGTGTTTCCTGAACACGTTGCTCTATGATTGCAGCGTGAAACGTGAAACGTGAAACGTGAGGAGAGGAACTTGCTGCTTGTTGCTTGTTACTGGTTGCTTGTTGCTTGCGGCTTGTCGCTTGCATCCGCAGTCCAAAGGCGACATTCTCCGCCACCGTCTTGTGAGGAAAAAGTGCATAATCCTGGAACATGAGCACGATGCCGCGCTGGTGAGTGGGGACGTGGGTGAGGTCTTGCCCGTCGAGCACTACGCGCCCGGCCTCCGTCTCCTCAAGCCCGGCGAGGATGCGCAACAACGTCGTTTTGCCGCTACCTGAAGGGCCGAGCAGACAAGCGATTTCGCCACGCCCAACGGTGAAGGTCACACCGCAGAGCAGTGGGGCGGCATCATAAGATTTGTGGATATTTTGAAGTTGTAAAAAAACCATCAATCTCTCTTAAAAATGGTGAATGGCGAATGGCGAATCAAAACCAACGTAGCGCGAAACGTCTGCTTCGCGTAGCTGTGAACGGCACATTCTCTCCATGTACTACAAGCTTCAGCCTGTGCATCTGCTCCGCGTAGCTGCGAACGTCGCATCTATGCGCTGACAGTTCGCACCACATTTTCATCCAATCGCTGGTGAACCACCGATTAATGATGAATTCCCTTAAAAATGGTGAATGGCGAATCTCAAATACTTACCCAATCGCGGATTTAGCGATCCGCTCTGAGCAGGCTGGCAAGGATACAGCCACTTACGCTAACCGCGTAGCTATTGTATAAAACAAACCCGCAAAAACTTCCTCGCGATGATAAATGCGATTATAATTGAAGTAACGAGATTGTGGAAGCTCCAAGCAATGAACATGCTTTGCCACTTTTCTGGGGAGGCACCATGAAAACCTTGTTGATTTTACGCCATGCCAAATCCAGTTGGGACAACGAACGTTTGGCCGATCACGCCCGCCCGCTTGCAGCACGCGGCAGAGGGGACGCGCCCCGCATGGGAGAACTCCTACGTCAACAAGATCTAGTACCTGATTTGATCATCGCTTCAACCGCAAAACGCGCTCGCGAGACCGCGGCACTGGTAATCGAGACATCCGGCTACGGCGGCGAGCTGCGTTTGGAAGATAACTTCTACATGGGGGGGCCAGAAGATTACATCGAGGCGTTACAACGACTTCCCGATACTTATGAGCAGGTACTGGTCATCGGCCATAATCCGGGGATGGAAATGCTGCTAGAAGAGCTCACCGGTGAATGGGAACGCTTGCCCACAGCGGCGTTAGCACAGGTAAGTTTACCCATCGCGCACTGGAATGAACTGGATGAAGTCACAGCCGGGGAGCTAGAACACTTGTGGACACCGCGCGCGCTTGTCTGAAAGCGCAACACAACATTAAACGCCGGTCGGAAGAGACCCCCGACCGGCGTTTATATTTCACGCTCTATGCTTCGCCATCAGGTGAAGACAACTCATCGGCAAAATCAAACGTGGTCACAGGCTCAATCGGTGCAACAGGAGCAACCGGCACAGGCGCAGACGGCATAACCACCGCAGAACCACGCACCGCGTAGGGCATCGTCCCAAAACGAGTGAGCAACACCACACCCACGGCAAGTGCATACAGTGGCAGAAGCAATCCACCCAGACAACTAAAGGCTGATACGAGCTGTGCCAACAGCGTGATGGTCAACGTCCCCACTAACGCCGAGAGCACTATTGAAGGGGTCGGCTGCTTAAAAAGCGATTTGAGCATCCGCTCACCCACAACCAACCCCATCGCCACCCAGCCAAAGGCCAGGGCCAGCATACCGATAGCAATACCAACAAAGCCGAAGAGAGCCAGGCAAATTGTCACAATCAATATGGCAACAATGACAGCCCCTACCACCAGCGCCAAAAACCCCATACCCATCGAAATCCATGGGGCATCTATGACGGTGTTGGCTGCGCGTTCCAGGTGCTTAGGCCACACACTGGCGAGCAACATTGAGAAGAGCGCCATGATAACCAACGTAGCTACCGCATTCATCAAGTTAATCAAAGGTGTAGGATTGAACACCCAGCGCGCCTGACGACCGGGAATAAACACCGGCCCGGTAAATGGAGCGTCCCAATTAAACCCCCTGCTGTCTGCTGGGGTGAAAGTTCCCTTAATGATTGCGCCGGGATGCTGCTCCAAGGCGCCCGCGATAGAAAGGTCGCCTTCAATGCGCGCCGTCTCACGTAACACCGTCGCGCCCGCTACAAAAGCTGAACCGTCAATTACACCGGCAATATTCGCCTCACCCAACACAGTGACATCACCATCCACCACAGCACCAGTTTCCATATACAACGGGCCGAAAACGGTGAGATCGCCATTGAGAGACGATTCAGACTTAAGAGTGACCGAGCCGAAAACGGTCAAATCCCCAGAGACCGAATCGCCCACAGCCAGAACATAATCGCCAAAATGCACGCCGCCACCCTGCGCTGCTGCTACCGGCAGCCCCACAAGAGAAAGCATTAGAACCAACGCCGCCACCAAAAACCACCGCTTGATATTCATCACGCACTCCCTTCAGTTATATTTTTTAGATTCAGCTCAGACCATCGCTCGCGTAACCCGGCGTGACTGCTCCCGACCCCACTTGTCACGAGTGAGCCACACAAAAGCCAGCGTTGCCACAACGCTATTGGGAGTGAGCAAGAGACTGAGTAACAGCACCGTGCCCAGCAACAAGGAGACAAAAACCCCGCGTGCATTAAACAGGCTTAGCAACAGCCGATTGAGTGATTGTAGCCACAATGTACGCCCGGCCAGAACTGCGGTCATAACACCGTCTATGCGGAAGAAAACCGGCCCTAAGAACAGATACATTAACCCAAAAGCCACAGCCACAAAAACTATCGTCCCCAACATACCCCACACTAACCGCATACGACGGCGACGCTGGAACTTTGCCACAGTACGCACGGTGAAGTTCACCGGTAGCAATGGGGGGAATGGTGCGTCTCGCAATACAGCATCTAACTGCTCAAGCGCGGCCCACTGCACACGACAGTCCGCACAACTCGCCAGATGTGCTTGCCAGCTACGCGCCTCCGCCGGGGAAAGCGTGCCCTCCAGAGCACGCTCCCACCAGGTATCGCTATGCATATCAAGCATCTATCGCCTCCTCTATAGTCATGTGACTTGCCATCGCCCGGCGCGCACGGAATAAACGGGATTTGATTGCCGCCACACTCAAGTCAGTCGCCTGCGCAATTTCGTCATAGGAAAAATCTTCCCAGTAAAAGAGCGTAACCACCAGGCGATCCTGAGGATTGAGGCACTCCAGCAATTGCTGCACCTGGGTCAACCGCTCAGACACGATCAATTGTCGCTCCGGGTTAGGGCTATGTCCCGCCTGCCACTCCCAGGCGCCGTCTTCACCCATCCCGTCGAGCGAAATGATGGGTTTGCGCCGCCGTAGACGGTCGGTACACTCGTTAGCAGCAATGCGCAAGACCCAGGGGCGAAAGGGCCGCCCCAACTCAAAACGATCCAGATGATTCAGGGCCTTGATAAGGGCTTCTTGCGTCGCATCCTCAGCCTCCCCTTGGTCGCCCAACATACGGTAGCACAAGAGATGGACGGGTCGTTGGTAAGTTTCGACCAGCCAGGTAACAGCCGCTTGATCGCCCTGCTGAGCCGATCGTATAAACTCCAGTTCTTCCATGCGCGCTCCTATCAATGTATACGCAGAAGTGTAGTACGAGTTGCAAAAAGTGCGAAAAGGCGATAGAGCGAGAAAGCACAGGAATACATGAGAGCCTATCCGAAAATTCCGCTGGTGCTCAAGGCTGGCGGTGGTTGGGGTTCGACAGGCTCACCCACCGCTTGCCGCCCCTGTGGTTGAGCCTGTCGGTGGTTGAGCCTGTCGAAACCACCGCCTTCAGGAGTTTTCAGGCAGCCTCTAAAAATTACAACTCGTGGCTTGTGGCTTGGTCTCAGGTATTGACAAATCTTGATACGATGCTATAATATTACATGTAAGTAAATTACAAGTAACGTCATAGCACGTAACATAAGGAGGCGATAACTATGGATGAAAAAATCTATGTAGAAGCTACGTCAGAAACTCCATCCCCCCCACCCGCAGACGAAACCGAAGGTGCAACGCACACTGAAAGCACCAAAACGCCCAGTGGCAGCGGCTTCCGGGAAGTACTGGAAAAAGGAATGGAATCCTTGAGCAAGGCGCTCAATGCTGCGCTGGAAGATCGGGGTAACGTGGTGATGGTGCGCGTGAACGATGAAGCACTGCGCCATTTAGATATGCTGGTAGAGGCTGAAATCACCAAGAGCCGCTCCGAAAGCGCCGCGTTCCTTATCAATGCCGGCATCGAACACAACCATGACCTATTCCAGAAGATCGGTGAGATCACCGCGCAGATTGCCGCATTGCGCTCACAGTTGCGCGAAGCGGTTAATTTTGACGAAACCCATCAAGCCTAGCGAGGAGGACTGCCATGCAACAGGACAAAATAATCGAAGGTGAAGTTGTAACAAACGCGGCCACGCCTAACCCAGAAGCCATCCCTGGCGACCCGCTACTGCGGGAGACGGCCCGCTTCATTGAGGCGGTCGGTAAAGGTCTGATCACAGTCGCCGAAAACCTATCCAGCCTAATGGTTATTCAAGTAGATGGAGAAACCCGCGAACGGTTGGACATGCTGGTAGAAGCTGGTGTCGCCAAAAGCCGCCGAGCGGGTGCGCAAGCACTCCTGGCAGCCGGCATAGAAAACCAGAACGCTGTCTTCGCCAAAATCGAGAGCACCCGCGTGCAGATTAGCGCCCTCAAGGCACAACTGCGCACGCTCGCCGGCGCGCGGACCGAGTAAGCACCTCCACAACGCCGCCGGAAACCACCGCAACAAGGCCAGGACCCACTCCTGGCCTTGTTTGTTGTCAGGGTTACGGATTGAGTTTGCTGAAATGCTCTAAGGGGATCGCCAAATCCCCGCTCGGGTCTGGATATAGTGGCACGCTGCAAGCTGGGGGGCAAGCGGTGGGTGAGCCGGTCGAACCCCAACCACCACGCATTTCGCATCCCGCGCAGGTTGTGGTATCATCAGCCCAATGGCATTAAGATTAAGGTATAAACCTGGTAGGTTTCATGCCAGGTCTTAACTTAATGCCATTGATTATCAACCCATCACCAAGCACCCATTTCTCATCCCAAAAGGAGCTCTACATGGAAGACATGCTATTGACGTTTGCTCTGCTGGGTATCACCATCCTGCTCTTCACCAGCGACCGGCTGCGGCTCGATCTGGTCGCCATCCTACTGGTCATCGCACTGATTCTCACAGGCTTGCTGACCACACAAGAGGCGCTGGCCGGCTTCGCCGATCCCATCATCATGACCATCGCCGGGCTATTCGTCGTAAGCAGCGGACTGATGCATACTGGCGTCGCCAACCTCATGGGCCAAGGGCTTGACAAGCTAGCGCGCAACAGCGAAGTGGGCCTACTGATACTGGTGATGCTCTTCGCCGCCGGACTCTCGGCCTTTATGAGCTCCACCGGCGCGGTGGCGATCTTCCTGCCTGTGGTGGTCTCCCTGGCCTGGAACGCGCACATCGCACCCTCCAAGCTGTTAATCCCCCTGGCCTACGGCTCGCTCATCGGCGGCGTACTCACGCTCATCGGCACCCCGCCCAACATCGTCGTGAGCAACCAGCTTGCGGCGAACGGCTACACGCCCTTCAGCTTTTTCACGTTCACCCCGGTTGGGCTGTTAATGCTGGCGATAGGGATTAGCTTCATGCTGGTCATAGGGCGCACGTTACTGCCGAACAACAAGCAGCGAACACGCGGCGTAAACCCTGCTGACGTAAGCGAATCCCCCTCACTCGAAGAACTACTCAACAATTACCACCTGCCCGGTAACATGTTCCGCCTGCGCATGCGCAGCAATTCCCCACTCATCAACGCAACATTAGAACAGGCAGCCCTAGGTACGCGCTACCGGGTCAACGTGCTCGAACGGCAATCCTGGCCTGACCGGCTGGCGGCGCCCCTCCCCGCGCGCCCCGTCGAACCAGGGAGTACATTGGAAGTGGATGATATTTTGCTCGTGCAGGGCGCGCCGGAGGATGTGAAAGCGCTCGCCGAGGCTGAAAGCTGTGGCATCTTGCCGCTGGAACAAGAAAGCGATGAATCACTCATCACCCGCGAGTTGGGGATGGCCGAGGTGTTGTTGCCGCCTCGCTCACACCTCATCGGCCATGACCTCAAGGAGCTCAGTTTTCGCGATCGGTACAATGTGACCGTGGTAGGAATTATGCGTATGGGAACGCCCTTGAGCGGCGACATCGCGACTGCCTCGCTACGCTTTGGGGATACGCTACTGGTGCAAGGAACGTGGCAGAAAATCGCCCTACTGCGTCAGGAAAGCCGCGATTTTGTAGTGGTGGGCCAACCGCGCGAGATGATACTGTTACAGCGGCCCATCAAGCGCGCACCGCTGGCCGGCCTCATCGTGGTGGGGATGCTGCTACTCATGGCCTTCAACATTGTCGAGGCAGTAGTCGCAGTGATGGTCGCCGCAACCGCCATGCTGCTCACCGGCTGCCTGACTATGGAAGATGCCTATCACGCTATGAACTGGGAAAGTATCGTGCTAATGGCCGGGCTATTGCCGATGGCGACCGCGCTGCAAAAGAGCGGCGGCATCGAGTTCATCACCCATGCGCTCACCAGCAGCCTGGGGCAGATCAGCCCGGTCGCGCTGATGGCAGGGCTGTTCATCATCACCTCAGCGTTCAGCCAGGTAATTTCCAACACGGCTACCACCGTGCTGATGGCACCGATTGCATTCCAGGCAGCCATACGGCTGGGTATAGCTCCGCAGACCTTCCTTATGGCCGTAGCGATGGCGGCCTCTACGTCATTCTCCAGCCCGATTGGCTCCGCTTCCAATACGCTCGTGCTAGGGCCGGGCGGCTACCGGTTTGGGGATTATCTGCGCGTGGGCATTCCGCTGCAAGTGTTGATGTTGCTAAGCGCATTGATTGCGCTCCCGCTGTTGTTTCCGTTCTGAAACGTGAAGCGTGAAACGTGAAACGTGATTTTCTTCACGTTTCACGCTTCAATCTCAGTAACTATTCGAAAACTTGGCTGCCTGTCGAGTCTACCGAGACCCGACAGTGGTTTCAACAGACGCAACCACCGCTTTCACGGGTTTTCGGATAATTCTTAGCCTGCGGTCACCACTTCCAACACGGTAATATCGCGCTTGAGCAGTTCCGCCAGGAAGTGCCTGTATCGCTCACCAAAGATAGCGTCTTCCGGTGGGACGATGCCCTTTTCGGGAATCATCCCCTGCCCTACCATTACGGCAGCGATGGCCGCCGGAAACGCAGTGACGCGCGCCATGGCTGTATTACCGTGCCACAAATCAGCCCCTTCCCACATGTAGTAATCCACGCGCGCAGACTGACCATCCTTGATGCCCGTCACGCTATTCCACATCACACATACGTCATCTGCTTCACCGTTCTGCGGTTGCAGCCGGGGCGTAAGGAGCGTGTTAAGGAATTCACGCGGTACAATTTGCTGTCCCTTGAAGGCAACCGGATCCAAATCGAGCAAGCCACACTCCTTGAGCGTGCGCACGCCGTCCCAGTGACCGGGCCAGCGGACAGTTTTCTCGGCGAACTCCTGCAAGTCTGGGCGGGAATAAATGAAACTGGGCATTCCCGGCGTAATCGCGCAGACCAATTCCTCATGTTGCCCCAATTGGTTGAAGGCAAAGCGTTCCTGCTCAGTAGTGGCATCCACTTCTACCACCTCGCCGCCCTTGCGCACCTTTACCTTGACCATATACTCGCGCAGAACATGGGAAAAAGCCCAAGTGATCACATAACGCAACGGGTGATGGTTAGCGATCTCTTTGGAAGGAATGCCGCCCACGCGCGCCACGGCAGTTTCGGCCTTATCCAAGCGGCGGATGCCCGCCCCAGTGGTGACGTTACTCAGGCCAGGCGCAAAGCCCATTCCATCCAGAATCAGCACCCCGCGCTCTAGCGCGCGCGCATGGAGATAATCACCGTAATCATCAAGCGTCATACCAGCAGGTACTTCCAAACCCTCGATCTCATCCGTATCTGGGCGGCGGTGGTACTCTTCGAGAATGTCCACCACATCCAACCCCGCCTCAATAGCCGCTTCAATGGCCTTATAGCTGCAACGCCTATTTCCTAGAGTAAGCACACCTACATCGTACTGTGCCATAAGGGGCGCCAGTTCAGGGATATTAGTCACGTCGGCACGATGCAGCACCAGTTTCTCGATCATCTCTGCGTGCTCAGATTCCTCCAGCGCAGAAACCAACTTCTGGCGGGCAACGTCCAGCGACTCCTGACGCAGATCAAGCAAGCCCACCTGCGTCACCACCGCGTTGTGTACCAGGTCCCAAGCCACACCGTAGCCCATCTTACCCGTTCCAACCACCAATACCTTCATGTAACAACACCTCCTCAAAAATAGCAAATGACAAAGCGCAAATCAAAACTAACGTAGCGCGAAGCGTCTGCTTCGCGGGGCTGCGAACTAGACTGTTCACGCTACATTTTCATTTAACCGATAGTGAACGCCAGTTAATGATGAATTCCTTAAAAATGGCAAATCTCAAAATTTGACTGATCGCAGATCTGGCGATCCGCTCTGAACATCCGGCTCTAAGGAAAGTGCCAGTCGCAAGGTTGATTTACGCTTCACGTCTCACGTTTCATTATAGACGGGGTAATGTATGCTTGCCAGTGATGAAAGTCCACAAAACCACCGCCGTCCATTGCTCTAGGGCTAACGCATTTAGAAAACTCATCCCCCGCGCGCTGCCTGTGGCACTGCTAAAGCGGTGTTTTTAGACCGTATTTCTGCAACAAGTGGTCAATGCGATACCCTACGCAACATCGCCCGCTGCACCCGGGAATTGGAAACACCAACAACAGCAGTTGACAATGTCTGAGTTTGCGCTACAATAAGTCGCGGTTGAGCTGCAGGGCCGCCCTAGTGCGCGGCCCTTTTGATTACACTACAATAACATCCCCGCATAAAACGGGCGGGTTGACAAGTCATAAGGGGAGGAATAATTGTTATGGACATGATAGAACTCAACGCCGAGCCACGAAGCGTTATCGGGAAACAGGTGGGAGCATTACGCCGGCAGGCAATCACCCCCGGTATCATCTACGGCAGCACCACCACACCTGTGCCGGTGCAGTTCGATGCCAAAGAGCTGACCCGTGTTGTACAGCAAGCGGGGCGCAGTAGCATGATCAGTGTCAAAGTAGCGGGGACACCTACCCCCTACAAAGCTATCGTTCGCGACCTGCAATTTAATCCCATCAAGCGCACGCTACGGCATATAGATTTGCAAGCGCTCAGCATGACAGAAACTGTGCGCCTACCGTTGCACATCACCTTAACAGGTGAAGCGCCAGTCACCGAAGAAGGCGGTATGGTATTGCAGCAGCTCAATCAAATTGAAATCGAATGTTTACCGGACGATTTGATTCACAGCCTTGAAATTGATATTTCCATCCTCACCGAAATTGGGCAAACTATCTATGTCAAAGATATCACCCCGCCCTCCGGCATCACCTTCCTGACCAGTCCCGAAGAGACAATTGTGCAGGTGACGGCCGAAGCTAGTGAGCAACAAGAAGATGAAGAAGCCGAAGAAGACATCTTCGCTACAGCCCCCGCTGCTGATTCCGTAGAAGTAATCCGCAAAGATCGTGGTGAAGAAGCCGCTGAGTAACCAGACTCCATGATCCGTACACAAACCACGGCGGGCTAAAGTTAGCCCGCCGTGGTTATTATGAAATTATGTCATTAAATTTAGGCCATAGACCTGGCAAGTTTCAAGGCCTTGAGTCTACAAAACGTCTTTATTCACCGGTAAAATACTACCCCACCCAATTTGGCAGTTTCTTTCCATTCACGACACAACTAACGAGCAGCTCTCAAGATGTTCCAGCACCAACTCATAAATCGCCGCTACATCATCACAAAATTCGTGAACCCTATCAGGCGCAAGGGGATGCTCCATCTGTAGTTGAGATTGCTGGGCCTGAATAGAGATCTGAAGTTTCCCCAAACGCTGGCAAAGCTGTTGTTGTAACGCTGTTTTCGGATTAATCTGCTCCAAAGCAATCCGAAAATCTATGACCAACGCCTTAAGATAGCGATCGCGGTACTCCAAGAATTTAGGATAAGTCAGCCCCCCTGGAGAAAGAAGTCGCTGATAGAATTCCTGCATCACATCATAAAACACTGTCAGCGCCTGGCGGCTTTGATACAAAAAGGGATTTAGATCAGGAAAAGCAGGTGCAGACATAGGCAGCAGCGTGCTGAGAAGAAACCGCACACCCGGTTTCTGGATAATCCCCTGTTGAAATGCCGCATAAGGAAGGACTACGGTTACGCGCTCCCGAACCTCATCGAAGAGATAGTCGCGTGTCCGCTCCAGGTCTGCTGCGGGATCAAATCCATGCCAGGTATGCGCGTCCTGAGCATATATGACAATCGCATGCCCATGATCGGGACGCAGCAAAGCTTCGGGAGATGTAGTGGGCAGAGAATGCACAGAGATACCAGTCATAAATGGTTGGTGGCTACGCAAAAGGTTTTCCGCTTCCTGTACATAGGCCGCCCAATCTTGCGCGCATAATTCATGGAACGCGAGGCCATAAGGCTGGCTAAGCACATTGAACACCGCAGTTGATTGCACCAACATCCCCGCCGACAAGCAACGCGCTTCCTCATCATAGGCAATCAAGTAGGGGATGATACTCTTCCCTATTAGTTCGCTATCTTGTGTATCAATACCCCAATGACTCAACAGCATGGCAAGACACGCCTGAGCGCAAGAGTTGTTCAAGTGTTGCTGTTTCCACTGCAAACATATTTCCATAATAAAATCCCTCACAACCTTGCCAATTCTGCCAAACGACATATAATATGCTATTGGGATGCGCGTGAGACGTTCCCGAAATTTATTACAGATTTGCTGATGTTTTTCAGGAGGTGAAGTGAATGCCGCTGTATGAATACAAATGCGAGGCGTGTGGCTTGCGCTTTGAACGGCGTCAGCACTTTTCCGATGAGCCGGTTAAACTATGCCCAGATTGTGGCGGTACAGTAGCCCGATTGATCCAGCCCGCAGGCATCATCTTCAAAGGCTCAGGCTTTTACGTTACGGACAATCGCGCTAAATCAGCCACGGCTACGCCCGGCGCACGTAAGGATAGTGACGCAAACGGCAACGGTAGTACCACTACCACCAATGCCAGCAGCCCCACCGGTTCGGAAAAATCCGAAGCCGTGAAGAAAAGCGACTAAGACCACACACCGACTAGGGGGCGATGACTACAGCATCGCCCCCTAGTTTTTTTAGACCTAACCCATACACCACACGGCGGCGCTCAATGCCGCCAGATGCACCATAGCATCCGACTCTGTCACAGCACCGGCAGTCCACAAGCGCTCAAATTTCCCCTCAAGCATGAAGGTCGCATGCGCAGTGCCCAGATTGATCGCCACGATGTACCGCTCCGCCCCAGATTGCCGGGTGAAGACCCAAAGTTGTTCATCGCTCTGTAGCGTCATCTGCGCACCGTGAATAAGCGCCGGATGCACCTGGCGGAGTGCATTCAAAGCACGCACAGCCTCTCGCAAGCTATGATCCTGCTGCTCAGAGGCCCATACCATCGGTACACGTGATACTTCTAGCCCCTGCCCCGGTTCACGGCTACTATGCTGCTGGCGCAACCCAATCTCCGTCCCGTAGTACAGCACCGGCGGATGCGGCCAGAGATAGAGCAACAACAGGCCCAGATAGACCCGGCGCGGGTCATTGTCCGCAGCCAGCAAGAAACGATCCATATCGTGATTATCCAGAAATACCGGGCAGAGATAATCCGCTGCGCGCGTGTGCCCGTGCTGCTCCCAAAACGCGGCCAACGCCCGCGCATCCATATTCCCATAAGCTACAGCGCGACGCACTTGCTGCGCCCACAGGAAATCGAGCGTGCCATCTAAGCGGCCCTGGTAGGGCGCGAGCACGTCCGGCGGCTGGACAATCTCACCGTAGAGCCACACATCCGGATTCACGGCGCGGCACGCCGCGCCAAACTCAGTCCAGAAGGCCGGGCCAGGGCCATCGGCATAATCGAGGCGGAAACCATCCACACCCTGTTGCAGCCAAAAACGCGCGGCAGCAATCAGATAAGCGCGCACCTCGGCATGGGCAAGATTCCACTCTGGCATCGTCGGCACACCGAAGTAGCTCCGATACCCGTCCGAATACTGCATGTCGAAGTGGAACCAGTCACGATAAGGGCTGTCCGGATCGGCCAACGCCTGCTGAAATAACGGGTGCTGATCGCTGCAATGGTTGAAAGCGATGTCCAACACAATCCGCATCTCGCGCGCGTGGGCCGCAGCGAGTAAGGCGCGCAGATCTTCGAGCGTTCCCAAGCGCGGTTCGATGTCCTGATAGTCAGTAACATCATAACCGTGATGTGTAGGACTAGGGAAGATAGGCGAAAGCCAGAGCGTATTACAGCCCAGCTCGGCAATGTAATCCAGGTGCGCGGTCACGCCAGCCAACGTCCCACCGAAAAAATCGCTCAACGTCTCCGGCGACGCAAACTCCGCACCGGGTGCGGGCGCGAAGCGATCCACAAATACATGGTAGAACCGCGCCTCCGCAGCCCAGGCAGGTACAGGGTTCGTGCCCACACTATAGCCAAACACCTGTGGGACATCAGCCGGCGCGAGCACTGCCGCAGCATTTTCTTCACCGAAGAAACGTCGGGTCTCGGCGATAATCACCGCCTCGGCGGGCGGCCAATCCGCAAATACAAGAGTGCCCTCCAGCGGGTGCCCCACGATAGCATAGCGCACCCACGTCCCAGCAGGTTGTGCGGGCAATTCCGCCTCCCAGCGGCAGCGATACCCCCACACCAGCGAATCCCACACCGTCTCCACCGGGCGCAACGTCACAGCGGCGCTCTGCAAGGTTGGCTCACTACCATCAATGGTGTAAACACATTGTACCGTAGCCAGCATGAGATCCGGGCCGCTCCAAACGCTCATCACAACCGGCTCGCCCGGACGCGGCGCGCGCGGCTGCAATCTCGCATGATGCTGCAACCCTGTATGGTGCGCCCGGTACACAATCAAGCGCAACGCCTCTGTATGATGGGTACCGAAAATGATATGTTCTTCCATAATAATTCGCCTATCGCTCTCGTTCATTTACAAAAAACGTGAAACGTAAAATATCTTCCACTCACGTTTCACGCTTCACATTTCACGTCATCTGCACCAAATGCACCACCGTTGCGCCTTCGCCGCCCTCATTCTCGGCAGCGGACTCATACGAAGTCACCAGTGGATGCGTACCCAGATTGTGGCGCACCTCGCGGCGCAGCGCACCCGTGCCCTTGCCGTGGACAATACGCACCCAGGGCAGCCCGGCCCCGGTCGCCGCATCGAGATAAGATTCCAATCGCTCCAGAGCTTCTTCCACCGTCAGCCCGCGCAAGTCGAGCTGGATTCCCGGAGAGGGGCGTCGCGCCGGCAGGGAGACAGTCCTCTCGGCAGCCGCTGGCGGCGCAGCGCGCTGCACCAGTTCCAGTTCGTCCAGCGCGACGCGCGTGCGCGCCGGGCCAGCCTGCACCACCGCTTGCGTACCGACGAGCTCGATCAGCGTCCCCTGAATTCCCAGCGTGAGCAGGCGCACCGTATCCCCCGGACGCGGCGGGCCAGCATCGCGCTCTGGCAGCGGCGCGAGCGTCTCCAGCGTAGGCTCCGGGACCATGTCCTGCACAAAGGTTTCTTCGATATAATCCAGCTCGGCCTCAGCTTCCCGCACCGCCGCGCGCAATTCCGGCTGCGGGACAGCCAATAAGCGCGCGCGCAGCTGGCGCAACTCCTCGCGCAGCGTCTCCACCTCGGCGTAGGCCTCGGCCTGAATGCGTTGCAGTGTCTCGCGGCGCTCCTCATCGAACCCCGCCAGCCGCTTCTGCAAGGTACGCGACTGCACTTCCAAATCGCGCTGCGTCTGGCGTGCCTCATCGCGGGCCAGCGCCGCTTGCTTGCGTAGATTGTGCAAATCGTCGAGCATATCCTCAGCACGCAGCTCCTCGCCGGTGAGCATCCCCTGGGCCTGTTTAACGATAGCTTCGGGCATCCCCAGACGCCGCGCGATGGCGAAGGCATTGGAACGCCCCGGCAGACCGATGGTCAGGCGGAACGTGGGCGAGAGCGTCTCTGTGCTGAACTCCATAGAGGCATTGCGAACGCCAGGGGTGCTGTGCGCGTAGAGCTTCAGCTCCGGATAGTGCGTCGCCACAAACGCCGTCACGCGCGCGGTGCGAAACGCTTCCAACAGGGCGCGCGCCAGCGCCGCCCCTTCCGCCGGATCGGTCCCCGCCCCCAGCTCATCCAGCAGCACCAACGAGCAGTGATCCACTTGCGAGAGAAATGAGAGGATGTTCGCCAAATGCGAAGAAAAGGTCGAGAGGCTCTGCTCAATGGATTGCTCATCACCAATATCGGCATAGATCGTCTCGAAGCAACTCAAGGCCGAGCCAGAATCCACCGGCAGGTGCATCCCCGCCTGCGCCATCAACATCAGCAGCCCTACCGTCTTGAGCGTGACGGTCTTACCGCCGGTGTTCGGCCCGGTGATCACCACCACATGCACATCCTCATCCAGGTCTACGTTGACCGGAACGACGGTTTCCGGGTGCAGCAGGGGATGGCGCGCGCCGTGCAACCGCACAACGCTGCCTGGCTGTTGGTTATCGCCCTGCGGGGCCGCAGGCGTAGGGGGCAAGGGATGAATGGCTGGCTCAGTCGCGTTGATCTCATCTGCGTACCGCGCGCGCGCAAAGACCAGATCGAGCTCCGCGAGCGCATCCAACCCGGCGACAATTTCCGCGCTTGACTGCGCCACCAGAGTGGACAGTTCGGCCAGAATACGGAAGATTTCTTCCTCCTCGGCCAGTACCAACTCGCGGAGCGCATTGTTCAGCTCCACTACGGCCAACGGCTCGATGAACAGCGTTGCGCCGCTGGACGAGCGATCGTGGACGATCCCCTGCACGTGGCCTTTGAAATCGGTCTGAACGGGCAGCACAAAGCGGCCCTCGCGCCGGGTGACGATAGGCTCTTGCAAATAACCACCCACATGCGGGGAGCTAATCATGCGACGCAGCCGTTCCTGGATACGATCCTGAGAAATGCGCAGGTCGCGGCGGATACGTGCCAATGCGGGGGAAGCCGAGTCACGCACCTCACCCCGATCGTCGAGTACCTGATTAACAGCAGCGGAGATATGGGGCAAATCGTGAATACGCCAGGCTATATCGGCCAGACTGGGGAATTGTGTCTCTAAGCGCGTAAGTAACGCGCGCACCCGCGCCCCACCCTGGAGCGTATCGCGCACGCGCAACAAATCAGGCGGCAGGAGCGTGACACCATGCTGCGCCTGCTCCGCCAATGGGCGGATGTCGCTCACGCCACCGATAGTGAAATCGGGGCGAGCCACAAACAGCGCCCGGCCCTCACGGGTAAGCATCAGACGCTCACGCACCTCGCGGTAGTCCGTTGCGGGCAGCAACGTCGCAGCGAGCGCCTTCCCGCCAGAAAAATCGGCATATTGAGCCAGGCGCTCCAGAATTTTAGGGTATTCGAGGGTTTCGTAATGACGGTTCATAGTAGAGATAGTTGTAATGGATAACAAAACATCGCGTTCACATTTCACACATCGCGGCCCACACGTTAGGGCAGCACTAGAAAATTCGGATAGTAACCTTGATACAAGGGGTAGAACAGATAAACATACAGATCCATCAATGGAGTAACCAAGATGCGCAAGTTCGAAGTAGTATACGCATTGAAGAGCAGCTGATAGATACCGCTAGGATTCCAGGAATCTCCAATCATCACCCCTACGGCATTCAATGTCACACCAGACAAAGCTGCCACCGCGAACACGGAGACAATAAATCCCAGCACAAAGTCGAACGCCTTAAGCTTCATCAGACGTGTGTCGGGGAAAGACTTATACAACAATAAAAAGAATATAAAGAAGACCAGGTAGAAGACAAGCAAAAAGCTCACGCCATCCCGAAGGTTCTGCTTTTTACCAACCACTTCCCCAACCCACGGTGATAACACCCAGTAGAGCACCAACCCAGACACCGTAGCAATATAGACCGAAAGCAGTATCATCAACGCCCGCACAAACCGCTGAATGGTGCCAACCAATACCAAGACCAACCCCAAGAGTATCAGCAATATGTCTATCAACATAATTCGGCCTACCTTTCGTGATTTTGGATGTTTGATTCCCGAATCCGAATATCTACGCGCATTATACCACAAGGAGCGCCTGTGCCGCGCATCCCCTAAAAAAACTACCGCAAAGCGGGGGCTTCGCGGTAGATAATCTTACGCAGGCTTCACTAGCTCTATCGCTGGCTCTTCAGACTCAACATCGGACAGAGCGAAAGTCTCCTCACACGCGTTACACTGCGCAACATCCTTGCGCATTTCCAGCAGCAGCCCGCCGCAAGCGGGACAAGGCCGCGCTAACGGACGTTTCCAGGAGGTGAAATCGCACTCCGGCCATTTCATACAACCGTAGAACACCCGTCCGCGCTTGCTACGCTTCACTACTAGCTCCCCGCTACATTGTGGACAGACAGCACCGGTCTTCTCGAACCAGGGTTCAGTGTAGCGGCAATCGGGAAAGCCCGAACAAGCGATAAATTTGCCGTACCGCCCCCATCGAATAATCAACGGGGACTGGCACTCCGGGCAATCGCGCCCCACATACTCCACCTGCTCCACCTGCGGCATGAGGGCATCCGCACGCTCTAAAGCCTGCGCAAAGGGCTTATAGAACTCATGGAGCAACGCTACCCAATCACGCTCTCCCTCTGCCACCTCATCGAGCTGCGTTTCCATCTGCGCAGTGAAGTCCACATTGATCAAATCGGGGAAATGCTCCACCAACAGATCGTTGACCAGGAACCCGGTCTCCGTGGGCAACAACCGCTTGCTCTCGCGCGTCACATAGCCGCGATCCTGAATTGTCGAAAGGATGGGTGCGTAAGTCGAGGGTCGCCCAATGCCATACTCTTCCAAGGTACGGATCAAACTGGCGTCGCTGTAACGCGGCGGGGGCTGGGTGAAATGCTGTTCCGGCAACAAGCGTAACAGATCGAGCAACGCGCCCTCCGACAACACAGGCACGGGCTGACCGTTCTCGCTCTCAGCATCCTCATCACGAGTTTCCTCATATAGCACCAAAAAGCCCGGAAAACGCAACATCGAACCGGAAGCGCGGAACAAGTAAGGCCGCACCTCCCCCACCCCCGCACCGATTTCCAGACTCACTGTATCGTACACCGCCGGCTCCATCTGGCTGGCAACAAACCGCCGCCAGATCAGATCGTACAACTTGAACTGCGCTGCATCGAGATACGGCTTGACCGCCTCCGGTGTGCGTGAAACACCGGTAGGGCGAATCGCCTCATGCGCCTCCTGAGCGCCCTTCGCGCGTGTTTTGTAAATGGGCGGGGTAGCGGGCAAGAACGTCTCACCGTAACGCTCCTGGATAAAACGTCGCGCCTCAGCCTGGGCCGGTTCGGCGACATGGGTGCTATCGGTACGCATGTAGGTAATCAAACCCACCGGCTGCCCGTTGCCCATATCCATACCTTCGTAAAGCTGCTGCGCGATGCGCATAGTACGCTTGGCATTGTAACCCAGCTTACGCGAGGCCTCCTGTTGCAACGTACTAGTCGTGTAAGGGGCTGAAGGTTTACGACGGCGCTGCCCTTCTTTGGATTTCAACACCTCGTAAGTGGACTGCTCCAATTCCGCAAGAATAGAAGTGACATCAAGCTCGCACTTCAGACTAACATCTTGATCCTGGATTTTGCTGAGCCGCGCCTTGAATACTGGCGGCTTCTTGCGTTCAGTCCAGACCTGTGGCTTCAGTTCCGCATCCAATGTCCAATACTCTTCTGGAACAAACGCTTCAATATCCCGCTCGCGCTCGACGATCAGGCGCACGGCCACGGATTGCACACGCCCCGCCGAGAGGCGGCTGCGCACCTTGCGCCAGAGCAAGGGACTGAGCTGATAACCCACCAGGCGGTCAAGAATCCGCCGCCCCTGCTGCGCGTCCACCAAGTCTTGGTTGACCTGCCGCGGGTGGGAAAAAGCCTCCGCGACCGCGCCTTCGGTAATCTCATGGAATACCACGCGCTGTATCTGCTGCGAGTCAAGTTCCAACGCCTCGCTAAGATGCCACGCGATAGCCTCACCTTCGCGGTCAGGGTCAGTTGCCAGATAGATCGTAGCGGATTTTTTAGCAAGCGTGGTCAATTCTTTAACTACCGCACGCTTTTCATTAGGAACGCGATACTTGGGGGTGAAATCGTTTTCGATATCTACGGACAACTGGGAACGTAACAGATCACGGATATGGCCGACCGAAGCTCTAACCGTGTAACCCTTCCCCAAAAAACGGCCTACCGTGCGCGCCTTCGTGGGCGATTCCACAATAACCAGCTTGCCGGTTGGCGGAGGGGGAGCGGGCTTAGGCGGCGCTTCCAACCCCTCATGCAACGGCGTGCGGCCCATGCGGAACATCTTGGTATCACAGACCAAACAATGCCCCTGCAGAGCGGCTTGCCCCTTAACAGTAAATACGGGAGTTGGCGTGCCCATCTCCCGTTTGACCTTACACTTGACACAATATGCTTCTACCGTTGTTGTCTCATCAGACATCGTTACCCCCTCACTCAAAGGCGCAACACACCTAAAAATGCGTTGCGCCTCGACTTATAGCATTGACGTTATAGCCCAACCGCCCTGCATAATAAATGAAACTGCGCAGGTGTCAAGCGCGGGAACCCGTCACAAATACGACACGGGTAGCTGCGCCACCACATCACGTACTTTCTCAGTTTGATCAACCGCCGCGACAAGCAACGCATCCGGCGTATCCACAATTATCAAATCCTTCACCCCGATGGTAGCAATCAACCGCTCACCCTGCGCGAGTACGAATGTGCGTGTTGTACTCACGGGTAGATGTTTACCCAGGCTGATATTGCCTTCCGCGTCCGGCGGGTACAGCTCCGCAACCGCCTTCCAGCTTCCAACATCCGACCAGCCCAAATCCACCGGAATCATTGCAACCTGTGCGGCCTTCTCCATCACCCCCCGATCAATGGGCGTTTTTTCGAGCAGCGCCCAACGCGCGCGCAACACATCCGCGAACCCGTCCGCACCCCAAGCTGCATCGAGGTCGCGCAAGGCCATGCTCAAGGTAGGCATGTGCCGCGCAAATTCCTCGCGGATCCGCGCTGCCGACCAGATGAACATCCCGCTGTTCCAATAATAAGTACCTGCCACAAAAAACTCTACGGCCTGTTCTCCATCCGGCTTTTCTTTGAACTCCCGTACCTCGTAGATGGGCAAGTCCTCTGCCAGCGGCAACGAATCGCCCCGGTTGATGTAGCCGTAGCCCATAGCCGGATAGGTTGGTTCGATACCCAGTGTGACCAAGTACCCGCGCCCGGCAACCTCGACTGCTGCACGAAGCGCACGTTGGAAGAGTTCTACCCGCCGGATGAAGTGATCGGCAGTCAACACGATCATCACAGCGTCGGGGTCGCACTGCTGTAAGTGCGCCGCCGCCAGGCCAATACAGGCCGCCGTGCCGCGTCCTTCCGGCTCGACGATGAAATTCTCGCGCGGCAAATCCGGTATCTGGGCAGCCAGCGCATCCACCTGCTCCGCAGCCGTAACAACGTATATCTGCTCCAACGGCAGCAACCCTTCCAGACGATCTACAGCCAGCTGAAACAGCGAACGCTCCCCGAACAAAGTGAGTAATTGCTTGGGTTGCTCGCGGCGGCTGAGCGGCCACAAGCGAGTCCCCCCACCCCCGGCCATAATCACAGCATAGACATGTTCCATGTGCAAAACCTTTCGTTGATCTAAGGTAACTACTCAAGTTCAAACTTTATCTGTCATTGCGAGCCGTCTGCAGCGAAGCAATCCCGTTCTGTATAGCATTTGAACCCCAACACTCCCCCGGCAACAGTATAAATCAAGCTAGGAATACCTAGCCCTATCACATACCAAAAAACTACATCACAACCTAAACCAGAACAGTTCCCCGTCCAAAATGGCCGATTGAAAGGATATGCTATACACAGACATAACACTACCCCCAAAACCGTTGCCCCGACAACAGTCAAACGCTGTCCAATAAATCGCAACAGCAACGCTAATAGAGCCGCTGTAATCCAACCGATCCCCGCCGCGAGAGAACAGGCGAACAAACCTATCACAGCACACACCATTACTGAAATTCCCGCAACCCCCAAGGCTAGAGAACTCTGCAAAACGGTATCATGGTTATTGTAGCCATTGAACACAAAACTGCCAATAAGAAGCATAATAAAAGCTAAAGTGTAAAATGCTGCAAGAATTGCGCCAAGCCGCATCCCCCAAAAAGCAGAGCGCAATGTGTCAGATAGTTGATAAATGGAATTTTTGCTCATGCACAAATCATGATTCACCGCTGATATCATACGCCTCCCCTGGCTCGCGTGCGATGACATACTGCAACGGTGCCACCTGGCGCACCATGCCCTTCAATTCCATCATCACCAAGGTACTACTGACCGAGGCAACGGGCAACGCGGTATGCCGCGAGAGATCATCCAGATGAAGCGGTTCAGCGGAGAGGTGCTGCAAAACTGTCGCTTCAGCAGCATTAGCGGGAAGCAGTGTCCGCGCAGCTTGCTTCTCCGCCAGCGCATCGAGGTGCAAAGTTTCGAGGATGTCGCGCACCTCTGTCACAATAGCAGCCCCATCACGCAACAGCTGATTGCAACCCGCCGCTTCAGAGCTGAAGATACTGCCCGGTACAGCAAAGACCTCCCGCCCCTGCTCGGCAGCGAAATCTGCCGTGATGAGCGCGCCGCTCTTGATCCCTGCTTCTACAATAACGACGCCCAGGCTCAGGCCGCTAATGATGCGATTGCGCGGGGGAAAGTTAGTGGCTTCAGGTTGCGCGCCCAGCGGATAATCACTGATGATCGCGCCGTTTTCTACGATTTGTTCAACCAGCTTGTGGTGCTCACGTGGGTAGATAACGTCAATACCGCTGCCCAACACCGCCAGCGTCCGCCCGCCGGCCTCCAGAGCCGCCCGATGGGCTGCCGCATCTACCCCGCGCGCCAGCCCACTAACAACCGTAACCCCGTTGCGCGCCAATCCGGTCGCTAACTGATGCGCCACCTCGCGCCCGTAAGGGGAAGCCTTGCGTGAGCCTACCAACGCCACAGCCCACTCGTCGCCAGGTAACAACGTTCCACGCACAAATAGCACCGGCGGTGCATCGGGGATTTGACGTAACAATGCGGGGTAATCGGGGCTATCCCAAGTCACGGCTTGTGCGCCCAGCGCCACCACGCGCTCTTCCAACTGGGATAGATCTACGAGCTGGCGCGCTTGCAAGAGGTTTGTCAGCGCCCGCCGCTCCAGACCGAGTTCGCGCAGCACATCAGCAGGCGCATGCCATGCACTGCGAATGTCACCAAAACGCTCCAGCAACACCCGTAGACGCACCGGGCCAATGCCCCGCACCAGATTGAAACCCAACCAGTAGCCTAGATCGTCCGCCACCATGCCCCCCCGCGAGATCCGCCACTCAGGATGATGGCAACAGTCCTGGCAAAGGCCGTATCACCAGCCGCCGCGCCTCGAGATCCATCATCACCACCACATCATGGATGGCCGGGAGCAAGACTTCGCCCTGCGGGCCATGCACGACATAGACATCGTTAGTGCCCGGCACGGTAAACACATCCACGATCTCGCCCAGATACGCACCAGCCTCGGTCTCGACACGCACACCGAGAAGTTGAAAGTGGTAGTACTCCCCCTCCTCAAGTGGGACGGCGTCTGCAACGGAGATTTCCACCACCAAGCCACGCAGCGTTTCGGCGGACGCACGATCAGAGCAGCCTTCCAGGAGTAGCAAGAAACCATCCTGGTGTAGCCGCGCCGCCCGGACAGCATAGCTCTGGTGCTCCGGACCGAGGTAAACCTGGCGCAATTGTAACACCCGCTCAGGATAATCGGTAAGCGTCGCCACGCGCAGCTCACCACGCACCCCATGCGGACGCAACACACGTCCGACAGCTAAATAACGAGGCTCAGGCGGCCCCATAAGGACTCCTGAGCCTCTTGAATACTGCCATCAAAGGCCGGACGGCCTGGATCATACAATCTCCAGGGTCACCTTCTTCCCGAGTTTAGCACCCAGGACACGGGCCAACGAGCGGATAGAATTGATGGTGCGACCATCCCGCCCGATCATGCGCCCCATATCATCAGGGGCCACGCGCAGCTCGAGCACTGACGAGGTCTCGCCTTCCACTTCGGAGACGACCACCGCATCCGGCTCATCCGCCAACGCCTTTGCTATGAACTCTACCAAATCTTTTACAGCTGACATTGCGACTCCTCCTTAACGCTGTTTGAAAGGGACAGAAATGGAATAACAGGAACGAGCACGAGCAGCCTGATAAAATAAGGCTGGAGCCTGAGAACTAGTCTTCTTCAGCTTCTTGCGTCGCCGGTTTGGTCTCAGATTGCTCACGCACCGCCGGCTTTGTTTTAGGGCTGACTGTGGCAACCGCGGCTTCCGCTTCCGCCACCAACGTCTCTACATCTTCACCGGCCTTCAAGCGGGCAAACCGCTCCAAAGTCCCATTAGATTTGAACAGCTGAGCCACCGCATCCGAAGGCTGCGCACCAACACCAAGCCAGTACAACACACGCGCTTCTTTAACAGTCACGGTCTGCGGTTCTGTGCGCGGATTGTAAAAGCCAACCACTTCCACATACTTGCCGCCGCGCGCGACAGTGGACTCCGCCACCACGATGCGGTAGCTGGGTTGTCCCTTCCTCCCTACTCGACGCAATCTTATCTTGAGCATACGCCTCCTAATCCTTTATCGCAGTTATAGATGTTTGATGGATACCACGTCGTAACGTAGAAACCACGCTTAACCGAAAAGTTGGGGGAATCCACGCAATTTCTTGCCCCCCCCCGCACCCAATTGCTTCAGCATCTTTTGCATCTGCCGGTGCTGCGTCAACAGTTGATTGATCTCCTGCACGGTCGTACCGCTGCCCTGTGCGATGCGGCGCTTCCGGCTAGCATTCAGCACACGCGGATTACGCCGTTCGTGAGGCGTCATCGAAAGAATGATGGCCTCCACGCGCTTGAGCTGTTTCTCTGTCTGCTCCTGCGGCACCTGCTTGAGCAACCGATCCGCACCAGGAATCATCCCTAAAATCTCGTGGAGCGGTCCCATCTGCCGCACCTGCCGCAGCTGATCCAGGAAATCACTCAGATCGAGCTCGCCTGCCCGCAGGCGTTGTTCCATTTTCTCAGCCTGCGCCTGATCGAAAGAAGCCTCAGCCCGTTCGATGAGGGTCAGCATATCCCCCATCCCCAAGATGCGTGAGGCCAATCGTTCAGGGTGGAAAGATTCCAACGCACCGAGCTTCTCGCCCACACCGAGATATTTGATCGGGACGCCAGTCACGGCGCGCATACTGATGGCTGCACCGCCACGTGCATCGCCGTCAACTTTGGTCAAAATCAGGCCGGTCAACCCCACCTGCTGGTGGAAACCACCCGCAATGTTAACGGCTTCTTGCCCGGTCATTGAATCGGCAACCAGTAGCACCTCAATAGGCTTGACCAGATCGCGGATCGCTACAAGTTCCGCCATCATATCTGCATCCAGTTGCAAACGCCCGGCAGTATCAAGCAACACCACATCCGAGCCGCGCGCGCGCGCCGCTGCGACACCCGCAGCACAGATTTGGGGCGGAGGTGTGCCGGTTTTATCGCTATAGACAGGCAAGCCAATCTGCCGCCCCAGCACTTCAAGCTGTGTAATGGCTGCCGGACGATAGGTATCGGCGGCCACCATCATGGGGAAGCGCCCTTTCTCACGCAACGAACGGGCCAGTTTCGCCGTAGCAGTGGTTTTACCCGACCCCTGCAAACCTACGAGCATGATGATATAAGGAGCCGGGCCTTTGAATTCCAACCGCCCTGGCTCACCGAGCGTTTGCATTAGCTCGTGGTGAACAATCTTGACGACCTGTTGCGCTGGATTGAGAGCCTTAGAAACTTCTTCGCCCACAGCCTTATCGCGTACACGGGCAACAAAATCCTTAACAACCTTATAGTTAACGTCCGCTTCCAAAAGTGCTAACCGAATTTCGCGGAGGACTGCGTCTACATCTTCTTCACGCAGGATACCCCGCTTGCCGATACGATCAAAGACGGCTTGCAGTTTTTCGGTTAATGATTCAAACATTGTGCTTCGGCCTCATTCAATGTCTACATTCTAACGGATATTATGAATTCGTCAAGCAGAAAAGGCCCAAAAAACGCAATCGCGCAAAAGTCGCCCTGTCAAAGCCGGCAATAGGCGGGTTTTGAGCATCCTACAGGGTTAGGTTTGCGGTACGGCCTTTGATGAGTGCAGAGGCCTTCGACAGGCTCAGTCACCGGAGAAGCCTGGTGGCTGAGCCTGTCGAAGCCTGAACCTGCCGAAGCCTCTCCCGGTTGCCCTATGGCATTGCCTTTGATGGCAATCGCGCAAAAGTCGCCCCTGTCCAAGCCGGCAATAGGCGTGTTTTGAGCATCCTACAGGGTTAGGTTTGCGATACTGCAAAAAAACTACTTATCGGGGCTTTCTTGCCAAAATCCAAGAGCTGGGCATAATAGGGGCAGTATGTTGGCAAAGAAATACGCGCGTTGCGCGGTTTTGTTTTGAGGAAAGGAATAGAGTTTTATGGTCAACAATTCCAAAAAGACGCCAGTGCGCCTATTGCGCACGCTCATTGTGAAAAATCGTGATCGCCGTCGGTTACGCAGTCGTACCGGTTCCAATCTAGTACTGCGCGTGGTCGTTCTGATAGTGATAATCTCACTGTTAAGCTCTGGAGTACTGATAGGACTGGGGGTAGGCGCAGCGGCAGCGGGCTATTCGTACTTCACGACCGATCTGCCCACGCCCGAAGAAGTTGAAACTATCTCAGTACAAAGTTTCGAGACGACCAAAATCTACGACAACCAGGGCAATCTGCTTTACGAGATGATAGATCCCAACGCTGGTGATCGCAACTGGGTGGCGCTGAGCACGCTACCGGAACATGTTTACTGCGCCACCGTCGCCAGCGAGGATCGCACATTCTGGACAAATCCTGGCATCAACCCACGCGGGTTGACCCGCGCTTTCGTGAACAACTTGCGCGGACTTCCCGTTCAGGGTGGTTCTTCAATCACCCAACAGGTAGTCAAAAACTCCGTCATCCCGCTGGAGGAACGCTTTGAGCAAGACTATGGTCGCAAAGTCAAGGAAGTGCTCATCGCGTTGGAGCTAACACGACTTTACGAAAAAGAGGAAATTTTAGAATGGTACCTCAATACCAACTTCTACGGCAATCTGGCTTACGGTATTGATGCAGCAGCACGCACCTACTTCGGCAAATCGGCCAGCCAGTTGACGATTTCTGAAGCAGCGACACTGGCGGCTGTGCCCCAGTCCCCGTTGATAAACCCCTTCGACATGCCAACAGAAGCCATGGAACGCCGCGACCTGGTACTAACCGCGATGGTCATTGAGGGGTGTATTACACCCGCGCAAGCACAGGTCGCCCGCGCTGAGACGTGGCAATTGGCTGTCAGCAGCCAACGCTTCGATATTACGGCACCGCATTTCTCGATGTATGTACGGCGACAACTGGAGCAATGGTATGGTTCAGAGCGCGTCGCCGGCGGTGGGTTGCGCGTCTACACCACGCTAGACCTGGACTTGCAACGGCAGACGGAATGCGTCACCACTGCCTATCTGCGGATCCTGGGCGGCGAGCTACCCGATGTAGTGATCCCGGAAGCCTTAGCACAAGGCTGCCAAGCCGCGCAACACCTCCCCGCAGTACCTGCCAGCCGCATCGGTAACGATTACAATGTCCATAACGCAGCCGTGGTGGTGATACGCCCCACCACCGGCGAAATCGTCGCGATGTTAGGTAGCGCCGACTATTGGAATGAGGAAATCAACGGCAAGTTTAACGTTGCCGCCGACGGGTTACGGCAACCGGGTTCGGCCTTCAAGCCCTTCACTTACGTCACCATGCTCGCACAAGGCCATAATGCCGCGTATATGTTCCTTGATGTGCGAAAAGCCTTTGAGCAAGGGCCGGGCATGCCTCCGTATGTACCAGAAAACTACAGCCGCAATTACAGCGGCCCAGTGGGTATGCGGGCTGCATTAGCGCGCTCACTCAACATCCCTGCTGTCGAAGCGATGTCCGTCGCCGGAATAGATAATGTACTGCGCACGGCGCACCAAATGGGCATCAATTCGCTGGATCGCGGCCTGCAACACTACGGTTTGAGCCTCACCCTGGGTGGCGGCGAAGTACGTCTACTCGATATGACCTATGCTTTCAGCGTATTCGACAATAACGGGGTGATGTATGGCGCGCCGATTCCACAAGAACGCCTACGTCCCGGCTTCCGCGAACTCGATCCCGTCGCCATCCTACGAGTAGAAGACCGCAACGGCACTGTGCTGTATCAGTATGACCAACCCGAAGCACGTCAAATCCTGGAATCGCGCCTGGCCTATTTGATTACAGACATCCTCTCCGACAGACAAGCGCGCATTCCGGGGTTCGGATCACCGAACTCACTGGAATTAGCCGACTACCGCCCGGCGGCAGCCAAAACCGGCACCACCAACAACTTCACCGACAACTGGACCGTAGGCTACACGCCGCAATACGTCACTGGGGTCTGGATGGGAAACACGCAAGCTGATAATTATATGGTCAGCACCACTGGCGCGTATGGGGCATCGTATATCTGGCATGCAGTCATGGAATATGCCCACCTCCAAGAAGCACACGTCCCCTTCACCCGCCCAAATGAGCTAATTGAAGTGCAGGTCTGTGCGCTTTCTGGCCTCAAACCCAACGGACATTGCCCGGTACGTACGGAGATTATGATCCCCGGCACCGAGCCACAAGAAGTGGATCGAATGCACCAGCTCTTCCTGGTGAACCGCGAAACAGGCAATCTAGCGACCATCTACACACCTATTGAACTGATTGAAGAGCGGGTGTTCGAGATTTACCCGCCAGAAGCGCAAGACTGGCTCAACAGTCTCCCTGAAGATCGTCGCCGACCAGTGCCCCCAATGGAGTACGATACCGTCTATGGCCCTAATCTTAGCGGAGCAGAGGTGGCTATCATTTCCCCAACTACCTATTCTTACATCAGAGGGGTAACGCCCATCATCGGTAATGCCCGTGGGGGCGAATTCGCTTTCTACAGGCTGGTGCTAGGTCGGGGAATGAATCCCACCGAATGGACGCAAATCGGGCCGGATCACGGCAATCAAGTAGACCAGAATGTGCTGGAATTCCTTGACACAACCGGACTGTCCGACGGTCTCTACACATTGCAGTTACAAGTCGTCGGGCACGATCAAAGTGTGCGCCAATATCCCATTCAGCTTACGATAGATAACACCCCCCCCCGCGTAGATCTGACCTATCCCACAGAAGGCTCAGCATATACTTACGGGTTCGATGAGTGGGTCAATATCAACGCGGAAATCAGAGATGTTTATTCTATCGGCCGCGTAGAATTTTACAAGAACGATGAGGCAACGCCCTTTAACGTGCGGACCATGGCGCCGTTTAATATCAACTGGAAGCTAGAAACGCCAGGAACATATCGCTTCCGTGTAGTAGTGTACGATGCAGCGGGCAATCGCACTGAAACCGAGCCGGTTACTATCCGGGTTGTACCACGTGTAACAAATCCGTAATCTAAAAAGTGTAGCTACACTAAAAGCGGGAATCCAGATGGATTCCCGCTTTTATATCACTGTGTAACGCCTTCAACGTCATTAAGTTGAGCACATAGACCTGGCAGGTTTGAAATCTTGACGCTACAACGGCCCCTTATTCACCTGGAACACGCGAGCACACACAGTCTTAGCAAAACCTACCTGGTATTAACTTGATGACATTGGGAACGCCTTCTGGTATTCAGGCTCACAAAGCAGCTACACAAACCGCTTTTTCGCAAGATTTAGCATACAAACACAACTTTGATTAGCTGTTCCGCCGCTCCCACCAGACCAGAATCGCCTTGTGAATCTCCGCTACCACCGAGGGCAGCAGGAACAACGGCGTCATCTCCAGCCACTCATCCAATTCCAGCGGAATAGTATCAAAGATCGGCTGGAAGAACGGCACATACACCACCACCAGCGCCATGATTACCGAGAAGCCCACGGCATACTGCATCCATTTGTTGGAAAACAGCCCCAACTTTAACAACGGATAGCGCTCAGAGCGCGCCGTATATGCGCGGAAGAGCTCCGAAAACAAGAGCGTCACAAAAGCCATACTTTGCGCAGTCTTGACCGGATCAGTGCCCATTTCGACCGAGAAATGCACCATACCCCGCCAGTAAGCCAACAACACCGCAAAGGTGATCGCGCAGGTCTGCACAATCACACCGATAAGCATCTCGCGGTTGATGACCGGCTCTTTGGGAGGCCGGGGCGGACGCTGCATGAGATCCGGATCGCCCTTCTCCAATCCCAGCGCCAGGGCCGGCGCACCATCGCTGAGCAGATTGAGCCACAACAGTTGGATGACCGAAAGCGGGCTAGGCCACCCCAGCAACGTGGCAATGAAGATGATGGCAATCTCAGCCATGTTACAAGAAATCAGGAAATAGACGAACTTGCGGATGTTGGAGTAGATGATGCGCCCCTGCTCGATGGCGCTGACGATGGAGGCATAGTTGTCGTCGGTCAGCACCATATCGGCGGTTTGCTTGGAGACATCCGTACCGGTGATACCCATCGCAATGCCAATGTCGGCGCGCTTGAGCGAAGGAGCATCGTTGACGCCGTCACCGGTCATCGCCACAACATGCCCGTTCGCACGCAACGCCTCGACAATGCGCACCTTGTGGTTCGGCGAAACACGCGCAAACACATCCACATCCTCAATCATAACCTGCAAATCAGCATCGCTCGTCATTTCCAGCTCTTGACCGGAAACAACGCGCCCCCCAGGGCGCAACACGCCGATCTCGGTAGCAATCGCCCCCGCCGTCACCTCATAATCGCCGGTGATCATAATCGTGCGCAGACCCGCGCCACGTGCCTTACGAATCGCCGGGAGGACCTCTGGGCGAGCCGGGTCAATCATACCCTGCAGGCCAATGTAGACCAGGTCAGTCTCCACAGTCTCCGGTGTGATCTCTTCGGGCAGGGCGGGATACAGGCGATAGGCCATCGCCAGGACGCGCAACGCCTGCCCGGCCATGTCCGTATTCGCGCTGCGGATACGCTGGTATAACTCCGGCGTGAGGGGAACCGGGCCAGTAGGAGACTGCACATGAGTACAATGCTCCAACACAATGTCCGGCGCACCCTTGACGATACCGATCAACTGCGCGTCCCCCAGCCCCAGGGCCTCGGCATCCTTGCCGGCGGCGCTGAGGTCGTGGAAAGTGGTCATGCGCTTACGATCAGAATCGAAAGGCAATTCAGCGACACGGGGGAACTGTTCCGCCAGCGCGGTACGCGTGTATCCGGCCTTCTCTGCCGCTACTGTCAACGCGCCCTCGGTGGGGTCGCCGATGATGCGATAGGCTTTATCGGGCAGCGCTTCGAGCAGCGCATCATTGCACAGCCCACCGGCCCACAAAACCTGATTCAACAAACGGTGCGTCCGTGGTTCGACGGGCCGTCCATCTTCAAGGAACTCACCCTGCGGATTATAGCCACCACCACTGACAGTATACTCGTGACCCATCACCGATATCCGCGTCACTGTCATCTGGTTCTGGGTAAGCGTGCCAGTTTTGTCAGAACATATAACGGTCGCCGAACCGAGCGTCTCGACTGCCGGTAAACGCCGGATCAGTGCGTGGCGCTTGACCATCTCCTGCATCCCCAAGGCCAGGCAGATCGTAACGACGGCAGCCAAACCTTCCGGCACAGCCGCAATCGCCAGGCTCACAGCAATCATAAAGAGGCCCACCGCTCTATCAAGCAACGTCTCGCCAACTTCGAGCGGCGTCGCGCCAAGCAACACCCGGCCCATGCCCACCGCAAAGACGATGAAACAGACGGCCAGACAAGCGATGCCGAGCGTCTTGCCCAACTCATTGAGCTTGCGCTGCAAGGGCGTTTCTTCTTCCTCGACCGACTGGATCATCTCGGCAATGTGTCCAATCTCTGTCCCCATACCGGTCCCCACCACCAGACCTGTACCGCGCCCGTAGCTGACCATCGTACTCATGTAGGCGCTATTCTGCCGGTCGCCCAGGCCCGCGTCCGACGGCAAAGTGAGTGCCGCGCGCTTGTTGACCGGCAACGATTCGCCGGTCAGCGAAGCCTCCTCCACCTTAAGGTTGATACTCTCCAGCAAGCGCACGTCGGCGGGGATGATGTTACCCGCATCCAACACCACAATGTCACCAGGAACCAGCTCCCGCGAGGGAATCGTGCTGTGTCGCCCATCCCGAATCGTACGGGCCTCCGGCGCAGCCATCTTTTTGAGGGCTTCAAGAGCTTCCTCGGCCTTGCTCTCCTGCACCACTCCGATGGTCGTGTTCAACACTACAATCGCCATGATCACAACCGCCTCAATCCAGTCACCCAGCAGCGCGGAAATCACTGCTGCACCGATCAGAATCAACACGATAAAATCGCCTAGTTGATCCAGAATCCGCCGCCACAGGGGAGTACCAGGGCGCTCTTGCAATTCGTTATATCCGTACTGCTTAATACGGCGCGCTGCTTCCGCAGCCGACAAGCCCTGCTCAGCATCAGAACCTAGCGTTTGCAGGGCATCCTCAATCGTCAGCGCATGCCAGGGTTTCACGGTCTCGCTCATACAACCTCCACCAATAAAGATATGCAGACATCAAGGGACAAGAAATCTCACCTTGGTAAGTGCCTGAAACCTACCGAGTTACACATCAAACCGGGCTGATTGTATCATAACCGGATATTAACGCAACCGCATAACTACTGTTAAATCACGGTTCCGTCGGGAATAGTAGCGTTCTTGGGCACCACAACAATACCATCACGCACGACGTAGCTATCATTATCCTCGTCGGGCATTCCGGCGTGATTGCGAATAACAACGTTGCGCCCAATACGCACATTCTTGTCCAGAATCGCGCCCTCGATAACCGAACTCTCACCCACGCCAATCGCAGGCAACCCCATGCGTATGTTCTGCTCCTTCTCGTTAGGTGGCTCGTAATAATCGCCGCCCATCATCACCACCCGCGTTAAACGCGCGCCCCGCGAGATCACACTGCGCAAGCCAATTACACTCTCGGTGAGGTCTGCGCCGTAGATTAAACAGCCAGGCGCCATCAGCACCTCGGCCATATCGCATTCCATCACCCAACTACCGGGCAAGTAGCGCGAGCGCGTGTAAATCGGCCATTCACTATCAAAGAGATCAAAGGAGGGATGTACACGCCCTAAGTCCAGGTTGACATCGTAAAAAGAACTAATCGTTCCGATGTCCTCCCAAAACCCTTCAAAGGGATAAGCAAAAACACGAAGTTCTTTTTCGATGGCGGAAGGGATGATGTGCTTACCGAAATCGGAGCCGGTCTCAGCCTTGAGAATATCTACCAGCAAAGGCGTATTGAAGACATAGATGCCCATTGAAGCCATGTAAGGCTTGTCACCTTCGAGACTCTCCAAACCGGGCAAATCAGGTGCCGGCGGTTTTTCGCAGAAGAGGTGAATGCGCCCATCTCCATCTGCTTGCAAAATGCCGAAACGCGAGGCTTCTTCGGCATCAACCGGCTTGACAGCAATCGTAACATCAGCCTGGTGCTCCCGGTGAAATTGCACAAACTTGGCATAGTTCATGCGATAGAGATGGTCGCCGGAGAGAATCACTACTTCAGTGGGACGTGCCGCTTGGATTTGGAACAGCTGCTTACGCAATGCATCCGCAGTACCTTGATACCAGGCACTACTGAGCGGCGTCTGCTCGGCGGCCAGGATGTGTACCCACCCGTTCGAGAAACGGTCGAACTGGTAACTACGTGAAATGTGCCGGTGCAACGAAGCGGAATTGAATTGAGTCAAGACGTAAACACGGTTGATACCGGAATGGATGCAATTGCTGAGGGGAATATCAATAAGCCGATAATGGCCGGCCAATGGCACCGCCGGCTTGGCACGCAGCTTGGTCAATGGATACAACCGCGTTCCGGCTCCTCCACCCAAAACCACGCCTAACACGTTCTGCATCGAAATCGTTGGCATGCGGACCTCCTAAAGTAATGAAGATTTGTGTGAAACGCGAGCAAAACATCCCCTTGTAAACTCTATTTCTAATTATAGCGATAGTGGGGCAGATGCAAACCACATAAAGTTATATGACAAACGTCACAGGAAATAGTTAGCCTTGCTAATTGCTTTCTCTGGCTTCCGTGCTATGATGACAGAGATGCTCGTCTTAAGCGCTGCAGTAACGCCTTGAGGCGTTTCTCTGGTTCACAGAGCGGCTAAGCAGCTATCCGACAATGTCGTTAAGTTAAGACCTGGCAGGTTGCGTCCAAATTGGATTGAGTAGTATTTTACCGGTAAATAACGACGTTTTGTAGACTCAAGGCCTTGAAACCTGCCGAGTCTATATTAAATGTAATTCAAGTTGTCACCTGGGCTAATTCAGAAATTCAGGAAACGGATTTTAGGGGTCACACGAATTTTTTCTGGTTCTTATCCATAAAATCCGTGCAAATCCGTGTCCTATAAGCATTCTGGTGGACGGGTAGCAATTTGAGTCAAATATCTGACCATTCGCTGAAATGGTTTTGACTTTGGTCAATTCGTCGCCAGCGCCGAGTAAATATCTGGCGGTAAGTCCAACAATTCCAAAATGCGGGTTTGTAACGCGGTCAAGGGCGTTACATGGTAG